>JAABUL010005210.1_pt1 | contig 16473 bp, 27 predicted proteins | sample 5559151 | NCBI WGS metagenome assembly JAABUL01 (sample SAMN10711876, study PRJNA513368) | rock metagenome | isolation source: Antarctica rocks | place: Antarctica: Victoria Land, Pudding Butte sud | reverse complement strand
ACCCGCAGCACGGAGGCCATCTCCTGGCGGATGCCACACATCGCCTCCGGCTCCCGCGGCACCGCATCTGCGCAATGCGGCCGAGCAGGGTCAACGCCTTGGCAGCCCTTGGAGTAGTGTCAAAGCGGCCCAGGAACGATGTCCGCTTGCAGGGATAGCAGCACGGCTTACACCCACCAGCCTCACTCACGCTGACAAAACATCAAATTACCAATGAACCATCCTTTGTCATCAGACCGCAATCTCTCTTGACGACGTTCACTGAGAAGATGAGCCGATGAGGCCCACGTCCCCCAAGTACGCCAATGATCCGCAGCAAGTGGCCGGGACAGCCTGCAAAGCCTGCAAGTCAGCGGTGGCCTTGGCATTGAAGCTTTCGCCATTTTCGCCACCGCTGACATGCCCACCGACCCAAGCTCTCCCTGCCACCCAGCTTTCACTGCATGCGCACTGCATCTGCATTCTAGTGTGAAACATGCTCACTGCCGTGACCCTGACCCACGACACCTGTCTGTATGCTGCCACAGGCGGGTGGCGGTCCACAGGAGGGGAGCTCCCCTCCATCTTGAAGGCTCTGCACACAGAGCTCTTCCACACGCAGCTGGCCTGGCTTCACAGCAGACCCACCTGTGTGCTGCCATAGCATGGCGGCCCGCTACAGCGCCCCCGGTTTTCACCAGAAAAATCCGTGTCGCTCATATATACTCTTCCTGCACACTTACCTCTGTTCAGTGCTCGGGAATCATCACTGCTGGCCTGTTTGCTGGCCACAGGCGCCTACTGAAGCTTCCATGCAGCCTCCAGCAGGAACGCCCCTCAAGACACTCGACCTTCTTCACCCTGCTTGCTAAATTGTTTTAGGTCACTTGCCTGTGTGCTGCCACAGGCGGGTTGCGGCCCACTGCAGCGCGCCCGCCGCGTCCACTGGCTCCGCCATCGGCCCCAGTGCCGCGGCGCGCCAGCGGCTGGATCCGCCCGCCAGCGCGGCCCGCCCCGGGCGCGCGCCCGCCAGCGAGCGCACGACGCGTGCCGCGATGTGCGCGCAGCCGCCCAGGCGCGGCAGGCAGCCCAGGATGACGGCCACCAGCGACGCCGCCTGTGGTGCAGCAAAGGGGCGCTGGCCTGTTTTGAGAATGAAAAATGTTCCAAAGTGTTGCTGAGGGGTGTATGACCTGTCGCTGTGTTTGAGAAGCGTTTGGTTTCGTGCGTGTCTGGGCAGCATTGCCCCAGGCGGTAACAAGTCTATGGGAGCATGTCGCTCCCGATGAGCAGTATGCTGCTCTGCACGTGCTAACAATGCAACGTACGCTGCCATGCGCAGGAACATCCAAAGGCATCACACATCTTGCCAGGGCGGCTGGCATGCAGCAGCACACGGTGCTGCAGGGCACTGTAGCGGCGCCTGCATGACAACGCCACGTGCTACATGCATATAGCTTGCAGCTCCCACGCTTGATGCTAGGACCGCGCACCTCCAGCAGCGGCAGCGTGTCAGCGACCGCCCGCTGCTCCGCCGGCAGGCTGGGGTCCAGGCACACCTCCGGGCTGAGCAGCACCGTCGCCGCCTCCAGCGCCATGGTGGCCACCGCGCCGGCTTCCGCCTCGGAGTAGCCCGGGTGGTGCACTGCATCGGGCGCCGCGGCCGCCGCCAGCAGCCGCGCCAGGCTGGCCCCCGTCTCCAGCTGCAGGAACGCCGCCTGAGCACATACAGAGAAGTTCAAGGATTGTCTGATACGTTCTCAATCACTAGGACCCCAACCAACAGGACTTCACTCTCAAGGCGGTGGTGCCTGCATGAAAAGCCTCTGGACAAAGGGCCATGCGTTATCGGCACAGCAGCCACAGACGACCCGTGAAGATTTTCCAGCTTGGCGTGTCGAAGATGTCAGACAGAATCCAGCACCTTGAGGGCGGGGCGCTAGGTGAGGGGCACGAGGACCCTCCAGCACGTATCCTGTACAGCACCTAATCCTGGGCCAATCATTTTGGATCCTCGAGGAGGTCTCGATGACGTGCGCACCTTAAGGGCGGGGCGGTAGGCGAGGGGGACCAGGACCTCGAGCACGCGGCGGCCGGCAGCGAGGGGCGCCTCTGAGGCCGGCGCCACGCGCAGCTCCTCCACCAGCGGCCCCGCAAGGAACACGCCCATGCCGCCGCCCAGCCCTGCGGCACGGATTCATGTGATCAGTGATCTGGCACTGAGCTGCCGTCCGTGTGCCATCCTGTGAGGCCATCGCACTCCTAGGTTTGATTTCTGGGCGGCACTGCGAACAACAACAGTGATTACCACAACAAGTTCATTCAGCACTAGGCCAAGGCCAGAAACTGCGAGCTTCTTGGTGACATCATTGACAGCAAAAGGCGCACCTGCGGCGCGGGCGGCCAGGCGCACGAGCGCCGCCCGGAACACGCGCGCCTCGCACCCCGCCGCAGCAGAAATGAGCCCCGCCAGCGGGCCGGTCACGCCCTCCAGCGACCGCGCCATCGCGGCGCGGGCCGCCATGCCCGACGGCGGCGGGTGCGGCTGCCCCGGGCGGCGCGCCGCGCCCGGCGGCGGCCACTCGACGGGGAACAGGTCGCCCAGCAGCAACGCCGCCGCCAGCATCTCTGACGGGCTCTGCGGTGGGAGGTGCAGGCGGTTACATATCAGAAGATGTCCAGTCTTCAGTCGAGTTTGCGCCGGCGGCGGCCACTCGACGGGCAACAGGTCGCCCAGCAGCAGCGATGCGGCCAGCATCTCTGACGGCCTCTGCATTGACGCACATCACGGCTTGAATGAGCCGCCTGCTCAACGGGAGACATGGCAGGCAGAGGTTGACTGACTTGCTCCCGGGGGAGTTGCAGCAACCTGAGCGCCTGCCACAAGCACTACCCCCTGCCCCCGATGTGGGATGGAGACAAAACCTCAAGGAAGTGTTTGCTGGAAGTCGCTCGCCCACCTGCGCAAGCGTCGGCGGCAGGTCGGCGGAGGCGGGCGATTTGGCGGCGACAAAAAGGGAGGGCACCAGGTCGGGCCGCCAGCCGCCGTCCAGCCAGCACCGCAGCGCGTCCACCACCGCAAATCGCGCCTGAAGAGGGAACGCAAGACATGTGTTGTCGAAAACGATGAAGAGAGGCGAAGCCAAGTCCAGCCGGCGAGGAGACGTCTGGTTGAACACAGGAGTGCTGAATGCAGGGCTTGCCAACGTTGTGCTTTGCGCCAAGCCCGCTGGATACCATGCTTGCACGCTCAGTCTCTGCACCAATGAGTGAAGCTAAGATGCAGCATCGGCGGTCCAGGCGAACATGCGGACGCTGAAAGCGCACACCTGCAGGGCGGGGGGCGCGTCAGGGGCGGGCGTGCGGCCGAGGGCGGCCGCCAGGGACTCGGGCGCCAGCGCCAGGGCGCCGTGCAGCGCCAGCAGAGCCCACTGCAGCCCGCGCGCCGCCACATCCACGCTAGCTGCCTGCGAGTGGTCAACACATCTGCACTTGGCTCGACTGCTACCACTGCAAACTCAACCCGCAGGATCAACCCGCAGAATCGGCAAGCGACAGATTACTTCACTGCGGCCCAGAGGTGAGCCGCAGGACCGCACGACTGTCGTGCAAGAGCAATGGACCGGTTTTGTGGCACTGGTGAAGCAGTCCAATTTGCACAACCGCGGTGTCTCACCTGTAGGCGCTGCAGCAGCATGGCAGCAGCGGCGGCGGCCGATGCCGCAAAGGCTACTGCGCGGTCTCGCGCGGCCGCCGCCGCCGCCTCGTCCACGCCGGCACCCGCGGCGGCGCCCCACCGGGTGTCCGCGCCCGCTGCCGCCAGCAGGGCCGTTGCGGTCCGCACGCCCCGCTCCAGCAGCTGCACCATTGAAGCATTGAACCAATCGGTCCTAGACAGTTCTGGCGCAGATTCATCAACATTGTTGCACGCTTGTGTTTTGCACGCATGGCGGTACACTTTGGCTGCTGCATGGCGTGCAAACAAAGGTGATCATCGCCAACCGAGTCGCTTGGCGGTGATACTTCTTTCATGAGCACCCGATGCAGCAAGCCGCCGAAAGTTTGCACAATTGACGCATGCACGCCGCAGGCGCCCAAAACAATGAAAAACTCGCGTAAACACTAGTACTCGTACATGTTTGTGAAGAATTTGGGTTTGCATGTGGATTGGTTTCAACGTAGCTTCTTTACTTCTTCAAGCGGTCCTACGCACCTGCACGCCGCCAGCATCGTGGAAGGCGGCTGCAAACCGGCCGCCGCCGTCCTGCTCGGCAGCCGCCGCCGCCAGCGCCAACCCCACATCGGCGCCGCCGAGGCGCTCCGGCTCCGCGGCCATGGCCACCGCTTTGGCATACTCTACCTCTGGCGCCGGCTTGGCCTCGCCTGCACACACGCGGGCGGTTCTGGATGCGTAGCTGCCTCAAGTTTTGACGCTGGCAGTGTTTACTGTAGCTATACCGACTAGCCTCAGCAGGAATACTTGCAGCTGCTTGCTGTCACGACTTTATCTGTGAAGCTCAGCGGTTTCGATTTGTGAAACTGTACATATGATGTCACTCAGACGATGTCCAAAGCTCACCGGGGGCGGGCTTGGCGGCCGACGCGGCGAAGGGCGGCAGGTCAGCGGCCAGCGCAATGGCCAGGCCGGTGGCGCCCTGCTCAGTCAGCGCCGCGGCCGCAGCGGCGCGGCCGGCCAGCTCGCCAGCGAGCGCCTTCATGCTGGCACGGCCTGCGGCAGGGACAGCAAAGGCGACTCGGACCTTTGTTCCTGCAGTCTCCGCTTGTGCTGGCGCAAGCTGAAGCACTGCTCAGCCCATCGCACGTGTGTGCAACACATGAGCTCGGCCAGCAAAAGAAAAATACACCCCACAACACGAGCGCCTGCGCAGCGAGACGGCACCTGTCTTTGAGGCGATGACATCAGCGGAGGCCGAAAACGCCGTCGCAGCAGCTGCGACAGAAGCGGCGGCGCCCGCCCAGCCGGCCAGCGCCGCGCCGTGGCGGTCGCGCATCGCCTCCGCCAGCAGCCTCGCGGAGTGGATCGCGGCTGCGGTGGGCGCAACCGGCGGCTGTGGCGGCGGCGCAATGGGTGTGCCGTCCAGGCCGATGGTGGGTGGGGGCGGCGGCGGCCCCTGTGCATTGGAATTGCTGAGATTCGTGCGACTGGGGTGTTGGATTACATTCGACAGGCATGGATGTACATGCATCCTGCAATTGTAGCTCGTGCCTGCATGCCACAGGGGAAAACTGAACAGGAGTACACAGAGGCATGCACAGAATGGACTGGGTTTGCAAGCACCTTCATGTGCTGCAGCAGGCGCTGGAATGCGTCGCCATTGGCCAGCAGCGCCGACACCACCGCGCGGCGGCCTGGCTCCGTGGCCGTCGCCCCCAGCAGCGCCGCAGTGACGACCGCCGCATCCGGCAGCGACTGAGCTGCATCCAGCTCCGCCGGCGACGGCGCACCCACGGCTGCCGGCGGCGAGGCGGCCGCGAGCCCGTCCGCGGCCTGCGCCGCCGCCAGCGCCACGCGTAGCGCCAGCGCCAACTCCGCGCCGCTACCGCCCCTGCATGTCGAGTTCCGTTTTCTTGCTCTACAATTCTGAGCGCTGGGGCAACCAGGCGCTCAGCAGCAAGGATGTCCTGCTGTACACCAAACGATTGCAATCGCCAACCGCAGAGCCCCCAGCTGTCAACATGCAGAGCCCTAGCTGGAAAGGTAGCAAGGCTTTGCTGTCATTCAAAAGGAAATTGGTGAATGTCCAGAAGCTGTTGTTAACAGTCCACAAGCCTGGAAGATCGGCACACCTGAGCGAAGTGGCAGTGTCAGTGTCCAGCAGCAACGAGGCCGCGGCGCCGGGCTGCAGCGCGTCCAGCAGGGCGGCGGTGGCGGCCGGCTGGCTGCGCAGCCACGCCGCGCCGCGCCGCGTGGACAGCAGCACCCCCAGCAGCGCCCGCGTGCCTGCAGTCAGGATGTGATTATTGTGTCCCAGATAGAGATTTGCAGGTCTCGCGCAGCAGCACATACATTCCCACACATCACCAGCTTGTGAGCAAGTGCATGACCGCGGCGCCCTCACATGCATTGCACACTGCAGCCAAACAGCATGCACCCAATCAGCAACTCCCTCGAGCTGATGTATGGGCCAGCTGTTGTTGCAGATTTTGCAAAGTGAGGAAGGCAAAGCTGCTCACCGGCCAGCAGCGGCTGTGATAGCGGCGCAGCAATCGCGGCGGCGGACGGGGCGCTCGGCGGCAGCGCGCCGGAGGCCGCCAGCGCTGCCACGTGCGCGCCCGGCACCCGCAGCGCCGCTGCCAGCGCCGCCACCACGCCGCGCCCCGCCATCGCCGCCAGCATCGCGTGCTCCGGCTCTGGCGGCGGCGCCAGCGCCACGCCTGTCGGCAGTCGATGAGGATCTTGAGATTGATAGACCTCGTCTTCATTTGCTCAAGTCAATACAGACACGAGATCAGATACAACAGCTGCACGGAGATGGCAGGCATGTCAGCCACTGCTGGCACGAAGTTAGATCAATCAACTGAAATCTCAGACGCCCGAGTCCCTGCCCGGAGATCTGGCAGAAACCTGTGTAAGGGAACACCTGCAGTGACGGGCGGCAGCACATCGGGCTGCGGCTGCTGGCGGCGCGGCCCCGCCCGCAGCAGCTCCGACAGGCGCAGCAGTGCGGCGCCCGCCGCCGCCGTCAGCGCCGTCGCCGTCTGCGTCGAAGCGCCCTGCGCCTCCACCAGCTGCGTCGCCGCCACCTACAAACAACAGAGATGGTGTTAGTTCAGCATTGTCTGAGAATGGCGATTTGGATATTCAAATTGATGCGCCTTCACCAGCTGCGCCTCCGCCAGCTGTGTCGCCGCCACTTGGAAGTAGCGATGGTGCTGCAGATTCACGATGGTGTTGCATCAGCCGCATTTGCATATCAGGTGACAGCCCCCTGCGCCTCTGCCAGCTGCGTCGCCGCCGCCTGCGACCAAGAGAGGTGGGCAGACTTGAGATTGTCTGAAAGATGGCAGTGTTTGGCAGATCAGGACGCCGCGACCTGCGCCCCCATCAGCTGCGCCGCTGCCGCCTGCGCACACCGCAGGCAGGGCTGACATGCGTCGACGGCGATGTGCCGGATATATGCTCCTTCTGCCTTCGGCCACGTAGCTCTCTCTATCGTTGTTCCAGAACAAGCTACGCGAGAGGTGATTCACGTCGGCAGCCATGTGCCGCCACTTGCGGCATTGCATGGCTGGGGGTTCAAGCGACAGCTCTCGCGCTGCAAGTCGACAGCCAGGGTGGCCATGGTGCTTCAAAAAGACGCGCACTTGGGGCATTCGGTGCCTGAATGAAGTTGCAGGAACACACCTGGAAACTTGCGGCCTGCTCATATGCTCGCAGACGGCACAGCAGCCGTGCGCCCACAGCCGCCACCTGCAGCAGCCGCACTTGCTGAGCCTTGTGTCTCGAGCTACATGTATTGCCCATGGTCAATGCACGAGCGACGGAGGCGCCGGACACATGGTTTTTTCAAGATGGAATGCCAGCAGAGTTCCCAGTGAGCGCAATATGCTGATCAGCGCATTGCTGATTTAAACCTTACGCAGGAAGCATGTCATCGCATTCAGTGACCAATTGTTCCAGCAAACCAGCGGATTGGATGAGCAGGCTCACCGGGCCGGGGCGCGGCTGCAGCAGCACCTCCACCAGCGCGGGGTAGGCGCCGCCGAATTTGCGGTACAGCCGGTCAGCGCTGCCCGGCGAGCGAGCCCGCCGCGGCCGCCGGCGCCGCGCCTCCGCCTCTGCTTCGGTCTCGGCTGCTGGCGGCGGCGATGTTTCCGCCGGGATGTCCACAGGCTCCTCCTCTGCCTCCGGGTCGTCAACGGGCTCATGCCTACGCCATGTCACAGGAATATATTAAACAACCTCGTTTTGTCAGTGTGGCTGCAAGGACAGGTACTGCTGTGCACTGGAGGGCAATGCGTGTCTCTGAGAGGCAGCACTGTCGGCAGGGACGCATGCAGAGCAGACACCATCATTGAAACCATGCATCTCGAAAACACTTGGAAGCGAACACACTTGGGGGACAGCAGCTCGGGCGTTGGCGACGGCTGCCGCTCCTCCTGCTTGACCACCGAGCAACTGCGGGACCGCCGCCGCGGCTCGGAGCGGCGGCGGGGCGGAGATGGGTCCCGCTTGACCTCGGCCGCCTCGCGCTTGACCACAGGCTCCGCGTCTGGCGGCGGCAGCGCTGGCAGGCGGGATGCTGAGCGGCTGCGGCCGCGGCGGCTGCGGCTGACGTCCCGCTCGGCCGCCGCCCTCCTGGGCTCGCGGGCTGGCGAGCGGCCGCGGCGGTCAGGTGAGCGGCCGCGGCGGGTAGGCGAAGGGCCACGGCGGTCCGGGGAGCGGCCGCGGCGGTCGGGCGTGCGGCCGCTGCGCTCGATGGAACGGCGCAGGAGGGGGGAACCGAGGTCCCGGCGCAAGTCCCTCGGCGACCGCCGCTCGTCGCGGGCGGCGGCAGCCGCCGGCGACGGCTCGCGGCGGCCGCGGCGGGAGCTGTCACGACCGTCCTGCTCCCCGCGGGGTGATCTGTGGGGCGACCTGCCAGCTCGGCCGCCATCGCGCAGCGCCGGCGACGGCGGGCGGCGGCGGTCGCTGTCCCGCCGCTCAGGCTCTCGCTGGTCAGACTCCCGCCGCTCAGAGCCGCGCCGCTCGCTGTCTCTCCTGCCGCCGTCTCGCCTATCGCCGTCGCGCCGTTCGCCGTCCCGCCTGTCGCTGTCCCTGCGGCTGCCGCCCCGCCTGTCACCGTCGAAGCTGTGCCCAGACCGCTCCGCAGAGCGACGGCTGGCTGCCGGCGTATCCGCCGCCGCATCGGCATTCCGCTCAGAGCGCCTGCTGTCGCCGTCCCGTCGGCTGGCGTCCGTTACCGCGCGGTCTGCATCGGGCCGCCTCTCTGGCCGCCCGGTGGGCTGCTCGGCTGGCGGGCGCGGGGCATCGGGAGTGGCGTCCTGACGGCGCGGGGAGACCCTGCATAGTGGCGCAAGATAAAGTTCAACACACTAGCTGTAGGAAGGTGCGACGAAACGTTGTCAGAATGTGGCGCTGAGCGACACGAGCTGCTGTAGCACTCAGAGCATCGGGTTGACCCCACAGCACATACCTGTCCGGCTTTGGGGACTCTTTGCGCCTGGTGCGTTGCGATTTGGAGCCCTTGCGATCGTCAGCAGACTCAGGTTCCGTGCGCTTGCGCTTGCCACGACCGCCATCGTCAGCGTCACGGCTACGGTGCCGCTTCTTGTGTTTGTGCTTGCTCTTCTTCTCGCCTGCGCAGGGCAAAAGAGCCAAAAAATCTTGGAACCATTTCTCGAATTGTGCGTGTCATCCTTGCGCAGGGGCCATGCTAATCTTCTCTGTATCGTTCCAATTTTATCAGTTGTTCCGAAGAACAATTTGTTATGCGCCGACACCATACATGAAGACTGGCACAAATGTGAACTTACAGTTATGGGTTGCGCCCTCTGCCCCGCGCTTGGCTGTGGACAAGTAACGAGCAATCCGCTTGCCAGTATTCGCTGTGGCAGTCGCTCACCACTGCCAGTCATTCAAGCATGAACGAGCCTGAAATGGAGTGCCGGAAGAATTGAAGGCTGACCCGGCGTGCGAGGCCAAACGCTTGCCTCTCCCGCATATGCGCCCGCTGTGCCTAAAGGGCCTCGTTTAAACACTCGCCTGCATCTTTAAGGCGATCGGTGTCCTTTGACCGGGCTGCAGGCTCGGTCGCGACAACCGCTGCATCGCCATCCCCATCCGACGACAGACGATCCGGCGTGTTTGCCAGCATCTTATCCACATCGTCTGCGACAAAAAAGGAAACGAGTCTTGCATTTGTCAGACCTCGCCATGGATCAGGGTTCCGGGAGCATACCATAGCTTGAAAGGGTGAGTCGGGATGGCCGACTTTGCATACAGGTGCAAAAGGCTTTCCTCTGGGCCTAAGCCAGTAAACGTCAGGGGTGGGTCTTGATATTGCATCTGACTGTGAGTCGAGAGGTGCCTGGCAGACATCTGGGAACAGGACAACGCCGCCAAGTGCATTTGCATGCGTTCTCGCACATCCCCGGCCACCGGTGCAAATCATGCATGGGCCCGACACCAAAGACTACCACCAAGACTGTGATGCGTCGTACAAGAAAGGTCTGTGCCAGGCCACTGCTTACACCACCAAGGGTTGCAAGCAATACACGTATCACAGCGTGCCGTCTGCTACCGTAAGCATGGCTGTGGCGCAGGCTGCCTGCTGTGAAAGGCCACCAGGGCTGCTTACCCTGCTGGTCGTGCCGTGGTGACGCATCCTGGTCCGCGCCCCACCGGTCGTCGTCGCGTGACGGGCTGCCGCCGTCGCCGCCGCCGCCGCGCAGGGCCAGGTTCCCGGGGTGCGCGCCGCCCTTTAGCCCGCCGCCCTTTAGCCCGCCGCCCTTCAGCCCGCTGCCCGACTGCTGCGCCTGCTGCTGCCGCTGCTGCTGCTGCTGCTGCTGGCCGCTGGGCTGCGCTTCCTGCTGCCCTGGCTGCTGCCCGGCGTCCACCTCCATGCCCATGCCCTCGTCGGCATCGCCATAGATGTCAACATCATTGTCGCCGCCGCCGCCGCCGCCACCGCCGCCGCCATCCTCGGGCCCCTCCTCATAGTAGTCATACTGCAGGCTGCCATAGTCCTCGCCGCCGCCGCCGCCGCCGCTGTCGCCGTCGTGCTTGCCGCCATCAAGCTCGCCGTCATTGTGCTCGCCGGCGTAGCCGCCGTCACCGTAGACATCCTCGTACATGCCGTCGTCACTTTGCTGGCCGTCGTGCTGCTGCTCCTGCTCCTCATCCGACTCGTCATCTGCAGATGCATGTCGTCTGGTTTGGTTAGCTTCCTAGCAAGGTTAGCAAGGTTAGCAAGGATGCAGAGACGCTCGTCAATAAGATCTAGTTGAGCGGTGCCCCGGTCATTTTTCCACCACTGCCAGGAGCGCAGGAGGGGGAGGCCTGGGCATCAACCTTGCAAACCGTGAGATTTTGCATCTACATGCAAGGTCACACGCTCACCATGATCCCGGGCAGGCTCCGAGCCGTGCGGGATGCCAAACTCGCGGTCTCCCGAGCCACCGCCCCGGACGCCATTGGCGGTGCCATTTGGCAGGCGCTTACTTTCGTCCTCTGGCGGCGCCGGCAGGGTCGCCGACTCGTGGGGCGGCCGCCACCAGCCGAGCAGCGCCTATAGGGTCCATGGTAGATATCTAAAGACGCAGAAGAAGACGGCAGCCTGACAACAGGTTCCCAAAGCGACCCCCACTGACAAGTGTCCAGCGCTGTCACTCTTTCAGCTTGTCTTGCAAGTTGTGAACCCGCAAATTGTGAACCCGCCCCCCAGTGGTTCTCCTCAGCACAGCCAGCTCACCTCGCAGCCGAGGCCGCCGGTGCAGAGCGCCAACCCCTCGGCAGCGGCAACGCCGTAGCGCACAGCGCCGCCTGGCGGCCGCGTGTACGCCAGCGACAGCACGCCCGCCAGGTGCACCACCCCGTGGTGCGCCAGGAAGCGGTGCGCATGCCTGCAGGACGAGAGGGAATATCAGATCGAAGGGCACACTTGCTTCTCAGGTGTCAGGCCCACAGCTTGCAGACGGATGTGCTCCAGGGCGCTGGACCTCACGTCAGCAGAGCTTCTCTACCTGCATCAGTACCGAACGTCAGAAATTGTTTCGACGGTATGTGTCTCGTACCTGGGGCTGGAGCAGACGATGACAGCAGCGGCCAGGCCGGCCAGCGCGGCCTGCGCGGCCGCCTCGCCGACGGGGCCCTTGGCCAGCAGCGCCAGCCACTCCGCAGCCATGCGCGCCGCGGCGTCGGCCTCCCGCAGTTCTGCCGCTACGCTCGCCGCTGCTGCTACCGCCGCCGCCTCCACGTCCCGTGGCGTCTGGGCCGGCGCTAGCAGCGCGGCGGTGTTGAGGGCGCCAGCGCTGGCGCCGTGGCCGACCCCCGCGGCGGGCCTGGCGGCGGCCTCGACGGCCGCGGCGGGCGGCGTGGCGGCCGCCGGCGCGGTCGAAGCCGCGATCGCGTCCATGATGCGGTCAGCTGCCTTTTGCAGCGCCTGCACATGCAGGTGTACAGCTTGAGAACCTGGCTGTATTGCAGCATGCATTGATGCGCAGCCAATGCAGGCTGCCAAGCTGCACAGGTGCAGAAACACATTCTGATGACCAGCGTATCTTCTGTTCAATGCCTGGTGCGTCATCTCGCAATTCGCAAGCAGCCACGAACCTGCAGGGCGTCTGGCGGCAGTGGCGACGCGGTCAGCCGGCGCTGCGAGCTCCCGGCGTCATGCCAGGTGGGCAGCACCGCCTGCAGCGCCTCTGCGGCATCCGCCGGCAGCCGCTCATACGGCGGCCCTGTAGCGACATCGACAGCCGTGGAGGCGCCGGCGGCGGCGGGCGCGGCCGGCGGCGGCCGCAGCGCAAACAGGTCCGACGCATTCGCGGCGGCGGCGCCAAAGCCGCTGAGGTCCAGCGCTGCTGCGATGCTCGCCTGGACAGATTGCGCGCCCGCCTGCGCCCATGATTTGGTCAGGTGGTAAACAGCTCATGACATTGGCAGTTCTGACTAGCAAAGCCAAGTGGCACTCCCAACTTGTCAAACACATCATCCAGTGCCAAGCAGCACTGCAGCCTGCTATCAATGCCGCAGAGGCCTCGTGCCACGAGAACAGCCGCATGGCATGCATCGCTGTTTGATGCACCTCGGTGCCGGAGCGCGTGCTGAGCGCCCAGCCATAGATGGCGATCGGCAGCGTCTGGAAGCAGCCGCGCAACACCAGCTCCTCCGTGACCGTCGGCTGCACACAGATTGGAGCAGAGTCAGCACAAGGCGAGACCGTGTGAACTTGCCATATGCCTCCTGTCCCTGCCTGCCATTTGCAGATGATCACCGTCTCGTTGCCGCGTGCCTGCAGCACACACCATGCCATACAGCGCCACCCACCTCGAAGCGGACGGCCTGCGTGCCGGACGTCGGCAGCAGGCACGGCTCGCACAGGCAGGTCAGCCGCGCGGCCGGCATCGCCGACAACTCGCGCGCAAAGACGCGCACTGCGGGGCGCGCCGCGCCCTCCAGTTGCGGCAGGCCCGCCGCGCCCGGCGGCGCGCCCACCTTGATGCCTGTCACGCATACTGGCTCCTTGAAGCGCACCTGCGGATCAGATGTGACGTGTGCCGCTCACACCGGTGAACCTCCGTATGGGTGTCTCAGGTGATACACAGCACAATGGATTCTATGTGCATCCGAAGTATCGAGAAACTATCATGTCGAACAGTGCATGTAGCTGCCCTCACGCAAAGGCAAAGGCATGCGGGGCTGCTCTCTTGGCAGCAGCCGCACAGCCGGGAAGCATGTTCTCATGATGACCCACCTCCTGGACATGGTCGCCGAAGCGGTCCTGAGTGATGACCTTCTTAAAGAGCTGCAAAGCAAGCACATGTAGGATTAGCTTCCCTTATTTCGTGGCAGGAGTGTGCGTCCGCAGCATCAACTCGGCTTACCTGCACTTCTTTGTGAAGCCTGACCACCATGGTGTCCTGTGTGTTCAAGTTCTGTGTTGCAGTCGGCACTTGCCGACCGCTTGCAGCGCAATCAAGTCATTCGAGGCTTTGCTTTGCTGCTTAGCCACCGACAAAGATCGGCGAAAGTCCCGCTGCGGCCTGAATGCTGCTGAAAGCCTTCGTCTCGCCTGATCGAGTATCGAGGCAGGTGCGAGTGCTGCATGGCAAAGTCGCAAGGCCAGCTTGAGGATGATTAAGTCACTTCATCAGCTAATAATGTCTCCAGAACAAAAATGAAAGGCACACAACAGAGGTGCAATAGCTGTCCGCTCCACTCTTGGCTCACTTCTCGACGTCAAAGAAGCAGTTTAGGTCGGCTCACACAGGCAGAAGCTCTGGTGATTGGCTTCCACCTCGTGTGCAGGCTTAACGAGGCACAATTCTCGCACTCTGGCGAGGCAGTTTAGGGCTGTTCCGTGCATGAGGAGCGACTACGTGACTATGTGAATCAGTGATCGACACCGATCTCTGACAACAAGCCTCAGGCTGACAGGCTAACCGGGACTCCGCGGTCACCGACACCCTAGCACCCATCTCACCCGGAGGTGCAACACCTGTATGCTTGCTCATACATGCCACGGCGAGAAATTATTAGAGCCCGTCAGGCGCACACCAGCCGCAATGAGCACGTTGCTCGCGATGCCGCCGCACCTGGCCGGCCTGCTGAGCCGCGACGGCGGCGACGCTCTGGCGCGCTCGGACCTGCCTGCAGCCAGCCGCCGGTACCGACCCGCCCGCACCACAGCTTGCATGGCGAGCCCGCCGAGCGGCGGCGGTCCATCCAACGGCAATGGGTCCGCATCCAAACGCAACAGCACGTCGACCTATCGCGATGGGCCGGCGCCGATGCCCACCAGCAAGGGCTTCCCGCTGCCCGCCAACAGCAGCTTCCTGAGCTTTGAGGACCTGCATGAGCGGCACCCGCATGCGCCGATCGGCCACAACGCCCGCGTCGGCTCGGCGAACTTCTCGCAGCGCCTGCTGCAGGGCGAGCAGATCCTGCAGTCCTACCTCAGCGGCCGTGTGCACCAGGTGGGGCCCTCGTTTGCGCGACACGTCCTAAGCTTTGTGAATCGTGCAGGGCCAGCGCCGTGTCAGTGGCGTTGCCATCCTGCCCTGCCCGGTGCAGATGCCAGAATGGCGAATCGTCCACACCATCAGCAGACGCTGCAGAGATCTCGCCAATTCAACAGAACATCTGCCGACTGACGCTATTTGCATTGCCATTGCAGGTGTCCAAGCACTTCCAAAACAGCCTGGGCGTGGATGACTTCATCGCACGGGTGGAAACGGTGCGGAAAAGTTGTTCTGCACCGGCACTGTCTATCAAGAAAAGGCAGTGTGTCAGCGTAGTGGCAGACCATGAAATGTACGCTGTGCTTGCAGGCGCTCTACGCATTTGGCTTCCACGGCGATAACACCATTGGTAAGCCCACTGCCACATGAATCTCTGCCACAGTCTGATATGTGCTTAGTCCAGACAGCATCTAAGAAAGATGCTACTTGTTTCTGTCACCTTGTGTAGATCCACACTGGAGCTATTTCAGGAGTTGCTAGAGTGACACAAGCTTATTAGAAAATGGCCGACTTTGCGGGTCTCTGGTCCCTGCGCAGCGTGCTCCAACTTGTGCCGCGACGAGGTCACGGCCACCCTGAAGCACAAGCTGGACGCGGTGTTCGGCTCCAGCTTCAACACCAACGGCCTGGGCGGCGTGCTGACCTGCGGCGTGACCGGCATCAAGGCCGGCCTGTCGCATGCCCCCATCTCCGCGGTGAGGGTTGCACACACCACCGGGCTGGCAGCACATGGCAGAGGACACAGCCTGGGTTGTGCGCTTTCTGGAGCAGGTCACCCACAGCCTCCAAAAGTGCAAAATTCTTGCAAGCCGATTCGGTGAAATGCCAGTCGCATGCGTGCTCAGCAAGGCGTCCTCTCAGCAAGGCTTCCTCTGGGACAATAGGGCAGCGGCAAGGAGCGGTACGTGTTCTTCAGCTTCCCGCACATCGGCATCGATGCGGCGGGCTCGCTGGGCAACATCTCGCGGCCGGGGCGGCCGGGGGCCAGCTCCGCCTGCGGAGCGCTCAAGGCTGCGCTCGGCGACATTCAGGCCCAGGGCCTCGCCGCCAATTGCAAGTGCCCCGGCGGTGCGTCGTATTCGTTACTCATGATGCACACACGCGATATGCAGCAGGCGGCAGCTCAACTTCAGCAGCGCAACCCCAGCGGGGCGTTGCCTGCTTCCATGCCTCAACACGCAGCCTTCTGGCTGTCCGGATGCACCTTGAGAGCTACAGGGCTTGTCGCCTGGCATGCCAGCCCACCAAAAGGAAAGAAGACGAAAACGAAGATCGGCACGAATTATATAAATGTATGGTGTTTACCAGTTTGTTCAGATTTAGTGACCAGCATCGGCCTTGACCCGTCCTCCAGCTGCCACCCCGCAGTGCACGAGGCGCGGGACCCGGAGTACTCCATCCTGAAGCTGGCAGCTATCCCGGAGCGCTTCTCGAACCCAGTTTCGATACATCGAAAGCCCCTCGTTACAATTGCAACCCGCAGTGCACGAGGCGCGGGACCCGGAGTACTCCATCCTGAAGCAGAGGCTGGCGCGGCGCATGCGCTACGAGGGCACCCAGGAGGGGGACGTGCAGCGCATGGACCTGGTCGACATGACCAAGGTGGGGGCCTGCGGGTCTGGCACGGCATCCAACGAGTCGTCTCCCCGACCAGATGAAACATTACATGTAGCACTGAAACCGCGTGCGGCCTGCTCGCACCAGCAGGCCGCAGCGGCGGCCGTTGCCTGCTGGCACATGCTGGGCAAGGGGAGATGACAAAGGGGGGGGGGGGGGGGGCGTGAGCAC
>JAABUL010005209.1_pt1 | contig 16475 bp, 10 predicted proteins | sample 5559151 | NCBI WGS metagenome assembly JAABUL01 (sample SAMN10711876, study PRJNA513368) | rock metagenome | isolation source: Antarctica rocks | place: Antarctica: Victoria Land, Pudding Butte sud | reverse complement strand
TCCTATATACTAAATAAGTGTTACTAGCTTACTAGGCTCGCGACGAGCCGGTCGAGTAGTACTTACTATCTCGCTATCGAGTAGTCGAGTAGTATTACGTAGTTCCTATACTATCTCGCTCGCTTAGCGTCGAGATATATACGTACCTATACGCCCTTTCCTCTAATTACCTATATTCTAGTATCTACCCGTAATATAGGAGTTATAGGGTAGAAGCGTCTACTTAAAGGTTACTATAGTTAATAAAATATTTTTCGACGTTCTAGGCGTTAATCGTATTTCTATCTCCTATTAGAATATAACGTTACTAAAGAAGTATACTAGTAAGAGCTCGTAATAGATTATAATTTTAGAATTATATATCTACTTATAATATTAGCTATTTAATTACTTAGGAAAATAAAGTAACGATAAGTTAACGATTATTTTACTTATCTAATTTAGCTAATCTATTTATCTTCGTAGTAGTAGGATCTCTAGAGTAGCTATCCCTATATTATTAGCCTTAAGCTAAACTAATTAATTAGTAAAGCTACTACTAAAAACTTTTATTAGCTAGAGTAGTATAAGTAAGAGATAGGTAGTCGTAGTAACTAAAGCGCTTTCGAGATATTATTAGTATTCGTATTAAACGGTTAAGCTACTAGCTTACGAGAATAGTCTAATAATAATATTTAAGGTAGTTAGAAGCTAAATTAGAACCTATAGGCTAAAAAGTAGTAGGTAAGGCTTTAAAATAGCTATTTAGCTAAGCTAAGCTAAGTTCTAGCCTACCTAAATCGCTAAGACTAAACTTAGAATTATAGTATCCTCTAATTAAGTATAGTATTCTACTATTATAGGAAGGGCTAGTATAGTAGTTACCTTTTAGTATATAACTAATACTATATATATATAAACTTAGCTATACTTAATAACTTACTTACTCTTTACTTCCTTTATAATATACCTAGTTTACTCTTTAGAATATTATATATTATACTAGGTAGTATAAAAAAGTCGTTAAATATAGCGTTTATATAGTTACTTACTATCTCTAAAAGACATTAAGGCTATTCTTACTAATACGCGTACTCTAGATTATAAGCTTAAAATCGATAGATCTAACGCTTATAGTATTAGTAAATAGATAAGGGTACTATATACTACTATAGGGTATAAGTAATCTAGTAGCGGCTTATTTTAGTAGAGCTCGCTAGTTTAGCCTTAGTTACCTATAGTTACTTAGTAAGGATAGTAAAGTTAGCGAAGTAGTATATTTAATTAATAATAAAGACGTACGAATAAAGAACCTATACGTAACTTAATAACTAATATCGTCTATAGTATTAGAGGAATAAACTTTCGTAAATAAGCCTAGTATTATCTAATATATATATAAGTAGATATTACGTAACTACTAGTACGCTAGTTTTATATTCATTAGACCTATCTATTCTATATAATAGCGATATTACTACTTACTTATAGAATACTATTAGTCGCGCTCTATTATTAGCTACCTCCTCTATTAGAATATTATTAGACTTTTACGTACTTACTTCTTAAGTTATATATTACGTATTTTAGACTACTTTTATACTTAGAATTTTTTCTTAAAGATTTCTATAACTACCTTCTTTTCTTAGGCCTTAAGGAGTAGGTATACTAATAATTTAGCTATATTAACCTAGCGATATAGGACTACTATATAGTCTAGCTATAAGTTAAGCGTTAAGGGGAGCTATATTAGGATATTCTTAATAAGCCTGTCTCTTACTATACGATTATAGCTATTAATCTTACTTAGGCTTATTCGTAGCTATTATAAGAATAAAGGCCTATCCTTTATAGTTATAAAGTTAGTAGTAAATATAAAGCTACTACGAGCGTTACTACTATATATAACTAGCTAGTAGGTATAAAGATCGGATATATTTTATTAACTAATACGATATACCCTCCTTCGAGAGTATCGATAAGGTATATAAGCTTCCTTAGGCTAACCGATATATTGTCTAGAGCGTTAAGGTTGTATTTAGTCGGTAGGAAGAAGACAAATAGCTTGATCGTTAGCCCTACTAGCTATGAGAATCCGTTCAACCCGTTATCTAATAAGTATTAATCCAAAAAAGCCGAACGCACCGTAGGGTTCTAGATTCTTACCGATATGAAGATCAGTAAAGCCGCATGTAGGGGTTACAAGTATCTCGTCTTGTTGCTGCGCGAAAGCCATCTCATGATCGATGCACAGAACCCGGACCTTGCTGTCGCCATCATCCATTATGACAGCTGCACTAACCAAATCGGCATGTCCCGGTGGAGGGGAAGCGTTGTACAGCAGACGTGTAAAGGACATCTTCCTGTACTCCTCCTCAGAAATGTCTGCTGCTTGCCCTCTCAAGTAGTACCGCAAACTTCCATTATCTGTAAGCGAATCAGTACCAGATGATATGTTGGAAAATACATTCGACTCACATCGCGTCAAGACATCGCATATATCGCTCACAGTGTATTTTCCTGAAACGTCCGCAGCGCGAACCACTTTCGGCATCGACATGTACTCTCGCCACTTGCTCTCCGTACCCAAGCTCTGAAGAAGAGGCAAATTGAGGATCTTCGGGAATAGTTCCTTGCAGTTCCAAAAGTAGTTATTGTCCTACGTCTCTTCCTTAAACCAGGCTTCATGCTTCTACCAGTCCCTTGTTTGCCATGGCTCGTCTAAAGGTTCTTCCGCGGCCTTTTCATCGCGAATTTTCGTGTCGGCTTTCACTCGCGAATATAATTCCATGCTGGATCCTTCGGGAGGTATCTGCGGCGTGGACCACAGCGTCCGCAAGGGATATCCCTGTTGTGGACATGTCGAAGATGCTTCCTGAAATTCGAAGTATTGGAAAAGTCATGTTGACATTCGTCGCAGTAAGTGCCATCAAGCACAATCTCAGCTGGTCTACTTGACATGGCTAACGGGCTAAGTTGGTCGAGCCTGGGAATAGGGAGCCTTCAATAGAGGACTGGGGGTTTGCGTATACTGTTTGTATGTAGTCACTGGCGCCGTGTAAGGCGCACAAAAAGTGTTCCAAAGCTAATGTGACAATGTCACGGGCTCAGGCCTTAGCTGTTTCTTGGCCTTGACGGGCCAAGCCAACAAACGCTAGGTGAACGCGAAATAGTCGCGCTTAGCTCCAGGTCGGATACGCGACGGCACGAGGCTTTGTTTTATTTGACTGCAGAAAACCTCGATTGCCTTACGATGATCCCGAAGTGAAGAATTAAGATCGAAGTAGATCTGGACACATCGACCGCGAACGGACTTGGAATGGCGGCCACCAGCCGTCCGGCGCCGCTTCCACAGCCCGGGGAAGCCGACAACATCACTCTCGCCCAACCACCGAGACGACTCCGCGCAGGTACAGAGAAAGACTACGGTAGATTGCACAATGGAGAGCTAGTGCCTAGAACCCTTGGGCCACGAGCGCAAAAAGAGAAGACCAACGGGTGTCCGTATCGCCGGACATTGTAGCTGCTCTGCAACAGTTCATGACACAGATGAGCAAGCGCATGACGAACGTAGAGAAGAACGTAGAGCTAGCGATGGATCAGCTAAGATTGGTTGCGATTGAGAGTAGGGACGTGAAGGAAGAGGTGAGACGCGTGGTGAGCAAAGAGGTGAGGGCGATGTGTCGAGATAAGATGACTACTATCATCCAGGAACAGGTAAGAAGCATCGTCCAGGAGGAGCTAGGGAGGCTTCAAGCCGCAACAAGCCCAAGTCCATCGTCTGCGAATGTGGCCGCAACCCTACCGAACAGTCATCCGAGCAACCTCCGCACCATCTCTATGCGTATGACCCCAACGACCCTGACCGACACGCTCTACTACACGGTGGATACGTCGAACGTAGAAGAGATGGAGAGAGAGAAGGCAAATCCGACAGTAATCAGGCAAGACATCGAGAAAGAGATTCGCGAGAAAGGAGAAGATAAGTACTAGCGAGTGGTGGCGATTACGAAGGACCCTCGCAATCACGCCCGGGTGCGCATTACGTACCGTAGCGAGGAAGAGATGGCCCGAGTCAAATAGGCGGCGGAGAAGACCAAGGCAGCCGGGGCGAGAGTGCTCCGGGACTAGTTGTACCCGGTCAAAGTCGACAACGCCAACCGTACGGCAATCTTGGATGAAGAAGGAAGGATGCGGAGCGGGGTAACGGAGATGTAAGAGGAAGAAAATGAGGTAAAGATCGCGAAGATGTCGTGGCTCAGCAAGAAGGACTCAGGCAAAGCATATGGATCGATGGTGGTCTACGTGATCAAGGCAAGCGAAGCGAGACAGCTGCTGAACGGGCAGTACTTCCACATCGCCGGTGAATATGCTTATACGGGCGTCTCCAAGGACCTACCCGATGTTTTAACTGTCAAGAACTGGGCTACAAAGCTTACTCGTACTCCAAACTACCGGTGTGTTGGAGATGTGCCGAGCCAGGACATCGTCGGTGCCAGGCAGTCATCCCGAAATGTGTTCCGTGTGGCGGACCGCACGAGTCGGGTGACCGTTCCTGTCGTGTCATCAACCCGCCGAAGAATGCATAGAACACTCAAGATCAATCAACTGAACGTGCGGAAGCAGCGATCAGTTCAACAAAGTGTGATGAACGACGACGAACTGCACGACTTTGCGGTCCTCGCATTGTCAGAACCATATTCGTTCCGAGAGGGGTACTAGGTACGGACAGTACCTCTTGGCCATCCGGGTTGGACGAAGCTACTGCCGACATGCTAGCGGGAGGGTCGATAGGCGATCCGCAGCATGCTGTGGGTTCGAAACGAGGTGGAGAGCGAGCAAGTGGCGTTGCAGTCCGCGGACATCACGGCGGCCCTGCTGCGTCTGCTTGACCGATCGATCTTGGTGGCATCGGTGTACGTGGACGGCAAAGAAGGGAATGTACTGGGAGAAACAATCGTACTTCTGGATCAACTCATCCGAGACACCCGTCATCGAGTCGGAACACGAGTTGACGTCGTCCTAGTAGGTGATTTCAACGCCCACGACCAGCTGTGGGGCGGGGACGATATCTCCCTCAACCGACAAGGGGAGGCAGATCCAATCATCGATTTGATGACCGAGTGGTCCCTCCGAAGTCTGCTTCGACGGGGGACGAGGACATGGGAGAAGGGTGCGCAGACGTCGACCATCGATCTTACATTCGCGTCGCACAAGTTGGCATCGAGCTTGATCCGATGTGGCATCCATCCAACCGAGCACGGATCCGATCACCGAGCAATAGAAACTATGTTCGATGTGGAAACGCCAGCAAACATAGTCTCCCCTAGGCTTGCCGTTGAAGAAGTCGCAAGATATTGGAAGTTTGTCTCATAAATCTTGAGTACATTCCAACCATCCTACCTTGCTAGTATACAACTTCTGATGGTGTCTTTGATACCAGACGAGTTCCGTCTTAGCGTCCCATGAGTTGAGTGCAAAGGCTTCGACCTCGCGGTGTCAAATTCAGCCGCCCGTCATGAAAGCAGCAGAGACGTTCGGTCCCCATACAGCCATCGTCTCTGGAACAGCGGGGTGACGACTAGTCTTCGTATGGCAATTTACTATATCACCGTCGGTGTAGTGTTCGAGAATGTTGCCAGAGTAGTCGAACCTGTGGAAGGATCAATGCCCGCAACTCTGCAAGCCTTGAAGTGTTACATACCAATAGTCGAAGATCTGGCTGCCCAAAACATGACGACCAATCCCCCAGCAGTTGGTCCATCCTTGCTTTTCGAGATGGTAATGGCCGAGAGTCTGGCTCTCCACGTCATCGACCTCGAAGCTAGAGTGGTGCACACGACTCCCACCCGTGCCTATCGGACTAGCGCTAATAAAGAAGCTCTGGGTCCAATTCATTAGCCTTACAGATATATTGGAGAACGACGAAGCAAAATTGCAGCGTACATGGTGGTCAGTGAACTGTTCACCCTTGTCAATGTGGCAGAAAGTCATTATATCTGCTCCACTGTGGGTATCGTAGACCGAATCCGTCGGCACCAGGCTAAATGTCGACTTATACCACTCTAATGTGCGATCAAAGTCGTCTTGTTTAACTAGAATGCCGTAATGCCCAAGTTTGTGGACTCTGCTGGCGCCTCGTTCGAAACGTTGGAACATCCCACGTCTAGGCTTCTCGAGCCAGGTGTTGGTGATGACGGGCTCAGGTCTCTCCGCAGCAGCGATCCCCTTGTACTGGACACCGTGATGCAGGCGAATGATGACTCCATTGGGATCGGGAATCTCAACGTAGGAGCCTCCTCCTGGCACCGTCGATAGCTGGATCGGGGACGCTGACGGTAAAGCTGCGGCCTTTTCTAGATCTGTATACGCTGGAACAGCCCAACCCGCTCCGACGAAATGCTTCTTGGAATCTTGCGATTGCTCAGCAATGTAAATGCATGGGTTTTCACCAAAGCCACGGAAGTAGATCAGGCCGTCACTCTCCGAGACCTCAATGAGCCCAAAGTCGGCGCAGAAGTTCTTGACAGGATGCAAGTTTGGATGCTGATAGTGGGTGTATAGAAGCCGATCGAGCTGGATCCTGTTGGAAGTCATGCTGGACTTAGAAAGCGCGTTCAACAGTCAGAACACATTCGGTGAACAATGAAGCTGTGTTCAAGGCGTCCACCCAAATACTTGTAGTAATACCTCCGAGTGCTGAAGGTGCGGTGTACTAGGCCCACGATGAAAGGACGAAATGCCGTATCGCCGGCTCCGGTTGCATATAACATTGAAGAGCCGGCATTTACCTGCACCGGAGATATGCACACTGGTATTTGCAGTTATCAGCTCAGCTCATGCGAGGGCTGAAGAATCTGATTTCACGTCGATATCAGTTCATTAAAGCGACCTACCGCAAGACAATGGCGTTCGAACAACTGATACGCCTCCGCGATTGGGACGGGAACGTGCTGTATGGCAATGTCCCATATGGAATCCTTGTGACCATTGGTGTTTAGGCCCACGTGCTTAAGGGTGATATTGATTCGGGGTTTATGCCTACCACTGATACTCGAATTGTACAGGAGGTACGGTGAACGACAGCTATTCGCTCAAAGCTACAATTCCACAGCTGTTGTGCCCACTGGCACAGACGCCGATCATCTATTGCGCCGGTGCAAACTACCGTCAGCATGCAAAAGAAAAGAATGTAGGCAAGACTGAGAAAAACTCAGCCAGGCGAATGGCCTACTCACGTCGTACAGTACAAAGTCCCCAGCCAGCCTTTAGTGTTTTCGAAACCGGCGGATAGCTTATCAGGCGCAACGGCCGACATTGTCGTCCCGTGTTCTGCCGCACAGGAGTTGGATTACGAAGCCGAACTGCGTTTCGTGGTGGGAAAGGATTGCGAAGACGTGATGACCGAAGATGCTCTGGGATGCAAGATGACCGAAGATGCTCTGGGATGCATACTGGGCTATGCGATTGGAAACGAGCGGTCGGCACGCGACTACGTGCCTCACGAGGTATCCGGGTACCGATTGGGCTACAGGAAGTCCTTCGACGGCTTTGCTCCGTTGGGACCTTGCATTGTATCGGCATCTCTGATGGGCGACATCCCCAAGCTCCAACTCCAGACGAGGGTCAATGGGGAGCTTCGGCAGAATTGCAACACCTGTGATATGATCTGGAGTATTCCCAAAATACTTGCCCATCTTACTCGGGGCCGAAGCTTGCGCAGAGGCACCATCGCTATCACGCGAACGCCGTCTAGTGTTGGTTTGGGTATGAAGCCGCCCGTATACATCAAGACCGGAGACGCTGTGGAGGTGACGATCGAGGGATTGGATCAATCAGGAATCATTTTGTATTCTGAGTCGAGAAAGCCCCGCAGCCACCATTCGAGATCGTGCTTCTTGCTCCTTTGTCTCTCGATTCTCTGCGCAGTCTCAAATTGAAGCTGAAGTGGTGATCCATCGTGATACTCCGCCACCGGACAAAGTCCGGCGCTAGTGCTATTCTAGACTAGCTCCGCCGTTTCGAATCCTTCACGCCGGACAGGCTTCTAGCGGACGTGATAGTCATAGTCTCTACAACATCCCCGACTGTGGAACGCCGTCGACCGGAGGCCGCCAACATAGGCAAGGAATTTCCCATAAAGCGGGCTGCCCCTCTTCTTAGCTGCGTACACCTGTAGTTCCAATACGCTCCTTCTAACGGCTCATCTCTGATAATGGCAAACGCGGATCAGATTACGGCCGCACGCCATGGCCACTCCAGGCCACATCTCACAAATGGAGCCTCGACGCCAAACAAATCCGCCAATTCGAACTTTCAGTGTGATGTCATCGTGATTGGTGCCGGGTTCTGCGGCATCACAGCCATCCACCGCTTCCGCAAACTCGGCATGAAAGTCAAATGTTTCGAGGCCGGCAACGGACTTGGGGGTGTCTGGCACTTCAACACTTATCCTGGGGCGCGCGTTGACTCAGAAGTACCATTCTATCAACTTAACATCCCGGAAGTTTGGCAGAGCTGGATATTTGGCGAGCGCTTTCCCAGCGGGCCAGAATTGCAACGCTACTTCGAACACGTCGACAGAACATTAGACCTGTCAAGAGACGTGTTCTTCAATGCTCGTGTCAATGACTGTTCCTGGGACGAGACGGAGCTTTTGTGGACGGTGAAGACACATCAGGGGCATGAAGCCCAGGCAAAGTACCTTGTCGTCTGCACCGGGCTTCTCCATTACACCTTTACACCTAGCTTTCCGGGCTTCGACAGATACAAAGGAGAGATATGTCATGCGGGGGCGTGGAACCAGAAATTCACCACGAAAGGGAAGAAGGTTGCTATAATTGGCGCAGGCTCCACCGGAGTCCAGATAACCCAAGAGATTGGCAAGGAAGCTGACCAAACCACCGTCTTCGTACGAAGACCCAGCTATTGTCTTCCGATGCATCAAAGGCAGCTCACTACAGAAGAACAACTTCAAGTCAGGCCATACTATCCGGTCCTCTTTAAGGCGGGCCGGCAATCGCACGCAGGCTTCCCTTCTGAACGTCCTCCGCAGGGCATGTTCGAGACCTCCGCGGAAGAAAGGACAGAGCTTCTCGAACGTCTGTGGGATGTAGGGGGTCCTGCTTTCGCTCTTAACGGCTACGGCGATGTTATGTTTGACCCCAAGGCTAACAAGGCCGCCTACGATTTCTGGGCTGGCAAAGTCCGACAGCGTCTGAAAGATCCGCAGAAGCAGAAGATCATGGCGCCTCAAAACGCGCCATATTATTTTGGCACCAAGCGGATTCCACTGGAGAACGACTACTATGAAGTCCTCGACCAGCCGAATGTGTCCATTCACGATTTGAACAGTGCTCCCTTCGAAACCTTTGTGAAGGATGGCGTTGTCACAGCCGATGGAAAGGTTCATACATTCGATGCCGTTGTATTAGCAACGGGGTTCGACAGTCATACTGGCAGTCTTACCCACATGGGCCTCAGAAACAAGGACGGGACGGATCTGAAGGACACATGGGAAGACGGCGTCCATACGTATCTCGGTCTGACCGTCTCCGGCTATCCAAACATGTTTATGGGTTTCGCACCACAAGCGCCAACAGCGCTCTCGAATGGCCCTACCTGTATCGAGGCTCAAATCGAAATCATAGTTGACATGGTGCGGAAGATGGAGCTTGAAGGCGTGAGGTGGATCGAAGCGCAACCAAGTGCGGAGAAGGAGTGGAAAGCATCGATCGATGGAATGGTTGAGGGTACTTTGTTTCCTTTCACCAATTCCTGGTGGAACGCGGGGAACGTGCCTGGCAAGAAGGCTGCTAACATGCTTTACGTTGCTGGTATTGAGCACTACGAAGCAGTATGCCGGGACAAGCTGGACGGATGGAAAGGGTTCGATGTGCTTCACTAGGCTCATTGCAATTCATCTGATGGAGAGTAAATGTGAATTTGATTGTGCCTGTATTCTATGTCTCGAAGTAGAAAGCATCGATTTAGGATAGAATGTGTAGAATCGGACAAAGCTTCCTACAATCTTGCGAGTAGTACCGTTCCCTATTCTATACCTTAGATTTAGGTTAGGTTTTAAACATAAGAATCTTAAAACTCTTAATTTTTTTTAGCTAATATCCTAGCTTAGACCTTTCTTATTATATAGAAACTAATAGCTAAGCTCTACTATAGATATAGGTCGAGATATTATCGTCGCCGTTATATATATACTATTAAGATTTCTTAAATTTTGTCCCTATAGTACTAAGCCTCTAAATAGTATAACATTTCTTACGAATTCTAAACGTTTCGTAATACTTTATAAAAGCTTAGGCCTCTACTCCTAACTAGTATTTAAGAAGAATATTTATATCTACTAAACTATACTAATCTACCGTTTTATAGAGTTTCTACTATACTATAGTAAGGCTTTTCTACTATTACTTAACTTTTCTACTATTACTTAACTTTTCTACTATTACGTAGCTTTTCTACTATTATATAGCTTTTCTACCGTTATATAGCTTTTCTATAGTTATATAGTACTTCGCCGTTATAGCTAAAATATTAAACCTCTATAATATTATATAAGTTTATATCTATAGATCGTACCCTTACTATAGTTAAATATTTAAATAACTTATTATATACTCTACCTCGCTTTAACTTTATGATAATAGAGTTAGAATACTCTACTATCGCGTAGCTTTTTTATCGTTATAGGGCTTTTCTACTATTATAGGGCTTTTCTACTATTACGCGGCTTTTCTACTATTACGTAGCTTTTCTACTATTACGTAGCTTTTCTATTATTATATAGCTTTTTTACTCTTATATAGTACTTTACTATTATATAGCTATTCTACTACTATACTCCTTCTATATATCTTTATTCTTACTAATCTTAATCTCTATCCTTCCTTATTAAGTCTAGGATATATAGTACCTCTACTACTAGTAAGTATCTAAGAGTAATTAGTAATACTATCTACTAGGCTATAGTAAGTAGGTCTAGAAGAGTTAGGAGATATAGACTCGTATAATATTATAGAAGTTATAGCCTAATTCTAGCCGAAATATTAAACTTCTATAATATTATATAAGTTTATAGCTATAGGTTATACCTTTACTATAGCTAAATAGATACTATATAGAGATAATCTCTATAGATAATAATTAATACTATAATTAAGCGCCTATACTCTAGGTGTAGATAAAGGATATAGGTAGTAGCTAGCTTTCTAAGCGTATTCTCTAATTCTATAATAGTATAAGTAAGAGCTAGTACTAGTACGTCTTTAAGTAGGAGGTAAAGGATATAAAGGCGCTTCTTAAATACTATAAACCTAAATAGGTTATATCTTCTTTAGAGCTATTTTAGGTAGTAAGCGTTATTATATTTAATCCTTCCTATAGGTAGGTAAGGGTAGCTATAATAATAACTCGCTCTATATAGTAGAACGTCGCCCTATATAATTAGTATACCTTTTAGACCTATACTTAGGAATAAGATCTAAGTATACTTAATATCGTAATACCTAGTTCGATAGTATAACTAGTATAAAGTTTAACTTTAAGGCTAATTACGACCTTTACTATTAGTACTATACCTTATCTACTTCTTAGGTTAGGGGTAGGCGCTATAGGCGTCGCGCGCGGCTAGGCGTTAGCGGCTATACTAATTAGCCGACCCTACTAAAGCCGCTATAGGACGACGTCCTATTAGCTAGCGCCTACTAAAGCCGCTATAGGACGACGTCCTATTAGCTAGCGCCTACTAAGGACTTTATCCTTACTTTCTTTTCTACTCGTTATATAAACTAAGTCGTATATATAGGCTTTAAAGCTTATAGACGACTCTATACGCGCTTCTAGAACGGGATACCTACTCTTACTACTACTCCTACTATATATAATAAGACTATACCTACTACTATACCTACCTTACTACCGCGATACTATACTTTAGAGTTAGCCTTATAGGCGTTAAGTAAAGCTAGGCTTTAGCGACTACGCTAATTAGCTAACTCTACTAAAGCTACTATAGAATAACGTCTTATTAGCTAGCGCCTACTAAGGCTCTATCCTTACTTTCTTTTCTACTTATTATATAAACTAAGTCGTATATATAGGCTTTAAAGCCCGTATACGACCCTACGCTCCTTTTTAGAATAGGATACCTACTCTTACTACTACTCCTACTATATACGATAAGACTATACCTACTACCGCGCCTACCTCGTTACTACGATACTATACCTCTAAAGAAGGTCGCCCTACCTACTAAAGAGTAGGTAGTAAAGGAAGCTATAACGTAGGAATAGTAGAGGGTTTAATAATTAAACCGTTAATAGTAGTAGTATATATAGTAGTAGTAGTAGTAGGAATAGGTAGAGTCCCCTTCGTCTCTCCCTAATACCTACGCCTCTATAAGTAGCTTATCCTATCCTAGTAGCTCTTTACTAATAAGGCGCCTTCTAGTTCTCCTCCCTACTATAAGACCTAACTATCCTATAGACTAAGTACCTATACGATATAGGCGACCTCTAGGAGATTTATCTACTTTAGCCCTACCTCTACTAACCCCTTACTAACGTTATAAAGATAGTATACTTCCTTACCTACTACGATATCTAATCCTAGTTATATAGCTACTAGGCGTAGCTACTACGCTAGTATAAGAGCTACTTACTAGTAATTAAGAGGACTAGGCTCTACTTAAGAGCGTTATATAACTAAGTCTATAGCCTATATAAGATATTATAGCTCCTCCTTAAGACGAGGTAAGAGCTAAGGAAGGAGAAGGTAAGGTAACCTAATCTACTAATATAAGTAGCGGTAGCGGCGTTCTAATTCCTTCTCGACTAAAAGTAAACTACTAGCTAGTAGTCTACTTTCCTTTTTCTAACTATCGACGGTAATATTATATATAGTATCCTACTAATACTAAGCTTATAGGCCTAGCTAGCCCTCCTTCGCCTACTATTAATAAGCCCTCTATACCCCTAGACCTACTACTATAATTACTATTACCTACTTATAGCGTTTGTTTAATTAACCGCGACGATAAGCTCTAATAAGAGAGACCTTACTAGTAACTACTTTTACTAGTACTTAATCCTACTAGTAACTAGCTACTAAGTAGAAGACTAGACTTAGTAGCTATAGAAAGCTAGGATAATATTAGGGAGTATACTATAGAGAAGAGGCGTTATAGTAGAAGTAAGAGATATAGTCTAGTACTATTACTACGCCTAGTAGTAGAGTACTATAGCTCTAGCTTAGGATAGTCTTCCTCTTATAGGTCTATAGTAGGCGTTACGCCGTACTCTTTTAATAGCGACGTACTATCTCCGTTTAGTAGTAATAGTAAGTTAACTAATAGTTCCTTCTATCCTAAGAGACTCGACGACGCTATAGTATATAGTAAGGAAGATTCTACTAAGGAGGATAGGCCTCCTATACTTACTTTATAGTTTACTCTTAATATACTATTACGTAGCTTCTATTCTATAGGGTATAACTACCTAGGTACTACCTTATTAGAGCGTATACTTAAGGATTACTTAGCTAGTAACTCGCTATAAGAGCTAACGATAGAGTATAAGCGCTTAACGCCTAATATCCTATAAATTATAAGGAGAACGTAGAGACTACCTATCTTCTCTAAGGAGGCTATTACGTAATCCAATATACGTCGCCTCCTAGCTAGTACTCCTTATATAACGGAGCTAACTAATATAGGGGGGGATACTCTATAATAGAGGCTTACTTTATAGAAGTCTATATATACTAAGGACGAAGAGGTCGTAGTTAAGCGCTAGTTCGATATTAACGCTCTATTTATACTACTAAAGTCTCTTAGTATATATTATAGCTATTTCTCTATTATATACTACCCTACCTACTTCTAAACTATCGCCTAGGACTAGTATATATAGCTTACGCCCTTTCGCCTCTACCTAACTTAATATACCTATCTCTATCTTAGTTACGCGCTTAGTACTAGTAGTAGTTTATTTATAACGTACGTCTTCTTCTCTAGCTACCCTTATTAAGGTACGAAACGGCGTAAGAAGTAAGAACGCTATACTATACCTAGGAAAGACTAGAAGTTCTAGGTTAATAATATCCTCCTCTTTACTATTATAGAGACCTACCTCTCTAATATCCTTAAGTATTATCTAAAAGATTAGAATTAGGTATATAGGAGGGTATATACTTAGTAGAAAGAGAACGTTATAGTTAAAGACTAGAGCTTCTTAGAGGTTATATATACCCTTATAGATAACTATAGTATAATAGGTACTATATTCTAGAAGCTATAGAATAGGGTCTAGGATCTTATAGTAGTAGTAGGTAATAGGTAGGAGGACTTATAGCTAGTTATAATTAAGTATAACTATAAGCTAGAGTACTAGGCTAGTAACCTCGACGACCTTCGTAGCCTTACGACTTATAAACTCTATAGAGACTTCTACCCTAGCCTAATTAACTTCCTATATACTATTATTAATCTCGCGTACTAGGACTATACGCTACTTATAGAAGGGGAGAAAGAGGCTAAGCTACTAGTATTCTTACGTAAGACTACCTATAACGAATATAACCTTACTTAACTAGACCTCCTAAAGCGTAGTTAGACCTTCTATTACTATAGTACTATAGATATATCTACTATCCGCGTAGAGCCTACTATATTATCCCTACTATTTTAAGGTAGTACGTTCTACTCCTAGGCTTATAATGTTTCTAAGGTTATTTATAGTAGTATTAACTACTCTACGCTAGCCTTATTTAGCGAGCCTACGTTCCGCTTCCTTAGCTTTACTAACTCTACTCTCTAAACGTTTATAGAGATAAAGAACCCGTAGTTATAGGATCTAGCTAGCTATAGGTAGGCCTTAAAGGCTTTAAAGTAACTCCTTATCTAAATAGCTAATACCTATTAAAGTAAGGTACGTAATAGGAAGGTTAAATACGTAGCCTACTAAGAATACTAGGTTTACTAGGATATATTTATAAAGCTCTAAATCCCCTAGATGTATACTATAGCTATATAGTACTACTAGCTATACTTTATACTCTAGAAGAGAGAGGTCCTAGATTTTATTAAATAGGAGCTAAATCGCTAGCTCTACCTAGCCTACGTAGTCCTCTCCTTACTAAGCCCTAATATATAGGGCGTTCTATCTCTTATACTAGAAGACTAGTATATCTAGATAGCGATACTTAGTATACTATTCTCTACCCTCGAGCTTAGTACTAATAGTAAATACGTCGTTCTCCTCTTTAGAATAGCTATAGACTACTACTACTATAAGAGGGTATACTATAACCTAATAACGCGAGACCTCTAGAATATTAGGAACGGAACTATTTACCTAGTAGAAGAGTCGAGTAATAGGCCTAGTAATAAGGATAAGTACTCTAGCGAAAGTAGTAATAGAGCGTTCTATATACTATAGTAATAGTATTACTATAGCCTTATATTCCTTAACTCCCTCTACTAGACTAGTACCTTATAGCTCCTAGACGATATATTTTAATAGGATAACCTTATATTTAACCAAGATATTCTCTATAAAACTACCTTCGTTACTAACTACTTCTAGGAGTAGTTTAGTAAGTACGTATACTTTAACCTTAACTTACGCTTTTAGGACTTCGTAGAATAGACTATTTAAGCTAGTAAAGATATTAATAACTAGGGTATATAAGTCCGTAATCTACTACGTCTACTATAGAGAGTAATCGTCTTCTACTATACTAACTAGGTATTAATATAGCTAGGGACGAAGGAAGGCGTCCTACTACGCTTCTCCTTAGATAATATTACTAATATAAAGTAGTACGGCCTCTATAGCCTAAACTACTAGCTCCTTTATACTACTACTAGTACTCTACTTAAGATCTCTTATTCTTATAGTAGGGGGGGAACTACCTTAGCTACTAGGGTTATCTATAAGGGTTTTATAAGCTTCCTAACTACGCTTACTTAACGTATTTAACTCCTCTTTAACTAGGACGATAGTTTTCCTTACTAGATCTAAGATAAGGTACTATAATAGAAGTAGACGCGCTTTATCTATAATAGGCTTAAGGACGTCTTAGGTTATAAGATAGCCTACGCGTTCCGCTATAATATTAGCTATATAAGCTAGGCCTACCTTACTATCCTCTTAAAGTATAAGAGTAAGAAGATATTTAACTATAAGAAGGTATAGAAGAACCTATCTTAGTAGCTACGTAACGAGCGTTTATATAGTAGCTACTAGGTACTCTAGCTTATTACCTAATATAAGGTACGTATAGTAGATAAAGATAGTAGAGTAAGATAGGAGTTATTAGTCTAGGTACTAGGTAAGGTATACTAGGCTCTAGATACGTTAGAGTAGGTCTCAGGGTAGTAGACGAAGGAATCGAGTCGATTCCTTTGAAATCGGGTGAGAAATTAGGATTAGGGTAGAAGCGCAAGAGTCGATTCCTTTGCTCTACTTGAGTTGATT
>JAABUL010005204.1_pt1 | contig 16488 bp, 26 predicted proteins | sample 5559151 | NCBI WGS metagenome assembly JAABUL01 (sample SAMN10711876, study PRJNA513368) | rock metagenome | isolation source: Antarctica rocks | place: Antarctica: Victoria Land, Pudding Butte sud | reverse complement strand
ACCACACGGAGCGTGCAGGACCTGCTTGTTGTAAAGCCGCGGTTTTATTGTCGAGTCAAAAGTGTGGGCAGTACAAGCGTACACTGCCTCGATCGCCCCGGCTTGATTGAGGTGTTCGGTGCTGCTGTGCGTCTACGAGTTACCTTAAGTACAAGACCGAGTCGGCGGCATTTCGGCGAATCTCGTTGATTTCGTCGAGTGGCGATTTGTGGTGTGGCTTGGTCCATGACGGTGTCATAAGACCCTTCGGCGGTGTCGGCAACGGCACGGGTGGTTGCGGGTACGAGCGAGTCGTCATGGTCAAAGTCGGGATGCGGCGACCCATTGCATGTCCTTACCGTATGGAGAGAGGCAGGGCGAACTCGTTCGGCGGGTGGTCGAGATCCGGGAAGAACATCAATCGAGTGGTTGAGCGACCCCCTATCCCTGGGGAGCGAGTCGTCGGCGGACTTTGAGACAGCGGCGAGTACATGATATGCGGGCGGGACGGTTCGACGAAGATAGGCGAGATAGTCGGGCGGGGTCATTGGCGGTCGGGAAGGCATCGATAGGGGTTAGACCCTCGGTAATGGGGCGTGGGCAGCGGAAACGCGTATGGCGGAAGCAGAAGAACAGGGTGAAGGCATGGGCAGTGGACGAGAACAGGCGAGATTGACGAGACAAGGAACCGCCCAGTCGACAATAGTCGAGTTTGCCTTTATCCATGGTAACCCCAAGATCATTTCGGCACCCTGTGCGGCAGACAAGGGCAGAGATTGTCCAAGAGCGGCAGAGGGTGGGAAGGCAGAAGCGTATGCGCACATGATGGCGTACCTGAAAGGCGGACGACGAGCCGTCGGCGAGTATGACTGGCTTAACGGCTGGCACAGGCGTGAGGAGAAGGCCGAGCGATTCGACGAGAGTAGGCGAGATGAGGTTGACCCGCAGCCCCGGTATCCACAAGGGCTTTAAAGCGGCAAGAAAGCGGTGACGTCGAAATTGGGGGTAAGGTCGGGTTTGGGCGAGTTTGGCGAGTTTGGCGAGTGGGGAGCGGGTCGACGAAAGCATGGACGAGTTTGGGCGAGTTCGGCGAGTTCGGCGAGTTTGGGGAGTAGGGAGCGGGGTCGACAAAAGCATGGACGAGTGGTGGGCGGCACGAGCGGATGGGAGTGTTGAACGGTCGTGGCGGCGGATTGGATCTCGGCGGGGCGACAAAGCATGGACGAGTAGGGGGCGGCACGAGCGGATGGGAGTGTTAGAAGGTCGTGGCGAGGGATTGGATCTTGGCGGGGCACGCAGGATTCAGACTGGGGCATTTGTTTACCCTGTGGTCTCCCAAACCACAGTATCTGCACAGACCCCTCCTCTCCCGGTCGTCGGCGATTTCACGGCGGCGAAGAATATAAGCCGGAGTTCCGGCAACAGCAACCGTCAAGGTGGACGAGGTCGGCGGAGTCGGAGAGAAAGTCGACGAGGGCGTGGACGAGATTGGCGGTGCGGGTGGCAGGGTTGACGGGAGCATGGAAAAGTAGGAAGAGGCAGTGGTGTACGACGGGGCTTGGGATGGAGCTGGGGAAGGTATAAGGGCAGCGGCGGCGGTGTGAGTGGATAGGGGCGTTGGGCGGGGCGTGGCGGCGATGAGGGCGGCGGCGGCAGATTGGATTTCGACGAGGTTTGGCCATTCAGTCGAACCACCAAACCTCGTGACTCGAGAGCGCTCGAGTTCGGCGGACAGGGACGGGGGGGTGTCACTGTGCTTCTTTGGAAGCGCGTATCGATACGCCCCTTTCCCTCGTTACAGGGGACCTCTGAAATTCACCGAGACACCACGCTGCTTTCAGCCAAGTACAGTATCGCTTCAAGGCTATACAGCGCAGAAAACGGAGGAGAGAATGTACAGACGCCAACAAGGAGGGATGGACTTGGCGATTTTGAAGAACCGGATAACCTGTGGTCGGAGCATGACAGCTGGGTCGGAGAAAGACGTATGCCCACCGTACACAGAAACTTTGAAAGCGATTAGCACTGACCGGAAATCGGATCAAGCGGTCTGGCGGGAAGCTTCGGGCTTATCCGAGGGGTCGATTCTAGTCCTAGGGGTCGATTCTAGTCCTGCGCGATGTCTTCGTGTCTCTTCGGGCGAGCGAAATGTTCAGTCTCGAGATTATGTGCCTCAAAGCAGTCGTCGCAGGAACAGCTGCTGACGACCTCTAGAAGTGTCGACCAATTGTCTTGGTTATACGAAGCGAAGACACGTAGATACTGTTCGAGGACTTGATTGACGCGTTCGGTCTGTCCATCGGTCTGAGGGTGATACGCAGTGGAGAGGTTGAGCTTGATCCCAAGCTTGTCGGTGAGCTGTCGCCAGAATCTGGAAATGAACTTCGACCCTCGATCGGACACAATGCTTTTCGGCAATCCATGTTGAGATACGACGTGCTGTATGAATAATTCGGCGAGATTCGGCGCGTTTAGACGAGTCGTTGTAGGTATGAAGATCGCCCACTTCGTTAGTCGATCGACAACAACGAGTATCGAGTTATAGTCGTTCGATGATGGTAGTTCCTCGATGAAATCCATACTGATCTCCGCCCAAGGCTGTGTTGGTACCTCTAGGCTTCGAAGATGTCCGCTAGGCCTTTGATGACTTGGTTTCATCCGTTGGCAAGTGTGCACATCCAGAGACATAAGCTTCGACATCCTTCTTGAGGCCAACCCAGGTGTAGTCTTGGCTGATCAACTCGATTGTCTTGCTGATGCCGGGATGTCCTGCGAGCGGCGAATCGTGTCGAGCTCGAAGGATCTTTAGCCGAGCGTCGTTGTAGTTCGGCACGTAAACTCGTCCTTCGAGTGCTAGAAATCCTCGTTTGGTCCACGTCGGCGAAATAAGCTGTTGGTTCCTCGAATGTCGACGAAGTTCATTTAGGCTCGGTACGTTCAGTCGGGAAAGGGCACAGGTGAGATGTTGGCAGTTCGAACACCGGACTTGCATCATCTCTGCAAACGAGGGGAAGAGATTTATCCGTTGATGAGGTTGAGATGCAAGATTGACGAGACTTGCGGGGCGGGATGTGAGCACCAGCTCGCCCCGAATCGACCCGATGTCGAGGACCGATCGAAATCGGAGAGGAGGACTTACATACATATCGAGAGTACGGCGAGAGCTGAAAGTCCCGGAGACCTTACAGTGATGAAAAATGGAAAAGGCTTTGATCAATGCCGACAACACCGTCCTGCGAAGGTTCTCTTGCACTCGCACCTCGTGGCTTGGCTTGAAGATGCTATACGATCAATAGAGCGGGTCGATTCCAAGCCGGGAAGGGTCATTTTTGTTGACGAGCCCTGGGAGTAAGCTCACTAAGACCCTGCATCGATATCGAGCAATTCTGGTCGGCTGCGAAAAGTCGCAATGACAAGACAGGGATACTGCTCTAGCTTGAACCGGTACAGTGAAGACATGAACGGCAAAGAGAAGAGATGAAGCCAGCTTTCGGGCTGCTTGAATTACCTGAAATGACGTCAATGAAATTCAGGTTAGGACCGTTCCCACGAGCAGACTTCGCTTGAGATTGGTCTCCATTCATCCCATTCAACTTGCGAATTATGACCTCCCCTCAGACCAGGAAGCGCTCCTCTGTACTCGATTCTCAACGAGAAGCTTTCATCGACTCTGCAAAACGGCAGGTCGGGGAAGTCGGCACCGTCGCTAAGGATGCCATGGTCAGCGGAGCATGGGCGTATCCCATTTTGGTATGTCGCTGCTGAGTGTTTTCGTATCTAGCCGAATGCTTTTCAGCATCTTCCCCTCTCGTCTGAATCCCTTGGTATCTTCTCCTACCCTTTCATGTCCTCCACTTGAAGTAATCACAATTGTTGACGCTGAGGGATACGTAGGGGATCTTCTACCTCGTCGGCCGTTAGTCGATGTGCCCTCGTATGCGGGGCTGATGCTGACAGTTCCAACATAGACCCCTCTCTCGTGCAGCCCCTCCTACCAACGCTTTTAAAAGGCGTACTCATGTCACTCGGGGTCGTCGCCGCCATGTTTGGACTCACCTACCTCCCCCAAGTCGCTGTTCTCGCTTTCATAAGTGGTCCCTTGGGTTGGTTCGTCGTGGGGGGGCGGGGAAGCTCAACTGAAGCCGTCTTCTAGCTTTCCTAGCAGCGATTCCCCTTGTCCTCGGCGAAGCATACGTCGTAGTGAACTTCCTCACCAAGACCTTCTTGTTCAATCAGGTTGGACTTGACCTGTTTGACGCTGTGAGTTCCCTCCCGTCTGAGTAATCCTAAGCTGATCTGAGAGCAGGTGCTCGTTCAAAAGGGTCACACAACACTGGTTGAGAAAGGGCGATTGGTCACCAGCAGTGGTGGGAAGACCAAACAGCTTGGCAAAGTCATAAGCAAGCCCTTGTCACGTTTCAGCACAGTGAGCTGAGAAGACGCTCTATCGAGAGGTCTGACACATTTTACCTCTAGGACAGCATCGTGCGATATGTCCTCAGTCTCCCGTTGAATTTGATACCAGTTCTTGGGACAGTATTCTTTTTGGGGTGAGCATTCCTCGCTAGCGTGCACGTATGATGATTGATCTTGGTGACAGATATAACGGTGAGACGGTAGCATCGAGCTCCTCATGGACACTGATCGTCATGAGTAGGTTTGAAAGCTGGCCCTGGTTATCACGCACGATATTTCCAACTGAAAGGTTACGACAAGGATAAGCGACAAGCGGCCATAGGAAAGCGCCGAGGAGCTTATACTGCGTGAGTCTTCATGCTACCCTCATAGGACGCCTAGACTTTGGGTGATATCTGATCAATTCCCTCAGCTTCGGGACGACCGCCATGGTCCTGAACCTTGTCCCTATCGCGTCCATTTTTTTCACATGTCAGTCCTGATCTTCGCAAGCGGCGCCTACGACAGTATCTGACCAACGGGAATATAGTCACGACATCTGTGGGAGCGGCCTTGTGGGCATCCGACCTTGAGTCGAAGACCAAAACTGGTCCTGCCACTCGAAGTAGTGACGCAGTCGAGGTGATCGTGAAGCCTCAAGAAGGTAAAAAGGAGCTATAAATGGTGGATCGGCTGTATTGATGACTGCTTGCCTATTGTTCCGATGGCTTGCGTATGATCGAACGAGGATAAGGACACGATTATACGACGAGGAGGCAATTCAATCGGAATTTTATGCATGCTTGACCGCTAGATCAGAAACCGCCACAAACCGAAGTGGAGGTGAAGATCGAGGTGATCCTGGATTCGCTTCACTTAGGATTTCTCGATTGCTATTGCTGTCTATCCTGCATGGAAGCTGAGACATCCTAGACATTGTCACGTCAGAGTATGTGTCATCGCTGCGTGAGATATACATCGCTCATTCCTTTTCTGTAGAGTGATTCGACCTGCCAGCCTGCCTTCGACCTGATGCCTCCTGCCCCAACCCTTCCTCAGCTTCAGAGTCTCTACAATGCCACGATAACCGCGGCTTCCCGATTCGCATCTTACAATTACCGTCATCATTTCTTGCGTCGGACAGACGAAGTCTTCAAACCCATCTTTACCGCCCTAAATCCCAATCCTGGATCGACACCCGTCTCTACTCCTGAGCCTGCAAATCTCGCCAAATTCTACGAGGAGCAAACAAAGGAGCTGGAGGTATTGAAGAGATCGGCCGAGGTCAACCGGATGTACGAAGGGCCCAAGCTGGTGGTTGAACATGCCCGTCCGATCTCTAGCGGCGGAGGCGCAGGGATGGAGGCGAGCGCAGGTGGAGGAGGTCAGCCAGTGTAATATCCATGTCACCATCTATATACAGTGAGCTACTTCACGGGTCGGACTCAGTTTAGCAAGTCAGTACCGATGGTCCTTCTTAGCCTGAAACCACCTGAATAAAGACCTTTGTCTAATTCGACAGTCTCTGAGACACTCCTTTGCGCATTTTTTACAGTGAAACTCACTGGCTCATCGCGATGTATATCAATGTGCTGAATCGAAGTAAACAGTCGAGTGTCTCCGTGACTTTGTGATCCCACAATGCCGTCAGCATCTGATCGCCGTAATCCCAGCCGCAAAGGGTCTGCGGATTCGACCGGAAGTCGCAAAGACAAACGGTATCGCGATCGCCGCAATCATCACGATGATCTTGGCGATCTTGTGTACGAGTTTGACGCCAAACAGGGGGCCACCTCCCGGGACAGCCTTCCACCTTACCAAGAGATCGAGGATGACCGGAAGCGACCACCCGACGAGGGGCGAGGAGCGAATCCGGAGACGAGTACTGGCCAAGCTGGTCCCGAACCTGTATCATCTGTCTCAGCTTCTCTCTCACCCTTCGCTCGCCTCTTGTGGCCTGTAGCCCTATTGTTCCCTTTGTCGACAACTATTGTCCTACTGTTACTCATCACCTGCTCGATCGACTCGTTACGGCCTGACTTTTGCGTCTTGCAGATTGCTCTGGCCCGCGATGAATACGATCAGATATCCCAAGCGGCGGGTTCAATCAGCTCGAAACAGTCTGAGTCTACCGACAGTTCAAGCTCTGGACTCATGACCAATATTCTTCGGTCAAGTGATGACGCATCCAACCATGGCTATCTGACCCTCGGTTTCTGGGGTTGGTGCGTGGAAGACATCGATGCTCAGCAGTGAGTTGTTGTCTTCCCAGACTTGACCTAAGCACAAACACAGGACTCGCTGTTCTGATCCAAGACCTTGGTACAGCATGGACGGGCTCTTGTCTCTTTCGTCGATCGAGTATATGACGCCGTCCCTGCGCGCCCGAATTCCCACTGACAAGAGATTTACCACAGCTCGATATCGTACGACGCATTCAGCTCTCTGCTTGTACACACCCTTGTTCTCCATGGAATCGGTTGGTCATCCAAGATCAGGACAATTCTTTCGATCTAGGACTGACAGAATCATCAGCGCTGCTGGCGGTGATGCTGGCAACTCTACCGCTGTTCTTCAACCTATGGCGTCGCTACTACAAGAACAATCCTCAAGTGAGGAGCATTTCTCTCAGCAACTTACCTGGCTCACCGGGTGTCAGACAGATGCCGGCTGGATACAAAACAGTCTGTTCTTTGGGGCATCGATTGTATGCCTGTGTGCGGTGAATTCGTCCCACAACTGCTCGACTGAGCTCTGGCTGAAGTGGCGCTCTTAGTGGATTCTTGATAAAGTGCTAAAACACAGTGTCGCCCGCAAGCTACCTGCACATGAGGTTTCTTCCGGGTGAGACGAATGTGCTTGTTTCCATCTAAGGTGCTCATGCATTTCGCAGCCCTGCCCCTATCCTTGTGGCAGTCTCCAGTCTCCTCCTGTTTCTGACCTTCCTCGTCTCGTTCATCCCTGTCTTTAGTCGGCATCTACAACGGCAGCGACGATATGTTCGAGAATGGCCAAACGTAGCGCGTCTCGACCTTGAAGCGGCCAAAAGGCAAGAGGAAGAAGCCGAGGTGGAGGCTGAGCGTCAGAGGCGGGAGAAGAGGAGCAGAAGAAGCCGGGATTCGAAGAAGGGAAAGAAAGATAGTGGATTGAAACGAATGACAAAGTGGCTTGCAAGTTGAGTCACGGGAGACGGAAGAGGATGGTGAAGTCAGGAGGTTGGAAGAAAGGCATGACGGTTGAGCTGATTGTTACGAAAGGACGTGTCGTACCTTTATCCAATGAGGCAGTTCAGTTTTGAAGACGACTAGTTTAGCTTGAAGTCTTCAGTTTAGCTAAAAAGTGAACGTCCCAACTTGCCAAATAAGTCGTCTGATTTGGCGGGAAGGCGTGCCAGGCTGGCAGGCGCTTGGTTTTGGAGCGCCTTCCAACACCGTCAACTCAACTTCGTCTTTTCCTCCATCATCCGTTACTTACAATCTTCATATCTCATCATCCATTGATTGGATCACTCTCATGCTTCGTGAACTGGCGCTTGGTACCCTCAGGAAGAGGTGGCCTAGAAGTATTGACCGCGGGATCATTGCCCTTGCCCCATGTTCTATCGCGAGCCCGGCGGTGTTGCGAGAAAGGCGCACCAAAGCGTCACGCCTTCCAGACAAATTTGACGTCTTATTTGGCGACTTGGGATGTTCACTTGCTCTAGTGACGACTCCGAGCTGACTTCGAGCTAAACAAGTCGTCACTAGGAATGCCCCAATTGGACTCGTATAAGAAGCTATGCCGGAGATTGCTGTCCACTACCTGGGCTGTCCATTTGGTGTGATGTACGACGCCGGCTTGCCGACTCTCGCCTTCCGGACTTCGCCTTTCCTTTTGGGATATTCAAACTATTCTGGCCATTCACATTTGACCTCAAGAGGCCTCGTAGATTCAATCTAGATAGGTAGACATAACCTGGCTCGACGATCAGAACAGCACGAGTCCGAACATCAGTCATGGCAACGGACATCAGACGCAAGCTTGTCATAGTGGGTCAGTCACCCGGCTCTTTCAATCGACCCAGTCGTCCAGACCTGGCATGCTTGTTTGCCAGTCGACAAGGAGCATCGGTCTTGTTAGCTCAGACATGTTGGGATTCCTAGAGATCGCTGACAGGCTGAGGCAACTACTGCGGCTTCACGTTCCGCTCGGTCATCTCCCTTAATCTTCCTCTCCGGCTTCTCGCTGTATGCCAACGCTGACCCATTCCGCAGGCGATGGTGCTTGTGGCAAAACATGCCTGTGAGTGCCGCTTACCGATCGTCGATAAAAAGGACTGATCATTTGGTATTCCAGTCTGATCGTCTTCTCGAAGGGCATGTTCCCGGAGGTGAGATCCCTCGACTGTTCTGCCCAACGACATTGATCACTCACTCGGACTCCACATTAATTCAATCTCAGGTTTACGTTCCCACAGTCTTCGAGAATTATGTCGCAGATGTTGAGGTGGACGGCAAGAAGGTGGAATTGGCGCTATGGGATACGGCAGGGCAGGTCAGAGCCAATTGCATCGGATCCGCGGCCGTGATGTTCTGATGAAACTGGCACCCACAGGAAGACTATGAGTACGTCCCGAACCGCCTATGAACCAATCTGTCACTGATGCGGAATGCTATATTTCCAGTCGCCTCCGACCGCTGTCCTATCCCGACTCTCACGTGATTCTCATCGGCTTCGCTATCGACTCCCCAGATTCGCTCGATAATGTGCAGGAGAAGGTGAGATGATGATCTCAAGCCAATCACCCATGAGCTTGTACTGATGCCTTTCGTAGTGGATCTCCGAGGTTCTGCATTTCTGCCATGGCTGACCCGTGATACTCGTTGCGTGCAAGAAGGATCTACGAGATGACCCGAAGACCATTGATGACTTGCGAAGATTGGGACAACGGCCGGTACAGAAAGCAGAGGTGAGTCCCTAATCGTGGACCTTCCTCCAATCGACTCTGAAGATGGTTCCGTCCTCCAGGGCATGTCCGTGTCGCAAAAGATTGGTGCCCAGGGGTATGTGGAGTGTAGCGCGAGGACCGGAGAGGGCGTTTGCGAGGTCTTTCAAACCGCTACGAGGAAAGCACTCGCGGTGCGTTCTCAATCATCTCAGACCTTCTTTCCGCTCATGTCTATGATTGGCGAGTATAGGTAAACAGCAAAGGTGGACGTAGCGGACGTGGGCGTGACAAGAAGTGCATCGTGCTCTAGGTCTCGATTCGAATTGCTATTTGCCTCGGTCCTCATATCCTGATTTCTTCTCTCAGGGAGTACCCCTGAGGGTAACATTGAGCGGAAGGTGTGGTCTGGTCTTTTAGTATACAGGTCTATCGATAAAGATGATCTATACGAGCGGGAGGTGGATTTCAGATGGAAAGGTTTTTTGGGGAGCACGGCACGTGGATATTTCGGGCCGATCCCTCAGTCAACTTTCCCATCGTCAAATACTTGCCCTTTCAACTGCTTCTGGGACAGGACATTATCGTCTCCCCCGTATTACCTGTCGTATCACACACCCATCTTCACCTTCGGTTTCTTTTTCAATAATGGCGAGCAAGACGGATCTACTAGCGGTAAAGTAAATGATCCAGTTGGCACACCTCACCACCGACCTTTTTTTTCTTCATTTGGGACCATGAACCATGGTTGCCATGTTCCGAGTGTGCAGTATTGACATCGACTGTCTTTTAGTACCATCCGTACTCTCGCTGTCGATATGGTGGGGAAGGTGGGTTGCTTACTCAAACGAGATGCGAAGCTGTCGGAGCTGATGCCATTCGATTCTCTTCCAGGCCAATTCAGGTCATCCCGGTGCTCCCATGGTGATTCCATGATTTTCAAGCTTATAGCACAGTGCAATCTGATCTCATCTATCTCAGGGTATGGCGCCCGCGGCCCATGTGCTATGGACTCGGCACATGAAATTCAACGCCAGTAACCCGAAATGGTTCAACCGAGACCGCTTCGTGCTGTCCAACGGTCATGCGTATGCAGCTGCCACATCTGAACCTTCTCCAGTACTGACTCGCAAACTAGCTGTGCATTGCAGTACATCATGCTCCATCTTTCGGGTTACAAGGTGTCCATGGACGACCTTAAAGCGTTTCGACAGGTCAATTCCATTACCCCTGGTCATCCCGAGCTTGGCGTAACTGAGGGTATCGAGGTCACGACCGGTCCTCTTGGCCAAGGTGAGCGAAATCATCTACTTACGCGACAGTGTTCAAGGCATCTACTCCCAGGTATCTCGAATGCCGTCGGTCTTGCCATGGGTCAGGCGCACATGGGTGCCGTCTTCAACAAGGAGGGATTCCCGCTAGTGGACAACTACACTTATGGTCAGCGATATTCGTTTCGCAAGAGAGGCTGGCTCACCTAGAGCAGTCTTCATGGGCGATGGATGCTTGCAGGAGGGTGTCGCATCAGAGGCGTGCTCCTTGGCTGGGTCAGGCCATTGACTCAGCCAGATTGATCAAGCTGATTCGTGGTCAGACACCTGAAGCTCGGTAACCTGATAGCCATTTATGACGACAACAGTGAGTCCGAGTCATCATGACTTCCACAAGAATTGACGACCTCTTCAGAGATCACCATTGATGGTGACACTGCTGTGTCCTTCACCGAGGATGTGGAAATGCGCTTCCGGTCTTACGGCTGGAATGTCCTGCATGTCGAGCATGGTGATGAGTAAGTGGCTGCGCAGGAGAACAGCGACGACTCACAAGTGTCATCTGCAGGAATTACGACTCCATCGAAAAGGCCATCACCGACGCGAAGAGCAACAAATCCGCCCCGTCTATGATCAACCTCAAAACCACGATCGGCTTCGGATCCTTGAAAGCTGGCGGTCATGATGTGCACGGCTCTCGTAGGTCGCTCAATCAACCTGTCTATGTATAATGCCTCGTAGCCCTCAAAAAGGACGACATCGCTCAGCTCAAGAAGAAGTTCGGCTTCAATCCTGAAGAGACATTCGCCGTCCCGAAGGAGACGTATGAAATTTACCATCAAGCATCACAGAACGGTGCGGGACAGGAGGCCGAATGGAACGACCTGCTCAAGTCCTACAGCGAGAAATATCCAAAGGAGGCGGCGGAACTCCAGCGGCGTATCGCGGGCCGACTTCCCGAAGGCTGGGAGAAAGCTCTGCCAAACTACAGCGTGTCGGACGCCGCCGTGGGCAGCAGGAAACTGTCTGAGACCACCATAACCAAACTTGCCGAGGTTCTCCCAGAGTTTATCGGAGGCTCTGCCGATTTGACCGGTTCCAACCTCACTCGATGGAAGGGCGCTGAGGACTTTCAACATCCTTCCACTGGTCTTGGCAGCTATGCTGGCCGATATATCCGCTTTGGTGTTCGCGAGCATGGAATGGAGGCTATCTGCAATGGTCTCGCTGCTTACGGCGGAATCATCCCCTTCGCCGCTACTTTCCTGAATTTCGTCTCCTATGCCGCTGGAGCGGTCCGCCTATCCGCTCTGTCACATCTTCGGGTTCTCACCGTCGCCACGCACGACTCGATCGGACTGGGAGAGGACGGACCAACGCATCAGCCGGTAGAGACTGCAGCTTGGCTTAGAGCTATCCCGAATCTTGCTTTCTGGAGGTGCGTCTTCCGTCAGTAACGCTTTCTGCGCTAACCCATCTCCGTCATAGGCCTGCCGACGGCAATGAGGTCCGCAGATTTTTCTCGCATCATGTCGATACATGTTGAAGCTCTCTTACTCGTAGACCTCCGCGACGTACCTGGTCGCTATCATGTCTCAGCACACCCCCTCCGTCATGGCGTTTTCTCGCCAAAACGTATGTGATTTATTTTCCGGGCGTATGTATCCTACTGCTAATCTTCATCCGACATTCATAGCTGCCCCAATTGGTCAATTCATCGATCGAGAAGGCGACCAAGGGTGGATATGTTCTCGAGGAGGTCGACAATGGTGAGTCTGCATCATACTGCTTTACGACCGGGACTTGATTGTTTTGCAGCCGATCTTACACTCATCTCCACTGGCTCCGAAGTAGCTTTTCATGATTGCCAGGCAAAGTCGTCATCCCCTAACCGCTGGATCAGGTCGGGTTATGCGTCGAGGCGGCTCAACAGTTGAAGAGCAAGGGGCATAAGGTCCGCATTGTCAGCATGCCCTGTATGGAAGTTTTCGTGAGGTCTCGCTCTAAAAGCTCTTGGGCCTGGTATTGATTAGATATACTGCAGCATTCCCAGGGCCCCAAATACAAGCTCAGCGTTCTACCCTCCGGCGCTCCCGTCATGTCAGTTGAGGCATATTCGACATTCGGCTGGGGCGCTCTCAGTCATGACCATTTCGGTCTTCAAGCCTTTGGATCATCTGGCCCTTACGACCAGGTCTACGCGAAGGTAGATCTTTGGCATCAGACCACCCGCAGCTCTGACAGGAATCGCAGTTCGAGCTTACACCAGACGGTATCGCAAAACGCGCGGAGAAGGTGGTCGCATTCTACGAGAAGCGTGGCCAGCCTGTTTTCTCCCCGCTGATATCCGCATTGGACGAGATCAGCGAGTAGCTTTGAGAAATGTCAGGGCGCGGAGACTTGTTTACATAATGCATGGGGTGATGCAGTCTAGCTCACCGGGTCATTTCAGAAAGGATAAGAAGACAGTATGAGACGAAGACACAGATTCAACAAATGCCTTCCAACGTAAATCCGGACCGACATCGCTTCTTTTGATCCCCCTCCATTTCAGTTTCACGGATCGTTTTCCAGGCGAAAGTACTTTTTCTATAATTTCTTTCCCTTGCCTCTTGGGTGAGGGTGGTAGGTCGGAGGCCATGGATGTTGAGCAGTAGGTCTTTCACGGTTCACGAGTGAGTAGCACTTCCAAAGAGGACCTGACTCAGAAAAGGTTTCGAAAAGCTGGTCAGAATTCTTCACTGCTGCTCGGCCTCCGGACTTTACACTGATCGATCCGGGTCAAACAGGCTACGCTGCCATTGATTCCATCTGTGACTATTATCAGACCATCAACCATCGTCCAGTGAAAGCACAAGTCCAGCCTGGATACTTGATAGAGAGCCTGCCTTGTGAGTCTGGAGAAAGATCATCGGGCTTCGCTTCGTGACAGTTCGATCCCCCCATCAGCCGAAGCTCCGTCGAGTGGAGAACCGTTTGACCAGATCGCTGCGGATTTCCAATCCTTGGTGCTGCCTGGTCTGTCACTTCTGCTGTCCTATCCGATCAATAACTCACATCGAATAGGTATAACCCATTGGCAACATGGCCAATTCTTCGCCTACTTTCCTGCAATCACAACTTTCGAGAGTATACTCGGAGACCTTTACTCTTCCAGTGTAAACAACCCGGGCTTCAATGTGAGCTCAAATATGGATTCATCAGCGCCCGGAGACTAACGCTCAACCCAGTGGATTTGCTCCCCAGCATGTACCGAACTCGAGCAGGTCGTGCTGGATTGGATGTCGAAGCTCCTCGGGCTTGCCGACACTTTCTTGACGAGATCGAAGGTCGGAGGCGGTATTATCCTGGTTCGTCACTTCCGCAGAGGCAGTGACAGAGACGTATCTGATGATCGAGCTGCATCAGGGTTCGGCGTCCGAATGTGCGTTGACTGCGGCAATGGCAGCTCGGGAGCGAGCCCTTCGACATTTGGCGGGAAACACTGCTCCTACTGGCTCCAACGTAATCCCCGGCTCTGAAGTGCCGGTCTTGACAAGGGAACAGTATGGGCAGAAGCTTGTGATGTATGGGAGCACTCAAACTCATAGTCTTGGAGCGAAGGTTGATTGTGCTTGTGCTCTTTTCCAGTCTTTCCTGACATCGGTCTTAGGCTGCGTTACTGCTCGGCTTACAATACCGAGCCGTACCTGTGGCGGAGGCTGACGACTACGCATTAAGAGGGGAGACGCTCAGGCGGTCCATTGAGACCGACGTTAGTGCTGGACTGATACCATATTTTGTCAGTAAGTAGCGCTTCTTTTGAGGAGGGGGAAAGTGGCTGACAGATTCGCTGCTTCGAGTTGCCACGGTTGGAACCACATCATCCGGTGCTGTCGATCACATCAAGGAGATTGGTGACGTTTGTTAGTTTTTCTGCAAGACGCCCTTAGGCCGGTCGTCGCTGATTCGCCTATATTTGCAGTGAAGTCATTTCCGACGGCCTTCCTTCACGTTGACGCTGCGGTCGGTTATCAACTAAACATATCGGGCTAAGTCCACTGATCTAAGTAGTGGGCCGGTGTCGCCTACGCGTTGCCCTCGCGACGGGAGGAGCTTCGACTGGCTGAGCTCAATTCGTATGCAGACTCGTTTTGCACCAATGCCCACAAATGGGGTCTGGTTGGATTTGATTGCTGTACGTTCAACAGTACGAGATGAGATGCGAGCTCACTTTCAACTGCTAGCTCTCCTTTATGTCCGGGACCGGATACATCTCACCCAGGCACTCGATGTGACGCCTGTACGCGAATAAAATACGACATAGTCAAGCTGACATGGCGCCAGTCCTTTTTACGGTCCAAAGAAGGTGATAGTGGAGCGGTCATCGACTATCGCAACTGGCAAATAGCGCTCGGCCGCCGATTTAGAAGTATCAAACTATGGTTCGTGCTTCGAAGCTATGGCGTAGATGGGTTCCGGAGACACTTGGAAGAGGTGAGATCAGCTTCTCTGAACTCATTATCAAAGCTGATCATGTAACAAAGGGCATCGACCATTGTCAACAGCTTGTCGCCATGGTGGAAGCCAATCCGGATTTCGAGCTCGTTTCCAGACCCAGCCTGGCATTACTTGTTTTCCGGCTGAGACCGGCCGGACGAAATCTGCAGGACGCCGAGCTGAATCTGTTGAATCAGCGACTACACACTCGTCTCAACGCGAGATACGACGTCTTTCTCACGCAGACGATGCTGATCAGCCTGGAGCGGGAGATCTTTTGCATCCGCTTCGCCATGGGCGGGATCAACACGACGATGGAGGATGTCAGAGCGACTTGGAAGGTTGTTGTAGAGGAAGGAGGGGAAGTCGTGAAAGACTGGGAGGCCGTATCTTCGCAATAGATTTAGACGATAGACGCATTATCCGGGGTCAGAAGACTAAACAGGTTGCAAAGGCAACAAAAATGAGGGATTCTCCTCGACACCGAAAAGTGCCACGATTGACGAAAGAGAGAGATTCCAGTTTTCAGGTTTTTCTCCGGCCAGTTCATCCTTTCCTCGCCATAAACATCAGGTCATCCTATTCGGACGTGCAAATCATGGAGTGCGTCATCAATCAATCCAGTGTGATGCGAGCTGACTCCTTTACTTATAGCGCTCTCTACCGTCAGATCGCCTCATACTTTCCACCCGATCTTCAAGCCATCATCCTCAATCCACCATCGTTCTCGAGTCCCTCTTCGTTCTTGCCAGTCATCCGAATCGTACTCCCATACACCAAATGGATCATCGTCCTCGTTGCCACTTGTGTCATCTGGACAACCGTTTCATCCCTCTTTGGCTACTTCTCTCGACTCGTCCGCTTCGGTTTCCGCATCGGACCCATTCTCGCCCTCATCGCATGGGTCATGGCTAGCTCCGGACAAGGGAATATGCACGATCTCTTCGAGGTAGCCAAGCAGTGGCTAGGCTTGGCACCGGGCAATCATGCTGGAGGGATCAGCCCTGGGATCGCGTCCTTGGCGGGTCTGTTCGGAGGGGACTCTACGAAGACACGGCGATCCAATAAACGCGGAGAGACATCGCCTCGCACTGGTGGTGGTCTATTCGGCTCAAGGGACGACCCGATCTCAGCCCGAACTAGGAACAAGAAGACAGCAGGCGGCAACGATGACCCGGACATCATCTCTTCGATGCTCAGGTCTGCGACCGATCTTGCGGGAGATTTGGGGGATGGAGACTGGCAAAACCTGATACAAGATTACGTCAAGAATGTGATGGTGAAGGCGACCGGACTGGAATGGTTGCTGGGAAAGAGGGAAGATGAAGCACGAGAAGGTGGGAGTTGGAGAAGTCGATGAATGGCGAGGGATGAGTACGATTCAGTCTACCTGCTCAAGGCGCAACACATGTATTTTTCCAATACCCTGATTTCGAAGCT
>JAABUL010005202.1_pt1 | contig 16499 bp, 2 predicted proteins | sample 5559151 | NCBI WGS metagenome assembly JAABUL01 (sample SAMN10711876, study PRJNA513368) | rock metagenome | isolation source: Antarctica rocks | place: Antarctica: Victoria Land, Pudding Butte sud | reverse complement strand
GTAGTAAGGTAGAGATACTATTAAAATAATCTTTTACTTTATAATTTTATTAAGGTTTATAGTAATTAAGGTCCTTATTAATATAATAGTTACTTAATTCTTTTATACTTTTACCTTTATTAAGTTAGCTATTATTTTAGATAACTTTTATGAACTTAGTAGTATTATCTATTATTAAGGTACCTTCCTTAATAGCTTAATAAATAATACGCTAGGACTAATAAGGTTAAAAACCTTTTCCTTAGTTTATCTTAGGCTTTTTAAATCTATTATTATTATTAATATTATTATTATTATTATTATAATTTATCTAATTTAATAATATTAAACCTAATAACTTTATATTACCTCCTATAATTTATAGAGGCTAATAGGAAGGAGGTAAATAAGGATTTTACTAAATATCTTAAGAATTAGACTATCTATTAATATTATTATTCCTATAATTAAAATTATTATATAGCCTAGGAGTATATCCTTAATATTACTACCTTTAATTATATTAGTAAGAGAATAGTAGCCTAGAAAAGCCACCTTATTAATAAGAATTATTCTAATATTAACTAGACTTTATTACCTTTCTATTAAATTAAAATTACTTATAATTCTTATTTATAAATTTATATTAAATCTTAGACTTTTTATTTAACTACTTAAGAAACTAGGATAGCGTAGTAAATACTATTAATTATAAGATATATTAATAAAACTTAACTACTATATCATTTTATATAATAGATAGCTAATTTTAAGTCTTATTAAAGTCTATAACTTTAGCGTAATATAGAATACTTTAAATATATATATAAAGAGATTTACTATTCTTTATATCTTTTATAATAAACTTTTTAATTTATAACTTTTAAAGAGCTATAATTATCTTTTCCTTAAAGTAATTTATTAAAGTATTTATTTATAATTTTAAAGGAGTAATTTTGAAAAAATCTTTCTTTAATATTAATAGCTTTATAAAGTATTATTTATATACCTTATTATAAAAGTAAGATAGTAAGATATTAAGGACCTTATTTTTACCTTTAATAGTAGTAAAGTCCTAAACTTAATTAATAAATCTATAAATATCTTTATAAAAGGACTAATATTCTCAAGTAATAATTATACCTTTATTCTTAATATTAAGAAAGAAGTATCTAATATCCTTAGCCTTTACAGAGGTAGAGGTATTACTATTACTAGTACTATTAACTCTAGGTAGTCCTTAAGGACTAGGGTTACTAAGAGTATTAAGCTAAGATAAATACTCTTATATATATTAAATATTTATAGTATTAATAATAGCTTATATATTAAGGTTATTAGTTATCATATTATTATTAATATTTTTAGGACTAATAAGATAGCTATAAATTACTTCTTTAATAAAAGATACTTAGATCATAATATTATTAATAGCTATAGCTATAGATCTTAATATAGTAGAATTTAAGGTACTTAACTTAGCTAGTAATATACCTATTAATAAGGTCTTTTATAAATACTTTTATAAATCTTAAATCTAAGGGTATTACTAAAATTTAATAATTCTTATATAGAAAAGAGAATGGTTTATAACCTAATTTAAAGGATGAAGAGGTTTAGAATTAATAAGATTAATAGACTTAATAAAAGTAGATTAAAAATATTAATTATATTCCTTATTATAAGAATTAATAGCCCTGAGTAGTCTTAAAGGCCTAAGATTCCTTTATATAATAAGTAAAATAATATATTAATTAAGATTATTAATAAATTAGGTATATAAATACCTAAAAATAATAAAACTAGATAATTAGAAGGTAAGGACTACTATCTCTTAAGTAATAAGAAGAGGAGCTAAAATAATAGTCTTTAAAAGTATTTATAAGGTAGAGGTATAAAATTAAATTAATTTTAAAATAATAGATAATTACTTTAATATATATATAAAAAGTCTTATAAAAGATTAAGAATTAAATAGATAAGGTTATTATAAGATATTATTAAGGAATAATAGTAGTATATAAGTATAACTACCTTCTCTAATAGTTTTCTTAATAAGTAGTAAATATTAAGAAGAAAGGCTATTAGAAATACCTAATTAAATAATAGTAATAATAAGGTAGATTTAATAAAGAGGCTATATAAAGGACCTTATTATATTAGATAATATAATATAATATAATATAATATCCTATTAAGATAATATAGAAGCGGAGGTAAAGGAGTAGTACCTTAATAGCTAATACTTTACTAATAGGTCTCTATTAAGGTAAGCTAGTATATAATCTTACTAATAGGTAAGATATAATATCTAATAATAAAGAGAGGTATTACTATTATTTATTAGGCGTAGTCTATTAATTAGTATATTAATTAATAGTTCTATCTATCTATAAGATAGAAAGCCTATTAAGGCGTCTTACTAAGATAAATCCTTAGTAAGGCTTAGTAAAGCAAGAGGAGTTCATAATATTATCTCTCCTTACTAATAGTATTATATTACCTAGAGGATTATATAATTTAAAGGTTCTTTTAAAGTTAATAAAATAATATCTACTATAATAATATAAATACTTTAAGGTAAGGTCTTTAATTTTATAGAAAAATACTAACTATTCCTTATAAATATATCTACTCCTTAACTTATTAATTAAATTCTAGACCTCTCTTAATAGCTTATTATAATATTAAGTATTAATAGTACTACCTCCTTAATTAGAAAGTAGCCTATATATCTACTAGTTAAGAAACTAAATAAAGGTCCTATACTAATTAAGATTATATGTAATACGCCCTACTTACTACTAAAGGCTTACTAGAGGGTTATACCCTTTAGGTAGCTAGTATTAAATAATAATAATAATATCTAGATTATTAATCCTTATATTAAAAGTATTAATAGTAATAAGGATCTATATATATAATTCTAAGCCCTTAAAGGTACTATAAATATACTTTAATTCCTCCTTATCTACCTTACTATTATAGTTCTTAATAAGTCTCTTTATCTTTACCTTTTACTATCTATCTTTAATAAACTAATAAACTAGATAATCTCTTAACTCTCTATTAACTATAATATTATCTATATAAATAATAGTCTTATTAATTCTAGAGCCTAATTTCTATACTAAGAATAAAAGATCCTTAAATAATTATACTTTATATTAAAGGATTTTTATACTAAGAGATATATCTTTATAATTAATAGGTATCTTAATAAATATTATCTTTTAATCTTAAAACCTAGCCTACTTTATATAATAATTAAAAGAAGCTAAGTCTAATATTACTAATATCTTAAATTATAAGGTCTCCTTAATTAGAGCTCTTATAATATATAACCTACTATACGCCCTTTAAAAGCCTTTACCCTATTACTAAACTATATATATCTTATTAATAGTAATAAGATAAAGGTATAAGATAAAACTATTATTTACTATTATAATATATTAAAACTTAGGGTTAATAATAAAAATCTTAAGGCTAATAAGTATATATATATAATAACTATTAGTAACATCCTAGAGCTTTTACTAGTTATTAATATTACTATTAAGGATAAAGGGATTTACCTAAGGTAATTAAGTGATTTTAACATACTAATTAAGCTCTAATATATTAAGAGGATAGATAATAATAATGATACTATCTTATTTAAGGAGAGGTAATAATTAAAAGATTAAATTCTTCCTAAAGCTAGTCTTTATTATAAGGATAATACTACTATTAATAATTAAATATTAAATTATAATTACTTAATTAGCCTTTAAACGCTTCTATATTATATTAATATTAAGCCTCTATTAACTACTCTATAAATTAAGTAAGGTATAATACTACGCCGCGCCCTTATCTATTAGGCGCTCTATAATATTAATAGCATTTATAGAAGTTATAATTAATATTTAAGAGTCTAATATAATAATATTAGAGGTATAAGTATATAGGGAACTAGGTAATAAGAGATTTAGAAGCTTTAAAGCTATCTTAATATTACTACTCTTAAATAGCGTAACTCCACTATACCTATAATTAGATTACGGCCTTATAATAGGCGGAGTTATATAACTATTACACCTTAAGTTAGGAATATCTATATAATTTTTTAAGCCTATCCCTACTATTTAGCTAGCCTAATAATAAGGTATAAAACTTTTATAATTTCCTAAGAATCTATCTACTAATTCTTTTATAACTTTATAGTAAATATCTTTAATATTATTACTAATAACTCCTAAGATATTAATATTTATAATTTAAAGATACCTTATTATTACTATTATAAGAAATACTATTTATAAAGGAAGTTTAATAGGACCTTAATAGTAGTCCAACGCGCTATCCTATAATAAAACCTATTGAATAGATTAAATATACCTCTACTTTAATCTACTAATATAATTTTATAACTAATATATATATTACCTATTAAGTTATAATCTAAGTATACCTTTCTAATTAATACTATTCTATTAAAAGTAATAGCTAGGACCTTATTTAAAGTTTATAATATTCTATTTAACTATTAAAGAATAGAGAGGTTATTATTTTAGAAAGTTCTACCTAGAGGTTTTTAATAGGGAGGTAGATTAAAATTAGGGTTATAAAGATATAAGTCTAAACTAATATACTATATATTAACTAGTAGATTAAATAGAAGATAGACTTAATAGACTTACTTAGTATATCTTAAAGGTCTAGAAAGCTTATAATTAAGTACTTAAATAATTATAATAGATAATAGTATATAAATAAAGATATATATTAAGATTTAGCCTATTTATACTATAAGATTTACATACTAATAAATAGCTATTTATATAAAATCTATTATTTTAATCTTATACTCTAGAGGGGGGGTTATATTATAAAAACCTTACTCTTAATTAGCCCTTATAGCGAGGTATAAGCGGAGGCTAGGCCTAAGTAAGCCCTCCTAGCGAAAGAGATATAAGTGCTAAGGCTAGTCTTAGTACTAATTTACCCGCTATACCTATACCTTAATATACTAACCCATCAACGTCCACGCATTATAATACATATCCAAATGGTATATATGATACGCATAGGCCTACGGAGCAAATCGCCCCCTAAATGACGTAAATCGGCTAATTAATGCAAAAGATATAGCTGATTTAGTTAGTCCTCCTACTAAAATCCATCTGTCTAACTACGCCAAGACTCACGATCGCTAGGTAGTAGGGGTGAAATACGTAAAAATCTGGATTTTTACAGGCATTTACTAGTAATAGATATAAATAAATATATTAAGCTTACTACTATTATTAAGGAAGAGTATCTATTATTATAGATTATAAGCTTATAATAAAGGTTATTAATGTTTTTATAATATAATACCTTTATTAATAAGATCCTACTAAGATACTTAAATACGTTTATATTAGAATTTATAATAATCTTTAAATCCCTAATATCTTTTATATAATAGAAGATAGATACCTCCCTTATATTATAATCTTAAACTCTTAATATATATTAAGGGGCTATAATTATTCTAATAAATATATATAATAAATATATAATAATTATTAAGTAGGGATATAAAGATTTATATTATAAATATAAAGATTTTATAATAGGCTAAGGAATGAGTTATTATTATATTTAAATTAATAATAATAAGTATTAACTAAGAGACCTATAATATTATAATAAATATAATTAGGATATAAGGATTAATCCTAGGTAATATAATTAATTTATATAAAGTTATAAAAGTCCTAGTTATTAAAAATTATATAAGAATTTTATTCCTTATAAAGTTAAGTTAAATTAAGTTCTTTAGCTAGCTTATAATTAAAGTTATATATAAGGCAATTAAACTTAGGTTTTATTAAGGAGGAGAAATATATATATATTTTAAATATTATTATAATAGTAAACTTAAGTAGTATTATAATTATTAAGGCTATAAATATATTAGAAGTTAATATATTAATAAATACCATTAAAAGGATTATATTAGAGGCGTGGTAAAGTATATTATATATAATAATAAATACTACGCGTAGAGTAAGTACTATCCTAAATATAAAGAATAAAGGATAAAGGATAAGGTCTTATTATTAAAAATTCTTTATTTTTAACCTAATAAGCTATCCTCTATTTTAAAGGATTTATTAATTATAAGAATTACCTTTACTCCTTTAAATAATTAAATATTAACCTCTCTAAGTACTAGTCTAAATAACTTAGATATAATATAAAAAGATATAAGCTCTAACCTATAATAGCCTAACTTAAGAATTAACCTTAAATTAGACCTTTAAAAAAAGATTATATTATAATTCTTAAACTTAATAGATAAGTCTATTACTAATTATATCCTTATACCTATTATAAAGATAAAGAAGAGGAAGGTAGATAAATTAACTATACTTTATAATATAAATAATAAAGTTATAATTTTAATTATTTAATACCTAGGTAAAAGACTTATTTATTATATTAAAAATATATATACGCCCTTAACTCCCCTTAAAATAATACCTAAACTTATAACTAAAAAGTAAAAGATAGGGGGGAATCTTAAAAACCTTATACCTAATATATCTTATAACGCATTAATAAATTATAATAATAAATAGGATAATAATTATAATAAATAAATTAGTAATTATAAAAATATAAATATAAAATATTTAAGTAAAGCTCCCTTAAATATAGGTATTAATTAATTAGGTAAAGGCTACTTAAAGATATTAATATAACTTAATTATTTAAGCCTAGTTAAGGATATTTTAAAAGGGGAACTTAAGCTTTAAGGAAAATACCTTTATATTAATTATAAAGCCCTTATTAGCTTTTATTAATATTAAGTCTTAGCCTAGCTACCTTATCTCCCCTTTTTTATCCCTTATATTTTAGCTTTATTATAAGGTTATTTTATCTTTATTAACTTCCTCTAATTTTATTACCTTCAATATAAATATATTAGCTATAACCTTTAACGCCCTATTAGAAGATATTTAATACGCTAGATAAAAGATTACAATATAACTCTAGCTTATAAGAAAGAGCTCCTACTAATCCCCTACGTCTTAGATATAGGTATACCTACGCTAGGGTAATATACGCTATCTATCCTATAGTATAATATATACCGCTCTAAGGATAGAGTTATAGTGATATACCTATAAGACCCTAGAGTTATCTATAAAAATCTATAGCCTACTTTAAGTACTATAAGTACTTAGGAGCCGGTTTAGTAGAAATATCCTATGTAATCCCTCTTAAGGGATTATAGTATGAAATAAGTAGGTTTTATTAGCCTACTTATTAAATTAGTAGCTACTTACTAAGCTTACTAAGACTAATTAGGGATATTTTAGACTTTAATAAATTTCTAATAAATTTACCTACCCTTAGTAGGGGGGGGCCTATAAATATATTATACTAATATGTTTTTAGCGTAGATTTTAAATCTAGAGTCTATTTTTAGATTTTATTAATTAATAAATAAGCTAGAGAGGTTTCTAGCTCCTCCCTTAAGAAACGGCTTAGCCTAAGCCTAAATTTTAAAAAACCTTAAATTAAAAATTACTAATTTAGCGTCCCTATATAATTTAACTTTTTTAGGTTTTTAATTTACTAATACCTACTTAATGTAGCTGATATTACTTATATAACTTATAAGTTACCTCGCTTACTCTATATAAGTTTAAAATTTATAGATAGTACTTAAGTATAATATTATTATAGCTTAAGAACCCTAGATAAATCCCTTTATAAATATAACTTACTATCTTATTAAAGATTAATATATCCTTATCTACTTAAATCCTAATTAAGTATATAGAACCCCTAGGATATTAGAACTAGCCTAGAGACAAGTTATAAGGGTATATAGATGAAGATAACTAGCTGAAGAGCATAAGATATATATAAGATATAGCTATTAAGTACTAGTAACCGTATATACTAAGACCTTATACTAGCTATCTTAGGCCTAGTATAATAATATTATACAATAATACTTAGGTATATTAAGTATAATCCTAATATTACCCCTACCTCTAATAATAGTAATAATTATATTACTTAGGTAGTTAGTCCTCTAATAGCGTCCTACCTTTATTAAATATAGAGTTAGCTTATAACTTTATAAATAATCCTTTTTAAAGGAAATCCGCTGGTAATTAATTAAATAGTACTATTAATTATTTAAAGTTAAATAGCTATATTATATACTTTATATATATAAAAAAGAAAAGTTCTTAAGACCCTTAAAATAATATATATTAATTAATTAAATACTCCTATACTATTATACTAATAAGCTTATTTAGATATTTAAATATATTTTAAAGTTATATATAAATAAATTTAATAGTTAGATTATCTAAATATTTTATAAGAATGTTATTACCTTATTTAATATTATATATATAACCTTAAAGGTACCTCTAGGCCTAATATAATTAAGTATTACTTATAATATTTATTAATAATATCTTATATATTAATAAACTTATTTTTATTAATATTATAAAATTTTAAGTCTTTATTATATCCTTCTTATTAGACTTAGTATTTTAGTCTTTTCCTAATATACTTAGAGTTAAGGATATCCTCTATTACCTACTCCTATTTATTATTAATAATAATTAATAGTAGTAATAGGTTTATTATCTTAATTAAGGGTCTATTACTATTAATTAAAGGTATTTAATATAAAATATATTAAAAAAATAGATTTTAATAGGTCTAATTTATTTAATATCTTAATCTTTTCCTTAATTTTAAAGGGCCCTTTATATTTATTATCTAATTTCTTAAAGGATCTAATAGTCTTAATATATTTTAAGTTAATAAATATTAAATTACCTTCTCAGAAATCAATATTAATATAATATTTATTTACCTATTATTTTACAAATTCTCTAGATTATTTAATATTTTATAAGATATATTTAAAGATCTTATTTATATATTTTATTATACTTTTGGCTTTAGCTACTTAAAGTTATTTTTAAGTAGTATTATAATTAATATTATTAAGATTAAAATTTATATAAAAGAAAACCTTTATTTATATAAAATAATAAAAGTCTAATAATTATTAAGATATAATTATTATTAATAAACTTTACTATTAATAACTATTATACCTAATTATCTTAAAAGTATAAATAATATAAGTAGAGGTTTACTTTAAGGTCTTAATTAGATCTCTTAATCTAGTTATTAATTTAAGGATAGAAAGCTATTAATAATTTAACCTTTATTTTAAATCTCTTATAAAATAACTTTTAAATAAAGATTATAAATTAAGGTCTTATATTTAATATAATAAATAATAAGAGTTTATATAGTTAAAAGACTTTATTAATTAATAAATATATTATAGCCTCTACTATTATACCTTCCTTTATTATTATATATACCGCGTAGTATTTTTCCTTAATAAGTCTATTTAATATAGCTTATATTATATTATAACTAAAAAATATAAGTAGATTAATTATAAAATTCGTTATAAAATCTTTTTATTATTACTTTAATATTAATATTAATTATAAAAACTTATTAAGCTTTTTACATAAGGATTTTACCCTCTTATAAGTACCGTAGGGGGCCTCTCCTAGCGCTAAGTAACCTGTTAACTATTAGGTATTAAGCTGTTAAGCGTAATAGTAATTAAATAGATATAAAAACATTATTAACTCTTTATTAATAAATAATTATTTAGTATTATTTAGTTATAGAAAACTACTTATTAATAAATAATTAATACTAATATCTTATTATTAGATAGATTCTATAAATAGCCTATTAATAGACTATTAATATAATTATTAGATCATTTATACCATTCTAAGTCATTATATTAATATATTATTATAGCGTATACGCTATAAGTACACTTTACTATTATTAACTAAATATTTATATATTTATAATAGGAAGATTTCTTAAGATACTAAGGCTAGTATTAGAGAGTTATACCTCTAATAAGGCCCTTATTATTATTTAATACTATACCCTTTACTATCTAATATCCCCTAATAACTATATAACTAGATAATTAGTAGTAGCGTACTAATAGTAATAACCTTATACTAACTTAATAGTATACCTTATTATAACAACTAATAGTCTTATCTATCTAAAAAACAAGAAGGTAAGAAAGTAATTTAAATCATTTGAATATTATTACTTATTATATAGGTTATTATAAAAGTAAAGTTATACTAGCTATACTATATTATATACTATATATATTATAAGTGGTATTACTTATAACGCCTACTACGAAGCTACTAAAGCCAAAGTCCTAGTCCTAGTCCTACTAGTTATTACTATTACTTAGCTAGAGAGAGCTAATATTCTCTATACTATATATTATAACAAAAGTAAAGAAAACCCGTAATTTAATACCTTACTACTAAAGTAGGACTCTTAGCATTACTATTATAGAATATATAACCCTTATTATTATCTAATAGAATAATAGTCTTATCTATTATAGCGGTCTTTCTATTCTTAGACTCTTATACTACTAGTTTGCTCTCCGTTAAACTACTAAAGCGATTTAACTTACCTATCTTATAAAACTAGCGTAGGAGTATTTTATACTAATATAATAAATTATAAGGTAGAGAGGGATTATTATCTTAGTTAAGCGCTAGCTTATACTAGGTAATAAAGTTAATAAAGATAGTTATTAAGAAGTTAGTAGCGGGATACTTAATAAACTCTAAGGTAGGTTTATTAACTCTTAAAGAAGATATACTATAATTAGCTAGTCTAGTCTATCTCTAGAATATTAATAAGGTTTTTTATAAGTTTAAATATAAACTTAAATAAACTTATAGAATACTTATTTATAAATAGACTAGCTAGTATCTTAAGATCTATATACTACTTAATCTATCTTTATATATCCTCCTTTATAAAGTACCTTACTAATTACTATTATCCTATATATTAGTTATAATCTTAAATCTGTAGAGCTAGGTAATATACCTTTATATATATAATAGATTAGGCTTTCTAATTAGTATAATAGTTATTAATCCTAGATTTTAATAGCTCCTATTCCTAGTTATAGCGTATAATCTCCTTACCTTAGATAATATAGATTAGTCAAGCTTTAGGATATAATATAAAATAATAGATATATTAAACTTAATAGAGATCTTAGAGGTTACTTAGACTAGCCTATATATTTATAGAAAATTTAATTAGTTAATTAAGATTATAAGTATCTAGTATTAGTAATTTATAGGTAGGGGCTTTCTTATTATTCTTCGAATACTATATTTACTCTTTCTCTATAATATTATCTAGCTCTTTATTATTATCTAGATCATCCGCTTCTAATATACTATAGCTCTATAATATTAATTAGTAGAGAATTAAATATTAGGTAAAGCTTAATATTATAGAAGTAAATAGCTTTTATCTTAGATCCTTAGTTTATAGTAAAGTAAAAGTAGAGTTACTATTATTATTATTCTCTATAGCCTATTTTCTTTTCTTAATAGGTAGGGCTAGAGGGAGGTCTTCATTATTACTTATAAGCTTAATATTAGATAAAATTATTATAGGTTAACTCTTCTAGGAACTAGGCTTTATAGCTTTTATAAAACCTTATAAAGATACTAGTTTTATTATATTTTTAAGCGCTTTTATCTTAGATTACTAAGATTAAGACTAGGAACTAACTATTATAAAAGATTATAAAGATTAACTATTAAATATTATAAGAAATAACGCCTATACGCATAATAAGTAGAATATATAATAATTAAAAAGTATTAATTAGGTTAATTAATTAAATAGGGAATCTAAGAATTAGTAGTAAGCGGAGAAAGTATATATTATACAATTATAGTAATATATTAGATTTTTACCTTTAGGAATTTTATATATTAAAAAATAAAATATATTTAACCTACTACTTTCTACTAGTCTATGTATACTTCCTAACTATCTAAAACTATTAAGATTACTTATAATTATATCTAATATAATATTAATACTCTCTATTACAGCGTATATACTATACTATCTCTAGTATAATCCCTAATACCTGAAATTATAATACTATCCCATATAGTATATATAACTTATATAAGCTATTATATTAAGCTATATATCTACCTAAGGTAGAAGGATCTAATTACTACTACTATAGTTACTATCATTTTTAGGATATTAGATAGCTATCTATACCTAGCTATAAATAGTATAGTTACTCTAGTTTCTTAGGCTTCACTAGATACGCATTAGGTACAAGGGTTAGTTTAGTAGATAAGGCGGTCGGCTTTAATAATTTAGCCGGTATATTAGGTAATAACTAGGAGACATTATTAATAGAATAGTTATATAAATAATATAAGACTAATTAGTTAGCGGTTTTAACAGTAAGTTAAGTTTTCTCTATTACTTAATAGATCCTTCTTTATAACTAATATATACGTTAATAGTAATAGGAGTAATTTAGTTAATTTCTATAGTAGAGATATTATAATCTAAAGGTACCTAACGGGGATTTAATATAACTTATTAGGATTCTATACTTTTATTAGATCTTGAATTCTATCTAATCTCTATATAAGATATTAGCTAAGCTTATTATATTAAGTAACTTACTATACTACATTATATACCTACTATTATATAGCTAGCTCCCCGCCCTTCTACAGCCTAATACTATTATAATATCTCACCTAATTAATAGTTTACTAGGCTTCTCGTAACAGAAAGCTATCTTAAATATATAATTAATTATTATATAACCTAGTTTCCGCATTATTAAGGGCTAAAAATATATAAGGGTTATAGAATTATAAGTAGAAGATAATCCTATTTAAGCTAATTAAGATAAGGATAAATTTATAACTTTCTTAAATAGGTAAATTTAATATAAATATCCTATAGTCCTTAATAAAGTTATTATAAGTAGCGGAATTATAAGTTCTATCCTTAAGTAGAGTATATAGATTATTAAATTATAATAGGATATAGTTAATATTAATAACAATCTATTTAATTTAATTAATAATACTAGGCCTAATAATCTGATTAATAATATTATTAATTAAGATTAAGATTAAGATTAAGATAATATTAATAATATTAAACTATTAAATGATCCGCTAGTACTAGAGGATATATTATTAGATAATCTAGAGCTACCTATAATAGACTTTATAGAAGATTTTAATAAGCTAGCCTTAGAGTAAGCTATTAATAAAGAAGAAGAGGAGGATAATAATATTTATATTATATAGCCTCCTAGCTGTTAAGCCTCCGCTATAGATCTATTATAAGAAGTCCTATATATAAGAGCTTTAGTTAAGCTAGATCTATTTATTATAGTATTTAGTCTATAATATTAAGTTATAGGTATAAGTAGATATAATTACTAGAGTTTATTAGAAGTCTTTAAGCTACTAAATAATATTAAGATATTATAAGATCTTCCTAAATTAGTTAGCACTATTAAAAAGTATATATATTAATAGCTACTAGTTATAAAAATATAAAAATAAGAGGTCCCAGTTATAGTATAGTAGCTCCTTATATAAGGTATTAAGAAAATTAATAAGCCTACTACTAAAATAATATATTACTTTAATCTAGTCTACCTCTTTAAGACTATATTATTATCTTAATTATTTCGTAATAAAATCTATTCTAGCCTTACGCATTTTATAGATTAACTAAGTGAACTCTACTATTCTATAATATAAGCGACTTTAATTAAATCCTACTCTAAAGACTATATAACTAATTAGTATTAATAGGCTATTCTCCCTTCTAATTATATATATTATTATTATATATAACCTAAATACTAGTATTAGAGTTTAAAATATTACTTTAGCCGTATATTTATAGTTAGTAAAGACTATACTAGTAATATAATTAGTAAGGAAGCTATAACTATTATTATAAGTCCCCTTCTATCCTTATTACATTTTAATATATTATTAGATAAGTACCTAATATCTTAATATTTTATAACTAGAGAGCTCTTTTTACTAGAGAAAGACTTTAAGTATATTAGTTAGTAGTAAGTATTTCATTAAAAAACTAATATTATCTTTAACTATAAATATAAAGGTTTAAATTCTAAAAATCTTACTATATATAAAAGTAAATTTATTATATAAATAGTCTAGGATAGTAATACTATAAATATAAGGCTACTAATACAATTAGCGCCTTTATAAGGGGAACTAGAGCTTTTAACCTATAGTTAGTCTTATCTACTAAGCTTTATAGAGTCTCCTACTATATATCTTCCCCTATTAATATTTATTAATATATTCAGTCTCTACTATAATATATATTATTTAATTATAGGTATATATATTATAATAGTAGGACTTAATTAGTAAGAGAGAAAATAATATACTAATATTCTTCTATTAGCTCTTAGACCTTATAGGAGTAATCTTAAGGATATTATTAAGGTCCTTAAACCTAGACTTATAATACTAGATAAGGGCCTACTAAGTATTAAGATTAATAATATATCCTAGACTTTATATATATTTATAATAGCATTCATAGGTAATATAAAATAATAGATAGAGAACTTAGGATTTAGCTCTCCACTTATAAATTAAGGCTATAAGAAATACCTTATTATAAAGTTATAGAAATTAGATCTAACTTTTAATATTTTACTCAATACTTAATACTATTATAAAGTTATTCTTAAAAGATAATATATTAGGATACTACCTCTAGTAAAGTTAATAATATTCCTTAAAGCTCTTAGTATATCTATTAAGTAGACTATATCAGTTTATATTACTCCTGCCTTAGATATAATCTAATCTAGGCCTATGAATATAATATACTCTAAATTTACTAGTATTATAAAATAAGCTTAGTACTACCTTATTAATACTATCCTTATATAACTAGGCCTTAATACCTATATTATAGAGATTAGGACCTTCCCTTTCCTATCCTTATAAGGTAGGTTATAATTACCTACGTACTATTTAAAAAGTTATAAGATATAAGAATATACTTAACTATTAATAATTACCCTAGTCCTACTATATACTTAGTTATAACTATAATATATTTAACCCCTTTTTCTTAAAGTTATAGAGGTTATAATTTATTTAAGCTTAAACCTAGATACTATTAATTCTATTATCTAGTATTATATATAGATAGTAAAGAGTAATACTATTATACTATTATAAAATATAAATTAGTAAGATTAGGATAACTTAATAATTATTCTATATACTACTAGAAAAGTATTTTAATAACTCTACTAGTATATAGCCCTTATATTAGTATTAGAGTTTAAGAGGAGAGAGCTTCCCATTTTATTAGTTATATCCTAAGATAATTTAGATAAGGAGTCCTAGGTTATAAGGTATAAAGATAGTAAACTATAATATATTAATTAAGTAGATTTTAATATACTTATAAAGTCCTTTTTAGTGCGTAGTAAGATCTTAAAGAAGGCTGCTATATATTATACTTTTATATTAAGACCTAATATCTATACTAGTTTATACTTTAATAATATTACTTCTAAATATACTATACCTAATAATATAACTATATTCTCTAGCGAAGATAAGTCCTAAGGTTTTAAAGTAGATATCTTAAATACTAACTTCTATAAGGTAATAAGGATTCTATTAATAAAGGAAGCTATATATTAGATTATTTAATTTATACTCTCTAGGTAATTTATAAGAAGTAATACTAATTTAATAACACAGTTTATAATAATCTATAAGTAGTATTTAAATCTTCTTAATATACTTCTATTAATATCTAAATAGATTAAAGCTAAGTAAAATAAATTATAACTTATAATCTTAGATAATAAGATATATAAGAAGCTACTAATAATAAATTACCTATTAAGATCCTTTATATAGAATTAGCTTTATTAGCCTTTATAGTCTAGTTAGTTAGAATTTAACTATCTATTCTTAAGTATACTAAGAGAAGCTTATAATATTAATTACTACTAGCCTAATATTACCTTTTTATAAAGGATAGGAATATAGTAGTATAAAAAGCTAGCCTTTATAGATAGGTATAGTAATTATATTTATTTTCCCTTCTTTAACCTTATTATTAGCTATAGATATTTAATATAAATATTCTTATATATTAATTTCTTTATAGGGAATCTAAATATAGGATTATCTTCTAGATTAGTAACTTTATAACTATCTAATTATCTAGGCTAGGATAAGTTAATAGTATATTATTATATAAGCTTTCCTATAGTAAACCTAAGCTATTTATATATTTAATTACAATTAAGGATTTTAATTAACTTAAGCTTAATCCTATATTATAAATGTTATATCTCAAGATATCTAATACTATAAAGGTAGTCGGCTTATAGGGGATAGGATGTCAGAAGTATTTTATTATATATATTAAGCGGGTTAAGAAGGAAGGAGGTAGAAAGTACCTAAAGAGGGGAAGTAAAATCCTATTATTAGACTTAAATTATAATATTTAATTTATATAAGAATTATTCT
>JAABUL010005200.1_pt1 | contig 16506 bp, 23 predicted proteins | sample 5559151 | NCBI WGS metagenome assembly JAABUL01 (sample SAMN10711876, study PRJNA513368) | rock metagenome | isolation source: Antarctica rocks | place: Antarctica: Victoria Land, Pudding Butte sud | reverse complement strand
CCCCTCGCTCCCCCCCTAGCCCTCGTCCTCTCCACCTTCTCCCCAACCCCCATCTGACTCCCAACTCTATCCCTAGCCTCTTGCTCTGACAATCCCTTATCGCGTTCGCGTAACCGTTGCATTTGTACCGAGGGATCGGAAACAGCGACCATTATCACCACGGAGACGAAGATATCGAGTCCGGATTCGTAGAGGAGGGGGATGTCTAGCACACACGCCCAATATCCCATGGCATAATAATACAACACCTGCCTCACCATAGCTAGCCTCACAAGCGGATGAATAATCCCATTCAAGACCTTCCGATCTCGTACTCTTTCAGCTTCGTGTCCGAACACGCGTCTGCCCAGCGCAGCTCTGTTGAGCGGTCTGCCATAGCGTGTATCTGTGGTGGGGGAGGAGGGGAGGAGGAGGTCGGGCGTTGTGGCGCTGAAGTGGGAGAGGATTTTTTTGTAGGCGGGGGTGCCGGGGCGGACTGCGCGGCGGGCGAGGAGGTCGGCGTCGACTATGGGGAGGGAGTGAGGGGGTAAGGAGAGGAGGTGGGAGACGGTGGATTTTCCGGTGGCGAGGGAGCCGGTTAGGCCGATTAGGATCATGGTTGGTGGGGGGGTGGTGGTGGTGGTGGTGAGGAGGGTGGGGTGGGGTGGGGAGATGGGGAGGGGGGATGGTTGGAGGCTATACCGCAATACTTCAATGCTGTGCAGACAATTGATCGGCTTGAACAATTTTGTCGGGTTGGAAATGTTGATGTTCTGGATTTGAAACGAGAGGAATCTGCTCGCTTCTATGGGAATCTTGTAGACTACAACATAATTACAACTTATCCCACGCCATATGCCAAAAGACCAATATAGAATCAATGCGCTTGTGCCCAGGAATTTCCTATACGACATCTTGCTCCGCTCCTTCTCCATGTCCGTTGACTCCCTCTTCATGCTTCATTTCGCCATTTCTCTGCTCCTCCTTTTCCGCTTCTGCCACGACTTTGATCTGCTGCGGTCCGGGATCACCACCGGGTGTAGCGGCGCAAACATTGCCGTCTTCATCCACGAATTCGAAGTTATATCTCGAGAGTAGATGGGGTATGGCTGACAGCTGAGGTCCATAGCGTGCTGTGTTGTCGTAGAGCTCGAAAAGAGGGACGGCTAGGAGTTTCATATTCTTCGGGACGCTCAGCACTTCTGTGGGCGGCATCAGTAACAAGCCTTTCTCGATAAAAGAAAGAGGCACTCACTGCTCTTTGGTAATTGTATGAAATAGAGCTTCTTGCATTCCTTCGGCCTCGTCACATGCGCCGGCAAGAAGGGGTACATGAACGTTTCGAAATTCGGCCGCCACCATTGCGCCAATGTATCTCCAATACACCATTCGTCATTGACGCCTTCGCCCGAGAACTGCGTGCCGACAGGTGCTAGACGCTCGTTGAGACGGAGCTTGAAGCCTTCAATCTCGTCGTCTTCCGCCTGCAGGTAGTCACCGGGTCTAGCCTCACGCGTTAGCTAGCACCTGATGGCTGTGCGAGATTTCACGATGACATACAATTTGAAAAACGCGTTAGCAATCTGCAACATCAAGATATGTGGGTGATTGTGTTCGTGACAGACGAGGATACCTTCGCACGTCCTCCGCATGCCATGCTGCTCGTAGTGCTCCTCTAATCTTTTAAGTCGAGCAACCACTGAAGGGTCTTCCTCCGGCTGATTTTCTTTGGTGCCGAACGTGTAATTGCTTAGTGGGAACAAGCGGATGGTCTGAGGTTGGTTGCCGCTGAAGGACTGTGGTAGAAGCGGTCTTGAAGGTTCCTTGTCAGTGAGAATAGCTATAAAACGAATGACATCGGCGCTCACGGGTATGATGTTTGAAGTGCTGTCCCTGTCACTGTAGACATGATGGAGGTCTGAAAGAAGCGTCCTGGGCTGTGGATCGTAGAGCGATTTGGGTTTGCGCGTGGGTGCTGAAGCTTGTACCCCGTCGCTATCAAAGCATCAGCTCGGTGAGGGGACGGGATCCGTTCTCGAAACAGTTTACCGATTGTAGAGCCAACTGAAAAGGTGCGAGGAGTATTGAACTCTGAAACCGTTCGCAGTGGGTGTAAGTCTTATCTCCGTTACCCCCAGCTACAGATTCATCAACCCCTGTCATATTAGTCAGCCTAGGTGCCAAGACAATTATAATCTCTAAGGTATAAAAAGGGATTGAGCTGAGGTCAATCAGCAATAGCATGAGGCCTGCCATACCTAGTCACTCTGGCTTGACGGTTGTTTGAGGCGTGCTTCCGCAAGCCCTGGGAGCACGTGCGGTGTCATAAACACATAGGAAGGTCAGGTTAGCCTCTTTGATGATGGCTATTGATTTACGCTCTCTCTCTACTGTCCATCTCTTTCTTTTAATTTGTCGATCATCTTTTTGGGAGAGGTTTATGCGAAAACACGCAGTTGCGGCACCTTACACGTGCCTGAAACCAATACCTCATAACGGGTCTCATCATATGCATTGATACTTTCCCAAAAGCGATGAGAAAGGATGGATCAGAGCGCATTTCGACCGCAATCTCTTCCGAATCCTTACTTATGGCCGTAAAAGTTCATACGCGTAGTAATTTGGTACCTTTGTAAGGATTGTTTAATGCTTCAAGAGATCTCGTTACCACTAAGACTGCAACAGAAGACACTAGGGCATGAGCACATCTTGCTTGGCGGAAAGCTCGACACTATGGGCCTCTCGGCTGTGGTTGGCCATCACATGACAAGGAGCGATTTGAGGTCCCATTGTAAGGGCAAGCCGGATGGCATATCGAATTAATTCGTGGGCTTTGGCGATGAATTATCTGTCCACTGATCTGAGCCTCGTCTAGAACCGGAGCAGAGCTGTCGTGACAAGTCCGTGGGCGCTTCATGTATATTTACGTGCACTGAGCAGTATTGATCCACTCTGGAAGGATCCGATTCATAAAGCCCTCGGTTACTGTCTATACAGTCTATTGCCAATCCTCGTCGAACTCGGATTTTGCTCACTACTCTGTTCCATGTGAGAACGCCCGTTCGGAGCCGCTTCGTGCTCGCGCTCACGCTCGACTCTTGCAGTGTCGGCGGTAGCCTGGAAGGCATCAGCGTGGCAGTCACCTCTCTGGCCAGGTCGTCAATGGCTCGCTTCCTCAATATTCATTGAGCTTGCGCGTCACGCCATCGATAATCGCCACGGTAGGCAAACTTGCAGTGAGGATGAACGATATCAGTGGCGGCGGAAGGTTGTGCGGTTTGGCGTAGTATTTGCAAGATTCGTCATCACAGCGTCTGGCTCTAGTAACAGCCTGACCACGCTCCCCCTCCAAGAGCTTTCGCCCGAAGCAACTCATTTCCACACTCCTTGCCCGTTGAACTTCTACGTTAGACGCTTCTAGCCCTAGCGACGGTCAGAGATCATACTGCTCTCCTCCCAGTAAGAGTCTTGATCCTGAGTAGGGCAGCTTTTCTGGAAGATCTCACCATGCCCAAGATCCATAACAGGATTGCACTCAAAGATATGTGGATGAGATGTTTTAATAATTTGGCATCACTATCTTTGGCAACGTTACTCGCCATTCGAGGAAATGGCCTTTGACATCAACTATTGGTAGACCTCGATATCTCCTCGCAAGGGGAAGAATCCACTGTGTTTCGGTACCTACAGGCTTACAGGTGCACCCCTGAGCTGTTTTGTCGATCCTGCAGATGTGCAGAGGGAATAGGGAAGAATTCAAGCATGATAGTTTCCAGAATGGCGATCGGCTTAGACATCCATTCACATGAAAGATTGTCTGGTGAGATGGCCTAGTCATACCTTAGAGTCACAGTTGCCTTAGCCGCAAGACGTAGACTTCAGGCTGCTGCTGGGTTCATTTATGCTGTAGCCCTTTTTAGGTCGTGTTCCTGGTTCCTGGCTTCTTCATGCGTTGGTCCGACAAGGGCCTGGCCTGGCCTTGGCGATCTTCCGACCTAGTCCTATTTTAGATGTGGAGTCTTGGCGAAGCTGCGGCCAGAGCGTGTGTACCACTTGTCTTCCCTGTCTACATGTCTTATGTGAGACCCGCCTTACACGCTCGTTCTGCTCTACTCGCGATCTCCTTGCTGCATCGCCCAAGATACCTCTGTTCCAGATATCTTGCTAGAAATATCACTCATCCTCAACCCTCCCTTCCATCAGTCACCACTTGGTTCTTAGCAACCATGGCTCCACCAACGCGTCTGACAGACAAGCTGGAAGCCCCAGCGCTTGATGACAGATCGTACAGAGTAGTCAGACTGTCCAACAAGCTCGAAGCTCTCTTGGTACACGACCCTGACACCGACAAAGCCAGCGCTGCCGTTAACGTCAACGTTGGAAGCTTCAGCGACGCAGAAGACATGCCAGGCATGGCCCATGCCGTAGAGCATCTCCTCTTCATGGGTACAAAGAAGGTGCATATACTTTTCACAGGGCACCGAGAAATGCTGACCGCTGTTCGCCTTTAGTATCCCAAGGAGAACGACTATAATCAATACCTGACAGCTCACTCGGGTTACTCAAATGCATATACTGCTTCCACCGAGACCAACTACTATTTCGAGGTGGCTGCTTCTGCAGAGGCCGGCGCAGACTCTGTCGCTAACGGCGTGCCGTCATCACCTCTCTATGGCGCTCTCGATCGCTTCGCTCAATTCTTTATCGCTCCCCTCTTCCTTTCCTCGACTCTGGATCGCGAGCTCAAGGCCGTTGACTCGGAAAATAAGAAAAACCTGCAAAGTGACAACTGGCGACTAAACCAACTCAACAAGTCTCTCTCCAGCCCAAATCACCCCTACCACCAATTCTCCACAGGGAATCTGGAGACCCTCAGAGACGAGCCTAGAAAGAGGGGTGTGGACGTACGGAAGGAATTTATATCATTTCACGATAAGAACTATTCAGCAAACCGGATGAAGCTTGTCGTGCTTGGCAAGGAGTCGCTGGATCAGCTGGAATCTTGGGTTGGGGACCTCTTTGAAGGCGTACAAAACAAGGACCTTCCACCAAAACGGTGGGATGGGGTACAACCGTTCACAAAAGACGAACTTATGACCCAAGTATTTGCGAAGCCTGTCATGGACCAACGGACGCTGGAGATCTACTTCCCATACCAGGATGAAGATGAGATGTACGAGACACAGCCCAGCCGTTATATCAGCCACCTGATCGGGCACGAAGGTCCTGGAAGTCTTCTTGCTTATATCAAGGCTAAGGGATGGGCCAATGGTCTTTCTGCAGGCCCGATGCCTGTGGGTCCTGGTTCATCATTCTTTCAAATCTCGATCAAGCTCACGGAAGACGGCCTGAAAATATATCAACAGGTAGTGGAAGCGACCTTCCAATACATTTCCCTGATCAAAGAGACGCCGCCACAAAAGTGGATCGTCGACGAAGTCAAAGGCATGGCAGAGGTCGACTTCAGGTTCCAAGAGAAGAGTTCTGCAAGCAACTTCGCCCGGAACATGGTCAGCACAATGCAAAAACCTCTGCCTCGAGAGTGGCTGCTCAGTGGCGAGACACTGATACGGAAGTTTGATGCTGATGGCATCACCAAAGCCTTGGACTACCTTCGGCCTGACAACTTCAGACTGACCGTCGTTAGTCAGCAGTACCCAGGCAACTGGGATAAAAGAGAAAGGTGGTACGGCACTGAATACAAAGTCGAGCGAATTCCTTCCGAATTCACCACGGCGGTCAAAAAAGCTGCGGAGAGTACCGCTAAAGACAGACTACCTGAGCTGCATCTGCCACATCGAAACGAGTTCATACCATCGAAGCTGACTGTTGAAAAGCGGGATGTGGAGGCACCGTTGAAGGCCCCAAAGCTCATTCGCAACGACGAGGGCATTCGTACTTGGTGGAAGAAAGATGATAAGTTCTGGGTCCCTAGAGGCAATGTTTTCGTCACTCTGCGGAATCCTCTCACGTCAGCCGTCCCTGCCAACATGGTGAAAACCAAACTGTATTGCGCCCTTGTCAAAGATGCCTTGGTTGAATACTCATATGATGCGGAGATCGCTGGTCTGGAGTACGAACTTGATGCCTACATGGCCGGCATGGGTATTGATATAAGCGGTTACAACGACAAGATTTCTGTACTTTTGGAAAAGGTGCTCTTGACTATGCGGGACTTGGACGTCAAGCCGGACAGATTTCAGATCGTGAAGGAGCGACTTATTAGAGGTTACAGAAACTGGGACTTTCAACAGCCTTACAATCAGGTTGGCGAGTTTACAAGTTGGCTGGGAACTGACAGAGGATGGCTTAACGAGCAATATTTGGCTGAAATAGTTCACCTTACTCCCGAAGACATCGCAAATTTCTATCCGCAACTCCTACGCCAAATCCATCTCGAGATACTCTGTCATGGAAACATGTACAAAGAGGATGCTCTTCGGGTGACCGATCTACTAGTATCAACCCTCAAACCTAGAGTGCTGCCACCAACACAATGGTCGATCGCCAGGAATTTGATCCTTCCCCCAGGAAGCGACTACACATTCCAGCGGACCCTGGGAGATCCAGCCAACGTCAATCACTGTATCGAGTATTATATTTTTGTTGGTGACGTGATAGACAGGGTCCTCCGAGCGAAGACATACCTCCTAGCGCAAATGACCGAGGAGATAGGTTTTGATCAGCTGCGCACCAAGGAGCAACTCGGTTACATTGTTTTCACGGGCACTAAGGTAGCAGCAACGACCATGGGCTACAGAGTCATCATACAGTCCGAGAGATCCACCGCCTATCTGGAGGAGAGGATCAATGCTTTCTTGGCGTTTTTCGGCAAGTCGCTGGAGAACATGTCTCAGGATGAGTTCGAAAGCCACAAGAAGAGTCTGATCAACAAGCGCCTTGAGAAGCTCAAGAACCTTGATCAGGAGAGTTCTCGCTTATGGAACCATATCAGTGCGGAATATCTTGATTTCCTACAGAAAGAGCATGATGTGGAGCATATAAAGCCTCTGAGCAAATCCGACATGCTGGAATTCTTCAAACAATATATCGATCCCACTTCACCATGTCGTGCCAAATTGGCTGTGCACATGACTGCACAATCATCGCCAAAGGATGTGATTGGCAGCATGACACCTTCAGAGCAAAAGGAGAAGGTCACCGATGTAATTGTCAAGTACCTGACAGCAATGGGCGTAAATGCGGATGCGGAGAAGCTTACCAGTCGCCTCGAGGCTGTCGACGTATTGGGCGGAGACCAAGCCGGTATCGTTGAAGCTATTGCCACCTACCTTGAGGAAGACGGAGGGGTTTCGGAAGAAGACGCATCCGAAGTCATTGAGCAGGGCCAGCAATTACTTGGCACGATTCTACCCAGTCTTGGTATCGAAGTCAAACAGACCGTTGATGGCGTGGACGGAGTGGAGGAATTGCCAGAAGTACCACCCGTCAAGGAGACAACTTTCATCAAAGATGTGCGCGAGTATAAGGCAAGTATGAAGCTGACGCAAGGGCGACGACCAGTCACGAACCTGAGCGAATTCGAAGATACAGAGCCAAAGCTGTGAACTGGGTTCGAGACAGGGAGAAAATGGTCGATCGGGGTGGGAAAGATATATGCTCTACTCAAGTGGCAGAAAATGCGTATAGAAAGGCCCTCTTTCGAGCCACTCAATGTTGCTAAGAAAGAGGTGCTCTGTATTTGTACTCTATTGTGTCTTCCTGCCGTATGAGAACCATGAATTTATTCTCATAGCAATGAGGGAACCAACTTCATCGCCCCGCTGCTTTTTTGAGGGAGTCGCAACTTCAGTGACCAAATATTGTAAAGACAATATTCTAGTCCTTCTCGCTACGAACGATGGTTTAGAAAGGGTGAAATCGCAAAAGGCTCACTATTCGCGATTTTGATTGGCTCAACGACGCCATCTGTTATGATGCGTCAGATCTCGGAAGTCTTCGTATTAAAAAGGTAAGGAATGTAGCCACAAACATGGGCTACTGCATCCATCGCCTAGGTACATAGTAAAATTGGATAGCAACTTCATAATAAGCCCAATCCTCGAAGAAAATATACATCTGCCTCCCGTATACTCCATATATAACCCTCCATTTAAACCTTCAAATGTCAAATCCAATAACAATACCCATGCACCAAAACAAAAGGGCCAAAAATCCTACTCAGGTCAGCACATCCCCACCCCCACAAAAGTCTCCGCCACTCTATACTCCTCCCTCAAAAACCCAACATACATCTCAAACCCACCCTCCCCACCCTCCACCCCCCTCTCCCCTCCCCCATCCCCAAACTCCATCCCCCCCCTCCGCCCCACCCTCCCAGCCCTCTCCTTCCACCTCACACCAACCCCCCGCAACCGCATCCCCACCCTCCTCCCCCCCCACCTCCTCCACTCTCTCACCCTTCCTTCCTCCCTCGATCGCCACGCAAGCTCTTTCCACCTAATGCCATAGTATTCTTTAAGCGTTGCTCTTTCGTGACTATTATGGCGCCATTTAATGCTGCTATTTTGGTGCGGGGGTGGTAGGGTAGGTTGTTGTGTTGATAAGGTGGAGAGCGAATTTGTAGAAGAAGAGGATGGAGGGAGGGGGGTATGTGACGGTTTAGAGAGTGCAAAGGTTGTTTGTCTGGTGCATTGGGGATGCCTGCATCCTATATGTATAAATATGTTGGGGTCGCACATCGATGTATGAATTTAATATGGCGGCTATTTTAGTAGTATAGATCTGAATCGATGATGCGGAACCACTCTGTGCGGCAATGATGAGGAGTTAGTCGTTCCTGACGATAGGGGATGAGGATCTCGTGGCTGAAAGGTAGGAGGGAAGGAGTGTAAGGGCTATTGTGATGACAATGAATGCGTTGTACAATGGCAATGGGAAAGCGACGGTTCTTTGTTGAAAGATAAAGCGCTATTGTTCTTTTCTTCTTCTTGAGGGGGGACGTGGCTTGAGGATAAGCATACTTTGTAGAGGAGGGAGGAGACCTGGTGTTGTGGAGTGGGAAGAAGGTGGAGGGCTGATACTGCTATCAGAAAAGATATGAGACGGTTTGGATGAAGGGTGTGGATACGATACTAAGATGTAATCGCTTTTCACTGTAGCCTCTGCACCTTTCTTTCCCTTCTACTTGAGGACGCTCCCACCAAGCGCCCCCTGATGTTCAACGCGACTCACCCGCATGGTTTATAAGAAACATTAGCACACAATCCAAACCTTCCATCGCCCAAAGTAGCATACAATCTCAAACCCACCAACTACCATTTCCTTCCCATCCATCTTCCTCATCATCAAATAACCACCTCCCCAGATCCCAACATCTCTTCCCAAACAACATTCCCTTCACAATCACACCTTCTAGTGAAAATGATTCTGTGATTGTTGTAGGTACTTGTGTCTCGAGCTCATAATTACCTATGGTATTATGACCTTCAGGTAGCGCGATCTCGGGGTTGGCGTCTGCTTTGGAGGTGGGGTATTGTGGGTAATTGGGTTGTTGCTCTAGCGGTATATTGGTCCATACTTCTTTTTCAAGGATGGTAGGGAGGGGGGTCAGATTTGCAGCTGTTTTCGAGGCGCTGGCTATGATTGCGGTGGAGGATTTTAGGCGTGGCATGGGTGAGTGATGGGGGGTGAGATGTAGCTTTTTTGTATGCCTGTGAGAGCGTTTCTGGCGGTGTTGAGCGTCGAGCTTGCACGTCTTCTGTGTTTTCTTTGATTTTTTTGTGGGATAAGGGCATTGTGGTAAAGGCGATGTGATGTGATATCTGGACGACAATGAGATTGTTGGGCGGATGTTTGTTGATGAATGGTGGTGGGATGGGGAGGAAGAAGGGCCTTGTCCTTGTTCTTTTCGACAATGAATTCGGGTTCATAAGTCCCACTTGTCTTCCGTCGTCCCTAAAATCGCACTTCTAGCTTTTGCACTTGCTGACGAGGAAGGTATCGGATTTCCCTAAGCGTTTCCTCGTTACCTTGCTATGTATATTAGATCGACAACGACCTGATAACTTTCTTACAATGGCGAGCCGGCACTCCCTGCCTCCACCTATCGAGCCAGTTCAGCTCCCAAGCAGAGTGTACTGCAATCCAATTGAGTGTGCTCCCATGCCAGGTCCCGCGCATAAGGGTGATCCGACGATCTACTCAGATCAGCAGGGGGGGGTATATGAAAGATAAGGAGAGGGCGGAGGTCATACTGAATGATCGTGATCTTGAGGCCGGAAGGCAGAAGGAAGGCCTAGAAGTGAAGATTGCTTCTCGTCATCTAGGAGGATGTTTTTCGAGTATGTCTTGGAAATCTGCTGCGATTGGCTTCTTGTTGGGGGCTACTGTTATGTTCTTGTTTGGTGTTCTGCCGCTTGTCGCGCACCACGGGGGTGGGGAACGAGGTTGAAGACGGAGCAGGTAGGGTGAATGCTGTTGAGGACGGAGCTGCCAGATGACAGGGTGATCTGATTGGGGAAGAAGTCTTCATCAGCGTCGTCTTGGGAATGTACACAGTAACAATTAAGTGCCCCTTTCCATCGCAATCTTCGAATGCTCGATATTCAAATGCTTTATGTTATCACTGCTTGTTAGACTACCTTCGATTCAGGTTGATGAATTGGAGCTGCCCCTCTGACAATGGCCGTCGACAGGATAATTATGTTGGCCAAGCACGTCTGACTCACCTCAGGTATCTTTTCTCGCAATTTGCTTGACTGCACTCGCTCCTTGATGATTCATTGAGTGTCGAATTGAAACATGTCTCAGCCAATGCTCTCCTAAACAATACCTTTATTGATCAAGCAACCTTTGTCGTCGAGGGACTGCATGTGATGTAAGGCTAAAGCCATGGTCTTCAAAGGAATCGATTACCTGCAACTTCCTCCTATAAGTACCTACTTTCAGTAAAGGTTTCTTGCCATCTTTTCATCTATTACTAATTCATTTTCTATATTTTCACATCTGAAGCAACTTACACGGACCTGTGCCAACCAACTTGTCACTACAAAAGGGTATTAGCACCACAATCACAACCTAGCTCAAACCTTACTGACACCGTTATGACTTCTCATATCCCTAGTTGGGACATCACATCCTCTCACATGGTATCTCAGGTCCCCGAAACCCACGACCCAAATCTTCTCACCAAGACCTCCTTTTACAAAGGTCTACGACATACGGACCCAAACTTCTCAGCCAAGTTGGCACACCCACAGCCGCCGAGCGAAGGGTTTCAGCTGAGCCAGAGCGGTCCTCCACCGCCAGGTCCCGTATACAATGGCGAGACATGCTATCCGTGGCAGCAGACGCGGCGCATTAATGACGAAGGACTTGACGTGATTCAGCTCGATAATACGCGCGATCTTGAAGCTAACAAATCGGCAGGCGTGGCAAATCGACCGCGGCGGTGTGCTCGTTTGGGATGGAAATGGGCGATGTGCGTATCGTTGTGCGTTGGTATGGTCGTGGCGCTTTGTGTGGCAATACCTCTGTATCTGCATGAGAAGCATCGTGGTAACCCCGTCACCACCGCCAACCACCACCCCACCGACTCCCACATCACGGTCGCCTCTCTCCTCGCCATAGCGCCCACATCCGATACGTGCGCCGGCGCAACTCACCCTCTCGAGTGCAAAACAGCTCAGGAAGCCCTGGCGCCAATACTAGCCTCCTTCGCTACGTACAAGATTACCGATCCAGCGACCCAAGCGGCAGTCGTTAGCACCATAGCCATGGAATCCGGTGACTTCAAATACTCACACCATTACTTCCCTAATCCCGTTGCAGGACAGGGGACGCGGAATATGCAGTCGGCCGCATACAACCTAGAGTATGCGCAGAGTATACCGGAACTTGCTGGAAGACTAGACGCGGCGCGGGCGGCCGGACCGGAAGATGTCACTGATCTGCTGATCAATTCTCCAGAGTATGATTTCGGCAGCGCGGCCTGGTTCCTGACGAGCCAGTGTGATAAGGGTGTTGTGAATGGATTGTCGAAGGTAGGGCCGGCGACCTTTAGTGCGTATCTGGGATGTATCGGTGCCGCTGGTAGTGCTCAGAGGACGGAGTATTACACAACTGCGTTGAAGGCCTTTGGGGTACCTTAAGTGGTGGGTGGAGGCACACTGAGGCGTATTATTGAGGTCTGAAGGTTTGAGATTCATAAACATTGATGAGTCTAGGTCTAGTATCCAATGAAAGCTTTGGTTTTAACGCTTCCAAATTCTTCAAGGCTGGTAACTTTCTTTAGCGATATTCAGAATTCCCGTGCATTTGATTGGTCTATGCTCGGCTTCAGCGTCCCTGACGAGCATGAGTGGTGGGATTGAAGAAAGACTGCGACCTGCACTGATAATCGGCTTGAAAAGCTCACACCCTGTGGCATCCCTGTCTTTGCCAATGTGAAGTGAAGGGTAATATTCGTCGTCCTTCTTCTTCTTCGTCCGAGAAACTAGAGGAACCCTCGATAGCCTAAGAGAGGCACAACGTAGGAAAGCGAATTTGATACAACATGACGATAGTGAGAGACTAAAGCAAGAAGCAAACGGCTCAGGTTTAGGAAATCATTGTGCTTTTTGAATTGTACTTTGCCATGAATGTACAAGAAGGAAGTTTACTGATATCATTCATATCCCGGAAATCATAGCTTCGTACAGTAGATTCAAAGGAGAGCAGTACCGAGACACATTGCGAACGATAGGACGTATTGATGGGAGTAAAACCGATAGGCAGACGTGAAAACACAAAGACGAAATTACCTGACATACCACTCAGCTTCTTTAATCTTTCATCGTCAGTTTGAAATAACTAACGGCAGTGGCAAGCTTCGTGCAGGCCATTCGTTGCGGACTTGCGGGAGTCCTGGCGAAGCCGGTACCAAGGAAAACCTCGTAAGCTACGTCCTTATTGTCGTGCTGGTTGTGATCAGTATAATAGGTGCTGAAGTCGAGTTGCTCCAGCCTGTAGGCTTCTGTTAAGCTTACATGAAATAGAAATCGGGGGCTCATGATAGTGGGAGTATGCGGCAGAATTGATCAGCTGGATACGTTCGGAAAGAGAGCAATTGAAACCAGCTCTCAGAAGATGTTGTCTGTGGGGTTTGAGGCATATGCGATCCTATGTGGCTTGATCGGACCCCAGGAGACGAGTAATGCAATATGGTGACACCCACAATGCTTTGAGATTACAAAGACCGCTTCAAAGGAGCGCGACCCGTGCCACAATGCCTCAAAGGACCCAGACAACGCCACTGTAAGCACTTGAGGCTTGTCTCAACTTTTCGTTCTTGGGCTTCGGCAGCTTTTCGTATTCATCTCCGATGCAGTAGTCAAGACCCAAGCCCGGCATACTAGGTTGAAAAGGGCAATGAGGGACGTCGAATGTAATCTATTGAAGGCAAGTTTTTATAATCAAGGATTGCGGAAACGCTAGCGCTTACTTACGATACCTGGAATATATTACAAGTGGTTTCTACTAGCGCCTTCCCCTAGAATACTAGGATTTATCATGATCAAGCTTATGAAATCACTTTGCTAGTCTTGGGTTCCATAGCGTACAACGCCCGTCGAGCACTCCTATTCTCGATGTATCGATCAATTTCATAAGGACGCTGGTGTCTAATGGCATGGATGGCTATACTAGTGGATGGGATGCGTCATCGATTGAGCGAATACGCTCCTTGGCGGCTCGTTCGTATCAATAAATACCGCGGCTATCCGCTGCCTCAAGAACAGCAGCAGCCATCGCCTTTCTTTGACATGTCGAAACAGCTGCCAAAGTACGACAGATGAAACCAAGCAGCTACCGTATGTGAATGAAGCAGTGCCCCTCGCATGATGTACAAGCCGACACCATTCCAATAGTTGGATCAGTTCTTATTATATCGCTGCCCTCGTTTCGTACCAATGTGATAGCTCTGTTACCACTTTTATAGCGAGCATTTGGTATCACCGCGATCATGGTAGTTTTCAAGGTGTTCATCATCAGCGATGTCGCTGCTTTTCTTCTGTTCCACCGCTACACCGACTGGCTTTCGAGTGGATATCTGATTCTGGCCGCTTTTGGCGTTCTGGCGTTCCAGATGCTGGCTTGGTTTACATATCGCTGCATCTTATACCCAAAGTATCTCAGTCCTCTTCGTGTAATACCCGGACCTTCGGTGTGTCCATCATGGAATTGCCCCACAAATCGCCGACTCGGACTAATCTTAGAACAGGGTGGCAATATCTTGATGGGTCAGCGGCTGAAGATGATGCGGGAGCCTAACGGTGACGGCGAGAACATTCGTCGCTGGCAGGAACAAATTCCGAATGATGGCCTTTTAAGATACCTGGACTTTTTCAATTCAGAGACGCTGGTTCCTGTCAGCCCGGAAGCACTTGCTGAGATCTTTGTGCACAAGACGTATGACTTCATCAAGCCACCGCAACTAACCTCTGGCCTCGGTAGAATTATTGGTGTAGGCGTCTTCCTCGCAGAAGGAGAAGAGCATAAGGTGGGTTGCCTTGTTTACTATTCCAATTTCCTCGTACTCAATGGTTGATGAAAATCCAGAGGCAACGCAAAAACCTCAATCCCGCATTTGCTTTCCGTCACATAAAGGAGCTGTATCCAATTTTCTGGAGCAAATCGAGCGAGCTCGTCAATGCTTTGATTTTGACGGACGAAGGTACTGATGCGGCAAGCGAAAAATCTGGCGCAGTTATCGATGTAAACGAGTGGGCTAGTAGAGCTACTCTTGACATCATCGGGGTTGCAGGCTTAGGACAAGACTTTCATTCCATCCAGGACCCCACCAGCGAGCTCATACACACTTATAGGAAAATCCTTTCGCCAAGCCCCAGAGCTCGATTCATTGGCCTGTTGTCCTTTTTTTCCCCGAAATGGCTGATGCGGAACCTCCCGTGAGTACTACTGCTGGGAGACACATCTTCCATGGCCAAGACGAGTCCTAATCTCGACGTAGGATACAACGGAATGACGACATCGAGGCAGCATCTAAGGTCATCAAAAGGACATGTTTGTCTCTCGTCCAGCAAGCCAAGCAAAAGATGGCCAAGAATGAAAGAGAGACGACAGACATTCTATCTGTGGCAGTTGAGTCGGGCGCCTTCTCGGATGATGATCTCGTCAACCAGCTCATGACCTTCCTCCTGGCTGGACACGAAACTACCGCTTCTGCTCTCTCCTGGGCGATATGCATGCTATGCAAATATCCCAAGGTTCAAAGCCGTCTACGGGACGATATCCGCTCAGCCATTCCTGATCCCCGCTCGTCTACAGCAACGGTCTCTTCGAATGATATCGACAATCTGCCCTATCTTAATGCCGTTTGCAACGAGGTATTACGTCTCTTTCCGGGCGTACCAATCACAGTGCGCGCAGCCGCCAAAGATACCTCACTCCTGGGCCACTTCATTCCGAAGGGCACCTCATTCTTCATCTCGCCGTGGGCTACGAATGCAAACAAAGAGCTCTGGGGTGATGATGCCGCCGAATTCAACCCGGATCGCTGGATGGGCTCTGGAAAGGCTAATACGGGTGGTGCGGACAGCAACTACTCATTTCTCACTTTTCTGCAGGGGCCACGAAGCTGCATTGGACAGAGCTTTGCAAAAGGTGAGTTTGCATGTTTACTGGCTGCCTGGGTTGGTACGTTCGAGACACACTTTGCCAAAGGGGACTATGAAATCATGGTTCGGAGTGGCATGACGCCGAGACCTAAAGATCTGGAGGTCACAGTAAAGATACTAGAAGAGTGGTGATCTGAGCGTAGCCTCGGCTATGGGTCCGTATATACTTGAAGTTGACGTGCGGTGTGATTAGGGCAACCTTGAAGGTTTGTTGTAGTGAGTGGTTAGGTATATATCACTTCTGTGATTGTTTTTATCTTCTTCGAGCAAAATTTCGCGCAGACACTGAGACTGTATCCTAAAGTTCTAACACATACCACTCTTATTGAGACCTTCGCACTGTTTACATTCTCCATACTTTTTTCCACGGACACAGTTTCTAAGCATCATAATCACTGCAATCTCTCGCTAAAATCAACAAAATATATCAGACAACATTCCCTGGGCCTTCAAGGTCCGTACAAAGGGTCTTGTGCAAAAGACAAGTGGCTCAGAGGACAATCGGCCCGTCAAAGTGGTCAACATGGGCCACAATCCATTCATTGTCCCGCCGAGGCCCATTGTTACCATGAGACCACAACCTTTCCCTCCCAATCGTACATATATTTCACTTACTATCAGGCATTCTCCACTTTCCACGCACCGCGACAGCCGAAGTCACTGGAACTGCAAAACACCATATATATACATCCCGCCATCGACCCCCCCGAACACAAGATGTCTATGACCAAATTCCCCCACCACCCCTCCAACCACCCCTCCAGCCCCGAGGGCGCCGACAGTACCGAAACCCACCACCTCCCCACCACACCCTCCCCCCGCAATCCCAGTCCCGCCGCTCTCCAAACCCTCATGCAAAAACTGACTTCCGCACAAACCACAATCTCAG
>JAABUL010005196.1_pt1 | contig 16527 bp, 14 predicted proteins | sample 5559151 | NCBI WGS metagenome assembly JAABUL01 (sample SAMN10711876, study PRJNA513368) | rock metagenome | isolation source: Antarctica rocks | place: Antarctica: Victoria Land, Pudding Butte sud | reverse complement strand
TACCGACTCTACGCGTATACCTCCTCGAACTTACAGATAGCCATCATCCAACTCTTCACCCGCCTCATCACTCGTTACCCCAACATGATCGCCGGAAAAATCACCCGAGAATCCATCCGTCGCGCCGTCAGCATGGGCATCACCAGCGATCAGATCATCAGCTTCCTCACTACTCACGCCCATCCTCAAATGGCCAAGAACCAACCTATCCTGCCGCCCACGGTGGTCGATCAGATTCGCCTATGGCAGCTTGAAGGTGATCGAATGAAAGCGACAGTCGGGTTCTTATTTACAGGGTTCAACACGAAGCCGGATTTCGATGCGCCATGCCGGTATGCCGAGGAGATTGGTGTGTTGGTCTGGAAAAATGAGGCGCAACGAAAGTTTTTCGTGACAAGGCATCAGCAGGTGGCCGAATATCTGAGGAATAAGGCCGCAAAAGGACAATGATAGATGCCTTTGCTTGCAGTAAGCCTGAGAGTACCTTCCATTGGCCGCACTCCATGATTCTGGATTCGATCCAAGGTACAGCTGCCTTCACACGACAAGCTTAAAGCCTTGGCCGAGTTCGCACTACATCGAGAAGCCGAGTTGAATTTGACACTGGATACGGCGGCTTTCCAACCCAATTCCTCCGCCCCCATACGAGCTTCCATGGTGCTATTTGTTGTAAAACCAGCCAATGAAGTAACCCGAAACTTCGATTGTGCAGCATAGTGGTTGGTTGTTTTCACCAATAGCTTCATGCAACACACGTAGCAATGCCTTGGCATGCAACGAAGCATCAGTCAGATCGCCAATCCAGAGGCTTCTCTTGAGAGCTTCAAACGCAATTGCTGTCTTCAACTGGCAGTCTTGAACTAGTCTGGGTCAACAATTTGGACGACACCGCAGGTACGAAAACATGCCCAAATGAGGCAACGCCATTCTGCTAAGGGTTGTAAGCTCATCTCATGACTTAGACGTGATTGGAAGCATTGAAGAGTGCGAATTTGTTTGTGAGTATCCTCGAGACTTTCCTTATGCATTTGCTATGTGAATCTTCAACGTTTATCATACATTGACGCCCTTTGTAATGAAAATGTCGGAACCTTCCGTTTGAGCAATCATTCCTCGCCGGTACGTCGCGTATACGTTGTTCGTACAAGCCAGTCTGCATGCCTTGGCAACTGCAAATATCAAGCTCATCGTCGCCCGTAGCCATCAGTATCCGTTAAATCGCACCTGCCAGTATTAAGCCAACCGCAAACGTCGAATCATGGTTCACAACGCGCCTGCCAATCCTATTTCTTCTTCCCCATCAACGCTTGGAAGAACCCCTGCTTCTCCTTGACCCTCGCCCCCTTCACCCCACCAGCCATCTTCTTCTCGCGCTCCTGCATCAATACCCTGTACGCCGCGAGACTCTCCCTCGCCTCATCCGTGGTGCACAGGCTGCGCATGTGAACCCAAATGCGGTGGTTACGCTGCACCTCATCGTGCATGGGCTCGTGGAAGGAGTCTGTCAGTGTGTCGCTCGAGGCGGAGGGGTTGGATGTTGGATTAGGCGAGCGGGAGGGTGAGGAGGGGAGGGCGCTTGTGCGGAAGCGGTCGGAGAGGGCGGTGTAGCGGCCGGTCCATTCGAGAGGGTGGAGGGCTGTGTGGATCTAAGGCGAGCTGTTATAGCTTCGTCGATGGAGTTGAAGGTTACAGTGACCGGAGAGTAGAAGGGGGAAAGAGAAATGAGACTTACCAGACGAGGATTGGACATGTCTCGAAGCGGGAAGGGGGGATCTGCGGGCTCGGGTGATGCAGCTGTTTCGTGATGACCAATTGCTGTGGCATCGACCAATTCGTGAGTATCTTCAGCTTCGCTGTCCACTGGGTGAGTCGGTGCGTTTGTCCAGATATCATCATCGCTGCTAGCTGAAACAGCTGTGTCAATCTGAGCGGTGTTGTGGTCGCTGGCTTTGGCTGCACCTGTAGGAAAAATTCCATTCTCAGCCGGATTCTCCTGTTTGAGCGCCATAAGCTCGCTTGTACCGTCGTTACCTTGATCAGAGCATCGAAGCGAAGATGTTAGCCGCCTCCCGGTCTTCTTTCCCTGAGTCCATACTGTGCGTCGTTCCTTGGGAGAAGGGAGGCTGCTGGTTCTTCCAGAAGGGCCAGAAATGGGGAGAGTCGGAGCGTGGCTTCCAGCCGTCATGCTCTTGCTGTGGCTGGTTATCGAATGATCCTTGGCCGTCAGAAAGCTGGTTGACGGCCCGGGGTCAAAGGCCGGTTGAAGGCGCTCACTTGTTGGAGTCACGCTGGATGAAGCGAGTCCTGTTGATGGCGTAGGATGTGGGCCTGATGCAGGTTTGCTAGAGCCTCCGGAGCCCGTGGTTGGCAAACGGCTCGCGCTTGTCGGCGTCTTACTCGATGGAATGGAAGGCATTGGGGTGTTGCGCCGCTTTGGTGTGTTAAGGCTGGTCCGATGAGCAGCGCTACTGGATGTTGAACGCATGAAGCTAGGTGTGTTAGGTGAGTGTTGAGCACACTGCCCCTGTCCGAGGTTCCCCATAGTGCTGCTGCGTGGCAGTGGTGGATGAAGAGGTGCCATGAGGCCGCGTTGCTCGATTTGCACCACTGACTCGCGCTTCTGCTTGTTGAAGAAAGGGGTGGTGTTGAGGCGCTGATGCTGGTAACTGAAGAACGGTGTCTGAGCTAGGCGTTCTGAGATCTTGCGAGCTGGCTTCGTGATTGCTGGTTGCTCTGAGTTCTCGCTGCTGTCGGTTATCGATGACGTTCTCGAGGCGAAGGCGCTCAGGGTACCCAGGAAGGAAGTGCTTCGAGAGATACCTGATGGAGTAGGGATGCGAGAAGGGTAGCTTAAGCAGGCAGACGACGTCGAGCTCTGCAATAGGGTAGTTGTTCGACGACGATTGAAAGGGTTGGTGGTAATCTTGCTGAAGGCATCTGAAAAAGAGGACTTCCGCTGGGCAGCTAGCTGAGGCCGTTCTGGCTCCTTTGTCACCGAGCCGACAGCAGTACTTTCTAAGCACACAGCAGTATCGCTTGGTTCCTTTCCTGTTGCCATTGTGTCTGCTGCATTGCTCTCCACCTTCATCCTGCTATGAAGTTAAAACAAGATAATAGCGCCAACTCAGCGACAAAATTGCCTCTATCCGGCGCTAAGCGTGTTTCCTTCTTCGTGGTCATCAGACGCTCAGACTTTAGACGCCATTTCTGTCTATCTCTAAGACTTCGTAAGACAAACTGTAAGATCTGCTCTCTCGGCAAGGCAGGTCTAATAGTATCTTAGCGCTAATTCACCGATAGGAGGATACACATATGAATAAGTTAACATCTGCCGCTTCGTCCCTGCCATCAGCAAGTTAAATCATGATCGAACCGGAAGCCCGGCGCACCACCGCCAGCGTCAACACATACGACGCTCCACCACCTAGTGCAGACCAATCCTGTCCCTTATGCCGGACCTGGGTGTCTCCAAAAACTTCCCAACGAGGTGTAAAGTAACGTTTTCAGGTGTATACATTGACACCAAGGGAACGCTAAGCGAAACCTCGAGCAAACTCTGAAAGTTAATCCGCAAACTCTCCTGTCTGAACTCCCTGGAACGGGCTGAATACCGACGCAGCATGCACAACCACCAACCACAAAGCTCGACTCCCTGTTTAGCGCCTGCATTGTTGCTGCTAGCAGCCGATTCCAGTACACTTGAGCTTGTGTGAGGTGTAATTAACAGCTGACAAAAGGAGGGGGTCTAGCGTTCACCGGAGGTGAAAGCCGATTATTACTTCAGTCATCGACATCCATTCTTCGTTCGTGCGCCAATTATCAGAGATGGTATTGAACCAAGCTCCAAAGGGCTAGAGATCTTGTCACTTTTCAAATTATGCTCTCCTCTTTCTCAAGCTTGGAATAATGGATGCCAATTACTGGAACACGTTACTTCAGGCCCAAGCAAGCAGGTGGACTCTCGTAGCGGATCCGAGCGACACTACAACAAACCTATCTAAATCTCAATACTATTTGCAATGAATTGAGTGAGCACCGTGGCAGAATCAATCTATTGTCAGCTCCGAAGAATCTCAGACAATGCGTACAAAGGCTTTCTATCAAATAACTGGAACAATGGATCAAGGCGCCACATTACAGAAAGCACCAAACTTATTGCCCTATAGAAAGGTGGTTTGCCCCCACTGCTGGCCTGAAGCGCTTTACTTTGCATTCATCCCCGAGCCTTTCTCACAGACAGATCCAGACCACCTCATCAACGCATCAACAGGTGAGCCGACAGTAAATCCACCAATTCAGCAGCCACAGCAACCATGTGCCGCATCTACGACCTCAAACACGTCTGCTGCGGCTGCGTCCACCACTCCATAAACATCCTCCCCTGCCGCTCCATGGAAGAAGACACCCAAAAAACCTGCGGTAAGATCCAGCTCTGTTCCGGACAAAAAGAGATCGTTGAATGCCCTTACGAAGGCCTACCATGCTGCCAAAAATGCTATCCCGCCAAGAAAGCGTGGGTGCAGAAGCAGTTTCGAGGTTTTGAGGCAACGATCGAGGCGTATGAGAAGACTGGATTGTATACGACGGGGGAGATTACGCGCGCGCTCAAAGGTGGGAAGAGTGTGAGTGATTGGGTGATGGGGGTGTTGGATACGCCGCAGAGGGAGTCGAGGTGGGATGGGTGTATGGATGAGGTGAGATTTCGGATGAAACTTGGGGCGAGGAGTTATGATGTTGTTTGGGAGTGAGGATCGCTGGTGTCTCTTGGGGGATTGGATATTGGATGGCGGTCAATCATCCACCGTCTTCGTATCGATTGTTGGGAATGTAAGTTTTACCCTTTCAATACAAGAGAATCTATCGACACTGTCATCAAAGCTTTCCTCGTCAATTATTCCAAGCCCGCACTTTTCATCCACACTTCAACTTCCACTTTCACACTTTCCAAACCCAATCCCCATCCCCCACCTCAAACCCCTCCTACAACACCTCCACCTCCACCTCCACACCACACCACACCTCCACACCAAACGCCGCCACCTCCACACCTCCTCCACACCTCTACTCCACTATCCCCACCCCAGCTCTCGCCAATCCATTAATCCATCAGTAGACGGCATAACTACCGGCTCTCCACAAACCTATTAGTAAACTTCCCTACTTTGATGGGCCGCTTTTTGCGTTGCTATTTCAAAGGGTTTGTGGAGATCTAAAGGGAATGGGATAGGTATGGAGGATCCTTGAGGGGGAGAGTGCGGGGGTGGAGAGGGGAGAGGGGATGGGAGGTGAGGTGGTTGGGGGGGCACTGTAGCGTGGGCATTGCGAATGGGAGGTGGTGAGGGGGGAGAGGGGCAGAGTGGTTGGGTGGAAAGGGGGGGTGGTAGGAAGAGGGGTTGGGGTTGAGTTGAGTTGAAGGGGATGGAGTTGTAGTATGGAGGATCCTTGTGGAGATTCTTGAGGGTGGAGGGCGAAGAGGGGGCCAGGGTGAGCTGATTCCTATTGAGCGCAGGTATGATTCAACGATGCCTGTTTGGTGGGTGGCGCGGACTGGGTTTGGATGTAAAGGATAGAGAGAGATCGCTTTGGGGGGAGTAAATGTTTGGAAATATGCCATTGGGTATCGACTGTAAAGCGTCACCACGTGAGTCTGCTGGTTTGTTGAGGCAAGGCGCTTGAAAGGGTGGTTAGTTGGGAGGACTGGGATGTGTGTTGTATGGTTGAGTAGGGTATTTGGGATGAGTAGGGGATAATTTGAGTTGGAAGGGATGATTGTGATTTTATGTTGCTGTATAGTACTGTACGGTATTTGAGAGGTTCAAATCAATCGGTTTGTTTACTGTGCTCATTGGCTAATCGAATTGAAAGGGCACACGATCCAGGTCCTTACTCTTGACCGTGCAAGACGATTAGATGCTCGATTCGCGATAGATTGCCCCAAGACCTGTTTATGGAGATTGACCGGCGTGTCTGGATCCAAAGGCGCTGGCATTCCCTTGTTTATCCTGTTGGATGCTCTACCGGAATGCTAGCGGTATGTACAATCAAATAGCCATCCCAGTATCGTACGATATTTACATTTAAAGTGTCAAGGTTCCCGACTCACTTCCCGTTCAAGTACGACAGCCCTTCGAGTCATTAGGTGTTCTCACCTACAACCTTGCTCTCTCTTGCCTCCTCCACCCCGCTTCCTCTGCAATCATCTCTGCTGCTCTCTCCCCAATTGCCAACACCGTCAGCATAGGATTGGCAGTGGTCATCTCCGGGAAGCATCCAGCATCAGCGATCCTCACCCTCTGCAAGCCTCTCAGCCTAAGTTTCGAATCAACCACTGCCATGTTATCCTTTTCAAGATTGCCCATTTTGGTTGTGCCGGCCGGATGGTAGACGGTATGCGCCACCTTCCGCCCGTATTCTGACAGGGCTTCATCAGAGGTCACAGAAGGTCCAGGAGCAACCTCGCGCTTCAACCAGTCTTTGAAAGGTGCCTGTTCTGCGACCTTCCGCGCGGCTCTAAGGCCCGCAACGATGGTGGCGGCATCGTATCCTTCGGGATCAGTGAAGTATTTGAAGTCCAGGGCGGGTTTTACATTAGGATCCTTGGATGTCAAGTACAGCTGACCCTTGGATCTGGGCCGAGGGATGTTGGGAGTCATGCAGAACGCATCGATGGGGGTATCGTAACCAAGTCTAGCAGTGTTGAGGCAGAACGGGATCTGGTAGCAATGCATCATCATGTCTGCTGGTCCGTTAGCGGCGCGGCGAAGGAAGATGCCAGCATCGCTATCCATGGTCGTCTGGTTAGGCGGTACTGGTCTGTTCAATTCCCAGATTATAATTGATTCAGGGTGATCTAGCAGGTTGTAGCCGATACCTGGAACATCATGGACTAGAGGTATGCCAAGATTCGACAGTCGAGCGTGAGGACCGATGCCAGAATGGAGAAGGAGCCGAGGGGTGTCAACAGCACCGGCGCAAAGGATTGTTTCTGTCTTAGGACTTACTGCGAAGCTTGCGCCAGACTGTACAGTAAGCTTCACGCCTGTCACGGTGGAGCCTTCGACATTCACTTGGCTGACCCAAGCGTTCGTGAGAATGGTGAGGTTGGGGCGCTTCTCATCGCCACGAAGGATAGGGTGAATGTAAGCTACACTCGCGCTGCTTCGGCGGCCATCGTCCGGATTGTACGCTACGGAAAAGAAGCCAACACCTTCCTCAAGGTTTCCAGATTTGATGATTTCTTTGTTGAAGTCATGAATGACTGGGACGTCGAGAGCAGTGGAGCACGAGTTGATCCAGTCTTTGCAGAGCTGGTTTCTGTGTCTGGAATGGACAGGTTGCACCGTGTTGCGTAGATTATTCAGGACACGAGTGAAAGTCTCGAAAGACCAGCCTTCACAGCCTTGGGACTCCCATACCTTGCAGTCATATTCGAATGGTCTAAAGGAGATGAGCGTATTATGAGATGAGCAGCCTCCTAGTACTTTTGCTCGCGAGTGTCTTATGTGAGAGTTTCCTGCAAAGGACAATGTCAATCGTGAAGTCCTAATTGCACAGCTACCAGATCGTGTACGCATCGAGAGGTCAAGGAGGCATGCAGGCTTCCGCCCATCATTGCTCCAAAGAAAACACGAGAAGAATCAAGTAAACGTGATGTGTATATATATGTGGCACTTACCGTTAGGCTGCTCGGTCGTGCCATAGTCATAGTCTAATTCCCCACCCAACAGATTCAGCCAGTCTTTCAGGTTCAGAATCTTGTCGTTCATATAGTCACTCGGTCCAGCTTCCACTAGGAGTATTTTCTTGTGAGGGAGATATTCGGCGAGCCGGCTGGCAATGACACATCCCGACGTTCCACCTCCAATAATGAGATAGTCGAAATCATTCGCTTGAGCTGGTGAAAGCTCGGTGGTAGTCATGGTAGGAGTAGCAAGTAATGGCAGCTAGGTACAGAAGCCGAGCAGTAGATCTTTTTCACATACAAAAACAATGGGCAAAACTACGGAAGTGTTCCAAGGAGATCAGAGAGTGTTCCAAAAGAATCCCGCTTGCTCGTTGTACAGATAGATAATAATTTGGAATTTCATCAAATAGCCGCCGACGCAAAGAGAAGAGCAAATTTTGTCGAAGGAAAATGATAAGGCAATAGCAGAAGCGGCGATGACAAAGGAGGAAAAATTTACTATAGAGCTTTTTGAAGAGCACGTGAGACTCTTGAAGAGCGGGCGAACTTTGAGTGGCCAAATTTTCGAGGCTAGGCTCAAAGCAGTCAAAACAAGCGGGGCTAGGCAATAATTCGATACATAGTGGGTTCATCAACTATCGACTTTGATCGCACATAGACGGCGAGGCACAACTTTGCGGCTGGACTCGGCTGACTGTCATAGAACAAGACGAATACATGAGGATAGCTGACCCGTTCCAGCATAGACATCCCCCTTACGAATCAACATACTAGAGCATCAGCCATGACAGACTCATTTTACCCACCTCGTCATCTCTACTACGATGGCAAAGTAAAGACTGCAGCCGGCCATGTCTTCAGATCGGTCAATCCCTTAACAGCACAGCCGCTGGCAGATGTTCATACGGCCTCTCAATCGGACATCGACTCCGCTATTCAATCTGCCCAAATAGCATTTCGTTCCTGGTCGACGACTTCCCCCATCGCACGATCACGCATCCTGCTCAAAGCCGTACAGCTTTTGCGGGAGAGAAACGATGAGATCGCGAAGACCGAGACGCACGATACAGGCAAGCCATTCTCGGAAACAAGCACCGTAGATGTTGTGACTGGGGCTGATGTGCTGGAGTTTTTCGCCAACTTAGTCGGAGGCGGCGGACTGAACGGCGAGACAACGCAGCTGAGGGAAGATGCGTGGGTCTACACGAAGAAAGAGGCGCTGGGGGTGTGTGCGGGAATAGGAGCGTGGAACTATCCCATACAAATGTACGCTACACACATCATACCATTCGAATGCAAAGCTGAGACATCCGCTGTCCAGAGCGCTCTGGAAGTCCGCGCCATGCCTTGCTGCGGGTAACACAATGGTCTACAAACCGAGTGAAGTCACACCCCTGCATGGCCAGATCTTGGCAGAAATCTACACCGAAGCTGGAGTGCCTCCTGGGGTCTTCAATGTTGTCAACGGTGGTGGTGATGTCGGGGCATACCTCACGTCTCATCCAGGAATTGCAAAGGTCTCTTTTACGGGTCAGGTTGCGACAGGAAAGAAGGTGGCTAGCAGCGCAGCAGGAGGGATGAAATATACCACTATGGAGCTTGGTGGGAAAAGCCCGATAATCATACTGCCAGACGCGGATCTCGAGCAGGCCGTTGATGGGGCCATGATGGCCAATTTCTTCAGCACAGGTCAGGTCTGCACGAATGGTACGAGGGTCTTCGTGCCTAAGGCCATTAAGAAGGCCTTCGAGGAGAGATTGCTGGAGAAAATGGAGTACATCCGCCCGGGAGATCTGATGGACATGAACACCAATTTCGGTCCCCTTGTGTCAGAGATACACTACCAAAAGGTAATGGGTTACATCAAGCATGGAGTGGAGGTGGACAAGGCAACCCTGCTATGTGGAGGCGCTGAAAAGCCCGAGGCTCTTCAGAGCATGGAAGACGGCTACTGGGTCAAGCCTACAGTGTTCACCGACTGCAAGGACTTGATGAAGATTGTCGAAGATGAGATTTTTGGACCCGTCATGACCATCTTGACATACGAGAGCGTCGATGAAGCCATCGAGCGAGCGAACACTACGGAGCTCGGCCTTGCTGCGGGTGTTTTTACCAAAGATATCAATCTGGCACATAAAGTGGTCGCCAGACTGGAAGCAGGCATCACCTGGGTAAACACATGGGGTGAAAGCCCGGCAGAGATGAGCGTTGGTGGATGGAAGCAGAGCGGAGTTGGGGTGGAGAATGGTAAGAGGGGACTGGAGGCCTGGGTCAGGAACAAGAGCACATTGGTCGATATGAGTGGGAGTGTACCTTCAGTCTTCACGAAAATATAAGGGGAGTCCGCTCTGCTTGGGTGCAGGATTCGCCTACTTTCACGACTGTGACACTACCGGTTCCCGCCTCTGGCATTCCCAGAATAGAACTGTCGAGGTTGCAATTAACATGCATTAGTATTGCAACGATGCGACTTGCCCCTCACACCCTGTGGTATCGACCCCGCCGCGCACCGTTACTTGGGTTGCTTTACGGGCCTGCGCCCGCAATCCGAAGCCTGCTTTAGTGTGCTGACATTCGGATGTCTATAGCCAATCGACAGCTCGCTCCATGCGCTAGTAGTGAACGAAGACCCGAGGAAGGCCAGATGCAGAAGCTGACCTCACGCGACTGTCATCGTGTCAGAGTCTGCCTTTACCGCTCTATCATGCTCTTCGTACCCGTCGCTGTACCATGCAGTAAGTAATGGTCAAGATCTCTACTGTAAGCACTCATCGAAGAGTCTCTGCTCTAACAGCGTTGCCGCCCATATCAATTGGTGATCAAGTGAGAAGTTAGCCGGGATCCACATTGGCAGCTTGACATCAAGCATTCTCATCTGTACCACTCGCATTCAATATTCAAGATGGCGGACACGCAAACAGAGAAGCGAGCCGCTGCCGCCGCTCAAGGCACTGTAGCACCCGGAAAACCTCAAGTTCACCAATACCCATTCTATGGAGAGCAAGGCGGCCAAGTTGAGCGCCCAGTGGCTTGGAAGTACAGAACCTACCGCATCGGACCCTTGACTATCCCCTGCTACGCCTCGCCTCCATTCCAGCTCACTCTAGTCGCCTTCGTCTGTTTCTTATGCCCCGGCATGTTCAATGCCCTCAACGGCCTGGGAGGGGGCGGCCAAGAAGACCCCAAGACCGCAGATAATGCCAACGTTGCGGTGTATTCGACTTTTGCTGTCGTAGGTGTCTTCACTGGGTCAATCACGAACAGACTCGGAATCAAGTTGACCTTAAGTCTTGGAGGGTTGGGATACTGCCTTTACGTGTCCAGCTATTTGAGCTACAACCATAATCAGAATACCGGCTTTGTGACCTTCGCTGGCGCCATGCTTGGTGTCTGCGCTGGGATGCTGTGGGCGGCTCAAGGCGCTATCATGATGTCTTACCCTCCAGAGCAGTCCAAAGGGCGCTACATCTCCTGGTTCTGGATGATCTTCAATCTCGGGGCTGTGATCGGCGGACTGTAAGTCTTTGTACTTTTCAACCTACCAACCCACTTACCGACAGTCTTGTGTCAGGATACCTTTGGCCCAGAATTTACACTCCAAAGCCGGCAACGTGAATGATGGCACCTACATCGGATTCATGGTACTGACCTTCCTCGGTGCCTGCCTCGCGTGGACGCTTGTAGACGCACGGACCGTTATCCGAGAGGACTTGTCTCACGTAATTCTGATGAAGCACCCTACGTGGCAGAGCGAGCTTCTCGGTCTTTGGGAATGCTTGAGAACCGAAAAATACATCATATGCCTCTTTCCCATGTTTTTTGCATCCAACTGGTTTTATACTTACCAATTCAACGACTTCAATGCTGCAAAGTACAACATTCGGACAAGGTCTCTCAACAATGTTCTCTACTATACAAGCCAGATCATCGGAGCTTACGTCTTCGGTTACGCGTTGGATATCCAAAGTGTGAGGCGCTCGATGAGAGCGAAGATCATTTGGGGTGTCCTGCTTGTCATTACCTTTGCTATCTGGGGTGGTGGTTATGCGTTTGAGAAGACGTACACCAGGGCTGAGACGTCGTCCAAGTCTTATGTCAAAGGAGATTTCAAGGACAGCGGATACATTGGACCGATGTTCCTTTACATGTTTTACGGCTTCTACGATGGTACGTCAACCCCTGATCCCGCGAACAAAACTGACAGAATGCTTACAAGATGCTTCCAGCTGCCTGGCAAACCTGCGTGTACTGGTTCATGGGCGCAATGACGAACAACGGGCGCAGACTGGCCAATTACGCCGGGTTCTACAAGGCCATCCAATCAGCGGGTGCAGCGATCATCTACCGCGTGGATGCACTGAAGGTACCCTTCGTGAACATCTTTGCGTCTTCGTGGGCACTTCTTGCAGCGGCGCTTTTGATTGCAGCACCTTTGATATTCACGAGGATTCCGGATACGGTGCCCATCGAAGCGGATTTGGTGTTTACGGATGAGACGTATGAGGACGTGAAGCCAATGGTGGAGCCCTCTGTGGTGCCAGAAGTTCGGCACGAGAAGGTTTGACGGCATCAGTGCTAAGTGAGCGGTTGGGCAGATCGTATGCTATGATACCATGAGGTAGGCTGTCGACCTGTTCCGGCCAATAGTAGAAGCATAGACATGTAGCCAATCAATCTCCATGACAAGCTGCCATGTACAAGCGGACACATTCGCTGCCAAGCCTTGACGAAATGCAAGATGACGACCCTCGGACGGCTTCATGCGTAGAAGATGTTTCATTCCTCTCGTCGGGTCTCTTATGTATCATCATACATGACCTTTCCCCATAAACGGCCCATTCGCCATTAACTTCGGGCGCGACTGCTACCTCCGAAATCCGATGTCACCTCACCACTCGTCCGACGGGCAGGACCGACATCAACATATCACTGCAGCAGTGGTACCGTAACGAGGCAAGTAGCACTCTACTTGGCTACATAACAAGCCTGTCTAGCTATTGACTACAGATGTAGATCCGCGTGTCGAGACCGATTGCCGATGTTCTATTGCCATTCCTGTGCGACTTCCCACGTGCCTAGAACTATCTCGAGCATCGAGGCCCAGAAGCTGATGATCCTTCCTTCTCCAATTGTGCAGCATGTCTCTTCTTCCAATCAACATTGCTTTTGCCTCGGACCGGGACGTTCTCTTAGCATGGAACTCTCCTTGAACAGCATGCCATGATTATAGATCATGGTTCGGCCATCGATGTATCGAAATGCGGAGCCGCTACCGCAATCCATTGGCCGTACAACATCTCGAGTCTCCCATTCCCTTCTTCTCCCAGTACTCGATCTATACTCCGCACAATGCAGCTGCCCCAAACAACATTGGATGACTTCCTCGAAGAAGTGCAATCCCAATTTGAGCAACAATTGAAGATCGAGTCACTACTCGTCCTCTCCAAGCAGCTTCAGGCCGAACTCAAGCAGCATCTTATCTCTAGCCCGCAATGCATGCTACCCTCATACAACTACACTCTTCCCACGGGAGACGAGAAGGGGACATACTTGGCATTGGAAGTTGGCGGATCGAACCTCCGAATGGCATTAGTCGAGCTAGGTGGCAGAAGTCTGGGCCCCAAATCACTGCAGATCAGGCGCACCATGTCCTTTCCCATTGATAACGCCGTACGACAGTCGCCACAATATACTTTCTTCGATTGGATGGCAGAGAGAATTGGAGATATGTTGAGGCTTGAGAATGGGAGACATCGCCTCATGGAAGACGCTAAGCCATTGCGTATGGGCATTGCGTGGTCATTTCCAATCGAGTCAGTCACAGTTCGTACACCCAATGGGCATGGGCACACGCTGACCCTAAGCAGTCAGACATCCATAAGGAGTGGCAACGTCTTGGGCATGGGCAAGGGTTTTCTCTGTTCTGATGCAGTTATTGGCGACGATCTTGGTGACGTTATCTGTCAAGCCTGTCGACGTGCGGTTCGAAGCCTTTTTTGATGAGGAATTAGATGTCAAGCTGATCCTGCTTTAGGGGGTGAACGTCGTCCTTGCCGCCATAGTCAACGACTCCTCTTCCACCCTCCTAGCTCGAGCGTACCTCGATCCAGCCACACGGCTGGCTTACATACTAGGCACCGGCACCAATGCGGCCATATATCTTCCTATCACATCCCTTGGTCCTTCCAAATTCGCTTCACGGTCGTTGCCGAATGACATCGGCATCACCCATGTGCTCACCAATACAGAGTTCAGCATGTATGGCAAAAATATATTTCCTACAACGAGATGGGATGGATTACTCAACAGTAGTCACATCCTCCCAAACTACCAGCCCTTTGAGTATCTGGTTGCGGGCGGCTACATGGGCGAGATCGTCCGCCTGATCATAGTGGAGGCCACGAAAACAGCAGGACTCTTTAGAGGCTCACTGCCGCCATCTCTAACCCCGCAATACGTCCTAGACACCAAATTCCTCGCTCAGATCGAACGTGACACCTCGGATACACTGGCTACGACTTGCACACTCCTCCATCAACATCATCCCACTAATCGATTCCCAAGCTTCAACGATGCAACCTTCATCCGCCAGACCATCCGCTTTGTTTCCAGGCGGTCGATAGCATACCTGACTACAGGCGTCCACGCGCTTTCATCACTACTACAGGATCTGGAGAGTAAGGCGGGATTGGAAAATGACCTAGACCATATCAGCATTGGTTGCGACGGGAGCGTCATCAACAAATACCCGGGCTACATGGACCGAGCACAGGATACACTGGATGAGATGGCTGCAATCGAGGGATTGGGCCGCAAAAGGGTTATTCTGGAGAGAACGCAAAAAAGTGCCGTCCTGGGTGCTGGCGTCGCTGCAGCTATGGCCGCTGAAGCTTTGACCGCATCTGCTGCCTAAAGCATCGCGGTGTCAATACTGGACTTTGGCCGGACCGTGACTGAGTTACGAGAATCCCGGCCGGCAATCTGATAACGATCTGGTCAGCGTCGTCACCCGGGGATGAAAGTTCAAAAGCTTTGACTGTCATGATTAGAGCGTCAACGGGAAGTCACTGTATAGACTTTGGTATCCGTGTAACCAATATAGCTGAACGTCTCAACCGGCCATGCTCGACCAAAAGATGGCTTCCAACTTGCAGCAATTTACAGCTACGTGTCTCTAGAAGCTTTACTATATGAATTATCTAGTATATATTCAAGATCTCATTAAGATCCTGAAATCCTCAAGAACCTAGCGGTACAATCTGGTATTAGATCTTGCCTAGGTCTTGCACAGATCTTTCCCCAGACGTGCCAAAATCCTGTCAACATTTTTCCTCGGGTTAGAAAGCCTGTAAGAATCTTACACGTTACGGCTTTGCGCCTTGTGCTTCTTGGAAATACCAGGTTTGATTTCATGTATCGTATCCTTGAAAACAAAAACTGACAGAAGCGTACCTATGTTTATTCGCAAACCATAAGTCTTGGCGGTCCCAGTGACGTACTTAGTGGGGCCTTCCTCCAGCAAATCTTCCCCCCTCCAAAACAAACCGCTCACTCCTCCAACAACAATACCTCGAAACCACCAACGATCTCATCAGCTATAAATCCACTCATACCAATCCTGTAAGCCCTCCACTATCTCTCAATCCTGCACACCATCCCAAAACCCACGATTCTAACCATCCGCAGATACACACCTCACACCTCACACCTCACCTCACCTCACCCACCCCACCCAACCAATCCTCACACGCAAACCCTCACCATCACCAAAAATGTCCGCACCCAATCCCGGCCGCCAGTCCCCAGAACCCGAGAAACAATCCAACGCCCAAATTGGAGCACCAGAGTCTGGGCAGATCGACGCTGCGCCAAGCAAAGATCATGCGGGCGATGTGAGCGAGGACTTTAAGGGGAATGAGTTGGGGAGTAATCCGAAGGGGCCGTTGGAGGATGCGGCGCATGAGAAGGTTAGTAAGGAGGGGAGGGGGGATGTGTGAGATGGATGGGGGAGATGGGGGAGGGGTTGAGGGGGGAGGGATGGTGATGGGAAGGGGAGATAGATTATGCTTGATGCAATGATGATATCGATGGACAGCTGCTTTGCAAGTCTGAACGCCAACGCCCGTGACAATGCCCCTCGCTCCCCATAATAGATAAGCCTCAAACCGCCTTTCCTTCTCCCATTCATAATCCGTATTCCCAACCTCAGCTATCACCCTGCCCAGAAACCGGTATATACCTCCTCCGCTCACTCGCACTCTACACCCACCCTCAGTCAGCCACAGCCCCAACCCCCCAGAAAAAACTCACCTCAACCCACCTCCCCACCCACGGTCTGATAGCCGCCCATACAAGCAATCCAGCTGTTGCAAAAATAAAAATGAAGACCACCGCCTCATCTTTTCTTGAATCACGCTCTGCACATTGCCTCCATCAGCCCCTCCAACTTATACTGCACACATACATACGCTCGCGAAGCATATCTCCCAAAAGTTGTGAAAGGGAGGGGAAAGTATACGTACGAAAACAAGTCGTAAACACATCCTCCACGCCCGCGCCTCTGCAGATAGGAAGGTTGTAATCGAGACAGAATTGGCGGTTGCAATCGTTGCAGTTGTTTGCTCTGTATTCTTTTCTATCCCCTTCTTCCCCCTTCCCCTCCTCCTTTCCCTCTTCCTCCCCTTTCCGTCCCTTGTCGCCTCCGTCCCAGGGTAATGTGTCCTCGGGCAGTGGCTCATCAACTGTATGGTCGGGATGGCGGGGGAAGAGGGGGCGGGGAGTTGTGGTTATGGGGGCGTCGAGGGGGATTATGGTGCTGTTTGTGAAGCAGGTGCATTTGCAGA
>JAABUL010005195.1_pt1 | contig 16531 bp, 18 predicted proteins | sample 5559151 | NCBI WGS metagenome assembly JAABUL01 (sample SAMN10711876, study PRJNA513368) | rock metagenome | isolation source: Antarctica rocks | place: Antarctica: Victoria Land, Pudding Butte sud | reverse complement strand
CCGTCGCACCCTCGGCGAATCTGCCGCGTCTGTTTACTAGCCTGGACGTGAACCTCGAGTAGCCTGCTGTCGGGCACCAAATGCGACAAGGCTGCGACGGGCGCCTCGTCTCTCATTCCGGTGATTAACAGCACGTCCACATCTACGGCGCCGTACACCACATTCATAAAATGCTCCTCTGGAAGCCGAGATCGTTGCCGCACTTGTCCCTGGAAAAATGCGGTCAACGCTGGCCGGTGATGCTCCTTGTAGGCACGGTCCCAAAGTAGGCGGCTCAGGTCGGCATCGGTAGCCGCCGCGTATTCGCGCTTGGTCGCATCGCTAATGCTGACTGCACACGCCGTGAGGCTCTTCTGGGTGCATCTGATGAACACGGAGGCCCAGACGTCGGCACAATAGTCCTTGCCGGCGCAGCTTTCGCCCGTGACAAGAATAATGAGCTTCGGTTCCATTGACACTTTCGGGAGCGGGCAGGCGAAAGCCAGCACGTTACGCGGGTCCAAGCTGTGTTTGAGACGGGCCAGGCGCGGCCGGTTCGGCCCAAAAGCCTTGGCCGCCAGCGCGGCGTCTCGAGGGTCCGGCCCGAGGTCGGCGCCGTAAGCTCCGCTACTCAGGGACAACAGGTCCCCAACGACGTTGTAAACCCACCGCACGGCAGATCGTGCGGCTTCGGTGTCATCTTGGTCGCGGGCCCAGACACCGGTTATCACGCAGGCAAAGTCCCAGTCTCGACAGCCGAAAGCAGTGGCATCGGCCGCAACGTCGCCGACCGCTCCGCCACCTTGCAGCAGATGAAGATAGCAGCGTGGCGAGGGACGAGTCTCAACGACCGCTACCAAGCGGTCAACGACGTTCGCTTCTCCGATGTCTTTTAAGAATAAACATCGCTTGAACGAGAAGGTTTTGCCGCGGCCGTGCCCGCCGTGCATCCCGGAAACGTACATGTCGGCCTCGAACAAACCGACGCCGTTCACGGCCTTGAAATCGTCTCCCGACTCCCAAATTCCACCTACGAGCGTGGGCATGAGTGTCGCAAAGGCGCGCCTAGTCGTGAAAGATTCGAACATGGTCACGCCAAGATGCAGCTGGCCGGCATGCCAGTACAGATACGCGTCTGCAGAACAGTTCCGGGGGAGCTTCCTGGCAACGAGTTTATCAAAGTCGCTGAGTCTGAGCCGCGCCTCGAGGTTGTCTCTTAGCGGGACCACCCAGTTTCGAGTCAAGTAGGTTGAAGCCGCATAAGCCTTGAAAGTCACGCTGACCACGATGCCAAAGTTGGTTCCGGCGCCTTTCATTGCCCATAACAGACCCGGTTCGTTTTCCGGACGAACGACACCGGCCGGCCGGTGTGGGCTTGGTACACGGCCGATGCAGAGAACCTGGCCAGAGTCGACGCTGACCACAACGGCACCGACAATGGCGTCGCATGCGAGCCCGTGCAATCTAGCCAGGTGCCCGATGCCGCCTTGTAGCCACAGCCCCGCGCCTACGCTTGGGCGAGCCCCCAGGGGTACTGTCACGCCCGCAGCCATGGTCTTGCGAACGATATTACCCGTCTTGCAGCCGACCTCGGCGACGACCAAGGAACCGGAATTGGAACCGGAATCTCCTTCATCCTTCCCCGCCGTGAGAATGTTTACTTGGTCAAAGGCGCCCATGTCGACCGAGACAACGTTGGGCCAGAGACAGTGGCCGCTATGACCCCCGCCGACGACGGTCAGGCCGACCCCGTGCTTCAGAGCCCATCGAACGCACTGCTGAACGTGTCGGACCTCTGTCGGCCTAAAAATCGAGGCGGGGCGATGAAGGCGAGCCTCCCGGTTTTTAATCGTCTGATACTCCTTCACCAATGACACCTGCGCCGTCAGCTCCGACAACGTGGTCGCATGTTGGGTAAAGGTCGCCATGACGTTGGGCGAGCTGAAAAAGAGATGGTCTGGGTGAGCTTCCTCACGACGGCTCAAAGCGCGGCACACCTTACGCCACTCAACTCGAATAGCCTTGTTCACATCTACATCCTGCATGACAAACCCCGCGACGAAAGGAGCAAAACAGTCCAGTACCTCGTCGTCATTTGTCACGCGAACGACTCCGGTAGAAAAAGAAGCCGTTCGATGACACACCAAGCCGTCGAGGTGCAGGGCCCCGTCGCGATGGAAAACCGCCACCATTCCGCCTTGTGGCCGCTCAACAAGCATTTCCAACGCCCGTTCGATGAACCTGTGTTTGAGCTTCATGCCGTACATGCTGTGGCAGAATAGGATGATATCGTATTTTTCGTCGTCATCACTCGTACCTGTACCGGTACCGCTCCCTATGTTGTCCTTTAGAACGAATGAAATTCGATGAATATCGGGCGAACTTTCCAAACAGGGCAGCGGGAACTTCGTCTTGAAGGTAGAGCAAAGCCATTCTTCCAACCTTGTGGCAAACAAGCCGTTAGGCTCGAATGCAGTGTATCTTCTGACCTTCCCTCTCAGACGGCCGGGAAGATATTCAAGTATACTCTTCGGGCCGGGTCCGATTTCTAGTGCCGAGATATGAATACGCGAGCTGAAGAGAGAGGCTAGCAGCTGAGATAGTTGAGGGATAATGAAGTCTTGGTACGTCATCCATCCTGAGCCCCGCACCAAGATATCGAAGCCGGCGCTGTACTGTGTGTCGGACAACGGCTGCTTCGGGGACGACGCCGTTGCCCTGACTTTCTGCCTAAGGGCCCGCTTTAGAGAGTCGAGGGTGGCCATTTCAAATCGGCATGCCTGTGTGAGTATCTCGCACTAGTGATGGCGACGATGGTTGATGTGAGCCTTATTGAGATCAACAGCCGTACATTGAAGCGGATTGAAGGTAATGATGAAGCAGCGAAAGCATCGGCAAATCGGAAAGCGACTCAACAAAATCGTTCGAGCTAGAACGGCTCAGGTAGCTCAAGTCGGCCCTAGGCCATTTCGTCTGCTCTTATTTAGTTCTGAGCCAACTTTGAGCTAGAGGAAGGCCATTCCGCCTGCTCTTATTCATTTCTGAGCTAGATCTGAATTATTGCAGCAGGCAAACAGCAGGCAAACAGCAGGCAAACAGCAGGCAAACAGCAGGCAATCAGGCATCTTCGCTTCATAGGGCTTAGACTAGACTGACCGCGTCGGGTCGGGTTGGAATTTTTTTGGAAAAGTGTCGAGTCGGGTTGAGAAGTTGAACCCGAGAACTCGGGTCGGGTTGAGAAGCTTGACTCGATAACCCGACCCGAAAACCCGACCCGACCCGACAAGATATTAGATAGGTGTAAATAGCTTGATTGAACAGCCTTCATGGTTCCCTTCATGGCTTTCTACCATGTTTCCCCGTCATGACTCCCTACCAAAGTCAAACGGCCTTCATGTTTTCCCTTCATGTTTCCCTTCATGTTCCCCTTCATATTCCCCTTCATGTTTCCCGTCATGATTCTCTATCAAACGACCTTCATGTTCCTCTTTATGTTCCCCGTCATGATTCTCTACCAAACAACCTTTATGTTTCCCGTCATGGTTCCCTACCAAACGGCCTTCATGTTTCCCCTTCATGGCTTCCTACCAAAAAGGTAATGCAAAAAGGTAATGCAAAAGCCGGAAAAATTTCTATATTTAGCTCTCTTGATGTCAAGCTCGAATTCTTGACGGGTCGAGTCGAGTTGACTCAATTCCCAGTCGGGTCGAGTCGCGTCAAGTTGAAAATATGCTCAACTTGACTCAAGTCGAGTTGAAAATGTGAGCAACTCGACTTCGAATCGAGTCGAATTCAAAATGTCAACTCGAAACTCAACTTGATGATCAGTCTAGCTTAGACTGATCACGTCAAGTTGAATCATCAAGCTCAAGCCGAATTTTTGACTCGTTAAGACTTGATTCGAGTCAGAATTTTGAAATTGAGTATTCAAGTTGAGTCAGAATTTTAATATTAAGTATTAACTTGAATTCTTGACTCAACTCATCAAAATATGATTTACTACTACTAACTTGTTGAATGATAATGCAACAGAATAATGCAATTAATTTAATTGCATCTTCGTGACTCATGAAAATACTGACTACTATTAATAGAGATTTTCTCACGAGTATTGATCATGACTCATGAGAATACTGACTATCTTACTATTGATAAAGAGTTCTTGAATTTAGTAATTGCAAGCATAAGCTTTAATTAATTGCATTATTCTATTGCATTATCAATAGTATCATGAATTCTGCTCGAGAAATCTTTATTAGTAGTAGTCAGTATTTTTATAAGTCATGAGCTTTGAAGATGTCAATCAATAGTATTATGAATTCTGCTCAAGAAACTTCTATCAATAGTTGAACTCTGAATTTTCAATTGCTTGATGAATTGAATTGAAAATCTGAATTCTGACTCGACTTGAGATTAATATCAAGTCAAGTCATGAAATTGATATTAAGTATTTAAGTTGAGTCATGACATTAATATTGAGTACTCAAGCAAGTCAGAAAGTAAATATGAAAACTCAGCTTGATAATCAGTCTAATAAAGCTGAATCAACATGCAGAGCTTTTATCTTTGCTTTACAATTTATTTACTCATCACTTTACAGACTAATCACTTTACATTATTCTATTTACTCATTTATTGACATGTTCAACTATCAACTCAGCTATTTACTCATTCATCTACTTGTTAATTTACTCGCTTCAAAACATGCTTCAAAACATGCTTCATATAACATGTAATTGTAATTGTAATTCATACACTTTTGTGACATCAATTTAAACTCGACTCATGAGAAACTCTATGCTATTTATATCGAGTGAACAAAACTCTCTGAAAAAGAAAATCACTTGTCATCTATACGACTGCTTCACGCAGTTGAAACAATGAGATTGACATTGTGTTATCAAGTAATGAATCTATAGCTTTTATTCAGCGTGTGATGCTCAAGTAAACTCTTGATGAGAGTATCTGTGCTGTTTAATTATGACACATCATCTTTGCTCTGCTCTTCATTGATGATATTCTATACAACGATGTTTCGATTCGATTCTTGATTCAAAGATGAAAGACGTTTTCTTTGCACTCATGATGCTCATGATTGTAATGTACATAGAGCTGTGTTCTCTTACTCAATGATTGTCATTCATTGAGCAGAGAAATATGTGATGAAAGAGAGATGCACACGATGAGAAGATAAAGTATGATTGTACTGAGTAACTCTTTTCTTCTCTTGATTTGACTTGTGTCACGTAGACGTTGAATGAATTGTTAGTATAAACATGTGATCACAATCATTTGATGTTTGACTCTGATCAATGAAAGAGAATGCGTTCTGATCATTCTCTTGAGCTCTCGATTTTTCACGTGAATAGATGAATGACTTGACATCAAGTAAAGAAGATGAGTTCAAGCTTTCTCAGTATATCAGCGTGATCAATGAGTCACTACTTCTTCAAGCACTGTAGTCACGTCTCTCAATACTTGAAATGACTATTCTACCTGATATCTTTTCATCAATTACTCAATGATACTGTCAATGTGATGAAGACATTTTGATATCAACGCAGTCAATGAGTTGCAAATTCTTCAATCACTTGTAGTCACAACTTGCAGACTCTTCACCTGAATTGTTTTTTTCACTAGTAGTATCTTTTCATCTTTTACTGATATTGACATGTCATTAATCTTCTTCGTAGATCAATTGTGACTGTTAGAGAGAGTGTTGTCACATGAGTGAAAACTCTGCATGATAACTTTTCTGATCACGCAACATTTTAACATCGTTTAAACTGCGTTGAATTGAAATCTCTTGACTCTTTTGACTTCTATTTAAACACAGAATAGAATCAAAAGATTTGTAGTTGACATCATGTACAGATGAATCTTGTTATCAATCTTCATATAACATGTTTAAACATACATTATTTACTTCATGATTTACTTCATAGTATGCTTTATACATGCTTCATAGCATATGTTAAATAACTCAATAGAAAGCATTCTTCATGACTTGATATCAAACTCTTTATCAAACTCTTTATCAAGCTTGATGTCAGACTCTCTGTTAAAGATTAACATAAAGTGAGTCATATGAATGTCATTTAACTAATAAATAAATGCTAAGAAAGAAAAGTATCTACAGAAAAAAACTCAATTCTTATATATGTGTTTCTCAACTCTGTGCTAGACTCAATTGAATTGACATCTTACACATATGATGCAGAGTTTCAATGACATCACTTCTAGCTTAAATGCTCACTAGACTCAATTAAAATGAACTCAAGATAAAAATTAGAAAGAATAAATGAAAACTAAAGTTGTAACATTCTTTCTTTCTTTTAACTATTCATGTTTACATGAATGTTATTTCTTAATGCGCTTTTCTTGAATATTTAATATAAAAGTCATCAATCATCTTTTAAGTGTTTATAAATTTGTCATCATCAGCGTTATATCAGTTGAGATTATTATCATAACTTTTTCATTTAACTCAATATTAAAGTCATCTTTAATATCATCAAGAGTTTAATATATTATTAATCTTTCATTCATTTTCATCGTTTACTACTATTGATCTTGAAAGTTTATTCTTCTGATTAGACAGAGAATTATTGACTGCAAAACGAAGAAGCTCTAAATGAAATACATCATGTATACATATAGTGTTTGATAATTTCAATTTATAAAAGAAGTCAATAAAATCTATGATTTTGAATGAATTGAGCATCTTGTCATTTAGCTTTTTGAAAAGTCTCGCTGTAATGATGTTTCTTTCGTTCAAAAACATCTTTAATTCAATCTTATAATTGATCTCTTTTTTATGCTTATTAGCTTGTTTCATCATTTGTTTTCATGTTTTGATCAGAGCTTCGCGAGCGAAGATTAATATCTTGTTCATGTGATTGAATATATCTTCAACTCTGATAATCTGCAAACGCTTGCAAATGCTTTCATACTTAATGATGTCAGAATTGAAGCTCATTATTGAGATCATGTTTAAATATTCAACCTAATCATGTCATAAGTGAAATGTTTGATTCAATAAAGATAGCTATAACTAAGACTTTAAAAATACAGAAGAAAGAAGATATAAAAGACAAGAAAAACACACTCTATATAGTAGTTACTCAGATCAACGTTAGTTTCAAAGAGAACATGTTGAAACATAAGAAAGATGTTGATTTGAAAGATGTTTGTGACATAAAGAAATGTGTTTGTCATAGAAATCTGTTAATCACTTGTAATACAAAGAAGTGTGTTTGTCTAAAAGACAATAAAAGCTGATTAGAAAATGCTAAAGAAGAAAAAAGATGTTGAGTCATATCTGAGTCAAATCTGAGTCAGATTTAAATCAGATCTTGACTAAATCATTAATTAGTTTTAATCAATTCTGACACATTTGTAATATTACTTTTCTCTTCGAAAATTCATGTTCACATGAATAAAACAAATGAAATGCAAACTTTTACTGTTTTTCAACTTAGTGTGACTTGTCTGAATAAAGCTTATGAAATTCAACTAAAACTTCTTTTGAGTTCTTAAATTCTTCTTTATCAACATAGTATCATTCATTGTCTTGATCTAGTTCTGTTCATTTGATCTTGTATTATATTTGATCTTGATAGTGTCTAAAGTTCAAAATGTCATTTATCTTTTAAATCTTTACATGATTTAGTTATCTTTATGTTTCTAAAGAATAATCAAACTCAGTCATTTACTTCATAAATGATGTTTCATCTATGTTTATTGATTTGAGCTTCAATGATTTGCTTCATCTTTTTCAATTGCTGATGATTGAAAATAAGAAATTCTTTCATTTGAATTGCAATATCATCTGCTTTTCTAGCTTCAAGACATTCACAAGTTGTTTTGTAGTCAATTGTATTTAAATCAAAACTCATTCAAGAGTGAAAACTTTTATTGAAGTAAAATGAAGTCATTGAGATGATCAAGAAGATTTTGAAATTCTCACTGAATTTCATCATGAAAAGTCATTTTGCTCAGTCATTTTGCATGTAGTTACAGTAGATTCTTAATTCACATTCAACATCTTGATTAACTCATTTCAATTAATCATTAATTTCAGAATGATAAACTGTTAATAAACTAACTGTAATTCTTAGTCACTTACAAAGACTTTGTCACATTGTTGATATGAATTGAAAGTCTCTGTTTGAAACAATAAAACTAGATAAATCATGAAGTCAATAAACATTTCATAACAAATCTTATAAAACTCTGAACTTCTTTTAGATTAATCAACATAGTTCAGTTGACTATGACTTTCACTTTAATAGAATTCATACAAAGATCTTGTTTTGATACTATGACTTTTAAGAAGATAATTTCTTCTACATTAAATTCGTACTTTCAAATATTCATCTGTAAATCAGCTTTTTGTAAGCAATTCAATATCATTTTGACATGTTGTTTATATTCTCATTGAGTTTTGCTGTAAATCAGAATGTTATCTAGATAGACTTGACAGAAATCATTTAGAAAGTTTTATAAAACATCATTCATATACTGCTGAAATGAGATTGAATCATTGATAAGTTTAAAAAATAGCATCTTTGATTTGTATGCTTTTAAAGCGATAATAAAGATAGTATAGTTCTCACTATCAAAGTGCATTTGTAGTTTATTGAATGTTGAAATGATATTCAATTGAATCAGATGCTTGCAATCAACTATTTTGTTGATTATCTTATTTATGAGCAATAAAGAATAGTGATTTCTTTTGATAATAGCATTAAGCTTTTGATAGTTAACGCAGAATCATAAATCTTCATTTGCTTTTAAAATGAACAGAATGAGTGAGAAATACAAAGCTTTGCTAAAGATTATAAATTTTTTGAAAAAATTTTTATTCAAATATTTCTTTATTTTCTGAAGCTTGTAAAAAGATATTTAATATGCTTAACAGTGAAATGACATTACATCATTAGTAAGCTTTATCTTATGATCATACAAATGATGAAACAATAGCTTGTCTGCTTAAGCTTGATCAAAGACATCTAGAAAATTCTGATATTTCAATGATAACTTGACTTTAATATCTTTTAAATTCTGAGTCATTTCATTGATTGAAAAGACGTTTATGACATTTAGTTTGCATTGAGTATTGTAAACAATTTCTCTATCGATGTTTTCAATGAACATAGCAAAAATCTTTGTTTGATTTCTCTTTTTTCATTTTACTAATGCTTGAAAAAAGATGATGTCTATGTTTTGAATCAAGAATGACTCTTTCTGAATAAATGAAACTGAGTGCTTAAGCATCTTAAAGATCTTGCTGTGAGCTGCTGAAGAGATTGAAGTTGATCATGATCAACTTAAGTGCTTTATATTCAACAAAAATGAAAAAATTGAAATAGAAATATTTAATTGATCAGAAAATATGATAGTATCATGTTTCATGTTCAATAATATTTCATTTTTATTTATTCAGAGTTTGCTCAATATAGTTTCATGATGCTCAATATCAGCTATCAGCATTGACATAGTCAATTTCTTATGACTTTCAATCATGAGATTGAGTAGAATCTTATGAATAATAGTCTTTTTAACTAACTTCTCATCATAGTCTTGTATTAACTTCTTTTTTGCTAGTAATATAGATTGTATTTCAAGTTTCTGACATACTTTATCAACTAGCTTGTCATGTATCAGCATGTAAACGACAAAATCACTATTTATCAAAGAGCGAAGATTGAAAGAATTGCTCTGAAAGATAAGAAAAGCATTGATCAGAAATGACTTTTCAAAATAATTTTCTTTCAATAAAACTTCGATTTAACTGCACAAAAATATAATCTTTATCTTTTTAATAACTTTGAAAGAAATAATTAGTTTTTTGAATTAAAATTTGATTCAGAGTTCAATGTAAATTGATCAAACTTGTTATTTTTTAATGCATTAACTTTTGAGATTCAATCAGAGCATTCTTTAGAAAAATGATTTGACTTATGATAAATGAAACAACTTTCAGTTTGTAGATCTGTCTCTTTGACACTAGTTAAAGTCACGTCACGCGATTTTGATGAGTTGACTGATACAATAACTTCGATCTTTCTATAAAGATTCAATGAATCTCACTTTTTAGCAAAAATGACTTACTTTCTGATCTTGATCAGAAATTTCTTTTCTTTGATGTCACTCATGACTTGATGCTCATTGTTCAAACAAATCAGATAGCTACAAATTTCGTTCAGAGATTCTGACTGAATCAATTGATTACTTCAAGCTGCACAAAAACAATAAACTATCTTGTCTCATAAATCAACAATCAATTGCTTTTCGTGATACTTTAGATAAAAGAACAAACGTTGAAACATTGAATAAAAGTTGCTGAATTTGCTCTTTTCTTAAGAGAGATTAGCATATTTTCTTTGAAAGTTTATCTTTTTGTTGAGATCATTGTAAAGCTGAGTAAGTTTATCTAGAAAATCATTGATCATTTTATAAAAGTTCAATGAATTTTGTTGATGTCAAGCTAAAATAACTTTGACTGCATCTTTGTTGATTCTGAAATAAATATAAATCAGTATAGCTTTATCAGTATTGAAATAATCAACGTTGATTTCTAACTTATCATGAATCTTTTCTTGTTAATCATCTCAAATAAATTTCTTTTTCTCAATAAATAAAGATGAATTCAAAAGCTTTTAAAATTGCTTGCTGAATGTGAAAAGAATAAAAGTTGATGAAGTGATATTTCTAGTCACTTGCAGTTGATGTTATGCTTCAGTCAATTTATTTTAAAGCGTCTGATTCAATTAATTTGATCATTTCTTTGCTTGATTAATTTCTTCAAAGTGAATCTTTCATATTTATTTGCTTGATATTTTGTTAAATAAATCACAAGCTTTCACATTTAAATCTTGTTGAGTTCAAAAACTGTTTGAATCTGCTAGAAAAATCTCTGAGTTTTGTTCAACTCAATGTTGTAACTGATTTACATTTTTTATATCTCAGAGAATAAAAGCTTTCAAGAAATCATTGAAAGTTTGAGAGTAAATAAAGATTGATGATGTTTTCATATGAAATCAATTCTAAGATATTTCAATATGCAAGATAATAACTCAGAATAAATGATTGAATCTGAAGTGATAAAAGAATAAAAGCTTTGATAACTTTTGAAGAAATTTTTCACAGATGATTGAGTCTGTTAAAGATCAGCATAAAGCGAATCATATGAGTATAATGTAATGAGTATATAAATGCTAAGAAAGAAAAGTATTTAAAAGAGAAGAGTTGACTATTTATATGACTCAGAAGAACATAAGCTAACTTTGAATAAAGTTGATCTTGAAACAACTTTAGAGTCTAGCAACAAGCGATCAACGATAGTCATCAACATAGTCATCAACATAGCTATCAACATAGATGTGTAGCTAGAATCATAACATTATCTCTCTTCTTCAACAATTCATGTTTGCATGAATGTATTTTCTTAGTTTTATGTAGAATTGAAATGTCTATTGTAGCAGACTCACTATGCAAGATAGAATGATGTCATTGTAGCAGACTCACTAGTTGCATATGAACGTATGATCAGATTCACTGATGAGTAGAATGATGAAAGTGAGTAAATCATTGCATTAATCATGTCATTGAAGCAGACTCACTAGTTGCATGTGAACATTTGATCAGATTCACTGATAAATAAAGTGATGTGAGTAAATAGATCATCACATTGACGAAAGACATCTTTGTAGCAAACTCACTATTTGCACATGAATGAGTTGACAAATCAATTCACTGATTGATAAAGTGATGTGAATAGCTGAGTCATTACATTGACGAAAGATGTCATTGAAGCAGACTCACTGTTGAGATTTGCTCATCAAGATAGAGACTTCACGCAGTTTTAAACTGATCTCTTTGATTGCTTTTTGAGATAAAGACTTCATGCAGTCATAGACTGATTTTGTTTGATTGTTCAACAAATTCAAAGAATTTCTTACGAATTTGAATGAATGATTAATTCGCTGATCTTTGATCTAGTTGAATGATTTCAATTATTTGTTTATACTCACTGATCAGCGTATGAGTTTAAATCTTTTGTTTATTCTCGCTGAATCAGCTCACAAGAGAAGAAAGATGAGTGCTGCTGATGATTGCAAGTTGATTAAATCAAATGTCGATAGTGAGTTAAAGAGTCAACAGAAGCACTTGAAAGTCAATGCAGATTATTTCACTTCGTCTGTAACGAAGAAGCATTTATATAATGTTAGAGATCAGCATAGAGCGAGTCATATGAGTGTAATGTAACGAGTATATAAATGCTAAGAAAGAAAAGTATCTAGAAGAGAAGAGTTGACTATTTATATGACTCAGAAGAACATAAGTTAACTCTGAATAAAGTTGATCTTGAAACAATTCTAGAGTCTAGCGACAAGCGATTAATAATAATCATCAACATAGTCATCAATATAGCTATCAATATAGATGCGTAGCTAGAATCATAACAGAGTCATAGCAAAGAGTTGATGATCAAGCAAAGAGCAATGCTCAATAGTATGTGATGAGATCGCTGTTCTAATGTTTTAATCTTCAAAAAAAAATGTTGCTGATTTAAGAAAGTTTTTTGATAATTTTCAAGCAATTAAGATTTTAATTTCTTGATTTTATTAATTGATTTGAACGAGCGCATACTGAATAAGTTGTAAATTCTCTAGCAATGCAAGGTTTTAATTTCTTGATTCTATTGATTTCTTGATGTTGTTTTGTCTTTCAATGTTATCAATCATCAAATACATAAATTTCTTTATACTCATCTTATTGTCAGTTGAGTGAATTTGAATGAGTAATGAAATCAGTATCATGTAATTAACAAATTCTTAAAGTAATGTTAAAATCATGTTTAAATATTTAATTTAATCATGTTGTGAGTGAAATGTTTAATTCAATAAAGATAGCTATAACTAAGACTTTAAAAATACAGAAGAAAGAAGATATAAAAAATAAGAAGAATATGCTTTATATAGTAATTACTCAGATTGACGTTAGTTTCAAAGAAAATGTGTTGAAACATAAGAAAGATGTTGATTTGAAAAATGTTTATGACACAAAGAAATGTGTTTATCATAAAAATTTGTTGATCATTCATAACATAAAGAAGTGTGTTTATCTGAAAAATAATAGAAGCTGATTAGAAGATGTTAGAAAAGAAAAAAGATGTTAAGTCATATTTGAGTCAAATTTGAGTCAGATCTAGATTAAATCTCAACTAAATCATTGACTAGTTTTAATCAATTCTGACACATTCATAACATTCATACAAGAATGAAAGCTCTTATTCATAAAGAAGAGAATCAAGAAAATGATTGAAAACAAGATATTATTATCAACAAACTTAATCATGAACAATCACTTGAATCAGTCATTTTGTATGTAAAAACAAAAGAAACGAAAATATTTTTTAACATTTTGATTGACTCATTCACTTTGATCATCAATCTGAAAATGATAAACAATAAACAATTGAAGAAAAATGCTCAGTCATTTGCAAAGAGACTTTCAAAGAATGAAGATGAACTGAGAATCTTGATTGAACACAATGAAGTTTGATAAATCATGAGTTCAATATACTCATTAAAGCAACATTTCAGCTGTTTTTTTGACTGTGATATCTTCATCATTCATGATGCAAAAGATATAATATCTTTCTTTTAACAATTTGCAAATAACAGTCAGAATAGCATTATAGTCATATGAATCAAATAAATTAATAATAAAGTTTATGACTATGTTTTGTCATTGCTGTTTGAATATCAATAAAGATTGAAGTAAGTTATTTGATTTATTTTTAAATGTTTTTGAACGTTGACAGACATAACAGTTTCAAATATATCAATTTACTGTCTTTTGCATGAATGATCAATAGTAATTTCGTTTTATGATTTTTACAGTTCTAAGAATATCAGAATGAATCATTGATGATTAATCATGTATTTCATGAATCAGATTCATTTGTAGAAATTTATTGAATGAAACTCATAGCTGATTATCATGATACAAGATTTCATTCTGAACATAACAATTCTTTAATTTAATATTTTTACATTATATTTTGTCTTTTGCTATTACTTTGCAAAGTAGCATACAATTCTCATCAATTTTATTAGTTTCAAGAATTTGTTTATAAATTGATTCACTGATGTTCTTCTTTAAATCAGCAATCTTCATTCAATTTAATATCAGAATAATGATTCATTAATAATGAATGCACTCATTATTAAAATCTCTGAGCACAACGTTGATTTAATAAGTTAATGCATTGATCTTGATGTTTTGTTTGCTTGATTGATACATTATCTTGAAGTTAAAGTCAGTAAGCTTTTGTACTTAATACATCTATCATCTGCTTAGCTTTTTATCTTTCATCAATGAGATGAGTGTTTAATGATTGATGAACATCTTGATAGAAATGTCAGTTAACTTCAGCTTAAGTCATTAATATTCAAATGCTTAAATGATGATCAGAAGTTTTTTATCATATATTTCATAATTGCATTCAGCAAAAAACATGTTCTTGTTATAGAAAGCAATTGAATGTAAAATTTCTTCATTATCATATTAAGACAGAACTTCATCATTGACGTAGTTAAATGAGTTAATTTCAAGAATAGTTTTACAAGTTTAATCAAAGTGATGAAGTATTAAAGTCTTAATCATACGTTTCTTTATATAATTGAATGTTGTTTGAGAAATTTCATTTCATTTAAATATGATCTTCTTTTGAGTAATTCAAATCATAAAATGAATAATCTTTGAAAAGTTCTTGATAAAGCATCAATAAAAGTTGCAAAAGTCAATAAAGAACTGTATTTGAGTGAGATTATTGAATGTAAATCATTTTACAATGACTTGTATCTTTCAAGAGTTCATCTTCAGTTCTTTGATTAACATCAAAAGTTTTAGAAAGATGATTTTCTGCATATGAAACTTGCATTTGTTTATGTTTATCTGTAAATCAATCTCTTGTAATTGATGCAAAATCAATCATATATGTTGTTTATGTTTTTTTAAGATCTTGTTGTAAATGATAATGTCATTTAAATAAATCTGACAAAACTGATGTAAATATTCAAACAACACATTATTCATATAATGTTGATAGAACGTTGATTCATTTGTTAATTCAAAGAACATTACATGATATTTGTATAAGTTGAAAAAGATAATAAAGATAGTTAAATCTTCATTATTTGAATACATAAATACAATATTTAAAAAATTTCTTGCGAATTTCTGAATGAACAAAGTAAATTATTTTGTATTATTTACATGTTGATAACAGAGTAGTTGATTAGCATTTATTTACTGTTAAAGATCAACATAAAGTAAGTCATATGAATGTCATTTAACTAATAAATAAATGCTAAGAAAGAAAAGTATTTACAGAAAAGAACTCAATTCTTATATGTATGTTTCTTAGCTCTGTGCTAAACTCAATTGAGTTGACATCTTACACATATGATGCAGAGTTTCAATGACATCATTTCTAGCTTAATTGCTCACTAGACTCAATTAGAATAAACTCTACCTTGTATTCTTGATCGTCATTGCTGAGGTGACGCTTTCAACTCTCTTCGACGACGATTCGCTTGGCACGTCGATTCGTCATCTCACTCTCGATCAATTCATCACCTCACTTGAACGTCTTCTAAACGCTCTCGAGCTCGATACTTTCTATGACACGAATTGTCGAGTCGGCCGAGACGACTTCAACGGTTCAGAAATCATGGGAAAAGGTGAAGGTTCAACTCAGCAAATGCATTGAAGGATATTGAGGGTGTTGGCGGCTCGATCTTTCAGCTGCCACCACCTTTCCCCGCCCGGATTGATTTCTGCGCGCTGACTACCCCACATACTTTGGGAGGCATAATTGTAGCTCTGATTGAGCTGAATTCAATGCTTCAAAAATAATTGGAAAATATTGAGATTTGACCTAGTAATCGGGATTGGGGAGGTTCACTGCGCTGAATGACCGCCCACCTAGTAGTAACCCTCCCCCCGCCCGGATCAATCTATGCGCGCTGACTATCTCACATACTTTGGGAGGCATAATTGTAGCTCTGATTGAGCTGAATTCAATGCTTCAGAAATAATCGAAAAATATTCAGATTTGACCTAGTAATCGAGGTTGGGGAGGTTCACTGCGCTGGGTGACCGCCCACCTAGTAGTAGTTCTTCCCCCGCCCGAATCAATCTATGCGTGCTGACTATCTCACATACTTTGGGAGGCGTAATTGTAGCTCTGATTGAGCTGAATTCAATGCTTCAGAAATAATTGAAAAATATCGAGGTTTGACCTAGTAAATGGGGTTGGGGAGGTTGATGCCCCGAAGCCTATCTGTTCCCACCTATGTTCAGCCCTAGCAGCAGTGGTCAGCCCTAACAGCAGTGTAGTGGGGGAGCCTATCAATTTGGGTTACCTTTCCCCAATGCGCTCGCCGGGGAATTTGATGGGGAAGCACCTACTAAATAATAGAAGTTTCCTCAATGCGCTCGCCGGGGAATATGATGGGGAAGCACCTACTAAATA
>JAABUL010005194.1_pt1 | contig 16532 bp, 16 predicted proteins | sample 5559151 | NCBI WGS metagenome assembly JAABUL01 (sample SAMN10711876, study PRJNA513368) | rock metagenome | isolation source: Antarctica rocks | place: Antarctica: Victoria Land, Pudding Butte sud | reverse complement strand
CTGATAGATGTCGCCTTCGACGGCGCGGACGAAATCGACGATGATCTGAACTGCATAAAAGGCGGCGGAGCATGCCTGTATCAAGAGAAATTGGTGGCCATGCGAGCTAAAAAGTTCATCTGTGTTGGTGATCACCGAAAACTACAGTCTCGACTGATAACCAAGTGGCCCACATTACCAATCGAAGTCGAGCCGCTAGCTACCGACGTCGTCCTCTCAGCTCTGCGTGAGCTGGGCTCCACCAATCCTGTCTTGCGCGAAGGCCACATCATGAAAGCCGGTCCGATCAAGACAGACCAAGACAATTACCTTGTGGATGCCCCTTTTCCAACATTACTCCTGCCTACAGATTTACGGCAGCACCTATCAAAGCATGGGACGCAGGAATCGATGGAAGGAAAAGGTATAGATGGTGTCTGGGAGGTAGCGAATCTGGCACGGGAAATCAAGTCAATAGAAGGGGTTTTGTCAGTGGGCTTGTTTGTTGGAGAGAATGGGGCACAAGCAGCCAAGAGGGGGGCTCGCCGCGGAGGCCAGAAGCCGGTGGCAGCATACTTTGGGATGGAGGATGGGAGCGTAGTTGTTAGGGAGGCGAACGAGGATGGAACAGCGAGGGTGCGAAATAGGTGAAATTTGAGAGAAACCTTTTCCGTTTGCTATGTTTAAAGCTAAGATACCAGTAAAGACAGTTGGAGTAAGCGAACATACATAGGAAATACTACATAGACCACAAGGAAAGACAGATTATTACCAATGGAATTTCGTGTAGGGAGCACAAAAGACTTCTGTTGTACTGAAATAGAATAAAAATCTTCTCGGTCTGATATCAGACTGCTCTCCCTTTGCCTTTACCGCCACGGAATTCTTCCTGCATCCAACTTCCCTCCTCAGCCTCGCTGAGGTGCAAGGCGTAGTTGAAATCTCTCAATTCTGCGTCCCGAGCGCTGGCTGTTTTTTTGGAATTAGGGGCTGTAGTAGACGCGCGGCTTGTTGGAGGTGACCTAGACGGCGACGATCTTTTACTTTTAGCATACCTGACAGTAAAGCTGCTGGCACTTGCATCGCCATCCCCCAATTTGGACGCACGGAAGCCATTGCTATCCTGTAGGCTCAATCTAATTGCTTTAGCCATGTCCTCGTCAAGCTCCTCTCGAGTCGAAGAGGCTGGTGATGCTACGGCTTCCTCTGTGATGGTATCGCTGCTCGAATCGTCGCTCGAACTTTTCCGTCTCAATTCATCGTCTTTAGCTGCTTCTTCGCTCAAAATCGTGGCGTATGCCATGATTTCGTCCTCAGTCGCTCCCGGGCCTAGCAAATCTACCCCATACCTTCCGGCAAGCCTTTCTTCTTCCTTGCGCCTGATTCGTTTCTCACGGTCGAGCTCTAATTTCTCATTGGCAATGTAATCTTTCAAGGCTCCGCGGCCAGTGCCAGAGAAGCGATCGCCACCTTGGTTGCTGCCACGTTCAGAACGACGAAGACGCCGTTTACTGCCTTTGTACTGATCGGCTGCTTGGGAGCTGTAGCTGAAGTAACGTAGATGGGAGCCAAGGGAGACCATCCCACGTAGACTCGTTGGGTCCGGATCTAAGCATATGGAGCCAGCAGCAAAGAGATTGATGCCAACGCCGGCAGGAGACGCTTCAGCTTGGACGAGGCGACGTCGTGCGCGGGATGAGAAGCGAGAATTTAGTGTTCGAATAGGTTCAGTGCTCGACGCCAGAGGACACCATGCTTGAACTAGGCCATCATTACCGCCGTGCACAAGATACAATGCTGTCAGAGCAAGGCATGAGACTTGTGGAGAATCCGTATGAATTATTCGGATAGGTTCGATACAGTTTTCAAGGATGGCATTGCGCGCTGTTGGAGCTCTCATGTCCCAGAGGAGAATGACACCGGATTTGGTGCCTACAGCCAGGAGCCGGGCACGCTGACCTGGGACATCAGTTACAGATTTTGGAAACGGCATTTGCCCATGAGGAGACGACATTGGGGAAGAAGATATTGATGATCCACTCATAGAAAGCAAGCGGTCTTCTGTGGCCGTCAGTATGGCAAAGCTAGACATGTCGATGGCTGTAGTCATGATTTGAGGGGTTTTGAGGCCGCCGAGCGAAAACATCGACACTCGCCATTCATCAGCCAGTTGTGCGTCAGGTGCAGTACCAGTCCGAGCCGTAGAATTGCGTCTAGCCGGCGGATTATTGTTGAACGACCAAGTAGGTTCCTCGTCATTCACAGACGCTCTGTCGCCGAAGACGGACGCGTGCGGGTTGCTTCCATCACGAAGGGCAGCATCAACCCGATCATTAGACCAATCCTTGGGCCGATCTGGAGGTTTCTGGAGCATGCATCGTGTGAATCGCTTGATGCCAGCTTGTTGAGTCTCGTCCAACCCGCAGCTGATGACAAGAATGCCTTCCCCTGCACCATTTTCGTCACTTGCAGCAAAATCAACTTCCAAACGTCGGCGCATATCCCAACCTTGGCATACTTTGCGGAAATGGGTTGGGTTCTTTCTCAGGAAGATTCCAATCTCGTTCGTCTCGGCACTGATCTGCTCCTTGCCAAGACCCGAACCGGTCCATGATGTTCTTGGCGTATAGCTACCGTCAAGTTCGGATCGATCGAAAGGATCAAGCCTAGCCGTCCGCTTGCTTGGTTCCACAAGGTTCCAGTAAACAGTGCGTCCGGTTTCCCAGGCTAGTTTCTCGAGCATCGTGATGTCAAGCTTCGAAGCCCGATCGAGGACTCGACGAACGGGAAGGTCAGCGAGGTAGAATATCTCGCCAAGAGCATTGAGTGCGATGGCCCAGATACGGTGCGATGATTGGCGTTTCGAGGACCAATTTTCGTCCGCTGCAATAGCAATGATTGGTACCCCAGGGCTCAATGCCCATCGAGCTGTTAATTCACCACGTTCGAGTCGTCTATCACGAAGTGGATTCGTTCCCAAAGAATATAAACTTAGTATCCCGTGTGACGAGCCTACAAACATCCCAACCAGACCCTCAGACATCTCAGGCATTTTCGAAGATTTAGCAATCCAGGTTGAGGTTAGCGCCCCGGCAGGTAGCGTGGGAGGTATACCAAGTTCTGGAACCGACAAGTCAAGAAAAGGGGCCAGCACTCGGCCTCTCTTTTCCTCAGTAGACCTGAAATAGGCCCTACCGTCTGGCAAACCTTCTGCGTAAACCATGCCATGTGGTTGACTCACATCCATGCTATTCGGCGTGCCAACCACATCTCCAGATCCGAGCCCGTATAGGTCATCGCTGGGATACACATCGGTGAAATGCTGAGCGCCGAAGGCATCCGCAAAGCCCCACGGATCTACTTTGCCGGTCTTGGGATCACTCGAGGACGCCATACCTACGTCGGTAGCTCCGTGGATGAAGCGAGGGAGTCTTTTACTGAAGCCAGTACCGAATGTTGCATGCATGTGATCAACGATGGTGATCAGGTCTGAATTGTAAGTCACATGAGCGCTACCACCGGTGCTGGCTCCAGCTCGAGAAGCTCCAGAGCCACTGGATCCTGAAACCTCAGCAGGCTTGCCACGACCTAAAGATCGAAGGAGCCGAGTACGCAGAATGTACTCACTTCGCCAGGAAGCCAAAGCTGTGAGTCGAGTGAAGAGACGCCTCTCCGCATGTAGTGTATGGTCACCATCTGGAAGATCTGAGTTGAATTCTAACGTATTCAGAGCATCGACTCCGGGAAAGAAGCGGGAAAAGGCAATCCTCCAAGCGTGAGGTGTGGTGACCAATTGGTGGAAACGATGGGACACTAAAGATACATCCGATAATGAGGATGGGGGTAGATGAGACAGGACGTGAGTCAAGACCTCTGGGAGTAATCAGCGAACGCAGCAACCAACGGGAGAATGTAAAGAGCGAACCATTAGGGAAATCAGCAAGCGCGACCTGGCCGGTAGTGGCATTTCTGCCCCTCTGAATCACAGCGAAAGCAGGACCTTGATTTCTCCTCTTAGGCAAGTATGATGATGCTTTTTCATGCTCAGCAATACGGTCGACTGGTGAATTCTTCCTCAATCCCCGTAGCGATCTTTCCAAGCTATCATCGGAACCTCTACTAGAGGAGGTTGAAGATGAGGTAATACTGGTGGAACGGCTATTTCTTGCCCTCTCTTGGCCAGCGCGAAACTGGGGAGTGGGCTGTTCATCTGAGTGATCGAGGCCATGATGGCTGTTGAGGTGGCTATGGTGGGTATTCTGATTCAACGGAGTATTCTGGGTTACTTCGTTGGAGTCTGATTGCATAAAAAGTTTCGAGACGTAGGTGTGCAATCAGTAGGACTGAGCCAGGACTAGGTCAGTCAAGTCAAGTTCGTTTGTTACTTGGGCGAGCGTGTTATGTAGTGAAGAAAAGGAGGTGGTCAATTCTGACGCGACCGAAATCAGCCATAGAATAGTGCCAAGCCTTTTGTGAGATGAGATTCGAAGGATTCTCCTTACGATTAAAGCCTTCAGAGTCCCGCTAGATGGGACATTTATGGCTTTCATACAGATTATTTACAGTGACAAAGGCTGAGGCTGCGCTGCCTAATTGGGCCAGATCTTCCCCCATGCTTTCCCATCCCCCTCAAGAGGTCCCTTAAGTCTACCAAACTTCGCGGCTTTGCCTGAGGAGGCCTCTGGCAAACTCATCCAATCCTGTACCACACCCGGGACTTCCTCCTTCACATGACTGACACAGATCAAGGCTTGGTCCTTGCTCAGGCCCTCGAAGACTTTCTCGCTAAACAGCTCAGGTTCGGTGTCAACGACGAAGCGCTCTCTTTCTCCACCGCAGCCGGTAGCAATAGCGAATGATCTAGTTTCGCCCCAGGTCAAAAACAGCATGCATTTGTCACGTACATATGCGTCCATGCCGCTGAACGCTTCGTCAAGAACAACAAGGTCTGGCTTCTTGACAATTGCGCGCAGAAGAAGCGCTACTCGCTGAGCAGAAAATGGAGCGTCTCCAAACCGAACATCATCTGCCCAATCGGTACTTGGTGCAATGGCAATATTTCTCCGCGCTGTGGCCGACTTATGTGCTACCACCTTATTATTGGAGGGGGTAAATGCAGGATTTAGTTCAGCCTCGAACCATCGTAAACATGCGTCCACGGCGAGGTCATTCTCGTATGTCAGGAGGGCGGTACCGAGAAACGTGTCGGCCCAGGCGTTTTCAATCGTCCTGCGTAACGAGATGTTTCGCGGAAAGAAAGCGTGGATTTCAGGAGACGACTGACCAATTCGAGCTTGAACATCGAAGATCGATATTCCTGGTTGACCTGGTTGAGGAAGACGACCTCTACCAAAGACTCGGATAGGCAGTGAATACGCCTGAGGGTGATCAGAGCAAATCAAAGACAGCAGCGTGGTTTTGCCCGATCCATTTGGACCAAAGACACCCCAACGTTCTCCGCGTCTCACTGTCCACCGCAGCCCTCTTCTGTCTTCGCCGTCAACTTTTCGCTTCCAGCCACCCAAGGCTTGCTTCTCTCCGTACTTTACGCATACATCTCGCAGCTCCACTAGAGCCTCCCCGAGCCTATCACGAATTTGAGGGTGGTGCATTGAGAGCCCATCTCGACTCAGCGATCGCTCGCGTTGCTTTATCTTTCGCCAGCCGTTGAAATTCTGTGGTAGCCCTCTCTGTAGCACTGTGTTGACATCCGGGATCCAGCGGTATTGCGCACCCATTCCTTTCGTGCTAGTCATCTCTTCGAGAACGGTCTTTCTATCACCCTGGTGATCGATTTGACATGTTGAATTCACGTGCATCAGGTGAGTTATCCAATCAGGCAAGGGATCTTGAGGCCTTAAGGCTAGCATGAGCCGTGGTGAGCCGGTCTTTGCTAGGTTATATAGCAATGGATTCAAGGTGGAGATGGTAGGCGGGTCCAAGCCCATGAAGGGTTCATCTAAAAGAAGAACCAATGGTTTACCAAGTATTGCTCTCGCAATCCTAGCCCGCCTCGTCTGGCCGTTACTGAGATTTCCCATTGGCATGAGTAACAATTCCTCTAGTTTTAGGTCTTGGATGACACTGCCGAGGCTTTCATCGTTGATGTATGTACCCTCTTCTTGTTCAGCAGGGTTCAGATCGGTGTTGCCCTTCAGGTAGTCCATCACCGAAAAGTCGGTGTCTTCTCTACGGCTCTCGTATCGAGCGCTCAAGTAGGCGCCCCTTGTCCCAGCTTTGCCCACACCACCCCTTTCACCAGCGAATCCAACATATTGAATGGCTCGAGCAGGATTTCGATGTCGAAGATCTCCGATTTCCACCTCACTGGAAGAAAGATAGGGATACGACCGCGCCTTCGGGGGGATGCAGATATGCTGTCCCCGCAGGATCTCGAAAAAGGTGGTCTTCCCGGCATTGGAAGGCCCCACGATAGCCCAATGTTGCTGCTTCTCGTCTCCAGAAGGTAAAGCAAAGTTCAGCTGGGGAAATATGGGAGGATTCGTATTTGTATTTTTATCCGCTGTGGAGGGATGAGTTCTGTAAAAGGTTGCATTTTCAATGTGGATTATTGGAGATTCGCCAATTGGCGGCCTGTTACTCTTGTTATTTGAGGTGCTATAGATGCGCGAGAATATTCGGAGGGGCAGAGATGAAGGTCTTCGCATATCCAACTCCTATCCATACTTGTGAAGTGAAGCTTTGTATAGCTACAAGAGCTAAGAGTCTCGGGGTGAAGCAGGGGTTTGCGATCGTCGCTGATTAGCGCGGCCTTGGCGCTCGAGAAATTTCCATGAGCTCTTCCTTGAGAGCGTCGAGCAGCTTCCACCCAAGACGTCAACATTCTGAAGCCGGTTGTACAATTTCAATATCAGCTTCGACAACTGCAAAGGCCTTCACAATGGTAAGCTGAAGCAAATACACCTCAAGTTTCGATTCGAAGCTTAGCTTATCTGCGAGCAGACTACAGCACTCAAGTCGATCAAGTCGCTCGCGCCCCTCCTAGATCGCATCCTTGTGCAGAGAGTCAAGGCCGAAACCAAAACCGCAGGTGGTCTTTTCTTACCAGAGAGCAGCGTGAAGGAGCTTAATGAAGCAAAAGTCCTCGCGGTCGGTCCTGGAGGGCTCGACAAAGAGGGCAAGAGGGTGACACCGAGCGTTGCGCCTGGAGATAAGGTCCTGATACCCCAGGTAGGAGGAATACATCTACGATTGTTCAACGGACAGCAGAGAGGCTTACATAATGCTACAGTATGGAGGAAGCCCGGTAAAAGTGGGAGACGAGGAGTATTCGCTGTTCAGAGATCACGAGTAGCTCCCCCTGGCAAATTCCATGGCCATCACTGACAACCTTCAGGCTGCTCGCCAAGATCAATGAGTAAACCTGATGGATTCCATCATCATGTACCATATGTAATCCTACCACATTCGAGCGCTGTGGGGCTGTGAACTTTGCATTAAGGGAGCGTTGCATATACTATGTAATCAGTGGGACAATCGATGTATCTCCTCTCTATCCTCTATGTATGGTGCCGAATCGATTGACTCATTGTCTTCATGTGGATTCGAACGAGCCTACCTCATTTGCAGACACTAGCGCCTTTGTTGTTAGGGCTTCGGTATGCACGTGACGTGGACTTGGCTCCGCAGGATTGCCATTCATCGTCAAACTCTTACCTTCCTCTCAAGCAAAGACGCAGTACAACTACTACCTTCAGGACCTGGTCGCTTAATCTGTTCCTATATCCTACCGCAGTCGTTGCACCCTGCTTTCAAGCCATCGCGATGGCGTCCTCGTCATCGGCCACTCCGCTTCTCTAGTAACATTACCCATCCTACTTGCTACTTCTCCAAGTCTTCTAGTCGCTAACCCTTCCCTTACTTTACACAGCTCTTGCATAGCCTACCGTACCACCATCCTGACTGAACACACCACCTCAGCCTCCTCACAAACATCTAGTCTGGCCTCCCTCATACTTCCCAAGATAACGCACGACAAGCCGCAAAAACTGACCTACACCCACAACCAAAACTACATCCACTACATCGCAGATGCGCCTTCGGATCACCCCTCAGCCGACCCCTCCGCTGGTGGCCTTACCTATCTTGTCATCGCTAGCTCCAGCTTTGGCCGCCGCATACCATTCGGTTATCTCGTAGAGATCAAGAAACAATTTCTTTCCCGCTATGATCCCAAAGACACAGACTTCGCAGCAATGCCGCCTTACGGAGCAGCGGACTTCAATGGTCAGCTGAAGAAATTGATGGTGGGGTATGGGACTACGGAACGTGGAAAGCAGGATGCCCTCACCAATGTGCAACAGGACATCGATAATGTAAAGGGGATCATGACGGAGAACATTGAGAGGGTATTAGAAAGGGGGGAGAGGATCGATTTGCTTGTGGATAAAACTGATAGGTTGGGCGTTGGGGCGCATGACTTCAGAGTGAGAAGTAGGGGCTTGAAGAGGAGGATGTGGTGGAAGAACGTGAAGTTGATGGCCCTATTGGGAGTGGTGATTGTGTTCCTGATATACCTGTTCGTCGGCTTTGGCTGTGGTCTACCAGGTGGGTCTTCGCTTCAGGACACTGCTTCATCAATGGGACTGACATCATGCTAGGCTGGTCGAGGTGCGTGGGATCGAGTAAGAATTAAAAGCTGGCGAGGTTACTGCACAAGGCGTTCTGAAGCATTGGCGAGGATGTACAATAGGCGGTCTGCAAGCACCAAAAGAAGAAAACTCTGACGACAAGGTGTCTGAGCCAATGATAGCATACGTAGCGATACCCTCCCATTGATCCAATATTCACCAACTCCACGAAAGCGTGACGCCAGACGGAACCAGAGAAAGCGTCGCACCCAATAACAGTAAATACCCCACACACCAGCCCTCGCAGTTCGCATAGCCATCCAAGCTTCAGTCCAAGCTCCCTGCATGCCCCCTACCCCATCCTCTCACAAGATATTAATATCCCAACGCCTGAAACTCGCCTCATGCGCCCTGCAGTCTGAGCCCAAAACCCCAAACATGCAACATGCGTAGAGTCCACCATCCTGCGTAAAAATCCCAGACGTTAACGCTCGCCCTAAGCTCAAACGGTGATTCGATGAAACAAGAGTCCGCACCACAAAACCCAACACGATCCGGCCAGATTACTCGCTCGCTTCAGCGCTAAGCCTCGCGAATCCCGCCCTTATCGGCGCATTTTTTGTCGAGGGGGTGCTTCCTCTGCTCCTAGCTTGTCTCATGATAAGAGCTGGATTGCGTGCGTTGGACGAGCCTGAACCCAGTCGAGTTCATCCTATCGGGTGTGGTGGCCCGAGCTTTTGGGGAATTATCGTAAAAGATGTCTGGACCCGCTACTTTTTTGTCGTGTTATCTTTGGTGGGAGGTTTTATCATGGTGGACTCCTCTCTGAGAAGCTTTACATTATTTCGTAAGGTGATGAAGAAGAGTATGGCTCCTAGTCTACCACAGATTCGAGTCTCGGATATGGAGATTCTGTCTGATTGGGATTTTGAGAATGTGAAGGCGTTTGGGGATAGTATTCCTGGCTATCGACCCAGTGCGAGTATGTCTACCCTGATTGATTACCTCTGCTCTTCCACAGTTGCTGTCCCCATGGTCTTTTCCATGAAAAGGTTAGAGCATTTGTTGTATGTAGACGCTGACCATTCGACCAGCCTTCCTGACAACCCTCCGCTCGAACCTCCATCTTTCCACCTGCCCCTACGATTCTCCATACAGCAGTCTCGTCTCAACCCCGACCTCCTCTGCATTCTCGTCCACCACTCTCCTAGCATATCCTACACCATCACCTCTCTCGATCAGCACGACTGCCGCTCAAGTCACCGCATATTGCCCACCAGAGCCAAAACAGTTACCAACACTCACAACATCCATTACTCCATCCTCGGCTGTCAACGAACGCGGCGAAGCCCTCCGTCTGATTGGAGACTCGGTGGCTCAGCAAAGACAATTGGCTGCTAAGGCATTAGTTCTGCATCCCTATTCTGTCACAACACTCATCCTACTTACGGGAATCCTGGCCCGGTGTTGCACGCTCCGAGCCCTCCTCGCCATATCAACAACTCTAGTCGTGATGATTCTGGCTGCGATGTACTGGGTCACACGAGACTATGCAGCCTGTGCCGCAAAGATGGACTCGAATTGGCTTGATGGTCCGTCAAAGGTCATTGGTGAAAATGGAAACGGCAATGGCAATGGCGTGAAAAGGGGGTTTAAGGGAGATGAGCCGATCGTTATAGTGTCTCGGTGGGGCGAAAAGATCATCGGAGCACTTGTGCTGCGGGTAGCGAAACGTGACCGTAAGGGGTACGTTCGGGCTTGGACTGTTGACTCGAGCCATAGGGGCAAGGGGGTCGGAAGTAGCCTGCTCCAAGAGGGCGTAAGAGTTGCATGGGGAAAGGGGGCGAGAGTTATGGAACTGGAGACCAGTCACGCCAATTCCCATCGTGTGTTGCCACAGACGTTTAATAGGGGCTTTGATGAGCAGGAGGCTAGAGCAGGATCATTGTTAACGGATCTGGTAGCACAGCATAGGCGAGAGAAGAGTAGTCGATGACTTACGAATGATACCCTGCATGTCTCATGGATCGATTTTTGTTAGTTTCGTCACGGAAATGGCTCAATATCCTGACTGTCCACATTGCCCGCTTCGAATGGCCTCATTCTTGCTTGACAATATTCTATTTCTTACTTCACCCGGGTCAGTGAGCGTCAGAGAACAACAGGCTCTGGCGGGACTGACCGCTTCCATATTGAACGCCATCCATCTTTCGTCCTTGAAAGATATTGCCGTAGAGCCTTGAAAAGTGCGCCAAAAGCAGACTGCAAGAACATGGGTATCATCGCTGAAACATCCTCCTCCACAAGCCCACCCAACCTATATGTGCTGTCCCGTGAAGTGCACAATTTCAATGGAGATGATGAAGAAGATGTGAGACGAGGCATAAGCATTTAAACGCGTCCGCGGTAGATGTCCGGAAGAATTTTTCAATACTTAGGGTCGAAGCCTACCTACATGAGTATGGGGCATTACAAATAGCGGGATATTCTTACTTACCATAGATTGGTCGTCCTTGCTACGAAGAGAGCAGGAGTTTGTCAATTCTGAACACCTTGGAATGTATGCTGGAATGGTGATTGGGTCTCGACCTACTCTTTTGAGCGCGAAGATCACCTGGAAGAGTCAGCTCGTCGCCATCGAGTGTATTGGAAGCTCGAGAAAGAGACTTACATCGGATACTGTCACAGCTAATTAAGGGACGCAGAAGTCAGCATTATGGTCTATTCGGGCTCGAATACGTCCCCAATGCTCACTTTTCCGGTTGGCATGTTCCACAAACGCGGTACAATCATGTAAAATCTATCACAGGCTGGTCAGTAGAAGAGCAAAGGTGTACTACAGGAATAGCTTACCATATGGATCTTGTTCTTGATGGCTTCCCGAACCTCGTCATATATTGTTGCTGAGATTCGTTTCACTCCCCCTCGTCGAGCGATGCGTCTGCTGAGATTTTAGTCCGAGTATGTAGATTATACAACAAAAGGCAAAGTATACCTGATATCTCCCTTCGCTATTGTAGCATTGCTAGTCAGCGGTTGTTCGTCGCTCCTCGCTCCTTGCTGTGGGAGGAATGCGACTCACTAATACCGCGTACTGAGTCCCGTATTATTTTTCTGTGTGGAACATACGTGTCAGTAACAGACTATCCTCCATTCTCTCCATTCTAGTCTTGGGTCGAGGGTGGTGCTTCTCATCCAAGGATGTCCGCGATATGTGGTGGAAGTTCAAGTCGCCCTCACACACCGATGTCTCTTCAGTCCGCCCTTTCCCAGTCCTTTACCACCCAGGCCATGTTTTTCTTTACCGCCGCCGATGACGCCCTTGCCTCCCAGCGTCTTGCGTTGATTAGATCCTGAGGTCCTGGATGACGGGGCCGGTGTCGGGCGAGCGCCAGAAGGTCGCTCCCCTCCAAAATTGGGCATAAGCCGGTTGAAGTTGAGAGGCATCAGAGGCGTTGAGATTTTCTGGCCGTGTTACAAATTAAGTAGTGAGCGAGAGTTGCTGGGAAAGCGACAGGTGATAACTGGTGGAAGATGAAGGTGGGAGTGTGAGGATATCCTGGGTTACAGTAAACAAAGCGGGTGGTGATTGAACGCGCTAGATATTGGAACACTGGGGTCCACGGCGCGATTATCGCCCGGAATCACTTTGATCCCACGTTGGTAAAGTATCACTTCTCTTTGTGTTTCGCACCTAAGTCTAAGGTGGCAGTGACAAAAGCTGAACTTTTGGCTAGCTACATCAAGATCCTGCCTGCTAAAATGACCTTCTACTATACCTACGCTTCTTGTCCTGCAAGAAGGTAGGTATGTCTTGGCCATACACATCATCATCATACTACATGTGGGTAGTTCCGCTCAAGAAAAACGGCTGGCCTACTTTGTAAGAAATGTCTTCCCCAAACACTCAATGCATAAGACCACGGAGAGCGTGTCCACGGTGTCCAGCATGACGCTTGTGTTTGTAGCTTCCTGAGCATTTACCATAGGTGCTTTGACACCCGGTGCCACAGTAGTCATCAGATGTGCCGCAGTACCTATATCCCAATCAGTATGGAGACATGGTAGAATCAAGCCGACGGGTATATTACCCATGAGCCGAACAGCACATGCCGGTTTTACAATTCTGGCCTCCATTGCTGCCGCAGGTATTGATAGATCCATTGGCCATGGAATTGTCTGACCCCGCAGAAGAAGTGCTGCTTGATGTAGAGACAGCAGTCGTCGTGGGACCATAAGCTTGCATTGTTCCAGGAGTGGCCGGCTCTGGTGACGATGGCCTAGATGGTTGCATCGGTCCAGCAGCAACGACAACCTTGGACATGTCAAGCATCTTCAATGGGGCTGGCATAAAGCTGGAAAGGGAAGGTGGACCGTTGTAAGGACCCGAGGCACAGTCATTCCGAAGGTCGGTACAGTAGTTCTCCCAGTTGTGACAGTTCTTGCTCCCTGTTGGACCAGCCGATTTGTAGCAGTCCGTAGTCTGTGTTGAACAGTTTTGTGAGGACTAGATAAGGACTTAGTCAATGATAGGCCAGGCAGTCACACATCGATGCCCTACTTACGGTATAGCAGCTGTTCTGGTCAGTGTACACCGGAGGTATGAAAGCACACCAGTTGGCGTTGGTCATGACGCAACCTTCGGGCTTGAGACCTATGGTTTGACTTGTGGTGGTGCGAACTGTTTTGTCGCGCTTTGAGCTGCCACCCACGTACACTGGTGGGCCAAATGTTGGGAAAGGCAGGGATAGTGGCACCTTCCAGATATTGTAGGTCATGGCTGGCGTGTTCATATTAACATATCCAGGGATTGAAACCGTGTGCGCAGGAGTAGACGATCCGGTAGACGAGAGGAAAATTTGCGCGCAGCCAACGTAAAATTGTGGATCCGGCGGAGTTTTATCTGCCTGGTGTAATGCGAGGAGTTCCGGACGAACAAGGTAATAGCCTGCGACAAGATCCTTTGGAATAGTGGCTCCCAAATGCCCGTTATTGGGGATGAGTTTCTCAGTACCTGCGAGCTTTTGAGTCAGCAATGGCGTTTGATGAGCAATAGAGTAAATCAAATGATTTGATGGCAGTGCACTCAAGACATGCCGTGACTCCAAGAGCAACATATGAGTTCTGATTGACTATTGTGAGGGCAATACTCCCGAAACATGCTTTGCAACTCAACATACTGCCCCGGCCAGGGGGACAATGGCTCCAAAAGGCCACTTACACCACTTGCCGGCTGTGCTATCGTAGTCATCTTCCATGATCTTGAACCATCCGTCACCAATCGCGTTATTCGAAGCTGCAGAGTCCTGCACCTTCTTCATGTACACGGCACAAGGACCCTTGTGGCTGCTGTCGATGGAGCCTGGCTGTGACCCATCCGGCCAGTCACGCCATTCAAAGGCGAGAGTAGATCCTGCATTGACCGCAGCAACGCGGGCTACGCCTGTCTCGCCATTGACTCCACAAGCCATATCAGGTGTATTTAGATTCGGTAAAGGAAATGTTGCTTGCGGGAGGTTGCTACTCATACGGACTGCGGTTCCATCTCCTTGATCGACACCGTCGACGAAGAAGTTAGTGAAAGCGGTGTGAGCCTGAACAGTACCAGCTGTGAGCAGAATGATGTTGGTAGTGGAGATCCGCATATTGCTGATTGTTTATCTGAACTTGGTCTGTTTTTCCAGAGCAAGCGACTCGATCAACAAGTCGTAAGAATTGAGAAAATAAGTGAAAGTGAGTCCTTGAATCTGGATGAGAGTGTCAAGATGCTGGTCTTGAGATAAAAGTGCCGAGTATGTGAGAGGAAAAGAAGAGACGCTGAGGGAAATAGTTGTTGCGATTGTTGTGTAACTGGAACCAACTTGGTGTTATGATCTTTAGCGTGCTATCAATCTCGTCACGCGGTAGCAACGAGAGTGAAGTTGCTATAGCAAATTTGTAGCATTCATCTTCGTACCAAAGAGTGGAATAAATACTTTGAGGTTTCCTTGCACAACGCCTTTGTAAGGGGACATGCATGCCATTCTCGGCCATTCTGGGCCTTGCTCCACAGCCAACGAATTCACTTGGGTCACTTGCTTCATCTAATGTAGGCTTCGTGCATAAAACATCATGGTCAAAGGAAATTCAGCCCCCTTTGTGGGTAAAACCGTATGTTCGTTAGGCAATGTGAGATGTGGCGGCTTGAAACGAAAGCTTTGACCTTGCAGCAATGCAAAGTCCCGCGTCACTGTGGGATTTTCCAGTACTTTTTGCTCCAAATTCGACGGTTGAAACAAGTAGGCGCCGAAAGGTTCCTTGCCCTTGCACGCATACCCAATCGCTGATACATCGCTGATGAGGAGAAACCATGAGACGGCGATGCGAATTACGAGGCCAACCCAAGTATGGACTCCTGGATATCGGCGGAGATAATCGCTGATACCTGAGCAGGCACGAAGAAGGCCATCATAGATAAGATGAGGTAGACTCATCTTACTTGTGTCACTAGCCAGACTTGGGATTAGTTCGAAATGCAGAAAGCCTAGCCCCTAGTGGTATCTTCGTCGGTAGTGGGGTGTCTACGCTTACTCATCACGCTCTGATTGGAGCCGACAGTTTGCGCTCCAAAAAGTTTGCCACTGTACCTGATTTTAGGACAGGTATTTATCCCTCAATTGAGATGAGCTTGGGTCAATTGACGTCCGCCAATTACGCCAGCCATTCCTTTGACTTCGCTTCCTCCCAATAGCCACTCCACTGTCACTCATTATCGGTTACAGGCGATGCAAGTTATGGCATTGCGGTAGTCCAAGCGGAGATATATGACGGATGGCTACCATAGTGTTAGGCAGCCAATTTGGTGATGAGGGTAAGTGATAGAGCTACTTCATAAGCGATTCGCACTTTTCACCCCCCAGCGCAAGGATTCTAAATCGCCAAAAGAGTTGTACGCAAGTCCAAGGAGCAGAAGCCTACACTCTTTGCCCTACTAAAGGCTGCAATTGGCTCTTATACTACAGGGAAACGGGAAAAGGATGGACTGTCAATACCGTCGAAATACCAGACTGACAGGCAATCGCAGGCAAAGGCAAACTCGTTGACATCCTTTGCGCCTCCGCCCATTACTGTGCCCGTTTTGCAGGGGGGAATAACGCTGGCCATACCATCGTCACAAATGGTGTTACTTATGACTTTCATATACTGCCGTCTGGACTGGTTAATCCCAATTGTACCAACTTGATCGGTTCGGGTGTTGTAGTCCACATACCGTCATTCTTTAAAGAGCTGGAAGATCTCAAGAATAAGGGGCTCAATACCAACAGCAGGATATACATATCGGACCGAGCCCAGATCGTCTTTGACTTGCACCAACTCGTTGACGGTTTGGAAGAGCAAGAATTGGGCAAAGGAGCCGTTGGGACAACCAAAAAAGGCATTGGTCCATGTTACAGCAGTAAAAGCAATCGTTCGGGGGTCAGGATATCCGACATATTCGACAAAGAGACATTTGATCGGAGACTCCGCGCATTATCAACAGGTTACAAAAAGCGTTATGGCGAACTTTTGGAGTACGACGTTGAGCGGGAGATAGCGAGCTTCGACATGTATCGTGGCGAATTGAAGGACTTTGTGCGCGATGCAGTGCCCTTTATAAACAAAATTCAGTCATCACCCGACAGAAACCTATTGATTGAGGGGGCGAACGCTCTTATGCTGGACGTAGATTACGGGTAAGCCCATGCGTCTGCTTGCATTGTCGTTGGAGTAACAGACATGAGCTTTAAAAGTTGGCTGACCTCGCCCTTGTAAGGACGTATCCTTACGTCACAGCTTCCAATACCTGTCTAGGTGGAGTCTTCACCGGCCTCGGTCTCAACCTATCCAAGGTCAAGGAGACCATCGGAGTGGTGAAGGCATACACGACAAGGGTCGGCAATGGCCCCTTACCCACCGAACAGCTGAATGCAGACGGGGAGAAAC
>JAABUL010005193.1_pt1 | contig 16533 bp, 20 predicted proteins | sample 5559151 | NCBI WGS metagenome assembly JAABUL01 (sample SAMN10711876, study PRJNA513368) | rock metagenome | isolation source: Antarctica rocks | place: Antarctica: Victoria Land, Pudding Butte sud | reverse complement strand
GCCAAACCGTGTTTCTGCCACGTCCCCGCCTTCTCCAGCTCCCCTACCTTCGGCAACCTGCTAACTTTATTCGCTTTGCGCCAAGCATCAAACCGTCCACTTCTGAAACTCGCCGGAAGTTTCTGGCCAGACTCGCCACGAATCATCTTCGTATTCGTCTTACTGCCGTCCTCGTCGTGGGCACGGGAAACGTACTTCCGCCCCTTTTTGTCCCAGCGCAGCCCTTTGGAGCGCGAGGGCTCGGCGAAAGATTTGCTTTCGTCGTTCGTGAGGTCCATAGTTGCGGTGGCCGCGGCGGTGATGAAATTATTGGAGACGGCGCCGGGAACGCCGCCGGAGGCGACGCCGTAGCCGCGGTCTTCGGCTATGTTCATTGTGGTTGGGTTGTAGGCCATGAAGTGCTCGGAGTCTTGCCAGGAGGATTTCTTGTTGGGGGGCTGGGAGAAGGTGAGGTCGAGTTCGGCGTCGGAGGCTTCGTCCATGTCTACGTCGGGGCGGGTGAGGATGAGTTGGTCGTCGTCGGAGTCCATGTCGATGTCGTTGAGGGCTGATGCGTCTCCGTGCGTCGGTTCTATTCCTTCGACGTCGTTGGTTTCCTGTGCGACTCGACTCTTCGGTTCAATCTTCGCTCTGCGCTTCTTCATGATGTCCGCGGCAGTGTTGCTAGCCCCCTTCTTCCCAATCTCGAACACAGTTTCCTGCGGTCTGAAACCGCTCACTCGCGCAAGCATATCCAGGCGCGCTTGCTCCGCACTCGCGCCCTCGTCTGGATCGAACAACATATTAGTGCCCTTCGCCGTCTCACTTTTTACGAGCTGCTTCGCACGCTTCACGCTTTCCGCAGACGCCGAGTTGCGAGTCCGCAAGTACTGCTTCTCGCCTTTGCCAGCAACTTCGCGCGTCGAGATCAGATCATCGTCATCCTCAATCACCTTGCCGACTTCCTCCGTAAAGCGCTCCACCTTATCTCGGATCATTGAACCCACCACGATGTTGTCTTTGAACATTCCATCCTCCTTCCGCACGCGTCCAACGACAAGTTTCTTGCTCAAGAACAGCTGCAGGTCCAACAAATACGCCAAATCGTGCTCAGCGATCAAGCTGTAACTCCACCCGGCCCTGCCAGCTCTCGCGGTGCGGCCAACTCGATGAACAAAGATTTTCGGCTGGGATGGGAAGTCGTAGTTGATGACGTTTGCGAGGACCGGGATATCCAGACCACGAGCAGCGACATCTGTGACCACGAGGATATTCGTCATGCCGGTTCTGAACTCCTCAACTTGCATCTTACGGGCTGTTTGATCTAGCGACCCGTACACGTAGGAGGTAGCGAAGCCCAGAGCTTTGAGCAGGCCGGCAAGATATTCAACGTGGTGCTTGGTAGATGCGAACACCACCGTTGAATGTGGCGATGGCGTCTCACCGTGTGCTGGGCCGTCTGGACCACGCTTTCGCTTTTTGCCATTCGTAGGCTTAGGTTCCTGGGCTTTCCGAGCTGCTTCGGTGATACCGGCAGGCATTTTGATCACATCTTGCAAAAGATGCAGTAGAGCGCCTTCCTTCTCGGCTCTCTTCACGGTGAAGAACGCACTCTGTAGCTCAGGCGCCATCTTGCTCTCGGCATCCAGACGAATGAGCTTTGGATCTTGCAGGCCAGCTCTTGCGAACTCCACGAGTGACTTGGGCAGCGTTGCAGAGAACAGCAGTGTCTGGCGGGATGGAGGCAACGAGTGCATGATCTCAAACAGCTGCGCCGCGAACCCCATCTCGAACAATCGGTCTGCCTCGTCGAATACAACATACCTCACGCTTGAGAGCTCGAGTCGCATCTCGACCTTCAAATGTTCGAACCGCCCAGGTGTGGCGATAATAATGTCCGGGTTGCTCGCCATACTGCTGAACTGATCCTCCAGACTATCTCCACCCACCAGAAGCGTCGTCCGCAAGTCCGTCCCCCTACTCATCTCCTTCACCACCTTCAACGTCTGCAAAGCCAGCTCCCTCGAAGGCGACAGAATCGCAGCCCTCGCGCCAACCTTGGCCGAATGCGACTTCAGCTTCTCAATCATCGGTATCACAAACGCCGCCGTCTTTCCCGACCCCGTCCTAGCCATGCCAACCACATCCTGTCCATCCAAAATCATCGGTATCGTCTTCCTCTGAATCGGTGTAGGCGCTGTAAAGCCCTTTTTCATAATCGCCTTCATTACAATCGCACTTAGTCCCATTGACTGAAATGCGCCGCCCTTCTTTGCGGGTTTGCCATCGCCCTTGCGATTGACCGCCGCTTGTGTCGCTGCGATGAACGCCTCGTCCTCGTCTCCATCGCTGGCTTCGTCTTGCAGACTCTCATCGTCGTCTGAAGCTGCTTCGCTGTCCGATACGTCGCCCAAGCCTTTTCGAGAGAGGCTGCGTGATATGTCGACCTCGTTCTCCGAGAGCGCGGGGGACACTGCTCGATGCATCGTTGGTTCGTGCTGAAGTCGTTGTCTTGACCGAACATTGAAGTTGTAACTTTTCCGAGATATCTCTTGGCGAGAGCGGACGATGGCCGCACTTTCGCTGGACCCCTCTACGCGTGCCTAAACGCGTCTCGAACAAGAAATACTGGACTTCATCTTGTCTTGCACCACAACATCTTCAACAATCCTCGACAGCTGGACAGCAGCTCAAGCGTCATACACCATGGGTTCGTCCACTGTTCGTAGCGCCCCACTTGCCACAACACTACTAACAGGCTCACAGACTACGGCTACACAACCACCTACACCTCCGCCGGCAACCAAGACGGCGGCGGTTTCCTTCCCGGCTCCCAAAACGCTGGCGACTCTGGTGGTGCGAAGGTACGCTCCATCCCTACTCCCCCTCCATCTAAAACGCTCTAATCTTTTTTCTAGCGCAAATTCGGCACCGACACCCTCCGCCCCGTCACGATCCACCAACTCATCTCCGCCCACCACCCCTCCCCGGACGCCGAACACTTCATCATCGACAACAGCGAAGCGACACAAGTAACCTTCATCGGGCAAATCCGCAACATCAGCACCCAAACCACCAACGTCACGTACAAACTCGATGACGGGACGGGGATTATTGAGGTCAAGATGTGGAAGGATATGGACCAAGACACCAACGACTCCGCCCCAGGCAAGCCAGCGTTAGTGGAACAGGGCTACGCGCGGGTGTGGGGACGGTTGAAGGCATTTGCGAATAAACGCCATGTCGGCGCGCAGATCATTCGGCCCGTGGGGGATTTGAACGAGGTGCAGTATCACCTCCTCGAGGCCACCGCGGTCCACCTGCATTTCTCGAAGGGGCCGCTCGATAACGGCCAAACCAAACCAGGCGCCAACGGGGCGAGCGCAGCGAGCAATACCAACGGTATCGACAGCGGTTACGGCGGCACCTCTGGTGGGGCAGGAGGCATGCAAATCCCCGCCAACCTCTCCTCCCGCGCGAAGAAAGTGCTCTCCTGCATACAAAACGCCCAGCAATCCCAAGAAGGGCTGCACATCCAGCAGATCGCGACACAGATCCCGATGGATGTGGGTGAGGTGCAGAAGGCGGGGGACGAGCTGCAGAACAACGGGTTGATTTACACGACTGTTGATGATAACACTTGGGCGTTGTTGGATGTGTGAGAGACCACCACGATGGGGAGAAAGGTGATGATTATGGGGACAAGAAGGAATGCAAGAACGAAAGAAAAGGCAAGGTCTGTGAGACGAGTGATGGGCTCGCGAGGGGCATAACCCAAGCACTCGCGGTGACACCTGCAACAGATCGAAGACGACTCAACACCAAACGACGATGTGGAAAGATGATGCAGTGAGAATGGCCGATGCAGCAGCCAAGCGCGAAGACGATATGAAGACACAGCAGGGCACACAGTGATGTACAGCGACTGTGTCATGAATCTATCAAAGCACACGAAAGCTTTCTTCTTTCCATCCCTTTCCATTCCATCCCTTTCCACTCCCTCCCTTCTTCGCATTCAACCCAACAATTCAACATCCAACCCAATACTCCGCATAAACAAATTCACCTCCCCCATCTTGCGCTCCCCCACTCCGTTAGGAGCCCCGCCAGGGGTACCTCCAGGCCGAGCACCACCCATGCTCTCCGCAGCCATCAAACTCTTCGCCACCCCCACGGTCTCCATCACCCTCTCCTTCACCCCCAACACCAGCCTCTGCTGCTGCTCCGGACTAGCGCCCACACCCACAGCCGCCAGGAACTGCCACACGTAGACATCGTCTGCGGCGGAAACATTCGTGTCGGTTGGGAAGATATGGGGCAGAGTCGGCTCGATGAGGTCGAAGAGGCGGGAGTAGAGGTTGCTCCACTGCTGTTTATCGTCGTCGGCTCCGCTGCTCCCTACGATCGCGCCTGACGGTAAAGATTGCGAGACGAGCTCCGCGCGGCTAATGAGCATGGTGAGGATACTCACGCCCACCTTCGTACGTAGGATGGTTTGAACATGCACCCTATCAATCACCAACCCGAGCATTCCCACGAGGATGCCGAGGGTAGTTTCGTTGACGTAGGAGAACAACGGCGGCATTACGGCTTGAGAGAAGAGCTCGACCTCGTCCTTCACCTTTCCAGGCAGAGGAGTGTTGTCGGCGGGCGGATAAGCGTCGCGCACCACATCGAGCGAGTCGAGGTGGATGACGATGAGGGTGAGCATGGTGAGGCGCTGTTGCTCTTCGAGGTGGCGGAAGAGGCGGGGGATGGCTTTTTTGCCTTTAGGGTGGGAGAGGATTGAGATGAAGGGGTGGGGTTGGGTTGGGCTGGAAGAGGAACATATGTTAGTGAAAGGGGGAAAGAGGGGGTGGGGAGGGTAGGGCTTACGCAGGCTGAATGGGCTCCATGACTTTTGTCGCTTCCCACAGTTGTTGGTTAAGTGCCTGCATCTCGCTGCGCCAGCGGATATGGCGTTCGATTTCGTCTGGCGGGCTGTCTTCTTGCGGTGGTCGAGGCATGTGTCGTTCGTGGTCCTCGAGTTTCATTAGAGTGGAGTAGAGGTGTTCGATGTCTCGCAATGCGGCTTTTCGATCGGCGACTGTGGTGTGACGCGGAGGTCGCACTCTGCTCTCCGAATCCGCACGCTTGAGATTAAGAAGCGGGCGTGGAGTCTTAGAGTTGCTAAACGCAATCTTGCCGAGCGAGCCTTCGACGACGAGACTCTTGTTCTTTGGTCGTGCTTTGGCAGCTTCCACAGCGCGAGCGACTTGCTGCTCCATGCGCTGGACGTGGTTGTCGCCACCTCTGAGTTGACCTCGATTCCGTCCGAAGCCGTAGCGGCTGCCAGTTTGGAAGAGATAGGTCTGCGCAAATTGGTTCAATGGCTGACCCGGACCGCTTCTGGGTGGTCCGCGAATCTGAGCGTAGACCTGGTAGTAGAAGTCTTCGGCCAGCTGCTCTTCGCTTCCCGGTTCATTGTCTACACCTCCAGTGGCGGTAAGCAATTGCTGCAGCTGGATACGAGTGATGAAGTTCTTGTCTTGTGGTGTCATCAAGCCGTTGTTCTTGCTGAGCAGATAGATCTTGTGGTTGCGCTTAGCACGTTTCGCTTCTTCGGCAAGATATGCTTCACGCTCGTCGGTCGACATATTCATCATCTGCTGCGCTTGGGTGATCGGTGGGCCGTTGTAAGACGGTCCGCGGTTATGCGAGACCGGTTGCATTGGTCCACGATGTCCTTGCGGAGGCTGCACTGGTGGTGCGCCCATTGGCATTTGCAGCGGTTGCTGCTGCTGAGTTGGGTAAGGAGGCTGGCCATGGAAGTCCTGCGATTGAGGTCGTTGCTGTGGACTGTGTTGTCTTTGCAAGATCTGCGGTGCTCGCGTGTTCTGTTCGGGCATTGGCTGCTGTGGTGGTGGTTGTTGTTGTGCCTGCTGCTGCTGCTGTGGTCGCTGCAAGATCTGCACAGGTGGTCGTGTCTGTTCTAGTGGAGCGACTGCTGGACTGGGCGTGCCTACACCAAGCATATCCCTCAATCCCTGACTTTGCCTATCGACATTCTCCACTGGTGGTGTCGGCTTGGTCTGCGACCGCATCATAGCCTCCACCTCCTCCACGCTCATCATCTTGCGCGCCGAGCTGTCCGGCCTCGCCTGTGGCTCTGCGGGCTTCTTGCTGCTGCTCAGCTTACCCCAGATCGACGCATCCGCCTCCAGCTTTGGGATGTATTCTGGCTCCTTGTACGCCTCATACCCGGTCTTCTTGGGTCGTGCTGGCTGGGCATACTGCATTGGTTGCCGAGCATGATGCAGCACCTGCTCCTCCAATAAATCGTCCCTCACGCGTGCCGTCTGACCAGCAAAGTCGAAGTCCTTGCCGACCTCTTGCCTCGTAACTGGCTCTTCGCCGCCGAAGGTGTCGTCATTGAAGGTATCTCCCGACTCGTCGAGCTTTAAGCCCAAGCCGTCGTAGGTGTCTTCGAAGTCGAGTGTCTCTCCGTTGCCAGCGTCTTCTCTCCTCAGTCCGCCGAATGGGTCGTGCTGCTGAAACATGCTCTGCTGTTGGCTCGACTGTCCCGGCTTGTCTCGTGGGAGCGACGTGTCGAAGCCGAAGAACGACATGACTGCTGAAGCGAATGGATGTGGATGTTCTCGCTGTTGTTACTCCATCCACGTAGAAATGATAACGCTGTTGTAGTGTGGTTGAAGGTAGTGTTTCTTTTCAAGCTTCAGATGTATTTGTTGGTTGACGTTCGCACCTTCCTCACCAGCCACAGCACGAATTGACAAGCTTCCTAGCGGCGGGTGGATCCCTGTCACGCCACAGGCGGCATCGATGGCCCCTGGCGTCCACGTCAACCTGTCGGGATCGCGGGTGAGAGAAGTTGACGCGGCCAGGATAATCTTGATCGTGACAGCCAACGTTCCGCCGTGCAACCCAAACCGTATCCCTTTCTTCACCAAACTCTGGCCTTTTCTGGACTTCCACTTGGACCTTCACTCACCCGCCCAGTCGCTCATTACAGAAACACGCGAAACAGAGTTGCTGGTATTGGATTCGACCAAGTCACTGCGGCTGCGCAAGACATTCGAGAGGGACAACAATCGCGAGACAGACACGAAGACATCCCTTGGACGAGCAGAGCGAAAGCAAGCAGACGCTGAGCGGACAACTTCTCCCCCCAGAGACGCCGACATGGCGGGCTCAACGCGATACATCCGATACATCCTGCTGGCCTTTGTGGCATTGGTCGTCATCTTCTTCATATCCTCATCCTCCTCGAGCACAGTCGGCAATGGCGTCAAGTCCGCGACAGACCTCCTAAAAAAGCAAGGCTCACTATACAAAGGCTCCCACTCCACCCCAGACAAACCCTCCCGACCCGCAACACCACCCCCAAGCTTCGGCAGCGATGAAAAACTCCCCCTCGCCGACGCCCCAGAAGTCCTCGGCAACCCCCCCAAACTCTCCCACGAATCCCCTCCCGAGCCCATGCACAGCGGCAGCCCCAACTCCAACTCCACCTCCCACACCTCCCACACCTCCCCCAACCCTGCCGCCAGTGGCCCTCACAAACTCGGCACAGACGGCCAATCCTTCATCCACTCCCCCACCGCCCCGGGCACCCGCATGAACGCCACCTTCGTAACCCTCGCCCGCAACTCCGACGTCTGGGAAATCTCCCGCAGCATCCGGCAAGTCGAGGACCGCTTCAACCGCAACTACAACTACGACTGGGTCTTCCTCAACGACGACGACTTCGACGAAACGTTCAAAAAGGTCACCACCACCCTCACCTCGGGTCGCGCGCGGTACGGAAAAATTGGCGAAGACCACTGGGGCTTCCCCTCCTGGATCGACCAAGAAAAAGCCGCCACAGTCCGCGAGCAGATGCGCGAGAAGAAGATCATCTACGGCGACAGCATCTCCTACCGCCACATGTGCCGCTACGAATCCGGGTTCTTCTTCCGACATCCCTTGATGATGGAGTACGAGTACTACTGGCGCGTGGAACCGAGCATAGAACTCTTCTGCGACATCTCCTACGACCCGTTCAAATTCATGGCCGACAACGGGAAAAAATACTCCTTCGTCCTCTCCCTCTACGAATACCGCGAAACCATCCCCACCCTCTGGGACAGCGTCAAGAACTTCACGCAACACTTCCCCCAGCACATCGCCAAAGACAACTCGCTGTGGTGGATCTCCGAAGACGAGGGGAAGACGTACAACAACTGCCATTTCTGGTCCAACTTCGAGATCGGGTCGCTGGAATGGCTGCGCAGCGACGCCTACATCGACTACTTCTCCCACTTGGACCAGGACGGCGGGTTCTTCTACGAGCGGTGGGGGGACGCGCCGGTGCATTCGATTGCCGCGGCGTTGATGTTGCCGAAGGAGGAGATTCATTTCTTTAATGATATCGCGTATTATCATGTGCCGTTTACGCATTGTCCGACGGGGGAGGAGACGCGGTTGGATTTGAAGTGTCATTGTGATCCCGGGCATAATTTTGATTGGAATGGGTATTCTTGTGCGTATACTTCCTACACCCCCTTGGACAGGGAACGAGGAGCAGTTGCTAATGTGGTTTTGGGGCAGGTCTCGCACGCTGGTACGATATGAACGAGTGGACGAAGCCGGAGGGGTGGGAGCAGGAGCAGTGACTGCAGGGTCGTAGGCGCAGGTGGCCTTGGGCTGTCGTCCTTGTCGCCGCTCTTGGCACGGTACTCGCGGTTTTGGTCGCTCTGCTCATGCTGCGGCCTTGCTTGGCTCTGTGGCGGCGACTCCGTTGGGGTACCGTAGCGAGGTATGCGGACGAGAGGGCGCGACACGCGAAGAGAGGACGGGAGAGGACGGTGAGCGGGCGTGGGTTGAGGGGGATGGAGAAAGTTGCGCTGGGGTAGGACTCCGGCGTGGCGGATCTTCTGGCTGTCCAGAGCCAGGAGCGGTGTGTGTGTTTGCAAAGCATGCTTGTTGGTATGTTACACTTGGGAGCATTTGCACGAGCAGCGACTTGACGCATGATCGAGAGCGAGAAGGAAAAGGCAGGTCCGGGTCCTTCTGATATGACGGTTGTACATATAGCACTTAGCATGGCCATTGGAGTTTGCTGTTTGCGGTATTCGAACGATGGCACTACACATCTTAGATTGATCGTAAGAAGTCTATCGAAGATTTCCTACTTTTACAGGGAAGAGAGCGGAGCAGTGCTTGACTGAACAACGCCGAAAGGACGTCGCACTCGCTATCCTCTTCCTCCAGTCTCGTGCCAGATACAGCTTCGTGCGAGAGACATTTCTGAAAATCTCAATCAGCGGTTAGTACGATATGGCGCTCCGTGTGATCATTGTTGCATCGATTTTGTTTCACACGCAGGTTCTCGTCCACTGGTCGATCACGAAGGCGTGGTGGTTGTTGAATTTCTCCTTTCGGACCGCCTGCTTATACTTTCGCCCATCATACTGCTGCCTGGGGTTGCTGATGTCACCACGGACAGTCGAGCTCGTTTGAAGACCTCTCAGAGGTGCTGATATAAGTATATCTTCGCTTCAAGAAGCGGGCGGCTGCCGAAGCCATGACGCGGCATTTCTCCATTCGGAGTTCGATTTCGAACTTGCCGAGCGAATGTTGCGATGGACACTTCTGCTCGGGACGACGGGCGCATTTCATTGAAGATAGACTTCACTTCGCAATCCCTTCCTCTTTCACGCCTCTCATCCGAGATACGTCGCATTTGTTTTGCCCTGATCCTGTTGCTGTTCTGTGGGGGCGCAAGACAAAGTAGGGCTGGAAGGAAGTTACGAAGTTACGAGCAAACGAGCCCTAAGTCGAGCGAACGTCCAAGGAATGGATGCTGCGGGTGAGTTACATCCTGTCCAATGCCCCTGCTATGCTGTAGCTGTGGGAAGATGCCCGGGTTTCGGTGTCTGCCCTAAGATACACATCGATGCGGACCGGAGATTTCTCTTGAACGTGGCTTGAGCTAATCGTGTGCTTGCGCAGTGGTGTCGACGTACCAGTTTGGCGCTGGCGAGGGCTCGCAGGATGTTACTTTCGCGGTACCCGCACCGCGCATGGCAGCAGGGAAGCGACGGCGAGTGGAGGCGTCTGATGACTACGCCCGCGCCGCTGGTGGATTTCAAGGTGCAGCAGATGTGGGACAGCATCAGCACCAGCAGTCAGGCCAGCCGCCGTACGGCTCCTCAGGATTTGTCGGCGCGTTTGCTCATTCGCGCTCTATCGACTACCCAACGGCTGCCGCGGGTAGTGGACTCGCTACTACCGCAGTAGGAAGTGTGAACGAGGGCTTGGAGCCGAGGAGTGAGTGGCAGACTACTGTGGGCATGTCCTCTGCATCCCCGTACCCCGATGTTGCGTCATACTCGCAGCAACCCTATTTCTTCCAGCAGACGCATCCGAGTACGTATAACTCGCCATGGCCGCCGGGCGAGAGTGCTCTGATGGACACCACCGCGGATAGCTATTCTGGTGCCGCTGCCGCTGGACCTCAGATGCCTTACTTCCCTCCTCGGTCCAGGGCGGAAGCTGATGATGTGGGGTATGAGATTGCTCCTGCGCAGCAACAGCATCTTGAGCAGATCTATGGGCAAGACAGTGCTACTGTTCCACCGTTCACTTACGCGTCTGGCAATGAGAATGGAGTACCGCGAAGTGATGTGCCGCCTCAGGCTTCGGCGTTCTTGTATGAGGATGCCAGCATGCACTTGAAGGTACAGAGCTTGCCTGTACTGGAGAACTTGGTGAGTAGAGTATGCTCTGCCTATGACCATCGTCTGATGCTTGCTACTCCCAGGCCACCCAACTCATCCACACCATCGCAAAGGCCAGCTTCCCGCAGATCCAGGAAATCATGCACAACACCGATGACGAAGAAAGCCAAGCCTACACGACGCTGAAGAACCTCTTCGACCAAACACGGAAAGTCTACAGCCGCGAAACGCCCTTCATCGACGCCATCGCCATCCAGATGTTCCAACCTAACCAACAGGAAACCATCCGCAAAGCGAACATCGCCACCTTCCTCTCTAGCATATTGGGCGCTCACGATGTCAGCTTCTTCCACCTCAACGAGTTCTTCATGGAAACCTTCGTCCCACTAGGCCATCGGCTACTCAAATGGCAAGGTGCAGTCTATCTCGAGCTGAAGACTCAAACGTACATCTCGGCTCTGATCAATAGCGACGGCAGCCCGGAAGCTATGTTGGATGAGCTATTCCCTTCCGATCTCGATGCACAGATTCTCACCCGACATCCAGACGCACCAAGCTTGTCACCGAGTGAGCAAGACTTTATCGACCGTAGCCGGCAAAGGAAGAGTTACCTCCTCGCCGAAAACTCAGGAAGTGAAAATGTTGGCGACTTGCCGAAGAAGTATTCGTGGCAGGACTTTGTACGAGAGTTTGCGTCCAGTGTAAGTAAGAACATTGACGCGATCACGAACGTCCCAGGCGGTACCAGTGATAAGCGGAGTAGTGCTGCCGCGCAAGCGTTTCATGACTCCTTGTTGGGTGGAAAGCCAGGCAGTGCATCGCTTAACGGTTCCTCCGTCGTCGGACGCGAGGACGGAGGAAAGAAAGCCTCCGCCGCGTCCACCACCCGCCAACCGTGGTCGAAGCAAGAGGAAGACGCGCTCCTATCCGGCCTCGAGAAGGTGGACGGACCACATTGGTCGCAGATCCTGGCTTTATACGGACGAGGCGGTTCGATCAGCGAGGTGCTTAAGGATCGGAATCAGGTGCAGTTGAAGGACAAGGCGAGGAACTTGAAGTTATATCATCTGAAGATGGGGAAGGAGGTGCCTATCGCGTTGAGGGGCGTTACTGGGGAGTTGAGGAAGAGGGGTGGTGCAAGGGCGAGAGCGGCGCTTGAGGTGGATGATGATGACGCGGATGCTGAAGGTGATGGTGGGATGGAGGTAGATGAGAAGATTGCAAGGCCTAAGACTGGTGGGAGGAAGAAGTCGAGGAGATGAGATTGCGCGCAAATGGCAGTCTTGCTTGAAGTGGAAGGCGACGTCCTTGCCGTGCCTTTGGACCAACAACGAGCAATGCCGATGGACCCTTTACGGGCGCGAGCGAAGACGATACCACCTTGTACGTTACCTTCAGTGCCAAATGTTGCATTGCACTTGGCCAGTCCAAGACCAGAGTCGTACCTTCATGGCGCGACACCGACCGAGTCATGAATCCTCCGAGCTAAGAATCCGACGTGTGCGGCTACACGGTAGCATTGCCTCTCCTGCAACCACCAGCAGCGCAGCACACCAGCCAGCAACCATACCGCCGCCTCTGCTCGATCGGAGGCACTCACCTGAGGTGGTGAGCGTGGGGAGGGAAGGGACAAGACCAAAGAGCGGCACAATCATTGGGAAGCGACGACCGGGGACGCCGCTGCCGACCGTCGGACGACTTGATCATGACTCTTGTGACAATCTGAGGCGTAGTGGATGCCGCTCACATGTTCCTCCGGACGGTGCTCTTGGAAAAGGAGCCGATTATTCAGCGCTTAATGAATGGTAGTGCTCAGCCTCAAGTGCTGGAACCTATCAACAGTACCAGCATTCACAAACGAGCACATCTCTTGGTCCACCCCCTCTTTCTTCTCCGCTTCTTGAGCAGTCACGCAGACCTGGCGAGTCTTTCACCAAAAAACATTTTCCGGCGCATCAAACGGCGTCATATCCTTCTCATGAGCAGCGATTCGCAGCACAGTCGAGTTACCGAGCACTTTCAAGCGACGTGCAATCACTTCCTACCTACATTCCAAGCGGCTTTACCTTTATTCCCTCCCCGTCCCCGCGCAGAACACTCCTTCGATACCGCTTGTTCCTCTTCAGCCATGAGCACCTCACCTGCCACGGCGAATAAGCACGAGCAACTGTATGTTGCTACCACGGCAGCATTTCTCACGTGTTGAACGGTACCAACTGACCTACATCAGATGCCTGCCCCCGGTACTGCCGAGGACTCAATGAAAACCACCGATGAAGGAAACAAGACCAAGTCCGCAGCCGAGACCGAAGCTGTAGCTGCAGCTGCTGCAGGTTTCGTGGCGATGAGGCTATGGTGCGGTTCGCGGAGGACATGGGAGCGAACATCGGAACGTTAGACGCCTCGCGGGCAACGCTAGCATGTCTTCGGCGGCTTACCTGATCAGAGATACCACGCACACGGGTCGTGTCTCGCGTCGCTCTCGCGGCGGTCAGTCGCACCACGCATACTTTACTGCTACACGCTAGACACGACCAACACCACTTCCACTCCATCTGCGAGCACCTGTACGAGCTTCACGCCCACCCGACACCACGCTACTCACGACCGCACACAACGTAGCAACGCTATGACTGTCTTTGGGGTGCTGTTGATTTACAACACAAAACCTCTGGGGAGAGTTGAAGGCAGCGACGATCTTGCCCGTCCTTCACTTGCCAGTACATCTTGCTGCTGTCGTGCGCTTGATCGCTGCACTGTTTTGATTGTTCGAGGAGTGTTGGATACATGTTGAGAAGCTCCGCGCGAGATACTCCATATCTCCTCGCCACCATGGCAACCTCACTCACGCTAAGCCGCGTGACTGTGTCGGATGTGGAAAGTGAAAGCCATTGCGAATTATGCAGGACGGTCTTGATGCTGCTAGACTTAACTACGATCAGACAGTAGGTCGAGACGTCAGGTTGAAGCATAATTGTCTGCTTACTTCTGTAGAGGCAGCAAGTCAGGCTTTGATGGCTGCCACCGCCGTGATCGTTGACATGTGCAAGTTGTGACCCTGCCCTGCCGTCCTTGAGCGTGCGGCTGGCAGGGTCATGAATGAGCGGGAAGCAGCCTGCGGCTCTCCAGTGCATCAAGTGAACAATCCTCCACATAGCCCGGTCTGTTTGCGACGGCGTTGTCGCATAGCGTAAGTGGCTTATACGCAGGATACTCCTCGTTAGACAGCTGATAACACTGCTGCGTTCCGACGCCATACATATATACCGCGCACGATATACTGATCGCTGTCACACGGTACACGAGTTACTGTCTTACTACCATCACGGTCAGCGACAGCACTTGGCGTGGCTCAGGCGCATATGAGCGCCAGAATCCTCTTACATTTCCAACCTCACCACCTTTGGGCGACGAAGCCGATATGGAGTCGAAGCCGTTGTCATCCTCCTCCATGTCGTCATCGTCATCCGTCGCAACAGCGTCGCTGGGGATGAGGCCGTTGAAGTTGCGGTCTAGCGAGCCGGTAATGAGGTCGTTGATGTTGCGGTCCAGCGAGCCGGTGATCGTCGTCCATATTTCGATCGATGGACCTAAGCTCAGGATTGCGTTCGTTCTCGCACTATGGGGGCTTTCGGCGACCTCCTCGATCAGAACTCGGCCGGTAGAAAACAACAGCTATTACTAGTAGGGATACTGGCAATGCCATTTTGCATGTCGTTGATATTCTGCAAGTGTCTGTTGCCTTTGACAGCTGATAGCACAGGGGACGTGTAGCTCAAGTCTTCGGTATTAGCTTCACGTCGAACAGCCTCTGATCGTAGCACGGTAGGTCCTAATGACAGTCGAAAACAGATCGTCGCACACAATAGTCATTTTAGCTGACAGTGCCAGTCCGCGGGCATGCGGAATGACCTCATCCTGTGAGCACGTCGGCGGCAACGACTAGTATAGCAGAAAGTAAGCAATCGCCTCGATCATCGTAGAGTCCTCATCCGATACCGAGTGGGATTCCTGCGAATCGCTGGCTTGTGGGTCTCTGGAGTCGTCGTGGCGAATCGCTCGGAGCGCAGCTGCAAGTATCGCCTCCGCCAGTACAGTCGTTATGATGAGCTCCGCTATCGTGAATGTGCTATTGGTCGATGGGGCACCAGCCGTATATATCTCGATTCTGGCTTTCGTGGAACCAGTTCGCGACGCATTCGTGGTGGAAGCTGTGGTTGCATGGCAGGATGGTAAGCACTTCGCGATCCGCCGTCTCCTCCTGGCAGATGACAAACTTGTCTCAACCGCAGTCGCCATTTTGTTTTGCTGTATGTTCGTTTCGTTTTGGTGGTGTGTTATAAGCTAGCAGAGTCTGCAAGTTCGGTCATTGGAGACGGATAGTGTAATCTGTTCTTGTGCGCTCGACGAACCTCCACGTAGCGCGTGACTGTTCGAGGTATATCGTGCCGAACCCAAGTGATTCGTGGTTTGACCGTCTTTGTAGCTGATTCAACCTCGTCACCTCCAGACGATGGTGTGCGCTTATAGCCCAGCCGGGTAGAAATCCGTGCTTCCTTTCATCAAACTCCTCTTAGGTATCCTTAGTACGGACTCCGCTGCGCCTCAACGGACTCTGTTGTGGCAGGCTTCGACTCCGCGAGTGTGGTATATAGCGCGATTGCGAGTCTTCGATGGCGAATCAACTTTGACACGAACTTGGAAATTTAGTTTCTTTTGTTTGTGTCGCGCGGGTCGATGGTGCACTCCGAGCTTCCTTTCGTCAAAACCCTCTTGGGTATTCTCGGGTCGGTCTTCTCTTCGTTCGCATGTTGATAGTGCAGTCAAGTTTGAAGGTCTGAAGAGTCATCGCCAATACAGCGTCACGAAGTGGTGTAGTAGATTATGTCCGTCAAGCGTTTGTGAATGTTTTCCCTACTTCCAAATGAAGGATCATGGTGTGAGCACCACATTCAAGATCCTCCTTCACTCAAACTAGTCGTTTTTGAGGCCCGTTGATTAGGCGTAGGATTCTTGAGCGTGAAGGGCTCTGTAGAGTCAGCCGAGGAAATGGTAGAACGATATACGTGTCTGTCGGCAGAATATCTGTCCAGAATATTGAATGAAAGTGCTTGACTGCCATATAGTCCCAACACACCAGTGCTTGGTGATGCTGGCGTGCATAATGTACAGGCATCGACACTACTATGCTGCTACTGTAGTGGCGGACCAGCCTACCGTGTGTGAGGTCCAACATGGAGAGGAGGCAGGCCAGTACTGTATCTCGCTGGTCGGCTCCAGAGTTGTTTGCGATTGTGTCGCTGGGGATGCCACTACAGTCGGTATATCCTGGCCCGTCGAGAGGCAGAGACATGGCCTCCGGTACTGTAGTGAAGATGCTGTACATTTCTCACCCGCTAAATGCCACTATTTTTACATTTGTACACTCCACCCCGTTACCGCCCAAGCAGCCTTCCACTGCCCTTCCTATCCTCCCCAGCCTTCCACTTCACATTCCCCTCCAACAACGCCTTCGCCTGCTCTCTCATCTTCCCCCTCCGATCCTTATTCACGATCGCATCCTTCCCCGGCCCATTCGCCTCCGCCAACTCCTTCTGCGTCTCCTCACTCTCCTTCATCTCCGTCTTATTCCACTCATCATAGCTCTCCGGCTCCTCGGGCCACACGAACGGCCTCTCAAGCTCCACAGTCATAAATTTCGTCGGCCGCGGACGATGCCATCGGTTGGGCTGGGGCCGAGGTAAGAGGGGATCGCCTTCGATGACGCGGGATTGCTTGACGTAGGAGCGGACGGAGAGGGTGCGGACGGCGTAGACGTGGTAGAGGTAGTCGC
>JAABUL010005192.1_pt1 | contig 16539 bp, 17 predicted proteins | sample 5559151 | NCBI WGS metagenome assembly JAABUL01 (sample SAMN10711876, study PRJNA513368) | rock metagenome | isolation source: Antarctica rocks | place: Antarctica: Victoria Land, Pudding Butte sud | reverse complement strand
CGGTTACACCTGCTCGCTTTGCTCGCGCACGAAGCGGAAGCTTCGCGCTACTTCTCATTCTACATGCTTACTTGAAGTAGAGTCGCCGCCCGGCACCAGGTAGTAGCTGGCCGAGTCGGCGGGCAGGCTCATCAGGCGCACGGTGCCCAGGGCGCGGCGCAGGGGCGGCCGCAGCGGCGAGCGGAAGGGCGGCGTGCCGGGCAGCCGCAGGCGCACCTCGGCGGGCGGCAGGTGCATACCCAGGGCGCGGCTCAGCAGGCGCCAGCCGTTGCCGCGCACCTCCACGGCCACGGCGGGGGGTAGGGCGCGGGCGGGGTGGTAGCGCTGGGCGTTGTAGTGCCAGCTCACCGGGTAGTCGAGGGGCGCCACGTAGCTTTTACTGAGTGAGCGCAGCATCCACAACGTGCTGGCAATCACAAAGCAGGCAAAAACCACGCGGTAGAAATGCGGCTCTTTTTCGGCCAGCGGGCGCAGCAGCCGGCGCAGCACCTGCACCAGCTGGCCGTGGCCGCTGCCGGCCGGGGGCGGCGCGGGCTTCATACTAGGCGTTGGCGGCGGGGCTATCGGTAATGGCAGGGGTAGGCGAGCCGGCGATGCGGGCCACGGCGCTGCGGTCAAAACGCAGGCGCTGGCCGCGCTCTACTTCGAGCAGCACGGTTTCGGGGCCTACCTCTACCAGCAGGCCATGCAGGCCGCCGATGGTCACCACGCGGGTACCTTTCACCAGCGACTCGCGGAACGTTTTGGCATCAGCCGTTTTGCGCTGCTGCGGCCGAATCATGAAGAAATACAGCACCAGGCCAATGGCCACCGGAAAGATGAGCTGCATGATGCCGCTACTGGCCGGGGCCTGTAGCAAAAGGGTCAGAAAGGTCATGGATGAAAAATGTGGGAGAGGCGCTGAATGCGGGAATCCGGTAAATGTATGGCTTTCAACAGGAAGCCGGGCGCCACCAAGCCGGGCACTCAGCTCGGCCCGGCGGCCGCCTTAGTTCGTCAGCACGCTGCCTTTGATGTAAATCGTGGTGATGCTGGGCTGGGTGTTGGCCCGCACGCTCACCTGCTTGCTAATGAGGCCCTGCTTGCCGCGGCTGTCAAACTGCACCTCCAGCTCGCCACTGGCGCCGGGCGCGATGGCTTCCTTGGTCCAGCTGGGGGTAGTGCAGCCGCAGCTGGCCGTGGCATCAGCGATGAGCAGCGGCGACTTGCCCGTGTTGGTGAATTTGAAGGTGTGGCGCACCTTGCTATCGGGCTGAATATCACCAAAGTCGAACTGGCTTTCGGCAAAGGTCATGACCGGCGCGTTGGGGTTGGGCGCCTCGGTATCGCTGGCCACATTGGGGTTGTCGATGGTCGGGTTAGCTTTGGCGTCGGCGGCCGCGTCGTCGGCGGCGGCATTCATGCCCTGGGTACCGGCCTCGGTGGCTTTGTCGTGGCTACAGCCGCCCAGCAGCAGGGCGGCCACGGCCAAAGAGTAGAGAGTAGAACGCAGCATATGCACGGCCCGCGCCGCGCCCCGAAAGGGCCACCGGGCGGGGTTTGGTTGAATTCGTTAGGTCAGCTTGTCGATAATGTGCTGGGCAAACTCGGTGGTCGAGGCTTTGCCGCCCAGGTCGCCGGTGCACTGCTCCTGGTGCAGCAGCGTCGCGTTGAGGGCGGTTTCGATGCGGGTGGCGTAGTCCTTCTCGCCGAGGTGCTCCAGCAGCATCAGGGCCGAGCGCAGCAGGGCGGTGGGGTTGGCTTTGCCCTGGCCCGCGATATCAGGGGCCGAGCCGTGCACGGCCTCAAAAATGGCCATGTCGTCGCCAATATTCGCGCCGCTCACTACCCCCAGGCCGCCCACCAGGCCGGCGCACAGGTCCGATAGGATGTCGCCAAACAGGTTGGTCGTCACAATCACATCGAACTGCTGCGGCTTGCTAACCAGCTGCATACACATGTTATCGATGATGCGGTCGTCGTAAAACGTGACCTCCGGAAACTCGGCCGCCGCCTCTTTGCACGCGTCGAGCATCAGCTTGCCGGCGTTTTTCAGGATGTTCCCCTTGTGGGCCATCGTCACGTGCTGGCGCCCGTGCCTGGCAGCGTAGGCAAAGGCCGCGCGGCAGATTTTACGGCAGCCCGCCACCGTAATGCGGCTGATAGAATCGGCAATCCCCAGGCGCTCATCCCAGATTTCGAGGCCCGCGTACAGCCCCTCGGTATTTTCGCGAAACAGCACGAGGTCAATGCCTTTGAAGGGGGTAGTAACACCTTCGGTGGTCTTGGCCGGGCGCACGTTCTGGTACAGGTCGTACTTCTGGCGCAGCGTGATATTGACGCTCCGAAAACCCTTTCCTACCGGCGTCGTCACGGGTCCTTTCAGGCCCACGCGGGTGCGCTCCAGCGAATCGAACAGCGACTGGGGCAGCAGCTGGCCGCTTTCGGCCAGGGCCGTTTCGCCGGCGTTGTGCGAGTCCCACCGCACGGGCACTTGGGCCGCCGTGAAAATGCCGACCACGGCACGGGTGATTTCCGGGCCAATACCATCGCCGGGAATAAGGGTTACGAGGTGCATACTATCAGGTGTAAAAGAAGGGGTAGGCGGGGGCCCAATCAAAAATCAATGAGTGAGCAAGCAACTGGCTACTAGCCGTTTACTCACTCACTCATGTAATCAAACGCGTAGCTTACTGGATGGAGCGGCGCGAGTTAATCTGGCTGATAAGCTGGTCAACGTCGCCGAGCAGCTGCTCCGCCTTGCTCTTGGCATCCTGAATCACGCGCTGGCCCTCGCTTTTGGCCGACGACGGGGTGCTGTCGCGGCTCGTGACCAGGCTTTCGGTGAGGTCGGCGAGTACCGAGCGGTACTTCTCCAGTTGGTAGCTGAGCCAGGAGCGGGTTTCGCGGCCGTTTTCGGGCGCGTAGAGCAGGCTGATGGCGGCCCCGGCAAGGGCGCCACCCGTGAAGCACAGCAGGCCGGTGGTGGTTTTGCTAGCCATTCTTTTTAAGGATTAAAGATTAGAGATGAAAGATAAATAGTCTGTGATTGCCAGGCAAACAGGAGCTACCGAGTAACGCCGCGCGACAGCAATCCGTGCGCACCGACCATTACTTACTGGTTATCAAGCAGACCCCGGCCCGACTTGCGGATGTCGCCGCTTGCCGCCAGGTCCTGAGCCAGCTTATCCAGTACCCCGTTTACGAATTGTTTGCTCTTGGGGGTGCTGTAGATTTTGCTGATTTCGATATACTCGTTAATGGTCACCTTCACCGGGATGCCCCGGAAGAGCTGCATCTCGCAGAGCGCCATCTTGAGGATGATTTTATCCAGCAAAGCTACCCGCTCCACGTCCCAGTTCGGCGTCGAGTCGGCAATGAGCTTCTCCGACTTGGCGTCGTCGGCCAGCGTCTGTTTGTAGAGCGTTTCGGCAAAGTCGCGGTCGTCCTGCCAGTTGGCGCTCAGGTTCATCAGCTCCTGCTTCTCGTCGGCAGGGTAGGGCAGCATTTTCAGCGTCTTCAGCACCAGGTTGCGCACGATGGGGCGGTTTTCCTCCCAGTTCAGGTCGTTGCCCTCCAGGTAGCGGGGTAGGGCTTCGCCCCTGAATACGAAGTCTTTGTAGAGGTGGCGCACCAGCTCCATGTCGGTTTCGTAGTCGGTTTCGGCCAGGCCCGTGTTTTTGCCGGCCAGGTAGGCCTGCACGGTTTCGTCGGGCTTCATTTCCTTTTGCCAGGCCTCGCGCAGGGCTGCCAGCTCCTCGGTATCGGTCCACTGCAGCTTGCGCTTGATGGTCGTTTGCAGCAGCTGCTCGTTCTCGCGCAGCTTCCCAAAAGCCGCGTTCTCAAACAGCCGGGCCGTGCCCTCAGCCTCAAAGCGCGGGCCGGTAAAGCGCCGGGCCTCGCGCTCATTATCCTCCGTAATGAGCAGCAGCAGCGCCTGCGGCAGGTTCAGCAGGTGCAGGTACTGGTCGTGGATGCTCTCGGCGCCGTGCAGCAGCTGCCCGCCGTGGAAGGTGCCTTCCTTCTGCACCATCTTCTGGTAGTAGTCCACGGCGCCGCGCACGGCGGCGGCCACCTCCTTATCATCGGAGCCCGACTCGGGTATTTCGCCGGTGCGGTGCCACTCGCGCAGCTGCGCCTCACCCAGCTTGCGCTGGCCTTCGAGCAGGCGGCGGTCGGGGGCCTTATCGGCGGTCAGGTCGGGCTCAAAAGCCGCCGCGATGCGGTCCTGGGCCAGCAGCAAATCGGCGGCTACCGCTTGCTGGTAGGCATAAAGGGCCTGCATGACTTTGATGCGGAGAAGACGGCGGTTTAGCATGTTTTTGGTGCTTGGTGCTTGGTGCTTGGTGCTTAGTGCTTGGTGCTTGGTGCTTGGGCTGTCGGATACACCAGAACAACCCAAGCACCAAGCACTAAGCACCAAGCACTAAATTAGTAAGTCGATTTTACCCGGCCCACGCTTTCGATGCGCTCCTGGGCCTGGCGAATGGCAGCCGCCTGGGGGTGGCTGTTTTCCTGCTCGGCTTTGTCGAGCACTTGCAGGGTGTAGTCGTAGATTCTTTCGGTTTGGGCGAGCGCGCCCTGGCGGCTGCTACCCACTATTTCGGAATACACGTTGATGAGGCCGCCGGCGTTGATGAGGAAGTCGGGCGCGTACACGATGCCGCGGCGCACCAGCTCGGGGCCGTGCTCGTTCTCGTTTTCGAGCTGGTTATTGGCCGAGCCCGCGATAACGCGGCACTTGAGCCGGCCGATGGTGTCATCGTTAATCGTGGCCCCCAGCGCGCAGGGCGAGTAGATATCCACGTCCTGGTCATAGATTTCGTCCAGGCCCACGGCCCGCGCGCCAAAGCGGCTGGCGGCCTCGTAGGCGCGCTCCTCGTAGTAGTCGGTCAGCACCAGCTTAGCGCCTTCTTTTTGCAGATACTCCAGCAGGTAGGTGCCCACGTGCCCTACCCCCTGTACGGCAATGCGGCGGCCGGCGAGGCTGTCCGAGCCGAAGGCTTTTTGGGCGGCGGCCTTCATGCCCATGTAGGTGCCGTAGGCGGTCACCGGCGACGGGTCGCCGCTACCCCCCATGCTTTCGGGCAAGCCGGCCACGTGCTTGGTTTCCATGCGGATGTACTCCATGTCCTTGGTGGTCATGTTCACATCTTCGGCCGTGATGTACTTGCCGTTCAGGTTATTAACGAAGCGGCCGAACTTGCGCAGCAGCGCCTCGTTCTTGAGCTTCTTCACGTCGCCGATAATCACGGCCTTGCCGCCGCCCAGGTTCAGGCCCGAGATGGCGGCCTTGTAGGTCATGCCGCGGCTCAGGCGCAGCACGTCGTGCAGGGCCTCGGCTTCGGTGGCATAATGCCACATGCGGGTGCCCCCCAATGCCGGCCCGAGGACGGTATTGTGGATGCCGATAATGGCCTTGAGGCCAGTTTCGTGGTCGTGGCAATACACCACTTGCTCGTGCTGAAATTCGGCGACCTGCTCAAAAATAGAAGCAGGGGCCTGGGTTGGCGCGTCGAGTACCATAGGGTTAAAAAGGAAAAATGGGTGGGAATGGGAGGGAAGAGTGGGGTGTAACTTTGTTCGGGTTCTGTTACGCTGCATAGAACGTCATGCTGAGCCTGCGAAGCATCTCTACCACGAGAGTAATCCTAACGAGTGGTTTGCTCTCGTGGTAGAGATGCTTCGCAGGCTCAGCATGACGTTCTACCAGCGGCAGCCAGCCAAACGCCGTTACGGCCACAAAAGTACCCGATTTTTTCCGGTTGCGGTCCGGTTTTCCGGCCCCTACCCCCCTCCTGCCTATGCCAACCCGCGCTCTCGCCGCCGTCAATCCGCATATTTTTCGCTACAAATGGCATTTCCTCGGCGGAGTGCTATTCGTGATTCTGAGCACGCTGCTGACCATTTTTCCGGCTCAGCTGGTGCGCTACTCCTTCGATTTGGTGAATGAGGGCATCGACCTCTACCACCTCTACGCCGGCACGCGGGCGCAGGCGGGGGTGTACCAGCTATTTGGGCGCAACGTGCTCTTTTATGGGATGGTCATTATCGCGCTGGCGCTGCTACGGGGCATTTTCCTGTTTTTTATGCGCCAGACGCTCATCGTGATGTCGCGACGCGTCGAAAACGACCAGAAAAACCAGATTTACCAGCACTACCAGTCGCTGCCGCTCAGCTTCTACCGCCGCCACAGCACCGGCGACCTCATGTCGCGCATCTCCGAAGACGTGGGCCGCGTGCGCATGTACCTGGGGCCGGGCATCATGTATTTTTTGCAGCTCGTCGTCCTATTTATCCTGGTGGTGCCGCTCATGCTGCTGGTCAACGTGAAGCTGACGGTGCTCACGCTCCTACCCTTGCCGGTGCTGTCGGTCGCCATCTTCTACGTCAACAACCTGATTGAGAAGAAGTCGGACGATATTCAGAAGGCGCTGGCGGCCATGACGACCTTCACCCAGGAGGCATTTTCGGGCATTCGGGTGCTCAAGTCGTTCGTGCGGCAGGAAGATTCGGCCGAGCAGTTCCAGGTTTCGACCGACGAGTACAAGGACAAGTCCCTGAGCCTGAACTTCGTTAACTCGCTGTTTTTCCCACTCATTCTGTTTCTGGTGGGCATCAGCACCATCGTCACGGTCTGGATTGGCGGCCAGGAGGTTATCCGGGGCACCATCACCACGGGCAGCATCGCCGAGTTTATCATCTACGTGAACCTGCTGACCTGGCCGGTCACGGCCCTGGGCTGGACGTCGTCGCTGGTGCAGCGCGCCGAGGCGTCGCAGGCCCGCATCAACGAGTTTCTGGACGAGAAAACGGACATCGTTTCGCGGCACAACGTGGAGCGGGAAATCACGGGCGACATTGTGTTTGACCACGTGACGTTCACCTACCCCGACACGGGCATCAAGGCGCTGCGCGACGTGAGCTTCCGCATCCGGCCGGGCCAGACGCTGGCCGTCATTGGCAATACGGGCTCGGGCAAGAGCACCATCGCGGCGCTGCTGTGCCGGCTCTACGACGTGACTGACGGCACCATCCGGGTCGATGGCGTGGACGTGCGCGACTACGCGCTAACCTCGCTGCGCGAGCAAATTGGCTACGTGCCGCAGGACGTGTTCCTGTTTTCGGACAGCATTCGCAACAACATCAACTTCGGCCTCAACCAGCCCGATGAGGCGCGCATGGCCCAGGCCGCCCGCGACGCCGACGTGTACGACAATATTATCCGCTTCCCCGAGGGCTTCGATACCAAAGTGGGCGAGCGCGGCATCACGCTTTCGGGTGGCCAGAAGCAGCGCGTGAGCATGGCCCGCGCCCTGGTGAAGGAGCCCAAAATCCTGATTCTGGATGACTCGCTCTCGGCCGTCGATACCAAGACCGAGAACGCCATCCTCGACAGCTTGCAGCGAGTGATGAAGAACCGCACCAGCCTCATCATCTCGCACCGCGTATCGTCGGTGAAGCTAGCGGACGAAATCCTGGTTATCGACGATGGCCAAATCGTGCAGCACGGCCCCCACGCCACCCTCATGGCCGAGGCCGACGGCCTCTACCGCGCCCTCTACGAGCGCCAGCTCCAGACCGAAGCCACCGTTGAGTAATTAGGGTAAGTAATTGGAGGAATGGCGTTCAGAGATGCAGAACGACATTACTCCCATTACGCTAATTACTCAACTGCACCAGGCGCATACCTTTTTTCTCGCCGGCGGTGCAGCGCACCACGTAGGGCCCGGCGGGTAGCGACGACACGCTTAGCACGACCGGCGAGGTGCCGACCATCACGTTTTTGGTCAGCACCGGGCGGCCTTCCTTGTCGTTGATTTCGAAACGGGTAGGACCAGGCGCGTCGCAGCGCACCGTGAGGGTGTGGGCAATGGGGTTTTGCTCGGCTTTGATTTTTAAGGCGTTGGGGTCGGGCGCGGGCGTTACCGGGGCCAGCGGTACGGGGGCGGGGGGGGCGTCAGCTACCGCGTCGGCGGCGCTGGCCGTGGTAGCCGCCTTGGCCGCCGGGCCGGCGGGCTTGGCAGCAGGTTTGGCAACGGCTGTTTTAGCAGCGGCTGGTTTAGGCTTGGCAGTGGGGGCTTTCTGCGCCAATAAGCCCAGCGGGGCCAGCAGCAGCGCACTGGCGAGCATAATGCATGGTTTCATAAAGGTTATCGGACTAAAATGGGACACCTACTTAAGTTGGGTAAAGATACTGCCGCCGGCAAAATACGCCAGCCTAATTTTTTTATTGGCTAGGAGTGAAGGGCTTGGGGCATAAGTGCCCTTTTTTTCGCCTTCAATCCCTAAAAAAGCCGGTGCCGCTTGCGAAACTCCCGGCCCTACCCCTACCTTTGCACCTCCAAATGCCCTCGGGGTGTAGCGTAGCCTGGTATCGCGCCAGCATGGGGTGCTGGAGGTCGTAGGTTCGAATCCTGCCACTCCGACCGGGGAGCAAGTTTGCCCCACGAAAAAGCCCCCGACCTTCGGGTCGGGGGCTTTTTTAGGCAGCTTTGCTAAATTTGGATTCCCGCCGCGGAGCCGCCCCATCGGCCCCGCCAGTATTCGGGGTGTAGCGCAGCCCGGTAGCGCGCGTCGTTCGGGACGACGAGGCCGTAGGTTCGAATCCTGCCACCCCGACTGAGAACAAAAAAGAGGCTTCTTCCTTCATTGGAGAAAGCCTCTTTTTTGTTCTCAGTCGGACGTTGGTCAGGAGGTAAACTTTAGCTCCCAGTCGCATATAGCTTCCATTAACTCTAACAGAGCCAAGCCTTTGCTCGTTACGGTATAATGAACCTGAGGCGGCACATAATCCGGGTTGGGCTGCCGGCACACCAGCTTTTCGCGCTCCAGCTCACGCAGCCGCTTACCCAATATATTTTCCGATAAGGAGGGATACCGTTGCTTCAGTAGACTGAACTGCCGCTGCCCCTGCCGGATAGCATATAAAATCTGTAACTTCCAACGGGCGCTCAGCCGCTCCATCGTGGCGCTTAGTACGCAATCCTGCGCGAGAATAACCTGATTTAGCCGATTGGTAGACTGCTCTTTGGGTGAGTAGGACATGAGTTTGGTATGGCGGAAGGAGAAAAAAGCACTCACTTTTTAGTGAGTTATTGGGCTGACGCGCGCCAGCTTGGTCCTTTGCACAACAGTTACCCAGCTGCTTTGTGCAACGCCCGGTGGCGCTGAGCCGCACTGTTTTTTCTTTACTGCCCCTGGCATTTTAACTTATCATGATTCTAAAAACCTACCTGCGGGTCTTCACCGAAGATGCCGAGCAATCCCTACCCCTCCTAGAGCAGCTAGTGGGTAAAGCTCCCGACTTGCGCTTTAAAATGCCCGAGCACGGCCTGGAGATTATAGCTATTGGCGATTTCTGCGTGGTAGCTGGTTCCGCCCAGGTCCTCGCCCCCATCCGTCAGCTAATGGGACCGCTGATAGTTGACGACCTGACGGACACTACGGCCAGGCTGCTGGCGGCTGGGGCAACAATTACCAAACCCGAAGCCACGAGTCCGTCGGGCCGTTACCTGTACGCCCAGCACCCGGATGGCTTTCACGTGGAATATGTGCAGTGGAAGCCTGAACTGGTTGCCCAGTTCATCACTGCATCCTAATCCCGGTTTCTTATTTCACCCCTACCCGCAGCTCATCCACCTCATTCAGCCCAAACTGCTCCAAATAAAATGGCTGCCCGGTCAGGCCCAGGTCCTTAATTCCTTGCTCCGCCGCGCCGTAGAGCTTGCCGGGCGCCAGCAGGAAGCTCACGCCGCGCACGCGGGCAGCCACCACGCGCCGGCCCGCCGGCACCACGCGGTAGCGCCAGCCAGTGGGCAGCACGGCGGCCGTGTCGGGCACCAGCAGGCCCACGAAAGCCCGAATGGAGTCGTGCGCCGACTCGGGATTGTTGTAGTAGAGGTTGGCCAGCGGCGGGGGGGTAGGGCTGGCATCCTGCCGGGCCTTGGCCGCGCGAAACAGCTCGCCGAAGCGCGCGTCATCCGCTTTGCCGTGGAAGGGCTGGCCGGCCAGCAGCACGGGGGTTGCAGTGGTTTCGAGGGCCACCGTGGGCGTGCGCAATCCGCCCAGGTAAGCGTAAATGCCCAGGCCGATGGCGGTGAGGACGAGAACGAGGGGAAAGAAAAAACGCATCTTACTGAGTGAGGAATTGGAAATGAAGAATGAGAAATTGTCTTTAACAGCGCGGCTAGCTTTCGTTCGTCAGCCTCAATTCCTCATTCTTCATTCCCAATTCCTCATTCAGCCCCGCGCCCTTGTATTGCATCCGGTAGAGCTGGGCGTAGTAGCCGCCGAGGCGCAGCAGCTCGTCGTGGGTGCCGGTTTCCTTGATTTCGCCGCGGTCGAGCACGATGATGCGGTCGGCCTTCTGGATGGTGCTGAGGCGGTGGGCGATGACGAGCGCCGTGCGGCCTTCCATGAGCTTGTCGATGGCGCCCTGTATCATCTCCTCCGTCTCCGAATCAACGGACGACGTGGCCTCGTCGAGCACAATCACGCGTGGCTCGTACACCAGCGCCCGCACGAAGCTGATGAGCTGGCGCTGGCCCACCGAGAGCGTCGCGCCGCGCTCCATCACCGGGTAGTCGAGGCCGCCGGGCAGGCGCTCCATAAAGCGCTGGGCACCCACCAGGGCCGCCGCCTCCCAGATTTTAGCGTCGCTGATGTCGGCGTTGCCGAGCGTGATGTTGGCGCGGATGGAGCCGGCAAACAGGAACACGTCTTGCAGCACTACCCCTATCTGGCGGCGCAGCTGGCTCAGGTCGTAGTCGCGCAGGTCGTGGCCATCGACCTTAATGTGGCCCTGCTGAATGTCGTAGAAACGCGACAGCAGGTTGATAATGCTGGTTTTGCCCGCGCCGGTCGCGCCCACGAAGGCCACCGTCTGGCCCGGCTGCACGTGAAAGCTGATATCGCGTAGCACCCACTCGGGGGTATCGGTTGGGCCATCCTGCTGGTTAGCTTCGCTGTCCTGACGGTTGTAGGCAAACCACACGTGGTCGAACTCTACCTCGCCTTGCAGCTGCGGCACGGCCAGGGTGCCCGAGCTGGAAATCAGGTCCTTACTATCCAGTAGTCTGAGCAGGCGCTCGGTGCTCACCAGGCCCAGCTGCAAGGTATTGAAGCGGTCGGCAATCTGGCGAATGGGCCGAAAGAACAGCGCGTTGTACATGATAAAGGCAATCAGCTCGCCCTTCGAGATGCTGCCGTTAATCTGGCCCTGCGCGGCGTACCACACCAGCAGCCCTACCCCTATCGCGCCCAGCACCTCGGCCACCGGAAAGTAGACGCTGTAGTAGAGCACCGACTTGATATTGGCGCGGGTGTGCTCCTGGTTGATGTCCTTGAATTTCTGGTATTCGCGCTCCTCGTTGTTGAAAATCTGCACCACGTTCATGCCCGTCAGGTGTTCCTGCACGAAGGAGTTGAGCTTGGCCACCGCGTTGCGCACCTCCTGAAAGCTGCCCTTCACCTTTTCCTTGAAGACGTAGGTGCTGAAGAGCAGCGGCGGAATAACGGACAGGCTGATGAGCGCCAGCTGCCAGTTGGTCCAGAACATGAAAATCATGAGGAAGACGATTTGCAGCAAGTCGCCGACCATCGCCGCCAGGCCCTCACTGAACACGTCGGCCAGCGTCTCCACGTCCGAGATGTTACGCGTCACGAGCACGCCGATGGGCGTGCGGTCAAAAAAGCTGAGCTTGAGGCTGAGCAGGTGCCGAAACAAGTCGGTGCGAATATCGCGCACGATGTACTGGCCCAGCCAGCCGCCGTAGTACGTCTGCAAGTAGCTTACCAGGGTGTGCACCAGCAACAGGCCCAGCAGCCACAGCGTCGAGCGGTTGAGGCCGGCCCAGTCGTTGTTGGTGATGTCCACGTCCACCATGCGTTGAATGAGGGCGGGGCGCACCGTACCCAGCACCGCCGTAGCCACGGTGAGCACAATAAGCCCGATAAACGTGGCGCGGTAGGGCGTCACGTAAGTCAGCAGGCGGCGAAGCACCAGCCAGTCGAATACCTGGCCGGTTTTGGTAGCAGAAGTTGGGTTCATAGAAAGTAGGCTACTAACAAAGGTCGGCAGGTTTCGTTGCCGCCGCGCTACGCCGCCTACCTCCCCGTGATGGACTCTTTTGTACTGATAGGTCAAGGGCATGGAAACTAAACAGGCTTTTTTATACTGAATACAGTACTTAAAGCAGTATGAGCAAATCAGGTATAATTCCCGGCGCATACTCTACCATACTCAAATACAGCCCCTTAGCCGGTGCCGCGCCACTGGCTGCCACGCGCTGCTGCCGGTGCAGGATTTGCTGAAACTCCAGCGGCGTGAGCTTGCCCCGGCCCACGTCGAGCAGCGTACCTACTACCAGCCGTACCATACCCCGCACGAAGCGGTTGGCCCGAATGCGGAATACCAGTCCATTGGGCGCCGCGTGCCAGCTCGCCTCGTAGAGGTAGCACACGTAATGGCTCTCACCGCCCTTCACCTTCGAAAACGCCGTAAAATCGAACTGGCCCACGAGGTAGGCAGCCGCCTCGTTCATGGCCGCCACGTCGGGCGTCCGGTCGAGATACAGCGCCTGGTCGCGCCGAAACGGGTCGGGCCGCAGGCTCACGAAGTATTCGTAGGTGCGGGCTTCGGCCGAAAAACGGGCGTGGTCTTTATCGCCGACCGCGTGGATGCGCATCACCCGCACATCGGGGGGTAGGGCGCGGTTGAGGCGGTAGCGCAGCAACTCGAAGGTCATCTCGGCCGGAAAATCGGCGTCGAAATGCGCTACCTGGTGGCTGGCGTGCACGCCCGTATCGGTGCGCCCGCTGCCCAGTGAGTGCACCGGCTGGCGCAATACCTGGCTCAGGGCCTTGTCGAGTGCGGCCTGCACGGTGGGCACGCCGGGCTGCACCTGCCAGCCGCGGTAGGCCGTGCCATCGTAGGCAAAATGAAGGAAGTAGCGCATGGAAGCGCAAAAATACCACGTCCCGGCCACGGCGGCCCTTCCATACTTCCCTAAACAAAACACCCTTGCCACGGGGTAGCAAGGGTGTTTTAGTAGTAGCCAGCGTGCTTCGCAGGCCGTAGAGGGGGTAGGCCCCAGGCTTATTGCAGCTCTGCGTAGAGGCAGGCAAAAGCCTGCTCGCGGCTCAACTCCCCAGCTACGTAGCGCTGTAGCTGCGCTTGCACGGCGGGGCCGGGCGAATGCCCGCACAGCGCCTGCACCAACAACGCGGTTTCGACTTCACGCTGCCGGGCAGCAGGCGTGGTGGCCGAACCAACCGGAGTGGCGGGGCTGGGGAAAGAAAATTTCATAACTCAGAAAAGCAGAAGGTTGAGTAAAGGCGGAAGATTGAGTAAAAACAACGGGTAGCAGCAGTAGGTGACTAGGTTACCAGGACAAGAGCGGGCGCTGCCGCCGGACCATTATTTCGGCCTTGGAATTGACGTGCAGCTTGCGGTACACTTGCCGAATGTGGCTGCGCACCGTATCGAGACTAACATGGAGGCGGTCGGCAATCAGCTTGTAGCTCAGGCCGTCTTCGATGCCGCGCACGATATCCTGCTCGCGGGGCGTGAGGCCCTCCGTTGGCGTGGGCGGCAGCGGCCGAAAATACCGGGTAACGTGCCGGGCTACGCTCGGGCTCATGGGCGAGCCCCCGGCCGCTACTTGCAGCAGGTGCTCTTTGAGCAGGGGTAGGGGCGTCGTTTTTTCGAGGTAGCCCACGGCACCCTGGCGCAGGGCTTCGAACACGCGCTCGGCATCGGTGTAGACGCTGAGCATCAGCACCTCAACAGTCGGCAACGCCTGCCGCAGTATGGCTAGCCCTTCGATACCTGAGCGCCCCGGCAGGCCAATATCAGATAGCACCAGCGTCGGCGGCTCGGCCAAATCGGGCAGCCGCGCCATAAACTCCTCGTGCGAAGCCGTACTTAGCACGCACGCAAACCCGGGCTGCGCGGCGAGATACTCGCTGAGCGCTTCCCGAATCGCGGGCTGGTCTTCGATGATGCCGAGGATAATCACGGGTGCAAAGGTCGGCGGCCCCACCCGTCAGCGCTATAGCATGAAGATGTGAATTTTATGAGTAGACGTTCGTCCCCTACCCCCCTAGCGTAGCGGCAAGCGCACCAGCAGCATGGTTCCCGGCCCCGTAACATCAAACGTAATGGCCCCGCCCACCGCCGCCGTGCGCATCCGCATATTGGGGAGGCCCTGGCCACCGGGCCGGCCGGCGCTGGGCAGGCCCTGGCCGTCGTCCCGCACTTCCAGCTCCAACTGCCGGCCCCGTAGCCGCAGGCGCACCCACACTTGCTGGGCCCGCGCGTGCTTCACGATGTTGTGCAGCGCTTCTTTATAGATATAGTACAGAGCCTGGCGCGTAGCCAGCGGCACGGTGGTCGTCGCCAGGGCAGCATCGGCCCGGAAGTCCAGCTCCAGGCCCGCGGGGGGTAGTACTTCGTGGGCGTGGTCGCGTAGGCGGTCGAGCAGGCTGGCCGCTGAGTCGTAGCGGGCGTCAATACTCCAGACCGCATCGCTCATCTGGCGGGCGGCGCGGCGGCTGGCCTCCGACATCTGCTCCAGGTACGCCTGCTGCTGCGCGGGGGCGTAGTGGCCCTCACGCAGCAGGGTGCTCTGCATGGAAATCTGGGTAAGCATGCTGCCTACTTCATCGTGCAGGTCGGCCGCGATGCGCGTGCGCATGGCTTCCTGCCGCCGGCGCTCGCGGCGGCGGTAGCGCCATAATATTCCTCCGCTCATAGCCAGCAACAGAGCGGCCGAGCCAGCCAGCGCCGTTAGCTGCTGGTGGTAGCGCAGGCGCGTCAGCTCTTGCTGCTGCGTTTGTAAGTAGGCGCGCTGTTGCAGCAGTTGTAGTCGAATTTGCTGGCGCTTTTGGGCTGCCTCCCCTTCCAAGCCCACTATGCGGCGGCGGGTAGCTTCCCCCGTCAAGGTATCGGCCAGTGCGGTGGCTACCAGCTGGTAGCGGTAGGCAACGTCCCAGCTTTGCAGTTCGGCATTGGCCTGCGCTAGTAGCCGCGCGGCTTCGTGTTGCTCCGGACGCAGGCCATCGTACTGGGTTTTCACAAAGCACGAGGCCCCATAAAAACGAGCGCTGTCTGGATGACCGGTAGCCAGAAATGTCCGGGCCAGCAGTAGCTGCGTCCGGGCTATTTCCCCGTTGATATGTGAGGTTACCGCCCAGCGAAACAGCTTTCTTGCCATTACCATTGCCGCCTGGTGGTCGCCCTGGCGGTCAATCATTTCCGCGAGGTTGATTTCATTGTCCAGCAGGCCATTTGCTCCGTATACGTGGCGATAACTGGCGGCGGCTTTGGTATAATAGTAGCCAGCCAAGCTCCAGCGGGCTTGCTGGCGATTGAGGTAACCGAGGCCACTGTAGGCCTGAGCCTGACTGACATAGTCTCTATTACCCTGCGCGAGCACCGACGCCTGGTCAAAATACTTACGCGCTTGCTCGTAGTTACCTAATTCGGTTTCTATCAACCCATACTGAATAGTATGTAAGGTTTTAAATTTTTTATCATTTAACGCCCCTGCCAACTCCAGCCCTTTAGCATTTGCCGCATAAGCCTGACTGTAATCACCCTTGTAAATATAAATTCTTACTACGTTGTACAATATCCTGAGCATATCCGGCTTATTTTGCAGCTTGTTTGCCAGGTCTATTGATTTTTTAGCACAATAGAGTGCCGAATCATATTGATTCCTACCCCGGTAAGAATAGCTCAGGTTCACGTAAGAGCTAAGCTCTCCCTGTTCATAGTGCAGGTGTCGCGCCAGCCGCAAGGCTTGCAGAGACAGCAGCCAGGTTTTGACTGGATTCTCAATGCGCAAAGCGAAACCCAGCTTGTTGAGGTGGTTGACCCGCGCCGAATCCGCGGTTGTATTGGCTGCCAGTAGTTGCTGCATTTCATCCCGGAGTACGGTCAATTCCTTTGACGGGGGTAGCGCCTGGCCGGCGGCTTGCAGAGAGCCAGCCAGCCAGATGAAACTTGCTAGCCAACTAATTCGGCCTGACAAGATAATTTTGGCAGCCCACAAGGGCAAATATTTCATACCACCGACACGAATAAGCAAAGTGAATCGGACGAACACTTATCTGCTGGCATATAAGCAAAATCCTGCAATAGTAAGGCAAAAAAAGAAGCTCAGTAACTAGCAGTTGCTGAGCTTCTTCAAATTTTGAGCGGGGTTGCTTGTTACCGACTTGCCGCCAGGGCTTCGGCCCCGCCCACGATTTCGAGAATCTCCGTCGTGATGGCCGCCTGACGCGTCCGGTTGTACGTCAGCTTGAGCGCTTTTAGGAGTTCGCCGGCGTTGTCGGTAGCTTTGTCCATTGCCGTCATGCGGGCGCCGTGCTCCGAGGCATTACTTTCCAATACGGCTTTATAAAGCTGAATTTTCAGGCTCTGCGGGATAAGCGTTTGAATAATCTCCTCCTTGCTGGGCTCGAAAATATAGTCGATGCTAGCGTCCGGCGCAGCAGCGCTGGGCGTGCCGGCCGGCACCTCAGTAGGTACCAACGGTAGCAGCTGTTCTACCT
>JAABUL010005191.1_pt1 | contig 16539 bp, 1 predicted proteins | sample 5559151 | NCBI WGS metagenome assembly JAABUL01 (sample SAMN10711876, study PRJNA513368) | rock metagenome | isolation source: Antarctica rocks | place: Antarctica: Victoria Land, Pudding Butte sud | reverse complement strand
TTTGTTTTGCAAAGATATACGAAAGTATTAATAATAAAGCTTTATTATTGTTAGATATTATTATTACAAAATATAATAAATCTAGATAATTATAGAGATATATTAGAGCTTCTATTATTATTTGTAACTGCAGTCTTTGCTCTTTATAAAGTAGAATTTAATATAAAAGATAATATTTAAGACAATAATTTTAATAATAATAAAAAAAGATATCTTATATTTGTTTATTTTATATATACAATTTATAATCAAGATTTTTATATTAAGATATAGTAGCTTTTGTATATATTTTGAAATAAAGAAAAGAAATTAAAGTTTATTATTATACTTTTTCTTTTTAGAATTTATATATTACAAAGATAATATTGTTAAATATCTTATTAATATTTAAATAAATATTAAGAGTTTTATTGTTACTATCTTAAAAACAATATTTATATTTTAGATATTTTGTTATTTAAATATAGATTCTTCGAGATTTAAATAAAGTTCTTTAAGAGTCAAATTAGTTTTGCTACTTTTTTGTTACTTTTTTTTTAATTTGCGTTGTATTTTTGAATTCTTTAAGACTTTTTTTCGATATACTATTAAGATTAACAATTTTGTAGAAAAATAATTATAATTAAGATACTTAACAATTAGAGTTTATATATTAAATTATACTTATTTTTAAAATTGTTTTTTAGTTTTGCAATTACTTTAAAAAGATATTTAATATATTAATCACTAGTTAATTAATAATTATGTTCTTCTTGTTTAGCAATACAATTGCAATTGTATTATATCTAATATTTTATATAAATATCTTGTTTCGAAATCTTGTTTTAATTTTAAACTATTATATAGTTTTATATTATTGCGTATTTATTTAGATTTTAAATAAGTAAATTAATTAATATTCTTTTGTAATAAATATTGAATAATAACAAAAGCTTTATAGTTGTAAATAGATAATAATGTAGAAAATATAAAAGATATAGAAGTTGCAAAAGATACAAAAGATACAAAAGATAGCAAAGAATAACAACAACAACAACAAAATAAACAATATATAAATTTTGGAAATTACTTGATTAAACTTAGCGCAAAAGATAGTATCTAAACAAAGTAGAGATAATATTTAAGAAAAGTAGAGTAATATTTAACTAGTAATTATCTATATTTTTTGTTAAGTCTTTTTTGGTTGCAAGCAATTGCAAGCGCAAAATATATTTAGAAATATTTTAAGAGTTTGCAATAGATCTAGAATTAGCTTTAAGTTAATTCTAGATTATTTAAACTATATCTATATTTTAAACTTAGTAAGCTATCTTCTTATTTTGTCGATATTAAATATAATATATAATATATAGTGCAAACAATATATATTGCAAAGCACTTAACAAATAAGTAATATATATTGTAAAATCTTTAAAAAAATATATATTTAAAGCAACAATAATACAATATTATATTATAATTATATTATATATATATATATAATAAGATTTTCTATACTATAACTAGTTTTAATTAAAATAAAAATATTGTTAAATAAGTTATTGTTGTATTATTATATAATAAAGTTGTAATAAAATTTAAACTTTTTTACTTTAATATTAATACAATTATATAATATATTATTGTATTATATATTAATTATTAATTAACAAAATATATTAAAATCTAGCAATAAATATAACTTAATTAATATAAAATATTATAATTAATATTAATATTATATAGCAAAGATAAAACTATTAATATTATTATATTAAAAATATAATATAAGTATTTTCAATATTAGTGTTACGACTCTAGCTCGTTACAGCTGATATATACTCTACAGAGTAGTCTGTAGTATATAGCACGATTATCTGCATGCTCGACAACTTAACAGACAAGTATTGCTCGATATACTAGTAAACAAGTTCGATATACTCGACAGCAAGCAGAACAAGCAGAGTTCGATATATTTAACAACAAACAGAACAAGCAGAGTTTAATATATTCGACAACAAATATAACAAACAAAAAAAATCTTTTTTAATATATAGATTTTCTAGACACAACTTTCTTATAAATTGTATTTAATTTAAGATAAGTTTTTACTTATTGTTATTGCTATATCTAGCTGCAACTTTTGTTGTCAAATAATTGTTTGTATTGTCTAAAAATATCTACAGATTTTTTTAACAGTACAATTTTCTCTAATATTTCTAAGATCTCTTAGAAAGTAGCAGTGTAATATTTTAAATATTCTAAAAATATCTGTATCAAATCAACGCGCTTTTATTTCGAGCACTAATTTATCAGTATTATGTCAACTATCGATTATAAAAGACAACAAGATCAGAATTAACAAATTCGATATCTATTATAAAAACTGTATCGATCTGAAAAACTGATTTATATAGATAAATATCTATTTTATCTTCTATTCTGTTTCAGCAAATCAGAAAACAATTTTTGTATTAATATTTTTCAGAGAAAGAGTTTAATACTGACTCAAATCAAATTTACAAAAATATCTGAAAAACTATAACAAAAATTCTTATACAATATTTACAAACTTCGACAACTTCAAAAAAGAGTTTCGAAAAATTTTTAAAATATTCAACAAAAAACAAATTGCAGAAAAAATAATTTAGTATCTAATTTAACAAATTTCTACAGCAGACTATACAGCTATATTTCGACAAGATTTTAAGAACAATCTAAAAAACAAAATTATATATAACAGAAAAATTCTTAGCAATATATTCGATTTTATCGAAGTAGCTATCGATTTCGACAATAAACTGTATAAAAGAGCTATAGAAAAAAGATACAATTAATTTCGAGAAAAAGCAGAAATTTTTTTTAAATCGACAATTGAATATCAGCAGAAAAAATCTTGTTCTAATCAGAAATACAGTAATTCCGACTATTGTAAATTGTTACGAGTCTAGCGGTATATAGAATACGCAGGGGAATAGAACCAAGCACAGATATTCGCATATACTCTATTAGTTTTATCAGAAAAGCAAGAAGAGATTGCTCTTTCTACTTTCTCAGAAGAGCAAAAATAGTATTGCTCTATAACTCTATCAGAAGAGTCAGAAGAGCAGAAACAATTTTATAGTATATAGATTTTCTAGAATACAATTTTCTTATAAATTGTATTTAACTTATCTATCAAGTTATTCTCTATTATTGATACAAGCTGCAAACTCTTGTTATCAAGTAATTGCTTGCATTGTCTGAAGACGTCTACAGATCTCTCCAATAGTTAAACACTCTAAGAATGTCTGTATCAGATCAACGCGTCTCTATCCCGAGCACTAGCTTATCAGTATTACGCCGACTATCGGTTATAAGAGACAACAAGATCAGAATTAATAAATCCGATATCTATTATAGAGATTGTACCGATCTGAAGAACTGATTTATGCAGATAGATATTTATTTTATCTTCTATTCTGTTTCAGCAGATTAAAAGACAATTTTTGTATCAATATTTCTCAGAAAAAGAATTCAGTATTAACTCAAATTAAACTTACAAAAGTATCTGAAAAACAATAGCAAAAATTTTTATGCAATATTTACGAACTTCGACAACTTCAAAAAAGAGCTTCGAAGAATCTTTGAAATATTTAACAAAAAACAAATTGCAAAAAAAGTAGTTTAGTATTTAATTCAACAAATCTCTGCAGCAGATTATGCAGCTAGATTTTAGAAATATATTAATCTAATCGAGTAGAATAATATTGCATTTATAACAATATTTCGACGAGATCTTAAAAACAATCTAAAAAACAAAATTATATATAATAGAAAAACTCTTAACAATATATTTAATTTTATCGAAGTAGTTATCGATCTCGACAACAAGCTGTATAAAAAAACTATAAAAAAAGATACAATTAATTTTAAGAAAAAGCAGAAATCTTCTTTAAATCAGTAATTGAATATCAGTAAAAAAAATCTTGTTCTAATTAGAAATACAGTAATCTCGATTATTGTAAATCTGTATCTATAAAACTGAATTTTACTTAATAATATAAAGAGAAGAACTCTAGAGAAAAGCAAGATAACAAATTTCAGAAAATATACTATTTATATAACAAATCGAATTACTTTGCAAGAGATTGTCAATTACAAAATTTAATAAATTGCTGACAGATTAATACTATATTAAGAGAGATATTCGATAGTTAGAACAATATTAGAAAGCAAATCAATACAGAAACAAATATTTTTAAAATTAAATTAAACAACAACTACTATCTGATAGAAAATCTAAATTAGTTACAGAAAGTTCTAAATAGAATATTATCAGACAAGATATTTGTATCTATACAAGAAATTAATCAAATACTCAATAAAACTATAAGAGTACAACAATCAGAAATACTATATTTTTATTCAGTAACAGACTTAGACAACAAATACAACTGAAAAAACTTTTATAAATATCTAGACAATATTACAAACTATTTTAATACTTTAGCTAGCTTATTAAGAGAGAGAGAGATAAATCAAATTGTAAACAAATACAAAGAAGTGCTAGAAAGCAACACTATTATAAAAAAAGATATTTTCGATAAAATCGAACAACAGCTAAGCAGTATAAGTCTATTACAAAAAAAGATAGAGAAAACAAAAAAAAATGCAATACTCAGTTAAACAAAATACTATAACAATTTATACTAAACTTATCTAGAAAACAAAAAAGAATCTAAATAATTTTTTAGAAAATTATCTATTTTTAAACAACAACAGAAAAAAACTTAATACAAGCAGACACTTAAAACAGAAATTGCAATACAAAAACAAAGAAAAGTTCAAATTTCTTAGTAAAAAATATATCAGAGAAATGCAATATATTAGTTTAACAGCAGCAACTAAACTTAACAGTATATGCACGATATTTTATTATATTAGTTAAGATTAATAATTGTTAACTTACTGCAATAATCGATTTTGATACAACAGATAATTTTATAGTTAGAACTTTTGTTAAAAGAGAAAAGTATTCTACTCGAAAGAAGTCTGACGTATACAATCTAGTAATTGTAGATAGAAATTTATTACTCGACAGAAATAGAAAAGTAAACAAAGAAACAAAATTACTATTAATAGCTATTTAGCAATATTACAAAAAACTAATCTTTGATATAGTAGAAATAGCTATTTACAATATTGTTCTAGAAATATTTTGATTAAAGCAATACAATTTAGAAGTTAACTAGAATATACAAGTACTTAGATTTGTGCAATATAATTATATAATTTATATTTAATCTATATATCGACAGTATTCAATAATAGATAAGAGATTGAGTCAAAAATTAATTGCAAACAACAAACTTGTATTTTTGCAAAAAAACAATCTAACAGAGTTCGACTCGACAGACACTAGCAGAAATTAGTCGAATTACAAAATTAAAATAAGTAAAGAAAATTACAAATTTTCTAGAAATCTTGAACTATCTAATATAGCAAAAAAATCGCTAAAATACGTATTACAAATATACAACAATTAAGAGTATCTATTTTAAAAAGAGAAAACAACAAAAACTTTTTCTAAATATCAATTGTAAAATTACGAAATTAGATTTAAATTAAACAAGCAATTTACGTTTAAACTTATATATATTCTATTCGAAAAAAAACTCGAAATACTCCGCGAATATCTGACAAAAAACAAAAAAAAAATTTATTAGAAAATCTTAATTACAGACAGAATATTCGATTCTTTTTGTATCAAAAAAAATAAAACTCTTTGTCTATATATTAATTATCGAAAACTAAATAATATTACAGTTAAGAATCGATACTTACTACTTAATATCAGCAAGCTTTAGAATCAACTATTCGAAACAAAATATTTTATTAAACTAAATTTACAAGAAATATACAATCAAATTAGAATAAAAACAAAAAAAGAGTAAAAGACAGTTTTCTGCACACAATATAGATTATACAAATATATAATAATACTGTTCGAACTTACAAACGTCTCGACAATATATTAAAAAATAATTAATAATATATTACAACAATATCTGAATCGATTTGTTATAGTATATTTAAATAATATTATAATTTACTCAAAAATCTTGAAAAAACATATTAGTTATATTTTTAAAATATTAAAATATCTAAATATAAAAAACTTATATCTTAAGTTAGAGAAATACAAATTTTATTAAAAGAAAATTGATTTTCTCAGATTTGTTGTTGAACAATATAAAATATATATAGATTTCGAGAAACTACAAATAGTTAAAAAATAGAAACTATCGACAAATATTAAAAAAGTACAATTTTTTCTGAATTTTATAAACTACAACAAGAAGTTTATTAAAAACTATTTAGTAAACACAATATTACTGACAAATTTTACAAAGAAGAATATACTATAATTATAGAAATTTACAGAAAAAAAATTATTTCAGAATCTTAAACTAGAATACTTGAAAAAATTAGTACTAAAAATATACAATTTACAGTTATTAAGCAGAATTGAAACCGATATATCAAATTTAGCTATTAATATATATTTTAGTTAAAAATATAAAAATATATAGTATTCAATAGTATATCTCTCGAGAAAACTCTTGTTAGTCGAACAGAACTATAATATTTACAATAAGAAATTACTTGCTATAGTAGTTTTTTTAAAATTATAAAAAATATATATCGAAAAATTATTAGAATTTACAATTCTTACAGATTATAAGAATCTTGTATATTTTACTACTACTAAACAGTTTAACAGAAAACAAATACAATAATCGAAAAGACTAGAACAGTACAAGTTTAAAATACAATATATTTTAGACAAAAATAATAACAGAGCAGACGTACTTAGCAGAAAAAATAATTATATAAAAACAAAAAAATTGTTTAACTATAGTATATTCAAAATTAATAAAAACAGATTACTATTAGCAAACAAATACAAACTAAATACTATACTACAAATACTCCAAAATAATACAGAAAAGTTTTCAATAGAAAAAGAAAAATTTCAAATATCTATCGATAAAATCGACAAATATATAAAAGAGTACTATAACAAATTACTGCAAGAATATTCAAAAATAACAAAAATTCTTCAGCTTTTATATTAGTATTGTCAATTTTTACAGATAAAACAAGCTGTTGAGATATATATTAAACAATATTTTAGCTATTAGTAGAACAAATATAATATGCACGCGAGCTATAACAAAATTTAATATTAGAAATTATCTAAATTGCTATAAAATAAAATTACAATAGATTTTATTATTAAGTTGTCTAAGTCGACAAATTTAGCAACTGAAAACAGATATAATTTGATATTAATAATAGTTGATAAATTTATCAAGTACTTATATATTATTGCATGCAAAAAAAAGTTTATTGCAAAACAACTAAAATATATTATATTAAATCGACTTATACAATATTACAATATATTCAAAAGACTAACTAGTAACAGAGACAAGCTCTTTATATCTAACTATTAAAAAATACTTCTTTCAATATTAGATACAAGACTCGAATATCTACTGTCTATTATTCGATTACAAATAGTTAGACAGAGCAAACAAATCAAAATTTTAAACAATATCTAAGATACTATATTAACAATATTTACAGCAATTGAATATTATTTCTATCTATAATATAATTAATATTTAATACAAAGATTTCGAATATTACTAAGATAACTTTATTTTTTGTTAACTATAGCAAGAAATTAAATTTTTTCAGAAAAAAGCGCACACATCTGTCTGCGCAATTAGCTATCGAAAAAGTAGCAATACTAAAAAAGATATACAACAATATTTCAAAAATACAAAAAAGATCGATTAAGTATCAAAACAGAAAACAAAAAACAGTATCTTAGCTAAAAAAGAGAAATAAAATATATCTTTTTACAAAAAATCTTAGAACAAGAAAACTAAACAAGAAATTAAATTATATTAAAGTCGGACCGTTTCTTGTTAAAAAGACTAAAAAATTAGTTAACTACAAACTCGACTTACTTAAGAACGTCAGAGTATTTTCAATATTTTATATATTATTGTTGAAATCAGCAGATCTAATTATGTTTTTACAGAATATCTTTTATTTCTATTAACAGAAGAAAGAACAGTTTAAAATTGAAAAAATTCTACAACAAAAGAATTAGAAATATTTTGTCAAATAGAAGAGATATTCTATCTCTGAAAACACTTAAAAATCTATTAAGAATTTAAAATACTGTCAACACTGTCTGCAGCAATTCTATCAAAAGAAATTAACAAAATAAACAACTATTCTTTTATAATATTAAGAAAAACAATCTGTTCTAAAATAATATCGATCAGAGACTTAGAAAACAGTTCAAATACTAATTTTTTAACTAATAAAGTAAGTTTTTTCAGATTTTGAAACTCTCTATTTATTATTGTTTGTTGTTTATTTTTTATATATTTTAATTGCAACAGCAAACAATCTTCTTTTGTCTATATTTTACAACATTTTATTACAGTATTACAAAGCTGCTGCTTGAGTGCTTTTTGTTGTGTTTCGAGACAACGTTAGCGCGCAGTATCTAGAGAGATCAGATTATAAAAGCAACTCTTTTTTATATATTTTACACACTTATCAGAATCTTCTTGAATTCGACACAACTTACTTAGACAATTGCAATAACAACAGAAACGCATTCTATTAATAGAAATATCGAGTTCTATTAATTAAATAAGACAACAATTATAGAAGAAAAATTTGTTTTTCGATATTGTACAAAACTTGTTTTCGAGACAAAAATATAGAAAAAAAAAGAATAGTATTACGAGTCTAGCAATATATAAAATACGCAAAGAAATAGAATTAAGCACAGATATCTGTATATACTCTATTAGTTCTATCAGAAAAGCAAGAAGAGATTGCTCTTTCTGCTTTTTCAGAAAAACAAAAATAGTATTGCTCTATAGTTCTATCAGAAGAGCTAGAAGAGCAGAAACAATTTTATAGTATATAGATTTTCTAGAATACAACTCTTTTATAGATTGTGTTCAACTTATCTATTAAGTTACTTTCTATTATTGATACAAGCTGCAAACTCTTGTTACCAAATAATTGCTTGCATTGTCTGAAGACATCTACAGATCTCTCCAATAGTATCAATCTATTCTGATACTCTAGTTGCCTAGATAGCAGCGTAACATAAATCTGTATCTATAGAACTAAATTCTACTTAGCAATATAAAAAGAAAAACTCTAAAAAAAAGCAAAACAACAAATTTCAGAAAATATACTATTTATATAGCAAACCGAATTACTTTGCAAAAGATTGTCGATTACAGAATTTAATAGATTGCCGGCAAATCAATACTATATTAAAAGAGATATTCGATAGTCAGAACAATATCAGAAAATAAATTGATACAAAAACAAATATTTTCGAAATTAAATCGAACAACAACTACTATCTGATAGAAAATTCAAATCAGTTACAGAAAATTCTAGATAAAATATTATCAGACAAAATATTTGTATCTATATAGAAAATTAATTAAATATTTAATAAAACTATAAGAGCAAAACAATCAAAAATATTATATTTTTATTTAATAACAGACTCAGACAACAAATACAACTGAAAGAACTTTTACAAATATCTAGACAATATTACAGATTATCTTGATGTTTTAGCTAGTTTATTAAAAGAAAAGAAGATAAATCAAATTGTAGACAAATACAAGAAAGCGCTAGAAAGCAATATTATTATAGAAAAAGATATTTTTAATAAAATCGAACAACAGCTGAGCAGTATAAGTCTATCTTAAGAAAAGATAGAAAAAACAAAGAAACATACAATATTCAGTTAAACAGAATACTATAACAACTTATACTGAATTTATCTAAAAAACAAAAAAAAAATCAACTGATTTTTTAGAAAATTAAAATTATTAATTCAGTATAGAAAGAAAGCTCAGCGCAAACAGACGCTCGAGACAGAAATTACAGCAACAGAACAGAAAAAAATTCAAATTTCTTAATAAAAAATATATTAGAGAAATACAATATATTAGTCTAACAGCAGCAACTAAATTTAACAGTATATGTACAATATTTTATTATATCAGTTAAAATTAATAATTGTTAACTTACTGCAATAATCGATTCTGATACAACAAATAATTTTATAAACAGAGCTCTAATTAAAAAAAAAAGATATTCTATTTAAAAAAAGTCTGACGTATACAATCTAGTAATTATAGATAGAAATCTATTGTCCGACAGAAATAAAAAAATAAATAGAAAAACAAAATTACTATCGATAGCTATTCAGCAATACTACAAGAAACTAATCTTTGATATAGTAAGAATAGTTATTTACAATATTGTTTTAGAAATATTTTGATTAAAGCAGTACAATTTAGAAGTTTACTAAAATACAAAAGTATTCAGATTTGCGCAATATAATTATATAATTTATATTTAATTTATATATCGACAGCGTTCGATAATAGATAGACTGATCGCGTCGGATCGGATTACCGAGTTCGGATCGGATCGGTTCCAAAAGTTGGAACCGAATTGTCGGTTCGATTCCTAATATTGAAACCGACAATTCGGGTCGGATTGCAGACTTGGAACCGAAAATCGATCCGAAAAACCGACCCGAATCGTCAAGACTACTATTTTTAGTAATTTATTTTATTTTTAGTATTAATTAATTAATAATTTAATAGAAATAATTAATCTATTTGATTTAATTAATAAATAAATATAGTAGATTATTTTTATATTATACATTACTATTGTGCATTATCTAAAAAATAATTAAAAATCTAAATTTAAACTTATTTTATACTATTTTTAGTATTCTTGGCGTTCTTGACAATTCGATTCGATTTCTAATATTGAAATCGAGAATCGAGTCAGATCGGATCGATTCGATTTTAAAATAACAGAAACCGAATCGGATTTCGAATCGATTTCTAATATTGAAACTGTCGAATCGAATCGATTCCAAAAGTTGGAACCGAAATCCGACCCGACAGTCAGTCTAATAATAGATAAAAGAATAAATCGAAAATCGATTGCAAACAGCAAACTTGTATTTTTGCAAAAAAACAATCTAACAGAGTTCGATTCGACAAATACTGATAGAAATTAGTTAAATTACAAAATCAGAATAAATAAATAAAATTATAAATTTTCTGAAAATTTTGAACTATCTGATACAGCAAAAGAATCGCTAAAGTATATATTACAAATATATAACAGTTAAAAATATCTGTTTTAAAAAGAGAAAACAACAGAGACTTTTTCTAAATATTAATTGTAAAATTACAAAATTAAACTTAAATCAGACAAGCAATCTATATTTAAATCTATATATATTTTATTCAAAAAGAAGCTCGAAATACTCTGCAAATATCTAACAGAAAATAAAAAAAAAATTTATTAGAAAATCTTAATTACAGACAGAATATTCGATTTTTTTTGTATTAAAAAAAAATAAATTTTTTTATCTATATATCGATTATCGAAAGCTAAACAATATTACAATTAAAAATCGATATTTACTATTTAATATTAACAAGCTTCAGAATTGACTATTCGGAGCAAAATATTTTATTAAACTGAATTTACAAGAAATGTATAATCAGATTAGAATAAAAACAGAGAAAAAATAAAAAACAGTTTTCTGTATACAATATAGATTATACAAATATATAATAATACTATTCGAACTTACAAACGTTTCGGCAATATATCAGAAAATAATTAATAATATACTACAACAATATCTGAATCAATTTGTTATAGTATATTTGAATAATATTATAATTTATTCAAAAATCTTAAAAAAGTATATTAGTTATATCTTTAAAGTATTGAAATATCTGAATATAAGAAATTTATATTTTAAATCAGAGAAATACAAATTCTATTAAAAAAAAGTTAACTTTTTTAAATTTGTTGTTAAACAATATAAAATACGTATAAATTTCGAGAAGCTACAAATAGTCAGAAAATAGAAATTATTAACAAATATCAAAAAAATACAATTTTTTCTGAATTTTATAAACTACAACAAAAAATTTATTAAAAACTACTTAGCAAACGCAATATTACTAACAAATTTTACAAAGAAAAATATATTATAGATATAGAGATTTGCAGAAAAAAAATTATTTTAGAATTTTAAACTAAAATATTTAAAGAAGTTAGTACTAAAAATATACAATCTGTAATTATTAAACAGAATTGAAATCGATATATTAGATCTAACTATCAATATATATTTTAGTCAGAAATATAAAAATATATAGTATTTAATAATATATTTTTTGAGAAAACTCTTGTTAATCGAACAGAACTATAATATTTATAATAAAAAACTACTTGCTATAGTAGTTTTTTTAAAATTATAAAAAGTATATACAGAAGAATTATTAGAATTTACAATTTTTACAGATTACAAAAATTTTGTATATTTTACTACTATTAAGCAGTTTAACAGAAGACAAATGCAATAATTAGAGAGATTTAAATAATACAAATTTAGAATATAATATATTTTAGACAAGAATAATAGCAGAGCAGATATACTTAGCAGAAAAAATAATTATATAAAAACAAAAGAATTGTTTAATTACAGTATATTCAAAATTAATAAAAACAAATTACTATTAGCAAACAAGCATAAACTAAATACTATACTACAAATACTTCGAGATAATACAAAAGAGTTTTTAATAGAGAAAGAAAAATTTTAGATATTTATCGACAAAATTAACAAATATATAAAAAAGTATTATAACAAATTACTGCAAGAGTATTTAAGAGTAACTAAAATTTTTTAGTTTTTATATTAGTATTGTCAGTTTTTACAGATAAAACAAGTTGTTGAGATATATATTAAACAATATTTTAGCTATTAGTAGAACAAATATAGTATATATACAAGCTATAACAAAATTTAATATCAGAAATTATCTGAATCGCTATAAAATAAAATTACAATAAATTTTATTATTAAGTTGTTCAAATCGACAAATTTAGCAACTGAAGACAAATATAATTCGATACTGATAATAGTTAATAAACTTATTAAGTACTTATATATTATTGTATACAAAGAAAAGTTTATTGCAGAACAACTGAAATATATTATATTAAATCGACTTATACAATATTACAATATACTTAAAAGACTAACTAGTAACAGAGACAAGCTCTTTATATCTAATTATTAAAAAATACTTCTTTTAATATTAGATACAAGACTTCGAATATCTACTGTCTATTATTCGATTACAAATAGTTAGACAGAAAAAACAAATCAGAGTTTTAAACAGTATTTAAAATACTATATTAATAATATTTATAGTAATTAAATATTATTTCTATCTATAGTACAACTAGTACTCAATACAAAAATTTCGAATATTACTAAAATAATTCTATTCTTTGTTAACTATAGCAAAAAATTAAATTTTTTTAAAAAAAAATATATATATCTGTCTGCACAGTCAGCTATCGAGAAAGTAGCAATACTAAAAAAAATATATAACAATATCTCGAGAATGCAAGAAAAGTCGGTCAAATATTAAAATAAAAAACGAAAAACAGTATCTTAGCTAGAAAAGAGAGATAAAATATATTTTTTTACAAAAAATTTTAAAACAAAAAAATTAAACAAAAAATTAAATTATATTAAAGTCGGACTGTTTTTTGTTAAAAAAACTAAAAAATCAGTTAATTACAAACTCGACTTATTTAAGAATATTAAAGTATTTTCAGTATTTTATATATTACTGTTAAAATTAGCCGATTCAGATATATCTATATAGAAAATATTTTATTATAAATTACAGAAAAAAAATCGATTTAAGATTAAGAGAATTCTAGAACAGCAAAATCAGCAGTATTTTGTAAAATAAAATAAATATTCTACAACAAAAAATATATAGAAATCAATTAGCAATCTCGACAATTACAATATTTTTATTTAGAGATTCTATTAATGCTCGAAAAATTATTCAGTATAGCAAAAAAAAATCAAATAGTAGAAAATATTTTAATCAGAGTATTTGCAGCAGAACAGTTCGACAACTCTGTAATATTCGATTTTTCTATATTAAACAGTAAATACTGTATTTTTTGCTTTGTTTTTGTATTAACTTCTTTTAGTATTTTTTTGTTGCAAAACAATTGCGTAATTACAATTGTTAATACAGTTTTATTTTCTATTATTTTAGAGAATAGATCTTTTCTGATACAATTCAAAAAAATTTACAATATATTTATATATAGTTTGTTCGCGCGAATATATTTCGAATATTTTAGATAAAATAACAAATTTTTTATAACAATACAAAATTTACTAATACAGCAACAACATTTACAAGCAAAATTAACAAATATTTTGTAGCAATCTATTTTAGAAGCAAAACAAATACAATTTTAATAAAAAAATATAATATATAAATATTTGCTTTTCGAAACAAAAAAATTTAAAAAAAAAATAGTATTACAATTCTAGCTTGTTACAGCTAATATATATTCTACAGAATAGTTTGTAGTATATAGTACAATTATCTGTATACTCGACAATTTAACAGACAAGTATTGCTCGATACACTAGTAAACAAATTCGATATATTCGACAGCAAACAGAGCAAACAGAACTCGATATATTTAACAGCAAACAAAACAAACAGAGCTCGATATATTTGACAGCAAGTATAATAAGCAAAAAGAATTTTTTTTAGTATATAGATTTTCTAAACACAACTCTTTTATAAATTGTGTTCAACTTAAAATAAGTTTTTATTTATTGTTATTGCTATATCTAGCTGCAATTCTTGTTGTCAAGTAATTGTTTGTATTGTCTGAAAATATCTACAGATCTCTTTAACAGTACAACTCTCTCTGGTATTTCTAAGATCTCTTAGAAAGTAGCAGCGTAACAATTAGATTAATTGCGTTAGATTAAATTATTAAGTAAATTAACTATTTTAAGTTAAGTTAGTTCCAAATATTAGAATTAAAATTTAAGCTAAAAATAAATATTACTATATATAGTAATTTTGCTTAAGTTAATTCTGATATTTAGAATTAAAATCTAAATCTTAATATAATTATATAATAACTTTAAGTTTATACAACTAATTTATAATATTAAGTTAAAGTTAAATATTTAATTTAAATCTTAGCAATTTGTATTAACTTAACTCGAAAGTCTTAATAATTTAATTCTTAAAATTAAGATTAATAATTTAAATTAATTTCTATACTTAGAATCGAAATTTAATTCGAAAAAATTGATTTAAATTGTTAAGACTACTATTTTTAGTAACAATTAATTAATAAATATATTAGATTATTTTTATATTATATATTACTATTGTATATTATCTAGAAAATAATTAAAAAAATCTAAATTTAAACTAAATTTAAACTATTTTTAGAATTCTTAATATTCTTGACAATTTTATTCTATTTCTAATATTAAAATCGAAAATCGAGTCGAGTTAAGTCGATTCGATTCTAAAATAATAAGAATCGAATTGGATTTCGAGTCGATTTCTATCTGAATCGACAAGTTAGATCGATTTCTAAAGTTGGAATCGAAATCCGATCCGACAATCAATCTATTTGATATATTATTATTAAAGTTAGTGTTAGAAACTTAGAATGCTGGAAATTGGGAATTTCGCTTTTAGATCTAATGCAAAAAAAAAAATCCCACTAAAAGTGACACCTTTCCGCATTTAGTCCTAGTAAGTTGTATAGTGGCATTGCAGATTAAGCATTAGGTCTAAGTACATGTACTAAGGCAACGACTATCTATGTTGCGTCAAAACCTGCCACGTCTTGTTAAAGCATTCGGTTATGCCTTCCCTATCAATACCACGAATGCATCACAAGGAATTCAGCAGGAGGAGATTGCAAGACACTTGACATCCACCTCTAAGATGAGCTACGAAGTATCCATGACCGCCAGCACATACCACAGTGGACTGCTCACTTCTGAGCGGACTTGACAACCGATCTTCAATACCAATGACATCCTTGACGCCTGTAGGCTATGGCAAGCTCGCACCAATTTTGCCCGGATTGCGCAGAATTAGTAAATCCCCATCTACCCGCCGCGCCTCTGGAACATCGCCTTCTCATACCACGACAGCAACCCCCAATCACGCGGCTCAGCGCTTGATCTGGGTTGTGGCTTTGGCGCCGCACAGCTAGCATCAGCTATCTCAGCACTCCATGTCCCCAATTTTTACCCTCGCTGACCCCTCTGAAGCAGCCCAGCGGCAGCGCACGCCAAGCTGGACTCGAAAAACACAAGGTCCAGCCGTGCCGGACCCAGGTCATCTCTCGTGCCACCTAAGCCCCACCGAAGATGCTGTGGTCGACTTAGCCGCACAAGAAGTAGTGACCATGTTTGAAGCCATCCACTGGCGCTGTGATGGTGGCAGAGGCTCAGGCACTGAAGCCTAAAGGCACAATCGCGAATCGGGAGCCACAGCCCACCACTAACGATACTGGAAATTCCTCAAGCGCAAG
>JAABUL010005190.1_pt1 | contig 16544 bp, 20 predicted proteins | sample 5559151 | NCBI WGS metagenome assembly JAABUL01 (sample SAMN10711876, study PRJNA513368) | rock metagenome | isolation source: Antarctica rocks | place: Antarctica: Victoria Land, Pudding Butte sud | reverse complement strand
ACGAAGTGGAAGACGCCTTTTTCCCCTTCCCCGGCGACTTCCTGGACGCCATCCACACCCATATCCAGCCACTGCCCGGCTATGAAGTCAAGCGCCGCAGCGACACGGAAGACCTGATGCGCCGCAGTAAAGAAGGCGTGTGATCGGACAAACACAAGGGGCGCGGCAACCGCCGCGCCCTGTTTTATTCTGCCAAACAAAATGCGGTATACTGGAAGAGGAGAAACGGCCTCATGTCCACCACTTTAGACCTTCCTGATGTCACCGCGCCCATTCAAGCGCTGACTGCTTGGCTCGCCCAGCCGACGACGAAAAAGCGGATGCAGGCTGCTGTCTCGGAGGCCGTTGCTGAAGTGGAGCGATATATCTTGAGCAACACCTCCCTGCGGGTGCCCCGTCAACGCGCTGAGCGGCGGAACGGCTTCCGACCTTGGCTGGATGCCTTCGCCTCTCATGGCTTCGAGCACTGGCTGAACTCGTATAAGCATCAGATCGCGCAAGAGATTCAAGCTGAGGTGCTTCTCGCATTCCCCGAAGTCCTCGCCGGCCTGCGGAACAGGGAACTGATTCGGGAGACCGTGCAAACCCTTCTTTGGCCGGAACTGGAACCGCTCCTGCGAAAGCGTGCGGAAGAACTGCTACTGACGCAGGCCATTCGCGGGATCGCTCTGACTTGGGCCAGCCGGAACTTGGGTGACAGTCTGCTGGTCGGTCTGCCGGAGAGACGGGACACTGGCTGGCTCGTCCCGTTGCACCTCCGCAACACCCAAGCCTTTGTCGCCCACGTTGAACTGGACCCGGATGGGGAAGTGCTGTCAGGCATTGGGGCCTTGCGGGCTGCCACCGGGACCATCGCATGATTACCAATTTCCCGCAGCACCGGCAGCAAACCGGCTGGAGTTGCCTCCCCACAGCCGTACTGTCTGTGCTGGAGTATCTTGGGCAGGGGGAGGTCAGCATGGATCAGGTCGCTGACTGGTGCCGGGTGCAGTCGGGGGGCGGGTGTCGTTGGGACGATAGCATTGAGAGCCTGCGTGATGCCTTGGTAGCTGAGTTCGACATGGATGTTTTGGATATGGAGGGCGATTGGGAAGGCATCTGTGAGGCGGTTCGGGAGGACGATGAGCCTGTCATTGTCACCATCGCCAACCCAAACCCTCTGGCTGAGCTGGTCGGTGATCATGCCGTTGTCGTCTTCCAAATCAGGCATCTGGGGGAACGTGGTGAGCACGTCGTTTACATGGACCCGGAGAGCGGCACCCATGAGAGCAAGCAAACCGACGAGTTCTTACAGTGGTGGGATACGCCCGGCCAACGTGGCCTACTGCTACGACCTTAAGCAAGTTTGGGTCGCGCCGCCCGATGAAGTGGAAGACGCCTTCTTCCCCTTCCCGAGCGACTTCCTGGACGCCATCCACACCCACATCCAGCCGCTGACGGGGTATGAGGTCAAGCACCGCAACGACGCGGAAGACCTGATGCGCCGCAGTAAAGAAGGCGTGTGATCGAACAAACACAACAAGGGGCGCGGCAGTTGCCGCGCCCCTTTCGATTGTCATTGTCAGTGAGAGGAAGATGATGAAGCAAGGTTACACGTCACTGACCATCAGGCGCTTGAGCTGGGTCAAGGCGCGGTTTTGCAGGCGCGAGACGTGCATCTGCGAGATGTTGAGCTGCTTGGCGACCTCCGCCTGGGACATGTCCTTGAAAAATCGGTGGATGATAATGGCGCGCTCACGCGGCTCTAGGGACTCCAGGGCGTGGTCCAGGTCACCGTAGGTCCCCAGGCTTCGCAAGGACTCGTCTTCGGCCCCGACGAACTCGGCCAGCGAGAGCGGCGCGCTGTCCGAATCGTGCATCATCTTGCTGTCCAGGGAGACCGTGTCATAAGCATTCCCCAGCTCGATCGCTTCCAGCGTCTCCTCCTCAGTCGCCCCGATCCGCTGGGCAACCTCCTGGATCGTCGGCGGACGGCCCAGCCTGCTGCTGAGGTGTTCCTGCGCCTTTGAGGCGGTCTGGTTCAGCTCCTGCAAGCGGCGCGGCACCTTTAGGCTCCACGCCTTGTCCCGGAAGTAGCGGCGGATCTCGCCGACGATGGTCGGCGTCGCATAAGTCGAGAACTTGGTGCCGCGCGCCGAGTCGAAGCGGTCAATCGCGTTGATCAGGCCGATGGTGCCGACCTGAATTAAATCCTCAAGCGGTTCGCCACGGTTGACGAACTTTCCCGCGAGGTAACGGACCAGATTGTGATGCATCACGACGAGCCGGTCCCGCATCTGAGGGTCCCGGCCCCGGGCATACCGGGCGAACAAGGTTTCGGCATCGTCCTGTGTCCAGTCAGCCGCCTTTTTCTGTGTCATGACAGTCATTTCGTTTCAGAGTGCCGTTCTAATAAAGTCGTCGCTACTCAGGAGCGTTTTTGGTCAGCACGACTCGTGTGCCCGCAGCCGTGGTCTCGATCTCGACTTTGTCTACGAGAATCTCCATCAGCAAGGCGCCCAGGCCCTGCTGGTCCACGCCGGCCTCTGCCAGAAGCTGGGCCTCTTCGGAGGGGGCGGCGGCATCCGTTTCGGCGATGTCGTCCGTGATCTCGATGGTCAGCGCATCGAGTGCCACCGTGGTGACAATTCGGATCGTGGCCGTCCCGCCCCCGGCGCGCTCGACGGCGTGCGTACAGGCCTCGCCCACGGCAAGGCGGACATCTTCCACTTCGTCATAGGAGAACGGCATCCGGCTCGCGATGCCCAGAACGGCGAGGCGCGCGACGCCGACATATTCAGGGCGGCAGGGGATGGTGAGCTGAACTGTTTCGGCTTGCGTGTCGGTCATAAGGCCACCCCTTCTTTGGCGGCGGCCTCGTCTTCGGTGGAGTAGATGTCGAATATCTTGTTCAGGCCAGTGATCTCGAAGATGCGCTGGATTCGCATCCCTGGCCCAACGAGGGCGAGGGTACCGCCTGCCTCGCGCAGACGCTTCAGGCCGCCGATCAGGACGCCCAGCCCTGTGCTGTCCAGATACTCGACTTTAGACAGGTTGATGATGACGCGCTTGACGCCGCGCTCGGCGAGATGCACCAGGTCCTGCTTAAGCTGCGGTGACGTGTAAACGTCCACCTCTCCTTCAATGTCCAGGATACAGGTCGTCTCGTCGGGAATGCGGCTGTTCATCGTGAGGTTCAAATTACGATCTCCTTTGGCAAAGTTTTGCGGTCATTCACAGGGAGCGCGGCATCTCAGGGGAGGCGGCAGACGTTTGGGACAGCTCGGTTAAAATTTGTTCCGCGCGGCGCTTCAGGTCATCCACAGTTTCCCCGATTTCATCGCGGGATTGCACGCGGGGCCGGCGGGACACCAGGAGGCCAAGCAGGGCGCCCGTGAGCGCGCCCGCGCCGACTCCCGCCAGGATCAAAAGGCCGATGCTGTTTTGGCCGATGCTGTTTTGGCCGATGCTGTTTTGGCCGATGCTGTTTCGTTGGTCATGGTCAGGCATGTCTGGATTGTAATCCCGTCGTGATAATCCCATTCACAGGCGCCGTTGGATGGCCGCTCCGCCCAGTACCGAGTCGCCGCTCAGGTCGTACAGCACCAGCGACTGGCCGGGGGTCACAGCCCGCTGCGGGGTGTCGAAGCGGACGACAATCTCACCTTCTTGCCCGCCTTTTTGTACGACGGCAGGCACAGGCGCCATGTTATAACGTATTTTCACCAGGACAGGGCGCGATTCCTGCACACCGGAGATCCCGACCCAATTAATGTCGTCGGCGACCAATCCCTCCGCCATCAGGTCGTCGCTGCCGCCGACCACGACCGTGTTCGTCTCGGCGTTGATGTCTACGACATACAGCGGGATGGGGGAGCCGACGTTGAGCCGGCGGCGCTGACCGATGGTGTAGAACGCGATGCCGTCGTGCGTCCCGCGCCGCCTGCCGCCCGTGTCCACGATGTCGCCGCTTTGGACAGTTTCCGGGGCGGTCTGCGCGAGAAAGTCCGTATAGGAGCCGCCCTGGACGAAGCATATTTCCTGCGAGTCCGGCTTGTCATGGACGGCCAGGCCCAGCTCGGCGGCGATGGCCCGCGTTTCGGCCTTGTTCGTGACCAGACCCAGCGGCATCAGGGTATGCGCCAGCTCTTCCTGCGTGAAGTGGTACAGCGCGTAGGTCTGGTCCTTGCTCCCGTCCAGGGCGCGGCGCAGCGTCCAGCGGCGCACGTCCTCTTCGAACTCGACGCGGGCATAATGGCCCGTCGCCAGGTAATGAGCGCCTAGAGCGCGCGCCTTGGCGAGCAGGGCGTCGAACTTGACATACCGATTGCAGTTGACGCAGGGGTTGGGGGTGCGGCCACGCTTGTACTCGTCCACGAAGTTCTCGATCACCTTCTCGGCGAAGAACTCGCGGAAGTTCAGGACGTAGTGGGGGATGTCCAGTTTGGCGGCGACCCGGCGGGCGTCTTCGACCGCGCCCAGGGAGCAGCAGCCGACCCCTTTGGTCTCAGTCGCGCTCTCCTGCCAAATCTGCATGGTGATGCCGATGACGTCATAGCCCTGCCGCTGGAGCAGGCCGGCGGCCACGGACGAGTCCACGCCGCCGCTCATGGCGACAACAACGGTCTGCCTGGTGTTGGACATGATACTACTGCTCTACTCGCTCGCCAGACGCGCCAGGGCGCGGGCGTAAATTTTGGCGGCCCGGATCAGGTGCTCCACAGGCCAGCATTCGTCCTTCTCGTGCGCGCCGCCGTCGGTCGGATCGGCATCCCGGAAGCCGGGGCCGAAGGCGATGCCTTTTCGCATCGAGCGGGCATAGGTCCCGCCGCCCATCGTCAGCGGCGCGGTGTCGTCGCCGGTCTCGTCACGGTATACCTGAAGCAGCGTCGCCACCAAGGGGTCATCCTGCGGCACATACAGGGGCGGCTGGTCGGACAGCGACTCCAGCGTCCACCCCGTTCCCGAAACGCCGTCCTTTAAACACCCGCGCAGGGTTTCCGAGTTCCAGGTGGCCGGATAGCGGATGTTAAATGTCAGTGACGCCTTGCCGTCCTGGAGCGCGACCACCCCGAGATTGCTGGTCAGCGGTCCGGCCACATCGTCGCGCCCCGCGATCCCCAGCGTCCCGCCCGTGGTGTCGCCCGCCCAGTCATGGATCAGACGGATGACCTGTCTTTGGTCTTCCTGATGGTCCAGCAGCAGCAGGGCGTCGCACAGCACGGCGATGGCGTTAACGCCGTTCTCCGGCGTGCTGCCGTGGGCGGAAACGCCTTTGGCGACGACGTGCAGACTGCCGCCTTCCATGTCTTCGGTCGTGATGCCGACCACGGCATTCAAACGTGCGACGACGGCGGCACGTGGGGCCGGGTTTTGCAGCACGGCCTCGGCGGTGTCCGGCACCATGTTCGGGCGCTGCCCGCCGACAAGCGAAATGATGCGGATGTGTCCGCCCTCCGGCGGCGCGGGGTGAGTCAGCACGGCGTTGGCGATGCCCTTCTCGGCGTAAACCAGCGGGAACATGGCATCCGGGGTGAAGCCCGTCACCGGCATCTCCTCGTGCGCGAAGTAGTGCTTGACGCAGCCGAAGCCGCTTTCCTCATTGGCCCCCAAGATCAGCCGGATGCGGCGCGTCAGCGGCACGGCGCACTCCTTGACGGCCAGCAGCGCCCAGAGCGCGGCCATCGCCGGGCCTTTGTCGTCGGTCGCGCCGCGCGCGTAAATCTTGCCGTTCTCAATCTCGGCCCCGAACGGCGGGTGCGTCCAGCCTGTCCCGGCGGGGACCACGTCCACATGGGCCAGCGCGCCGACGATGGGCGCGTCCGGGGCGACACCCGGTGCGGTCCACTCGGCATGGGCCGCATAGCCATCCAGGTGCTTCGGCGTCAGCCCATGCCGCTCCCCGACGCCCACGGCGTAGTCCAGCGCCTGCCGGGTCTCCGCCCCGAAGGGCGCGCCGGACGCGGGTGTGCTTTCGACGCTGGGGATACGCAGCAGGCCCTGGGTCGTTTCGACGATCTCCTGTCGGTGCGCCTCGATCCACTCCGAAACCTGCCGATCAATCTGGCTAAAGTTGTCCACGCAGCTGCTTTCTCCCTAAGTTGTTAAGCGAACGGATATGCCCTGCCATTATCCACAAAATGCAGGCGGGCGTCAACGTGAGTCCCCTGCCGAAGCCCTCACGATAATGCAATGACGACCGCTTCTGGGGCGCGCCCCAGGCGGAGGGGGAGGGCAGCCCCTTCCATGCCCCGGCTGACGATCAACGTGCGTCCGTTGATCACCTGCCGTCCCGCCCAGGTGACGGCGCTGCCGGGCGGCAGGTGCCGGTCCAGCCGCCGGTGGAACCACCGACTCAGCCAGTCCAGCAGCATCACCTGACCGCCGTGTGTATGGCCCGCCACTGTCGCCAGCGGCCTGAGTCCCGGCACCCAAACGGCATCCGGGTTGTGCGCCAGCAGCAGACGCGGCGTGTGCGGCTCCAGGCGGTTGAACCGCGCGTACCAATCCAACTCGGCTGCCGCCCGCCGGTAGTGGTCGGGCGTCTGGTACACGTCGGCCTGGTAGTAGGCCGGCGACTCTTGCAGGTCCTCCAGCCCGATGACCAGAAGCCGCTGCGACCCGACCTGAACCGCCGCCGCCTGGTTTCGGAGCACCGTCACGCCGCGCGCCCGGAGGCACTCGACCAGAGGCGCTGCGTCCCCGCCGAAGCTGGTATGGTCGTGATTGCCCAGCACGGCGAGCAGAGGAACGCCGAACTCGCGCATCTGCCGCAGCGTGGCGGTGAGCAGGGGCAGGTGGCGTGCGTCGTCATCAATGAAGTCGCCGCCCAGCAGCACCAGGTCGAACGGGTGGCGCCGGTGCCGCCGCAGGAGGCGGTTGATCTTCGACCGCAGGACACGGGGCCGCGTAAGCTTTCCCAGATGCCAGTCTGTCAGCAGCAGGACGCGCACGGGGGTGGTGAGCGGCTGATTGGGGTCGGAGACGTCGTGGTGGGTGACGCTGAGGCAGGTGGGTTCCACCCACCAGCAGTAAGCGGCCAGCAGTCCCAGAAGGTTCAGCAGCAAACGGATCATCGCGCGAATGTACCCCTCCCGTAAAGAAAATAGTTCGGTGTCGTCCGCAACGTCACTTTCCAGCCCAGGGCCGCGAGGCGTAGTGCCAGATCGTCAGGCCGGTAGAAGACCTTGACAATCCGAAACTCGCGCCCGTCATTGAGCCGGCGCAGAGTCGTCGTGGCGTCTTCCCCTTCCAGCCGGTGATCCGCCGCCGTAGAGGTCTCCTCGTAGCGCGAGTCAAGAAAGAACATCCGGCCCTGCGGCTTGAGGCAGGCCCGGACCAGGCCCCAGAAGGCGTCAAACCGCTCCGGCGGCACATGGGACAGCCAGAAGCTGAAGAAGACGACATCGTACTGCCGGTCCGGCGGCCAGTCAAAAACGTCGGCCTCGACGTACCGGACGGGCGCGTCACCCAGCTTCCCCCGGTTGATTGCCAGAGTCTCCGGCGAGGCATCCAGCGCCGTCACGCTGGCCGCGTGTTGCGCCAAGCGCCGCGTCCACCAGCCCGTCCCCGCCGCCAGTTCCAGCACGTCGCCGATAGGGTTGAAGGCTGCCAGCGCGTCCGACACTTGGCCGATCTCCTCGGCCCACCGTGCGTTCGCTTCCGGCCCCCGGTCATAGCGCCCATCGCGCCGGAACCACTCGTCGTACTCGCCCGCGCGGGCGCGGTAATAGGCGATCTGTTCGTTCTGTATGTTTTGGTTCATGGTACTTTGTCTATCACGCGCGTATAGTTCCCGACCTGCGACAGAAAAGCGGCCACGTCTGCGGGGCGGCGGCAGTGGATCACTTTATCCGAGTAGAGATCGAGAACCTGTGCTACGGCAGCGCGATTCCACGCGGCGTCATCATCGGCGGCGGACGGAACGGCGGGCACAGGGTTCAAATAATAGGGGCGCACACCCTTGGCGAAGTTGAGCATCTTCAGGAAACCGGGGTGAGGATTGTTGCCGGCGATGTCGGCCCGGATGTGGCGTATTACAATCCGCCGGTAGCAGATTATCCAGTGTAGGTCGAGCCAGACGATGACGTCCGCGCCTTGAAGCAGATCGTTCACCCACCAAACAAACCCTCCCTCTGACACCCAGGTCGGCTGAGACGCGATCCGCCGCACATCCTCATAACGCACTTCCTGTGAACGCTTGGCACCGTTCTCGTAACCGATATGGTCCAACTCGTAACGGGGTGCATCCATGATAACCGCCAGTTTTCGGGCCAGTGTGGTCTTCCCGCTCCCACCGGAGCCGATGATGTGAACGCGCTTATAATTTTCGGTAGCCACGACTTATACTCCCGGATGACTTTTTCGGATAGATGCTGCCCCACCTAGAGTGCGAGAGCGCGTGTCTGATAGATTTGGAAACGGAAACCGAACCATGCAGCACGCCGTACTCAACTATTCGGCCCCCTGCGGTTGCCCGTCTTCCTTCCTCATCTTCGACCGCAGGACGCGGGGCCGTGTCCACCTCCCCAGGTGCCAATCCGTAAGCAGCAGGACCCGAACCGGGTTGGTGAGCGGCCGGTCAGAGTCGGAAACGGCGTGGTGGGTGACGCTGAGGCAGGTGGGTTCCACCCACCAGCAGTAGACGGCCAGCAGCCCGAGCAGATTCAGCAGGAGATGGATCATGGGTAAGGCGCCCCGGAGCCGTGCAGAAAATGATTCGGCTTGCGTGGCTCCAACAGAAGACAATCCATAATTGCGTTATAATCTACGGCCCACTCTTCAAGCGTTTTCTTGTTGCCGTCCCAGTTCCACAGGTAGCGCTGGATAACCTTTATCTGATATTTCTGCTTCCGGTAAAGTGCAACGAGGGTGCCCTCTTTGAAGTAACAGACAAAGGCTCTGAAGGCAGGCGGTAAGGATTCGTGCAAAAACACACTTTGCACCAGTCGTCAGGTTTCTCCACTTTTCCAGGGTCAACCCGTCGTGAGTTCTTTGACCATACGAACTTCCGCCCATTTAACCTCATATCCAAGACGTTGGTTCAGAGCCAGCATACCTGGGCTGGCCGTGCTTGTAGCGATCTGGGCAAAACCATGCTGCTGGGCATAGAGGATCGTATGCAGTTTCAGAAGCGTGGCAACCCCTTGCCGTCGCCAGTCTCTATGCACAGCCGTATCCCCCTGGACTACTGGTCCCGCTGCGTTGCCTACTTCCAGAAAACTTAAACCAACATATCCTTCTCGCATCTTCGCCAGAAAGAAAGCATCCGGTTGCAACGGCCGATAGGATTCCCAGATGCGTTTCGCATCTTCGGCACTACAGCATTCCGCCTCATTGCCCACGCGGTAGGGATTTCCCACGCGCTCAGGGTTGGCTGTGCATAACATTGCTTGGATATTCTCGGCATACTCAGAGACCTGCTTTTGCTCCTGCCCAAGCGTTACAATGGTGATCCCCTGCGACTTCATGTGCATCGTCAGTGCTGTCAGATCCGTCGTGGAGGCGTTGGTAACTTGGAGCCTCAGATGAGTCATACGATTGGTCTCGGTAAAGCCGCGACGCACCAGAAACGCCAGGGCTTCAGCGCGATCCTCTGGCGTTCGCGCTTGCACTATCGTCGCCTTCTGATCTTGGAGTTCATTCAACAGATGATGAAAGAGGGCGCTGCCAATCCCCTGGCGCCGCCAGCCTGGCGCAACGATTAGATCCATGCGAAAGCGTCCCTCGCGTTGCGGCCAGATCGCTCCATAGCCGATTACTGCTGTAGGGTCATTGGCAGTCACGACTACATAGTCCCGCCGGATAAAGCCCTCTTCCTCGGGTTCGCTTGGCATCTGGGACCAAGCTTCCACGCACTCCCGGCGTTCGGGCGCTGCGGAGAGGATCAGCTTTTGTGTATTGGTCACGTCGCGTGGGTGGAAGGGCTGCAAAAGCCAGTGCATGATTGACGTTATCCTCGTTTCTCACCCAAAAGCATGTGCCTATCTTGCCGCAGGGTGCTATCGGGAGCAACGTAGCGGTAGAGCGTTTGTCGCGTAATCCCCAGTTCTTTGCAGAGTTCGCCGACGTTCGTTTCTGGCTATCCCATGGACGTCATTGCTAACCGTACTTTCGAAGCCGTCATCTTAAACGGGGCGTCTCCTTTGCGCCGGTAATAGGCGACTTGTTCCTGCCGCGCGTCTTCAGGACTCATGCTCCGCCTGTCTTTCCGCCATACGAGCTTTTATGGCTGCCTCCGCGCCGTTCTCCGTCGGCTCATAATAGGGCTGTGTCTGGACGCCTTCGGGCAGGTATTCCTGCGCCACATAGCCGCCGGGGTAGTCGTGCGGGTACAGGTACGGCGTGTCGCCTTTGGCCGCCCGGCCCGTGCCGCTGCGACTGTCCCGCATGGGCTTGGGGACCGGGCGGGCGCGCTCGGCCTCCACATCGGCGAGGGCGCGCTTCAGGGCGACGTAGGAGGCGTTGGACTTTGGCGCGGCGGCGAGGTAGGTGACGGCCTGGGCTAGATTGAGCTGCGCTTCGGGCAGGCCGACGTACTCCACGGCGTGGGCGGCGGCGTTGGCGACGACCAAGCCCATGGGGTCGGCGTTGCCGACATCCTCCGAAGCCAGGATGACCAGGCGGCGGGCGATAAAGCGGGCGTCCTCGCCCGCCGTCAGCATCCGCGCCAGGTAGTAAAGCCCGGCGTCCGGGTCAGAGCCGCGAATAGACTTAATGAAGGCTGAGATGGTATCATAGTGTGTGTCGCCTGTTTTGTCATACGTCAGTGCGCGCCTTTGCAGCGCCTCCTCGGCGATCTCGCGGGTGACGCGCCGCACGGCGTCGGCCTTCCGGGACTCGGGTCGGGTCGTGGTCGCGGCCAACTCTAAGGCGTTCAGGGCCGTCCGGGCGTCGCCGTTGGCCTTGTCAATGAGGTGGGCGCGGGCGTCCGATGCCAGCACGACGTTGAACTGTCCCAGACCGCGTTCGGGGTCGGAAACGGCGCGGTCCAGCAGCGCGCCTAGCTGCTCATCGGACAGCGACTCGAAGGTGAAGACGCGGGCGCGGGACAGCAGGGGCGCGTTGACTTCAAAGTAGGGGTTTTCGGTCGTCGCGCCGATCAGCACAACCGTGCCGTTCTCGACGTGGGGCAGCAGGGCGTCCTGCTGGACCTTGTTGAAGCGGTGAATCTCATCAATGAACAGGACGGTCTTCTTGCCGTACAGCCGCCGCCGCGTGGCCGCCGCCTCGATGACTTTCCGCAGGTCGGGGATGCCCTGCGTCACGGCGCTGAAGTTCTCAAAGTGCGACGAAGTCCGCTGGGCGACGATGCCGGCCAGTGTGCTCTTGCCGACGCCCGGCGGCCCGAAGAAGATCACCGACGTCAGCGCGTCCTCTTCAATGGCCCGCCGCAGCAGGCTGTCGGGGCCGAGGATGCGCGCCTGGCCGACGAATTCTTCCAGCGTCGTGGGCCGCATCCGTGCCGCCAGAGGCGTGTTGGGCGCGGTCGTCTGGGCAGTCGGGGCGCCGTCGTCAAAGAGGTCCATGCCCTTATTGTAGCACACTGCCGGGCGTGTCCGCTCGGCTCACGCGCGGCGGCCGGAAGTCAAGTTTCTGCACGGGGGCGGCGGTTCGACCAGCGGCAGGCCCAATGTTGCTACGACCCACGCCGCGAACTGGTCGGCCTCATCTGATCGGCTGAACATTTCGAGATGCTGGAAGTCCCACCTGCTGCGCTTCCAGGTGATGCCGACATGATATAGACTGTTCCTCGGCCGATACCACATATAGACGCCTGCCATGTCTTCCCACGGCCCCTCTTGAACGCACGGGCGAAAGGGCCACCCGTAAACACGGCGATAGGTGCGCCGGTCCACGTCTAGGAATAAGTCGTTCGGCCCGGAGAGATACAGCAGCGGCAAGCCAACGGCGATGCAAATGATTTCCAGTAGCCCGAATAAGGCCCAGGTTTCGGCGGTAAAAAGCGGGCGATGGCCTCTCACATCAAAAACGCCCGCCACGTACATGAGCGGGTAGCCGGTGATGATGACAAGCGCGAACAGCACCATGAAAAGCCGGAAGCCCCACGGCGCGCGAAAGGCCGTTTTTCGTGGCAGAGGCGGGAGAGGCTTGCTGCGGGCGTCCCGTTCCTGTCGGTTGCTGACGAAGGCAAAGACCACGCCCAGAACGACCCAGGCGAAGAAGCCGATGCCCATGATCTCCTCGCCGCTCAAGGAAATGCTCATGCCGCAATTATACCTGCCGATTTGGGTACATCGAGGACAAACAGCAAGCGGGAGGCCGTGAAAATGGGAGTGTTGGCACAGTTGCGGGCGCTGACGACGGATCAGAGGAATGCCTTTCTCGCGGCGTATCTGGGGTGGACGCTGGACGCTTTTGACTTTTTCGTGGTCGTGTTTGTGCTGAAGGACATCGAGAAGGAGTTCCACGCCTCGGCACAGCAGGGGGCGTCGGTGCTGTTCGCGACTCTGGCCTGCCGCCCCATTGGGGCGTTCCTGTTCGGCGCGATGGCGGATCGGTACGGGCGGCGCCTTCCGCTGATGATAGACGTCATCCTCTATTCCGTGCTGGAACTGGCGTCCGGCTTCGCGCCGACGCTGACGGCGTTTCTGGTCCTGCGTGCCCTGTTCGGCGTGGCGATGGGCGGCGAATGGGGCCTGGGGGCATCGCTGGCGCTGGAAAGCACGCCCGCCGCCTCGCGCGGTCTGCTGTCCGGCATCTTGCAGCAGGGCTACCCGGTCGGCTACCTGCTTGGTGCCGTCCTCTACCCGTTTGTCGTGCCGCACTTAGGTTGGCGATGGATGTTCTTCCTCGGCGCCCTGCCCGCCTTGCTGTCGCTGTTCATCCGGTCCAAAGTCAAGGAGTCGCCCGTCTGGGAGCAGGAACGGCCTGCCCGTGAGCGATTCGACTGGAGGCAGGCGCTCCGGCAGCACGGCGGCCTGTTCTGCTACCTCGTCCTGCTGATGACGGCGTTCACCTTTATGTCGCATGGGACCCAGGATTTGTACCCGAAGTTCCTCCAGGTGCAGCGCAAGTTCGACGCCAACACCGTCAGCGCCATCGTGATCATCTACAACCTCGGCGCTCTGATCGGCGGGATCGTCGTCGGCACGCTGTCGCAGCGGATCGGGCGGCGCAAGGCCATCGTCATCTTCGCGCTGCTGGCCCTGCCGGTCATCCCGCTGTGGGCCTTTTCCCATTCCCCGGTCCTGCTCGGTGTGGGCGCGTTCCTGATGCAGTTCTGTGTGCAGGGCGCGTGGGGCGTCATCCCCGCCCACTTGACCGAGCTTTCGCCCACCGCCCTGCGCGGGACATTCACCGGCTTCGCCTACCAGCTCGGCAACCTGCTGGCTGCCGCAAACGCCAACATCCAGACGAAGATCGCCGAGCATCACGGCGGCGTCAAGCACCCGGACTACGCCCTGGGCCTGTCCACGGTGATCTTCATCGTCCTGCTGGCCGTCGCGCTGGTGACGGCCCTGGGCAAAGAGGCGCGCGGTACGGAGTTCACGGCGGACGGGTGAGACATTTCGGTTCCCCCAGAATTGGGGGCCAAGGGGCTTCTTCGGGTACAATGGGGCATGGCACAATCCTCTTTGTTCGACGCCGTTGACCCCGTCCCGCCCCCGCCGCTGCCCGCCTCGTGGCTGGCCGCGCTCCAAGGCGAATTCGACAAGCCCTACTGGCCAAAATTGCAGGCGTTCGTCGCCGACGAGCGCGCCCATCACGCCGTCTACCCGCCGGCCGAAGACGTTTACTCAGCCTTCCAACTCGCCCCCTTCGACGACATCCGCGTGTTCCTGCTCGGCCAGGACCCTTATCATGGGCCGGGCCAGGCACACGGCCTGTGCTTCTCCGTCCGCCCCGGTGTCGAGACGCCGCCCTCCCTCGTCAACATCTACAAAGAACTGCGTGATGACCTGGGCTGCCGCATCCCGAACAACGGCTATCTGGTGCCGTGGGCCGCGCAGGGTGTCCTGATGCTCAACGCCGTGCTGACCGTCCGCGCCCATACCCCCAATTCGCACAAGGGCAAGGGATGGGAAATCTTCACCGACAGCGTCCTTCGCCATGTCAGCGCCCGCCCCGACCCCGTCGTCTTCGTCCTGTGGGGCGGCTACGCCCAGAAGAAGCTGCCCCTGATTGACACCACGCGCCACCTCGTCGTCCAGTCCGCGCACCCCTCGCCGCTGTCGGCAAGAAATGGCTTCTTCGGCAGCAAGCCGTTCTCCCAGATCAACGCCGCCCTGCGCGGCTGGGGCAAGCCCGAAATAGACTGGCATATCCCCGACTTGTGAGCGCCCGATGATTCTACAGGTAGGAATCAGACCAGGGCGTTGATCAACCCGCCGAAATTGGGAACCACTGATGATTGACGAGGAACAAACATCACTGCACACTGCCGCTGCCGCCGGTGATGCCGATACGGTTCGCACTCTTCTTGATCAAGGAGTAGATGTCAATTGCGTAGACTCTCATGGCCTCACGGCGCTACACCGCGCGGTTTGGGATGGGCATTTGGAGACTGTGCGTGTTCTCATTGAGCGGGGCGCGAACGTAAACGCCAAGCGAGTAGTTGGTGACGTGGGAAACGCTTGGACGCCACTTCATCTCGCCGCTGAGAACGATCAAGTTGAATGCGCTCACCTTCTCCTAGAAACAGGAGCCGATCCAGACCCCAAAGACGAGTACGGTCAAACGCCGCTGTTCCTGGCGGCAGAAGAAAACAATCATGGGGCAGGGCAGGCTGAACTAGTGGCTCCTGATGTGGCCCGCCTTCTGATCAAACACGGGGCAAGTGTCAGAGGAACCAACGTTCACCAGACTTGGACGGGCGTTAGTCCCGACACTGGGATAGAGGCGCGTCTTGAGGCACTAGAGCTGGTAAAGCAGGCGACGCAGGAAATGAAGTGATAGTTCGCCTTGAGACTTTGAAGGCGTGGTCTCGGGAGATTGGAAAAATCATGCGGACCTGGATTGCAGTCCTCACTTTAGCCATGATGATCACCTCAACAACGGCGCTGGCGGCGCCGACGAAGCCGATCCATTTGGAGGCGGCGGACGCGCAGCTTGTCGGCGTCACGCTCGCTACGGCCATTCCCGGCTACACGGGCAGGGGGTATGCGGGCGACTTTGCGCCGACGGGTGCCAAGATCGTCTTCACCCTCCCCGATGCCCAGCCGGGAATCTACACTGTCAGCCTTCGGTACAGCGCGCCGTCGGGGGAGAAGGGGTATGACCTGGTCGTCAACGGGGCCAGGTTCTCCGGGATGCTGCCGAAGACCGGGAACGTGTTCGCGACGCATCCGGCGGGCAAGGTGGAGCTGGCAGCGGGGCGCAACACGCTGGCGATTGAGCGAGGGTGGGGGTACTACGACATTAACGCCCTGGACCTCGTGCCCGCGCCTCCACCTCCGCCGCTGGCGAAGCCGCCCATTAGGCTGTCGGACACGCATGCTTCGGTGGGGACTCGGGTGCTGATGCGCCGCCTGGTCGGCTTGTACGGGAGGGAGACGCTGTCGGGGCAGTATGAAAACGCGGACAACGACTACATCCACGAAGTCACGGGCCGGACGCCGGCAATCTACGGCGACGACTTCATAGACTATTCGCCGTCACGGGTCGCCCACGGCGCGAAGCCGGACGCGACGGAGCAGATGCTGGCGCACGCCAAAGCGGGCCAGATCGTCACGGCCTCGTGGCACTGGAACGCTCCGGCGGGGCTGATTGACAAGGAGATCACGGACGCCCAGGGTCACACGACCGACGCCCGCTGGTACAAGGGGTTTTATACGAACGCGACGACGTTCGACGTGCAGAAGGCGCTGGCCGATCCGAAGTCGCCGGAGTACGCCCTGCTCCTGCGGGACATGGACGCGGTCGCCGTGCAGCTTCAAAGGCTGTCCGATGCCCATGTCACGGTCCTGTGGCGTCCGCTGCACGAGGCCGCAGGGGGTTGGTTCTGGTGGGGCGCGAAGGGACCCGGCCCCTTCAAGCAGCTCTGGCGGCTGATGCACGACCGGCTGACGAACGTTCATCACCTGCACAACCTGATCTGGGTGGACAGTTCGGGCGGCAGCCCGGACTGGTATCCCGGCGGCGACGTGGTGGATGTGGTGGGCGTGGACGCTTACCCGTCCGACATCACCGACCCCCTCAGCGCCACCTGGGACACCCTGACCAAAGAGTACGGCGGGCGGAAGCTGCTGGCCTTGACGGAGTTTGGGGGTGTGCCGAATGTGGAAAAGATGCGCCGCTACGGCGTCCGACCATCTTATTTTGTGTCCTGGACCGGCGACCTCGGCCCGAAAAAGAACGCAAAAGAGGCGCTGACACGGATTTATCGGTCCGGCGAGGTGGGGACGGCGAATAAGCTTCCGGCGGCTGACAGCAGCCGCCGGTGAAGCGGCGGGTGGTCTAGGACGGCGGGTGGTCTAGAGCGTGTTAGGCACTTTGCAGCAGTTTAGCGGCTTTGACGAGCATCAAGATGGCAAAAACCACGAAATGCAGCCCCGCCAGCGTCTCGGGAAACCGCTCATAGTCTTTGGCAAGCCGTCGAAAGC
>JAABUL010005189.1_pt1 | contig 16547 bp, 14 predicted proteins | sample 5559151 | NCBI WGS metagenome assembly JAABUL01 (sample SAMN10711876, study PRJNA513368) | rock metagenome | isolation source: Antarctica rocks | place: Antarctica: Victoria Land, Pudding Butte sud | reverse complement strand
CGTGGGACAGGTGATGGCCGCAAGGCGAGGTCGCAGGTCGACCCGTGAAGCCTGTATGGAGAGCTGCGCCAGGAAGGTTGTCGGGCCGATTTCGTCGGCCATCGCCAGGACGACGTCGACGATGGAGAGCATGCGTAGGTGCTGCGCGTTCACCAGCCGCGGAAGCAGCGTTTGCGAGGTAATGCTGGCGAAGTCGCCCGACTGAGTACGCGCGGCCATGGCCGCCCAGCTCGCACGTTGCTCAGCGCGCGGGGGGTGTGCCGTGGCGGACAGCACCGCGAGTCCGATGATCCGTTCGGGGGCGGCGGCCGCAGTCGCGAGGGCCGCGATCCCGCCGAGCGACAGCCCGGCCAGGGCAAAGCGTCGGTAAGGCAGCGCAAGTATGTGCTCAACCATTTGCTCGATACTGCTCCCGGCGAGCGCCACGACTTCCAAATGAGCCCAACGACGCAGGCGTTGATGCTGCGCCTGCCACAAGCGGTCAGAGCACAGCATTCCAGGAAGGAGCAGACACACCGGCTCCGCCCGCATCGGAGTACCTAGCGGGATTCTGGAGTCGGTTGGACAGCTCTCAGATGCGTGCTCCGCAGCACGGGGGTCACGGGGTGGACGACGGCGCGGGGCTCCGCACCATGACCCCGCAGCTGTTCGAGCAGTAGTGCTACTGCACTGCTCAGCATGGCGTCGAAGGGAACCCTGATCGTGGTCAGATCGAACACAGGCCACGCCGCTTCAGCCAGGTCGTCGAAGCCGACCAGCGCGATGTCCTCGGGAACGCTGACGCCTAGTTTGTGAGCGGTGTTGATGGCGCCGATCGCGATGATGTCGTTGGCGCAGAACAGCGCCGTCGCCCGATAACGCCCCTTCAGCAGGTCCGGCAGCGCGGCGCGCCCGTGGGAGTAGTCGAAAGGGCCCCACCGCACCCGCGACGGGGGCAAGGAGGCCCCACCCTCGGCCAGACCCTGACGAAAGCCGGCCTCACGCCCCAGTCCGGTACTCGTGTCCTGCGGCCCGAAGAGCGCGCCCACCCGGGTGTGACCGGCGGCCAGCAACAGTTGCGCAGCCAGCCTTCCCCCCGCGACGTTATCCGCGACTGCGGCATCGACCTCGAGTCCCTCAACCGTACGATTCACCAAGACGAACGGAAGGCCTCGGCGCCTGAGCTCGTGCGGGAGTCGGGCGTTGACGTGGGCCGACGTGATGATCACACCGTCGGCCCAACCGCCGAGCAGGTTGGCCTCCATCCCCACGGGGTCACCGCGCTCGGCGAGCAGGGTCATCGAGTACCCGTGATCGGTGAGTTCGTCGTGGATCTGCTCGACCAGCAGTGGCCATAGGGCGTTGTCCAAGTCGGCGACCAAGGCAATGCGCCGTGTCGCGCGGGTGGATAGGCTGCGGCCCAGTTCGTTGACGCTGTAGCCCAGCTTGCGCGCCGCCTCTGTCACGCGTTTGCGTGTACTTTCGGCGATGTTCGGGTCGTTGCGCAGTGCGCGGGAGACGGTCGGCTGGGAGACGCCGGCGACGCGCGCAACGTCGTGGCTGGTCGCCGCCGCTCCCGCTGCGTGGTGGGAACGCGGGGCCCGGGCGGTCGGCATCAGTAGCCCCCAGCGGCGACCTCGGTAGGCGGCGTCCCGCGGGCCACCGCGATCCGCTGCGCGGCGCTGTCCTTGAGGAGTACGACATCGTTTCCGGGCGTCACGAGATCGAACCCGGTCTCGGCCAGGCGTCGCGCCATCTCGGCGTCCGCGCAGTAGGCACCCACCGCGACACCAGCGGAGTGGGCGACGGCGAGTACACGCATCAAGGCGGCCTCCACTTCGGCAGCAACCGGGACGGTGGCCGGGGTCACACCCAGGGAGAGCGCGAGGTCGTTGGGGCCCACGTAGATCCCGTCCAAACCGGGTACGGCCACAATTTCCTCGAGATTGTCCAGCGCGGTCCGCGACTCGACCATCGCCCAGACCTGCAGGGTCGCGTCCGCCCCTTGGACGTAGTCCGGGCCGCCATAGAGTGCCCCCCTGGACGGGCCGTAGCTGCGGCGTCCCGATGGGGGATAGCGGCAGGCCGCCACGAGAGCCGTGCACTGCTCACGAGTGTCGATACTCGGGCAGATCAATCCGTACGCGCCTGCATCGAGCAGCTTGCCGATCTCCGCGCCGTTCAGCTGTGTGCACCGCGCCATCGGGACGGCGGGGCCGGTGCTGATCCCCTGGAGCAGGGCGATCGCGCGGTCGATGCCGAACATTCCGTGTTGAAGGTCGATGGTGACGGCGTCATAGCCTGCGTGCGAGAGCACCTCGGCAATGTAGGGACTGTCGCAGGAGACCCACGCGTTGATCGCGGGCGTTCCTGCCTCGAAGAGCTTCCGAAGTCGATTTGCTCTCATCGCTTTCACTTTCTGCGTGCGCGTTCGTTGACCACGGAGGCGAGGGCCCGTGCCGGGTGCTGACTGTGGCCTCGGGCCGGCCCTCTATCCCTTGACCGCCCCGCCGGCAAGACCGGCGACGAAATACTTCCTGGCGAAGATGGTGATGAGGATAATGGGTACTGCGAGGGCGAGGCTCAGGGCCGCGAGGAGTTGGAAGGTCGTGATGTCGTCCGCGCCAGATTGGGCGGCGACGAACACCGGGATGGTGACGGCGTTGTTCTGAGTCAGGGTCAGGGCGACGAGGTACTCCTGGAAGGCGAGAAGAAACGCGAACAGGCCTGCCGTGACCAAGCCCGGTCCGGTGATCGGAACAATGACTCGCCGAAATGCTTGCAACCGAGTGCAACCGTCCACCATGGCGGCCTCGTCGAGTTCTTCGGGGATCTCGCGAAAGAAACCGGTGAGCAGCAGCAACATAAAGGGCATGTTGATGGCGACGAAGGCGATGACCAATGCGGTGTCGGTATCGTAGAGTCCGACAGCTCGAGAGGCCTGGTAGAACGGCAGGACGACCGCGAACCGGGGTAACGCGCGGAAGACCAGGGCGAGGACGAGCAAAGTCGGACCGATGCGACCCCGGTAGCGTGAGAATGCGTACGCGGCGGGCGCACCGATGACGAGGCTCACCACCACCGACAGCACCGCCACCAACGCAGTGTTGGACAAGACCTTGGCGAACTTGGTTGCCTGCCACAGTTGCTGGAAGGCACCGCCCTGGGGAGTGAAGATCCAGATCGGTGGGTTACGGAAGGCGTCGACAAACGGCTTGAGGGCGGTCAGGCCAGCCCAGATGAACGGGGTCATCATGAGCAGCACGATGCCGATCATGATGACGAAGCTCAGGACGGAGCCCTGGGTGTCGTCGGCACGTCGGCGTTTGCCGGAACCCCGGCGGTTCGGCAGTGTCGGTCGCCCACTGGCCGGGCGGTCAGCGTCTATCACAGCCATCAGATCCCCCTCGCGTCGCGCCACGTTGAGCGCAGGAACGGCATGAGCAGTATCAGGGTGAGCACGATCGTCATCACGTTGACGGCGCTGCCGATGCCCAGCCGGTAGCTGTCGTTGAGAGCGATCTGGAAGACGTAGGTCATCAGCGACTCCGTGCCCAGCTGAGAGGCGGCCGGGGTGATGATGCGGATCGAGTCGAAGACCTTGAGGGAGTCCATGATGCCGATGACGCAGACGAAGGACACCAACCGTCCCAGTCCAGGGATGACGATGTAGCGCTGCCGCTGCCACCAGTTGGCGCCGTCGAGCTCTGCGGCTTCCATGGGTTCCTTGGGCAGGCCCTGCAGTCCGGCGTAAAAGATCAGGATCGCGAAAGGTATCTCGTGCCAGACCAAGTGCATGCTCAATAGGGCGCGAGCAGGCCACTCGTCGACGAGCCAGTTGATCTGAATCCCGAAAAGGTCCAGCAGCCGGTTGACCGGTCCACCGAACACGTCGTTGAACAGCCAGGAGAAATCGAGTGCGCCCACGACGGTGGGTACGACGTAGGTCGACAACAGCATGCCCAGGAAGATGGGACGGCCCCAACGAACCTTGTTGAGCAGCATCGCGATCGCGTAGCCAAACGCCACTTTGATCGTCGTTACCACCAGGGCGAAGCCGATCGTGAACTCGGCGGCCTGGATGAACCGGGGACTTGTGAGCAGCTCCCGATAGTTGGCCAACCCGTTAAAGACGCCGGGCTGACCCACCGGGATGTTCTGAAAGCTCCAGTCCAGTGTTGCGATGAGCGGAACGACCAGCAGGGCCACCATGAGCCCGATCGCCGGTAACGACAGCGCGAAGAACGTTCTGGTACGCATCCGAGGCCATCCTCTCTTGGGTACAGCCGCAGCGGCCGACGACGCGTCGTGCTGTCGTCAGCCGCCGTCGCTTTACTTGGCGTAACCGGCCTTCGCGATTGCGCTGATGGCGGCCGCCTGTGCTTCGTCGAGGGCCGCTTGAACGGGCTTCTTGCCTGAGACCGCGTCGCCGATGGGGGCGCCGATGACGCTGTAGACGTCAGCCATGTAGGGCACCTGATCCAGCGGCTTGGGGCTGGCGGATTTGAGGATGTCCTGCGCGCTCGCAGCGAAGGGGACGTTCGTGCCCTTGAGCAAGTCCAGCCGAGCCGGCAGCGCGTTCGGCAGTGCGGCCTTCGCCGCCTCAGGGCCCGTGGCGACGGCGGCCAGTTGAGACAGCAGTTTGGGGTCGACCGTGGAGTTCTTCGCAACGCCGAAACCATCCACCGAGAGGAAGGACAACGGCTGCCCGCCGGCGGCGATGGACGGCGGTGTGGCGAAGGCGAAATCCTTGGCATTCGGCGACTTGGTCGGATCGACGAGGGGTCCGAGTCGGCCGGTCACGAGTAGGCCCATGGCCGCCTGCCCGGTCTGCAACTGCGTCGTGACCTCAGGTGAGGAGAAGCTGAGCACCTGCGGGGACATGAAGGGGAGCAGAGACTGCACCGCCTCGACCGCCTTGACTGCGGTCGGGCCGTTCAGCGCCGGTACCGGCTGGCCAGGCACGAAGTAGTCCCCACCGAGTGACCGCAGCGCCTGCCCGAAGAGCCCCTGGATGTCATTGGCGGGCGCGATCGGGACGGCGAGCGGGAACTTGACATCGCCGGAGTCCTGGATCTTCTTGGCCACCGTGCGCAGCTCGTCGAAAGTGGTGGGGGGCTTCAGGCTCAGCTTGTCGAAGATGTCCTTGCGGTACACCAGGTGCTGGACGCTCCAGTAGGTCGGCAGCCCAAACTGGTGGCCGTTGTACTTCAGCGCGCTCAGCAGTTGGGGGTCGATGCTGCTGATGCTGTATTTATCGGTATTTTTGTTGATGAAGTCGTCGAGCGGAACGGTCCAGCCGCGGTCGGCGTAGAGGGGGTAGACCGTGCCGAATTCTTCGATCAGGTCATAGCTTGCCGTCGATCCCGACAACGACTGCACGGCGCGTTGCTTCTGCCCGGACAGGTCGGTCGCCGGGTGGTTGATCGTCAACTTGTCCGACTTGCAATTCGCGGTCAGTGCGTTGGTGAACGGATCGGTCGCCGCGCTGTTGTACGCCAAGATGTTGACCGTGGTCTGGTTCGCCGGCTGGGTGATGTCGCAGGCGATCTTGGTCTGCGATCCGCCCACTTCTGAGCCGGCACCACACCCGGCGGCCAGTAACAACCCCGAGACGGAAGCGATACTGACGGCGAAGCGCCACCGGGTGACGGCCCGCTGACCTGACGGGCGAAGTGCTACCGACACGGATACCTCCTGTGAACTGCGGGGGGCGACCATCCGGTCATAGCTCGAGACCGGCTTCGCCCTTGGGTGTATACGTATACAAGACCCACGGGGACCGTAAAGTCAAGGGTCTGAGCGGACTAATTCCCGAAACGTCGGGCAGGATCGTCTGCCAACCCTTGCCGACAGCATACGTATGCAGTACATTTTGCCGTAGCGAACGCAAGCCATGCCAGTCCGCCACTTTTCCGCTGCTACAGAGAGGAACCGACACCCGTGACCGTCAACCCCAAGAGCTACGCCCCTTTCGCCAGCCCGGAGGACTACATCCTCGGCTGGACCGATTTGATCTGGGATGATTACGGGCTCGGTCGACTATCCGAGCACTACGCCGATGACATGGTCGTGCACAGCGCCTATGGACCGATTCGCGGCATGCAGAACGTCCTTCGTGGCTCACTGGTCAAGAAGAGCGCCTTCCCCAACCGCATCGGGACGGCCGAGGACGTGATCTGCGAAGGACGCGGCGAGGACGCCTTCATCAGTCACCACCGCGTGTTCCACTCCGGCCCGCAAGAGGGTTGGTCCAGTTACGGGCCTCCAACGCTGAACAACTCCGAGTCCAGGAACATAGCGATCTGTCTCGTGCGCAACGGGCTGGTCGAGGAAGAGTGGGTTGTCCGGGACGAGTACCGAGTGGTGACCACTTTGGGATTCGACCCGGAGCAAGTCGCGCGCACGGTTGCTTTCCCCGACGAGGAGGCGGGCCTGTTCGGCCGAGCGGCGCCCAGCGACGTCCTCGTGGCGGGCGAGTCAGGCCCACGACCCGACGCACACGTAGCGGAAGCCGCGTCCATCGAGGAGTTCCTCCACGAGGTGTGGGACCAACGCCACCTGGAGCGGGTGCCGGAGTTCACCCACCGTGATCTGTTCCTCGAGACGACGCGGGCGCGCATCCGAACCCGGGCAAAGAATTACCAGGCAGATCTGAGTCAGATGATTGCCCCCTTCCCGGACGCCACCGTCGAGGTGCGGGACATCGCCGCCAACACCGCAGACGAACAGGGCACGAGGATCGGCGTGCTGTGGAGGCTGACAGGCACGTACGACGGCGCGCCGATTTACGGTCCGCTGACCCATTCGCCGATTGAAATCCTCGGATCCTCACAGTTCTTGCTACGCAAGGGCAAGATCATCCACGAGTGGCGGGTGTTCGACGAGATCGCCGTCATGGCCCAGCTCGCCAGGGCCAGGGGCGATGAGCCCGCCCGCTGTTGACCGGCATGAAAATTCCAGTTCTGACGGGTTTCGTGCCCAAGCAACGCGCAACTTGAGTGGAGATAGATCTGTGACAGCAACACCGGCTGGCGTCCTGTACGGGCACCACACCGCGCTGGCGGCACAAAACCTGCAGGCGGGTGGGCGGCGAATGAATCAGCTCCCCGAGTTTCTGAGCGCTTACGCGTTGGTCAAGGCCGCGGCGGCGAAGGCCAACCGGGATTTCGGACTGATCCCGCCGCCGAGCGCTGACGCCATCGTCCGGGCGGCATGCGAAGTAGTCGCCGGCGACCATCGCAGCCAGTTCCCGCTCCCTCTGCTGCAGGGGGGCGGGGGAACCTCCGCGAACATGAACGTCAACGAGGTGCTGGCTGCGCGAGCGAGTCAACTGCTGCAGGAAGACGGAGATCCCACGACCCTGCACCCCAACGACCACGTGAACTGTTCGCAGTCGACGAACGACACCTACCCCACGGCGATGGCACTCACGTTGCTCGCTCGCGTTCGAGGTCCGCTCGTTGCCCTTGACGAGGCAGCCAGTTGTCTTGGCGAGCTCGCCACGGAGTACGGCACCATCCAGCGTCTTGGACGGACCTGCCTGCAGGATGCCGTCCCGCTGAGCATCAGCGACACCCATCGGGCTCAGGTCCGTGCTGTGCAGCGGGTGCGGGCGGAGCTCGAGGAGGCCGTCCTGTCCCTCGGCGCGGTCCCGTTGGGAGCCACCGCGGTGGGCACCGGATTGGGCGCTCCACCGGGTTTCGCCGCTACGGCCGTACGGCACCTCGCCAAGCTGACCGAGCACGCGCTTGTGCCGACCCGCGACCCGTTCGACGCATTCGCCCACTTCGACCCCTACGCCAAGGTAGGTGCGGCCGCCACTCGATGTGCCCTAGTCCTGGCGAAGATCGCCAGCGACCTCCGGCTGCTCTCGTCGGGCCCGCGTTCAGGCATCGGCGAGATCACCCTGCCACCCCTGCAACCGGGATCGTCGATCATGCCCGGAAAGGTCAACCCCGTCGTCCCCGAACAGGTTCTGCAACTGAGCTTTCGTGTGCGTGGCTGCGCCCACACGGTTGAGCTCGCCGTCGCGGCCGGGGAGCTGGAACTGAATGTGATGGAGCCGGTGATCCTCGACGCCCTGGTCACCGCGCTCAGTGACCTCGAGGACGCGGCGAGTTCACTGGCGGCCAAGTGCCTGCGCGGGATGCGGTGGAACACCGAGACGGTGACCGAGCACCTCTCGGGATCGCTGGGCGCCCTGGTCACCATGGCGACAGCAGCCGGCTATGACCGGGCGTCCGCGTTCTCCTCACAACGGTGAGTACTACTGCCCGCACGAGGCCCGTCCGGATAGTCACGACGGGCGGCACCATCGCGTCGCGTCGAGACGTCCATGGCGCGGTGCAGGCGCTGGACCCTGGGTTGCTGATCCGATCGTGGCCCAACGTCGCCGCGGCTGGTGAATCACCAGAGGTCGAGGAATTCGCCATCACCGGCAGCCACGAACTGACGCTCGACGATTCCTGGCGTCTGGCCCGACGTCTCCGCGTTGTCGCGGAGGCGCGCATGAAAGGGATCGTCGTAACGCACGGCACCGATTGTCTAGAGGAGGCGGCGTTCTTGGCGGCCCTCATCCATCGGGCCCGGATCCCCATTGTCTTCACCGGCGCGCAACGCAGCGCCGACAGTCCTCACCCCGACGGGCCGCGCAACGTGGCCGACGCTATCGCGTTGGCGTCTGATCCGCACACGAGCCAGCTGAGTGTCGTTGTCGCCATGGACGGCGTCGCCTTCCAGGCACGAGATGTCACCAAGGTGAGCACCCACATGTTGCGCGCGTTCGATGCGCCCGGACACCGCGCCGTCGCCCGGATACGCGGAGGCAACGTCCGCGTGCTCGGCACGGCGATACCGCAAGCGGTGCTGCACGACGCGGTTCTCCCCAGCCGACTTCGCCGAGTCGACATCGTGCCGGTCTACCTGGGTGCCGACGACGTGCTGCTGGCCGCCGCCGTGGCGGGCGGGGCCGAGGGGATCGTGCTGGAAGCGATGGGCGCTGGGAACGCCACGCCCACCATCTTCGAGGGCGTACTCCGAGCGATATCGAAGGGCATCGTGGTCGCAGTGACCACTCGGGTCGCCACCGGCGCTGTCAGCGCGACCTACGGCAACGGCGGTGGACACGACCTCGCCGAAGCCGGCGCTGTCATGCTGGGCGACCTGAAGGCACCCAAGGCGCGGCTGGCCCTCAGCCTGGCCTTGGCGGCGACCAGCGGCTCAGACCACGCGCGAGATCTGACCCTGCACCTCGCAGGCGTCAATGGTGCTGAGGAAGCGGGGTGTTCGCCCACATGGTGACAACAACCGACGTAGTGGTTATCGGCAGCGGGATCATCGGTTGCTCCGCTGCACTTGAGCTGGCGCGGAACGGTCATCGCGTTGTGGTCGTCGACCGTCAGACCGGGCCGGGCAGAGGCTCGACGGGCGCCTCCTCCACGGTGGTTCGGTTTCACTATTCAACCTGGGAGGGGGTGGCCACAGCGTGGGAGTCGCGGTTTGGCTGGGAAGCTTGGCGTGAGCACGTGCAGGCACGCCGGGGGAGCTCGACGGCGCGCTTGATCAAGACCGGCGGACTCGTCCTGGATGGTCCCGCCTTCGACACACCCGCTGTCTTGTCCCTGTTCGGCCGGGTCGGTGTTCCCTACGAGGTCTGGGATGCTGCAGAAATCAACCGCCAGGTGCCTGCGTTGGACACGGGCCGGTTCTGGCCCCCGAAGCGGGTCACCAGCGACGAATTTTGGGGCGAGCCATCGGGGACGGTGACCGGCTTCTTCACGCCGGACAGCGGATTCGTCGACGATCCGCAGCTCGCAGCGCAGGATTTGCGTGCTGCCGCAGAACAAGGGGGGGTGCAATTCGTCGGTGGCGTCTCCGTCGTGGCAATTGAACAGCGAGCTGACCGAGTCTGCGGGGTGACTCTCAGTACCGGTGACGAAATCTCCGCGCCGATAGTGCTGAACGCGGCTGGGCCGCACTCGGGTCACATCAACGCATTGGCTCACGTCCTCAACGATTTCGCAGTGCGCACGCGACCGCTCAGGCAAGAGGTCCACGTGCTCCAGGCGCCGCTGAACTACAGCCTGGCCAACGGCCTAAGCCCTGTCGTCAACGATGTCGACCTCGGGACGTACTTCCGACCGCACCCCGGTGGGTCGATCGTGGTGGGCGGCCTCGAGCCCGAGTGCGATCCGCTCAACTGGGTCGAGAACGCAGACTCCTTCGACCCAAACCCCACTCAAGCGGTGTGGGACGCCCAGGTGCTCCGTCTTGCCCGGCGCATGCCTGAGTTGAAGGTACCGAACCGTCCGCGCGGGATCGCCCACCTCTACGATGTTTCCGACGACTGGATACCAATCTACGACCGCACAGCTCTCGGCGGCTTCTACGTTGCCATCGGCACCAGTGGCAACCAGTTCAAAAATGCCCCAGTCGTAGGTCACCTCATGAACGCACTCATCGGCGCCTGCGAAGCAGGCCAGGACCACGATCGCGATCCGGTACTTGTGACGCTGCCACGGACGCGCCATCCCGTGGACATGTCCCACTACTCGCGCCTGCGCCACGGCAATCGACTCAGTTCCCGATCCGTCATGGGTTGACCTGCGGGTGTCCTTCTTTCTCGGCGACCGAACCACGAGAGCTCATCACGATGTGGTGCCAGCGCCCCACATTCAGGAGGCAGTGGTGAGTGTGCACAGCGGCTGCCGCGTAGTGAGGCCGACCGTGGTGTTAAAGCGACACGAGTCGAATCTGGCGGCGCTCCACGGTCACCGTCTTCTCGTTGTCGGGGTTCTGTGCCCGGCTCCGTTATGTGGTCACGGATGGTGATGCCAGTGATCTCGGGGTAATCGGTCAGCGTCACAGCACATAACGATCACAGTGAAGACAGCCATTTGAGCAGCGTCTCGTCGGAGCGCCAGACCGGGTGTGGGTGGCGTCCCGCCGAAGGGCCGGGAGGTTCGGTGTTTCTGAGGGCCTCGATCTTGGCCTTGGTGTTGATCTCGGCGTAGCGGTTCGTGGTGGTGAGATCGGCGTGTCCGAGCCAGCTGCGGATCACGTTCACCTCGACGCCGGCTTCGAGGAGGTGAACGGCTGCGGTGTGACGGAAGATGTGCGGGCTGACCTTGCGGTTGGTGCGAGGGTCATCGAGGTGGCCGGCGTGGCGGCGCACGATCTTGTAGATGCCGTAGCGGGTCAGGGCCTCGCCGCTGGCAGAGACGAACACCGGGGCGTGTGCGGTGGGCATGGTGTTGGATCCACCGAGCAGCTCGACCAGCAGCTTTGCGGTCTGGCTCCATAAGGGGCAGGTCCGCCACTTGTCGCCCTTCCCGTGGAGACGGACGGTGGAGGCCTCCCCGAGCTCGAGGTGTCCGGCGCGTAGGTCGGCGACCTCCTGGGCTCGTGCCCCGGTGTTGTAGAGGAACAGCAGCAGGGTGTGGTCTCGCAGCGCGAGGCGACCCGTGCGAGGGAGGTGTGCGAAAAGCTTTTCCGTCTCATCCCGTTCGAGGAAGTGGGTCTCGGCGGGAGCGGCTCGCTTCATTGGGATGGCTGTCACCTGCTGACAGACTCCGAGCATCGCTGGTTCTCGGGTGGCGATGTAGTCGAATAGCGTGTGTAGGGTCGCCAGCCGCTGGTTGCGGGTCCGGACATGGTTGTGACGGTCGTCCTCCAGGTAGCGCAGGAAGCCCAGGATCCTCTCGAAGCTGAGGTCATCGAGGGTGAGCTTGGTGATCTTCGTGCCCTTGTCGGCGGCCACGAAGCACAACAGCAGCCGGATGGTGTCGCGGTAGCTGCGCACCGAGGCGGGCCGGAGACCCTTCACCGTGAGCAGGTGGTCGAGGAAGAAGGAGTGGATGAGGGGCCCGAGCGGCCCCGGACCGGTCACGACTTCGTCTCCGACCATGCCGGCTCGGCGAAGGCCTCAAAGCGTCGGTTGGCCTCGGTGAGCAACTGGGGAGTGATGGTCAGGTAGATCGCGGTGGACGCGGGGTCGACATGGCCCATGAACGTGGAGAGCTGGAACAGCCGGGCCGAGGGGTCGAGACCCTCTCGATACCACCGCAACAGGCAGCCCACGGCGAAGGAGTGACGCAGGCAGTGTAGATGGGGCGGCCGGACGCCGTCGGGGACCGAGAAGGCCAGCTCGAGGACGAGCTGGTGGAACGTGAGGCTCGCGCTGCGAGGGTGCACGCTGCGCCGGCCGTCGAAGCTGAACAGCGGTGCCTCCGGTGCTGAGGCGCCCTCGATCCGCCGACGCTCGACCTGCTCGGTGATGAGCGCGCCGATGCGGGGACCATGGGGAAGCAGACGACTCTTGCCGAACTTGCCACCGTGCACGATCAGAAGCTGCCGCTGCGGGTCGACGTCGCCGAGGCGAAGGCCGCAACACTCCCCGGCCCGGAGACCGAGGCCGTAGCAGAGAGCGAAGATGGTGCGGTAGGTCGGCCCGCGGCCGATGGCCCTCGGGTTGTCGCGGAGCGCTGCGGCCGCCGTGATCAGTTGACGGGCCTGAGCCGGGTCGAACAGGAACGGCAGGCGTCGCGCGGTCTCTCGCCGTCGAGTCATGCGCAACGGCGACTCCTCCAGACGCTGCTGGGTCACGGCCCAGTCGAGGAAGCAACCCAGGATCGCGACGAGGTGGTTGAAGCTGCGGGCCCGCGCCCTGGGCCGGGAGGCGACGAACTCATCGAGCAACTGAGGCGTGAGTTGGCCCAGACTCGCCACCCCGTGCTGGTCGGCAAAGACCAGCAGTAGCCGCAGCGTGGCCTCCTCGGTCAGGTACTTCCGTCCCAGTGCCCGCTTGTGGGCCAGGAAGTCGGCCACGGCGGTGGCGAGGGTGCCGTTCATGACAGCACCTCCTCACCGTCACCCAGGGCGACCTCACGCAGCGCCTCGACCGCGACCTTGGCGTAGACCTCGGTCGACCGTGCCGAACGGTGCCCCACGAAGTCACCGATCGTCTTCAGGTCGAAACTGGCATCGACCAGGCGCTGCACCGCGGAATGGCGCAGCGTGTGCGAGCCCGGCCGAGGGACCTCGACACCGGCCTCAAGCAGGTGGTGGCGGGCCAGCGAGGACACCGCGGCGGCCCCGATCGGCCGACGGGGGGCCACCGCCCGGAAGAACACGTGCCGATCAACCGTAGCGGGACGACCGTGCTGGAGGTAGTCCACCAAAGCCTCGCCGACCACTACAGAGAGCGGAAACGCCGTGGAGTGACCAGCCTTGCGCTCGGGGACTGCCAGCCGCTCACGCTTCCAGTCGATGTCGTCCAGGGTGAGCGCAGCGACCTCACGGGCGCGCAGCCCGTAGGTGACCAGCAACAGCAAGATGGCGTAGTCGCGCCGACCCGCTGCACTGCGGCGGTCGACACCGGACAGGACCCGGATGACGTCCTCCCAGGAGATCGAACGAGGGATGGTCGAAAGTCGATAAACCTGCGGCCACCCGACAGCCTCGCTTAAGTCGCTGGCCAGGACGCCTTGCCGGTGCGCGTAGCGCAGGAACACCCGCAAAACACCGACACCATCGCGCACCGTGCTCTTGGCCAAACCTGCGGCAGAGCGCTCAACCACGAAGGCGCTCAGGATCGTCGGCGAGAGCTCTCCGATCGACTCGACGCCGATCCGTCCCAGGTAGGCCTCGAAGCGGTCGAGATGATGGCGATAACCCAGCACTGACGCCGGGCGAAGACCCCGCTCCTCGACCAGGTAGTCGAAGAAGCCGGGAACAGCGTCGACGAACGGCTGAGCGTGCTGTGACCGGCCACCGGACCTAAAGCTAGAAAGCGCAACCGAGAGCAGCTGCTCGACAGGGCCCCGGACCTCCTTGGCCATCGGGCGCTTCGACCCCGTGTAGGCGTGGTGGCGTGCGACACGATCGGCCACGAACGCCTCCACATGCGCAGGCAAGTCGCCGATCGTGCTGGCGCCCCGCCCCCGAGCGAACTCGCCGAAGGCGAACGCGATCGGAACACGACGCCAGATGGTCTTGGGCCTGTAGCCCTGCTCAACCAGCCAAACCAGGTAGCTCTCAATCTCCGCGGCGATCCACGAACCACGGAGCCGATCAATCGTCGCCGGCTTGACGAAGTACTCCTCCAACATTGGGCAACTTCCTTTCTCCACGAACGGACAGAGGAACTCACCATCGCCGAATCTGAGCGTTATGTGCCCCCGGAACCTGCATCGACTACCGCAATCACGCTTCGCAGCACCCGGTCAACCCGTCGTTGACCACATACAGCCCATCCGTGACCACATAACGGAGCCGGGCACAGAACCCCGACAACCTCAAGGCCGTGGTCACCAAGGCCGACGCGGTCAACCCGCAGTTGAGCATCGGCTGGTTGGACTATGCCCAGCATGTTGGGTTCGCCACCGACCCGGCCCGGGTCCGGACCCCACAAGACAAGCCCCGGGTGGAACGGGTGGTCCAGTACGTGCGCGGCAACTTCTGGGCCGGGGAGACGTTCACCGACCGCGATGACGCCCAGGCCCGGGTCAGCGTGTGGTGCACCCAGCGGGCTGGGATGCGGATCCACGGCACCACCGCCGCTCGCCCGGCCGAGATGTTCGCCGAGACCGAAGCATCATGTCTGTTGGCTGTTCCGGTGTGGCTTATGACGTGCCGAGGTTCACCCGGGTCAAGGTCCACCGCGACTTCCACGTCGAGGTCGCCAAAGCGTTGTATTCGCTGCCCGAGCAGTGGATCGGGCAGTACCTCGAGGCCCGTGCGGACAGTGAGCTGGTCAAGCTCTACTCGCGCGGGCAACTGCTCAAGACCCATCCCCGGCAACCGCCCGGTGGCAGGTCGACCGACCGGGCCGACCTGCCCGCGGAGAAGGTCGGGTATGCGATGCGGGACCTGACGGCGCTGATCGCGACGTGTGCCGGACACGGTGAGAACCTCGGGATCTATGCCGAGCGGCTGCTCGATGACCCGCTGCCCTGGACCCGGATGCGCAGCGTCTACCGGCTCCTGGGCCTGGTCCGCCGCTACGGACCCGGACCGGTAGAGACCGCCTGCTCCCGCTCACTGGACCTCGACGTCGTGTCCGTGCCGAAGATCGCCTCGATGCTGGAGAAGGCGATCGAACGCGAGCACCCGGTGCTGCCCGCCGCAGCCAGCGCACCCGGTTCACGACCCGGGCGGTTCGCCCGCGACCCGGCCGAATACGCCTTGGGCGGACCCGCCCAGCTCACCCTCATCCGCGGCGGCGTTAGCGATGCCGCGCACCCAGAACTGGAGACCACCCCATGACCACTACGGCCACCACTGCGACCAGCACTGCGACCAGCGGGCCGCTCGACCCGGTCGGTGTCGACCTGATGAGGACCCTTCGCGCGTTGAAGCTCGGCGGCCTCAAGGACACCCTGCCCGAACGGCTCGTCCTGGCTCGGCAGCGCACGATGGGCCACGCCGCGTTCCTCGAGCTGGTCCTGTCCGATGAGGTCGCCCGCCGCGAGTCCCGCTCGGCGATGCTCCGCGCGCGGGTCGCCGGCTTGGACCCGACCATGCGACTGGACACCTGGGACGAACCCGACGACCTCACCTATGACCGAATGCTGCTCAGCGACCTGACCAGCCTGCGGTTCACCGAGGCCGGCCACGGCGTCCTCATCCTGGGACCCGTCGGGGTCGGAAAGACCCATCTGGCCACCGCGCTCGGTCACATCGGGATCCGACGCCGTCTGTCCGTGGTCGCCTCACGCACCGACAAGCTCTTCACCCGCCTACGCGCTGCCCGGTTGGACAACACCCTGCCCGCCGAGATGCGCAGGCTCGCCCGCGTCGACCTGCTCATCCTCGACGACTTCGCCCTTCGGGCCTTGGACGCCACCGAGACCAACGACTTCTACGAGCTCATCGTCGAACGACACCGCACGGCCTCCACCATCATCACCTCGAACCGGGAACCAGCCGAGTGGATGTCGATGATGTCCGACGCGCTGCTCGCCCAGTCCGCCATCGACCGGCTCACCTCCGGGGCACACACCCTGGTCATCGAAGGACCCTCCGCTGCCGGTCGATCACGACGGCGCCGTGATCGACAACCTGGGCGGGCAGGCCGCGGTGCTACTGACCCCGGCCCACCAGTTTCCGCTGGGAGTGGTGCTCGGCCCGCGACGCCGCAGCCAGGTGGTGCAGTGGGCCCGCGACAGTGGTGCGCTGGTGATCGAGGACGACTACGACGGGGAGTTCCGCTACGACCGCCACCCGGTCGGGGCGCTGCAGGCCCTCGCCCCCGAGCACGTGATCTACGCCGGCACCGTCAGCAAAACCCTGGCCCCGGGGTTGCGACTGGGCTGGTTGGTCCTGCCCGCCCACCTCATGGAGGAGGTAACCGCCCTCCTGGCCGACACCACGGTCTCCACCCTGGGCCAGCTCGCCCTGGCCGAGCTGATCACCTCCGGTGGCTACGACCGCCACGTTCGCCGCCAACGCCTCGCCTACCGGCACCGCCGAGACCACCTCATCGCCGCCGTGCAACAGATTCCCGGGGTACAGGTCACCGGGGTCGCCGCGGGGCTGCACCTGATCCTGCGCCTGCCCCCCGGCCC
>JAABUL010005188.1_pt1 | contig 16550 bp, 28 predicted proteins | sample 5559151 | NCBI WGS metagenome assembly JAABUL01 (sample SAMN10711876, study PRJNA513368) | rock metagenome | isolation source: Antarctica rocks | place: Antarctica: Victoria Land, Pudding Butte sud | reverse complement strand
CCCCCCCGACAGACGATCTGACAGACGGAAATCGCCTGCCAGCACGCCTCTGCAGGGCCCGCTGGACAGTTGCATGAGCAGGCCCAGCTGCCGGACCTTGGGCATCGTGCCATGCAGCTGTTAGGGTTTAGGGTTTAGGGTTTAGGGTTAGTACAGCAGGCGAGCACGATGGCCAGAGGCGGGCCCGAGTCCGCCTTCAGCATGCGACTTCCGGCAGCCCTGGAAGGGAAGATGCGTAACGGCGGGAGCTCAGCAATCAGGAAAACTGTGCATTCGATATCCTCCCAGCCCAGTGCAACGCATCGGCATGCTGGAGGTGAGTACGGTGGGAAGGTGCCTACTGTGTGAAGCCAGGCGTGCCTGGATGTGTGTCGCCCGCGTCCTGCATCTGCCAGGCGGAGTCGGCGGAACGCGCTGCCTGCTGGTGCACGAGCGACGCCTTGCCGCCGCGCGCCTCACCGCTGCCGCTGCCTCGTTCCCGACACCCTGGGGTGACAACAGCCTGATGATGGAGATGCGGACGGTAGAGCGCCAAAGGCGCCGACGCCCAGGCTCGCCCAGGCCTAAACCCTAAACCCAGGCTGGCCATGTGGCGTGCTCTCTGTCACACACATTGGAAGGCAAGCTCAAGCCTACATGTGCAAACTGTCGGTTTGACGCCAACACAATGCAGACTGAGGCCTCCACTACCTACGCCGATTTGTGTACAAAGCACAACATCCAGCACGAGCCTGACCTGGGGTCTGTGTTGCTTGCAGCTGCCGCCGCCGCGGACGTTGCCCGCTTTTTGCTTCCACCGCCGCTCCAAGTCACCCTCTGCTGGGTGGCACAAGAGATTTGCGTCAGGTGCCTGCAGCTGGACAGCTATGGATTCCAGACATCATTGGAGATCAGGCGCATTGAACGCGCATAACCGGAGCCCGTGCCAGAAGTCGCAGAATGGACAAGCAAGGTTGTACCTACAAGATGGTGCGGCGCTGCATCGCCAGCGTCGCTGTCCCTCTCCTTCATCCTGGGGCCGCCGCCGATTGCCGCAAAGCACTGCGCGCCGCAGATCCCGCCGCCCTGTGGAGCACACGCAGTGCCGCTCACGAGCCATGCGGGTTCCAAACCCTAAACCCTAAACCCTAAACCCTTACCTTCTGCGCTGCGCGCTTCCCGTGGCGCGCATTCCTGAAATCGAATGCGCGGGCACAGCAAGACGGCAGCGGTGAAGGGGAGTTGGGGGGCAAGATTGAAACGACAGGCACATGCTCCAGGGCCGCCTCGCCCAGCAGCCCGATGAAGGAATCCCACGGCGATCATGGTTGACGTCGCAGGGTTTTGGGGTCGTCAAATCCCCGGTTGGGCTGCTCGCACGAAGGTGTGAACTGATGCAGATCTGTGCCTGCTTGTGCATGCGGAGCGCACCGCTGCATCCAGAACACACCGCCGCAGGACAGCATGTTGCCCAGTATGAAGCCCAGGCCGCGTGTGCCCGTCGCTCGCCCGCGGCGCGCCAGCACCACCGGCAGGTACGCGCCTGGGGCATATGACATGGCATCTGTCACAGCAGCTTGTGCCATGCTGCATGTGCATAAGCACATGCCCAGATCTGACAAGGCCAGGCAGCATGGACATGCCGTGCGCATGAAACCAGCTGTCATGCACACAGTCTGGCTGCTTCGTTGCGGTGTGAGTAGTACGCCAGGCAGGTTCTGAGTGCATGTGCAAAAGTCTGCGCACCGATGAGCGCGGTGACGCCGAGTACTCCCGCGGCGACGGCATCGAAGATCACAGCGCCAGAATGATTTCCGATTCTTTTGACACCGAGGGCTGCTAATGCGCTGAATCTCTGCTCCGCTGCTGGTCAGGCGGGCGTCTGACTGAAGCCACTCGGGAGTGTAGAAGTTGCCGACAGAATGTAGGGCTTTGCAACCGCTGACCAATCTGTCCAGACTGTGAATGTGCTGCAACTCCAGCTCTGGAGCAACCGCAAACGCAAGCCTAACCTGATTTCGAAAGCTGGCAAGTGACAACGACACCTCCGATCACCTTGCAAACCGGAGCGTTCAAGCGACCCAGCTTGGAATATAAGCGCTCGAGCTGATTCAAAGCAATACGGCAACTTTGCGTACAGCTCTACGTGTCCAAGCGCTGATCTTGCACCAGTTAGCTGCAAAGCTTGCTGTCGGAAACCTTGAGACTTACATGCGCGCAAACGTGTGTTGCTACAGCGTCCGAGACTATTGTGAAAACCTCACGAGCCTTAGGACAATGCAGCTTGCGCCGAGCACGCTCTGCATCAGCATGGTGAGTGCATGCTCATCTACGACGTCCATGTGTGCCCCGTTGTATGCTGTTCTCTGCCCCAGCCTACGTAATCTGTCCTGCTTCGCCTCGCCATGTGCTACAAATCCGCACATACACAGACCTCATTGTTGAGCCTTCTTTCCTGTGCCAGAAATCAATATCAGCAAGGCTGCTGCCCCTCGCGACCCGCCGCGCGCCTGCACCGTGTCGAAGTTCCGCCAGGTTCGCCATAGAGGCGAGGTGCAGCAGCAGTCAACAGCAGCGTCCGCTGCACACTCGCCTCAGCACGACTTCTGAAGGGCCTGGGCCCCTCTCGTCTCGGTCTCACGTGCTGAAGCCACTTGCGAGCCGGCTCAACAGCGTCGCCTCGACTTCAGCGCTGGCAGGTCGTTTTGTTGTAAACTCGTGTGGTCCGCTCTTGATACTCAAAAACCGAAGCAGCTGGATGCATCATGCATCTACCTTCATGCAACTGCTTGTCGTTGTGCGCGCGATGGTCGACGGAATTTGCGAATGCGTCGAGACTGACATTGACAGGGCAAGTAGTCCGATGCACAACGCTTGCCTGTCGCAATGTGGCTTCATTGATCAAATTGACAGCTTCAATGATCTACTGTGAGAACGTGCTTGGTTTGCGTTTGTTGCTTGCCTTCACATCAGCAGACATGTCACAGCGTGCTGCGCGGTGACAGCGCGAGGGACTGCAGACAGAGGTGTCAAACTATTCACTATGCAGCTGCCAGCATGCCGGCCGACGAGCCAGCGCTGACGCCGGCGCCGACGGTGGACGGCGAGAGCAACCAGCTCAGTATAACGGAGGCGGTCGCGAGAGCCGCACTGCACCTCAAAACGCACGGCTGGTGCGTTGCGCATGCATGGGCTTGGTAACTTCCCACCTGCTGGCTGTGGCATGCGAGGAGGCAGCAGGTTAAAGTTCCACTCTGAGAATCATGCTAGTCACTACCTGCGGCCAAGGTGCACTGGGCATTGTGGTCGCCTCAGGGCGGGCAAGCACAGCGCCACATGCATGATCAAACAGCGACTGCAAGTCGTACATCGAGTTTACAGAAATACGTGAGCTGATGGCTGCAGGGCGGTGGTGCCGGACGTGATCAGTCGGGAGGAGTGCGAGGCGTACATCGACTGCGTGTGGGGCTGGCTGGAGGGCCTCGGCACAGGTTGGCGCATCGGCAGTTTTTCTATTGTCCAGTGTAGGTTGGGAAGAGCGCGTTGTCCACCAGAAGATGCTGTATGGCAGGACGAACGCCTGATACTACAGCTGCCGGCTGATTCCCCATGTCTGCCGCAGTCGAACTGCTGGCTTATGGCCGCTGCACTGTGTGCGCAGGCATCCAGCGCAATGATGCAAACACCTGGGATGACACCCGCTGGCCGCCCAAATTTCTCGACTCCGGCATCATCAACCGCCTGGAGGTCAGCCATCGCCTCTCCTGCCTGTTCCCGCTTCCCGCTCACTATGACGCCATGTCAAATTGGCCGGACACCGTTTCAATTTGACATCGCGTCCGGAGGCAGCGATGCAGAGCTTTCTCTTGACACCTGAGACGCAGACCCTCACCACAACGTTTCATACGATGCAAACGAAAACGTGGCCGACTTATTGCGGTGCAGGTGGCACATCAGGACTTTGTGTGGCGGATGCGCGCCGACCCGCGCATCACCAGCATCTTCGCTGCGCTCTGGGGTGCGCGCTCCTGACCCTAGACCGCAGCTACGAACTGTCTGCGTTGTCACACGATTTGAATGAGCTGCATTGACGCCCGTGGTATAGTCTAGTCTGACTTAATGATTAAATATATATGTAGATATATAAATATATCTATCTATAGATATGTAAATATATAAATATATCTATTGATAATTATCATATATATATATATAGTGCATATATAATATATATGTATATTAAATTATATATATATACTAAATGATATAATAGTGTACCCTTGCAGGCACGCTGGAGGTGAAGGAGGGCAGCCATGCGGCGCACGACGAATTCTGGAGTGAGGTTTCCACCATGTCTGCCGACGAAAAGGCAGCCACCGGCGACTGGTACCTCTTCAAGCCCGAGGCGAGCCCCATTTGGCATATGTTGTCATCCTCAACTGGAGGACAATCGTGCCCTGCAACCGTGAAAACCGTTCCGACGATGCGACTAGCTCTGCTCAGATGTTTTCCAGCAAGCACGATGCAGGATGTCACACACGCAATGTTCTGGTGCCATAGAAAGTCGGCCGTTGGGTTTGCGCTGCCACCAGGACTTCGACCCCCAAACCCTAAGAACTGACTTCACGGCCCTAAACCCTAAAAACTGACTGCAGGAGCTGGGCTTCTGGGACCGCTTTGCCACCAAGGCGCTGCGCGGGCAAGGCCCCGGGTCGCTGTTCCTGTGGGACAGCCGCACTGTGCACCAGAACCGGCCGGCATCCGACCCCAGCCTCTGGCGGTGAGTCCCACGGCTGCTTGTGGCTGGCGCAGGAGGAGTGGCTGCCATCAGGTTTGTGGGTGCAGATCAAGGAGGTGCTGCTGCTGTACCAGAGCACTCCGGGCGCGTGTGTGCAAGCCTCCGCCACATGCCTCCTGCTTGGCGCCAGCTATCTGAGCTTCGGAGGCAGCCTCCTGTGCCCATGATTGTCTGATGGCAAGACAGTGAGACATTTGTTTTCTTATTGCGAGGATGTCGAAATAATCTCATGTTGAAAAAGTAAAATTTAAATTTGAAATTTGAAAAAATATTAGGGTTTTACAAAGAAATAGTGCTGGAGCCACATGATGGCACCATGAGCAGCACTACCTGTTTGTGCCGCAGGCACGTGCTGTACACCTGCTACCAGCCCGCGGCGCTGGCCACGGAGGCGGACCTCACCGCCAAGCAGCGCGCGTACGAGGGCTACCACATAACGACGCACTGGCCGGCGCAGAATGTGACGGTCGGCGCGCCGGTGTCCGAAGAAGAGGCGGCCAAGTACACGCTGCCGCGCACGCGCGACCAGGTGCGGTGCTGTTGACGAATTCAACAATTCAATTCAAAATTCGTCATTCAAAGAGCATCGCACTGCATGTCGCCCTAGCTACCGCCACATCCTCTCGCGGCGGTCCACGGCATTCAAGGTTCCACATCAGAGAAACATCGAATAGTGAGCTGCGGCGCGGCCGGATCCGTTCTGGTGCGCTCCTCAACTGTGCGACGCCTGCCAAGCGGCTTCTGGGATTTTGGGATTCTGGGATTCTGGGATCCGCCTTCAGGCGAGCTTGCCGTGGAAGATGCCAGCTAGTCCACCTGCAGCTGCCGGGCGACCTGAGAGCTCGTGACACAATTCCCTTTGCCGCAGGCAGATAGCAACAGCACTGCGCGGCTGGCGGGCTTTCGGGCGCACCACCCAGCGGCCGTGCTCAGCGAGCCGCGCGAACCATCGATCAATTCCAAAGTCTGAAACGCGTGTCTTTCTGCCGCAGGTCGAGAGCGATCCCATCCTGCGCCTGGCAGACGTGCAGCCATACGACCCCGCGACTGTGCGCCGCGCCAAGCTCTGCAATTTTTCGGCCGATTCTAAAGTCTGACACATTTTCTCTTCGCTGCAGGTCGCAGCGAGAGCCATACCATTCTGCGGCTGGCAGGCGCTGAACCCTACGACTCGACGGCTGTGCGCCCCCCGCCAAGTCGCTGGTGGACGCGAGCGCGTCAGAGCTCAGCGGCTGCTGGTGGCGCACTCCTCCCTAACTACCCCCAAATGTCTCGAAACAACCTCGCTGAGTGTCCATCGACACCCTGCCACTGCAGGTGGAGAGCAATACCATTCTGCGGCTGGCAGGAGTCAAACCGTACGACCCCACAACCGAGCGCCGCGCCAAGCCGCTGGTGGACGCAAGCGAGTCAGAGCTGCAGCGGCTGCTGGCTGCGCACGATGTGCGCAAGGTGGCGCAGCTGGCGGAGCACGCGCGGCACCTGGCGATTCACTCAGCGCGCGGCGCACAGGCGGAGTCGTGAAAGCCCTCAATAGCGGCAGCGGCTGCGGCAGTGGCGGCGGCGATCGCGGCGGCGCTCACGATGGTTGCTGGCGGCGCACGACGTGCGCAAGGCGGCGCAGCTGGCGGAGCACGCGCGGCAGCTGGCGATTCACTCAGCGCGCGGCGCACAGGCGGAGTCGTGAAAGCCCCCCAATAGCGGCAGCGGCAGCGGCTGCGGCTGTGGCGGCGGCGATCGCGGCGGCGCTCACGATGGCTGCTGGCGGCGCACGACGTGCGCAAGGCGGCGCAGCTGGCGGAGCACGCGCGGCAGCTGGTGCTGCATTCCGCGCACGTTGCTCAGGCGGAGTCGTGAAAGCCCTCAGCGGCAGCGGGCGGCAGCAGCGGCGGCAGCAGTGACGGCGGCTGCTGATGGCTGCTGGCGGCGCACAACGTGCAGAAGGCGGCGCAGCCGGCGCAGCATGCGCTTGAGCCGTATTGCCGTCGGCGCATGTGGCGCAAGCGGAGTCATGACTCGGTTTGCGGTGGAATGGAAGCAACAGGCGCTGCGGTTTTAGAGTGCGCTGACCGCTCCTGCCGGGAACCTCCATCTTCAAGGAGACGGCAATTGACGATCTTGCGGCGGCGCAGCAGAGGACTGCATACAAAACAACACACAAAACTGGGCTGCTGGACTGTTGCCATGTGCGGAGCAGCATGACAAGGCGCTGACATGCCTTGATGGCAGCATGGTGGCGGCAGCGGACGAGGGCGCCATCGCAGCCGCGGCTGCCGCCACGGCCGCGCTGGTGCAGTAGGAGTTTGTGGACATGAACCCCGAGGACGGTGTGGGGACAGAATGATGGTTGCCGAGTTCATGTTGGCATGCTTGGGGGAGGTGGGTCTCAACGGCTCATCTGCTCATTGCGTGTCATCAAGAGTTTGCGAATTGATGAAACACGATGCTTATTGGTGTTTTGATGCCTTATCAGCCTGAGTGAGGCTGGCGGTGCAAGCTATCTGTCTATCTGCCATTCAAGGACTCAGAAGTTTGTAGTGATACTACTCTAGGTCTGCTAGTAATCCCCCACCGGCGTTGCTTACTACTCATCTTCGATTGGAACTCTTTTGAGTCCCACTGCGCGCCTTGCCTGCGCTCAGGCGTTCAGGCCTGGTATGGTGCTGGCGATTTCGGAAATTTCGCGGCATTTCTCTGGCGGCAACTCCGGCGGCAACGTGCATGCCTGATTGGCCAGCCTCCATTGCCCCAAAGAGCTGTTTCGCCGCACCGTGTACGACCATACAGCAGGCTCCCGTGGTGCCATACGTAGACTCAATATCGTTTGACCTGTTTTCGCATCACAACTGACGGTCCGCCTGGCAGACAGGGGGTCGTCGAGCACACACTTGTCATTTGCAGGTGGCCGCATCTGTGTTCCTAGTACGCGCTCACGGGCGGAATCTGCCACGTGCAGCAATGCGATCACGGCGTAGCGTGACAGGGGCAAGATCACAATGACACAACCCTGCCTCCACTTCGCTTCGCCAGAACCTCGTTTGCACTCAGTCAACCAAAAATCCCACATTCAGGAACCGCTCGCAGCCGACCATGGCGATCTCCCACGCCTTCCGCAACGGCCTCCTGTTCGCCGTTGTCGTAATGGCCTGCTTCGGTGCCGCCCTCGGTGAGCTGCTGTGCGGCCTTCCGGCCTTGGGCGTGTTGGTTGCGGCCTCCGCCGTTCCTGTTGCTCAATGCTCAGTTGTGGCAGCAAGGTGCTGCACTCGCTCTGCTGCTGCACCTCGCTGTCGCCTTTGATGATGCACCGTCTTCATCACGGGAGGGCTGATTGCTTCGTGTGCTGCGGCATCCGTGCTTTATATGCCTCGCTGCAAGGCAGCTGTTTCTGTGAGCACACACACGTTCAGTAATAGTGGCCGTCACAATCGGATGTGTCCGACCAGCAAGGACTCAAACTGCATATTCACTCCAATGTCGAAACGGCATATGCCGACTTCCTTCAGCTGCTTTGCATGTCCTTTAAAGGCCAGGCAGGTGCTCCAACGGCGGCGATGACCGGCAAGGCCACTGGCAAGGTGCCCCTGACTTCCACCGGTGCGCACCCGGACGAAATTCATTTGGACTTCACTCACGAGACTGCGGTCTGTGCATGTTGTTTGGGCACATCTGCTGCGAATTTAAAGTGTACTGGATTCATCCGCGGGGTGCTGCCGCTGTGCACAACGGTTCTATGAAATAACATGCACAATCCGTTGCAGGAACGCCATCAGGCAAGGCAACAGCGCCGCTGACGTCAGAGCCGTCCGGCAGCCAATACTCGGTAAGCCAAACAAATTCTGCTAGGTTTTATCGTAATTTGGACTGGCCAGGAATAGGTCAGGGTGGCTAGGCAGTGGATGAGCGCACTGCCAATGCTGGTGCAACGAGAGTCCGCAATGACGGTGTGGCATGTGGTATACTGGCGACTGCTGACATCCACCGGCGTGCTGCGTGGCAGGGTTTTACGCCCGGCAAGACGTGCACGTCCCCCGCCAGCTGCGGCGTCGCCAGCGGTCTGACGCTTGGTGTGTTCTAATGCCATTCCCTTTTCCATCCAAATCCATAATCCTTTGTCTTTTGCGCTGACGTACGCGCTCACACGCCAAAATAGGAAGCTACGCATGCACTGACCTCGGTTGATCCCTTTAAATTTCCTTAAATTTCCTCGCCGCAGGTTTCGACTGCGCCACCCGGAACGCCTCCCCGGGGAAGCTGATCTGCTGCGTCACCGACAGGTGAGGTCAATGCAGCGCTGCACAAAACTTTTGTGTCGTGCGACGCCGTCCACCAATCTATCTGGCGCTTGACCGAACGCCGTCATCCATCATTCTCAATCAAATATCAACACTGATCCCAAGCTCTGTGTCTCGGTTCACAGCCTGGCTGGACCCCTGTGCTTCTCGAGCGCTGGTAAGCTTGGCTGCGATGTCCTGCGCTCTCGACACCACCCTACACACATCTGAGACATTAATGCCGCCAATTGATGAACGTGATGATTCCTGTGGCCTGTACGTGTTGCATCATGAGTGATGGAACCCAGCCTTTTGATGGAAAGTGCATGCTACCTGCAGAATGCTGCGGCTCCAAATCCTGCGACCTGGCGACCGGCATCTGCAGCTGAAAACTGACATGCAGCCCGCCAATCAGAAGGCGCGCACCCATCAGCTTGACGTCAGAACTTCGTCAGAACGTCATAAATGCAATACCACATTCACACGCAGTGCACACTGGATGCTGTTGGTCACATTGCTGCGTCGACTGACACCCACAAGTGCCATTGCAGGTCCGGTCGATGAGGATGGACATCTTCTAGGCTTGCAAGTAAAATGACGACGGAGGAGAAAGGACTCCAAAACCCCCCACCCATTGCCGTCGACGACTGAGTTTTGTAGCAGTGCGTACATACACATTGTGTTTCATGCTTGCCGGGACAGCCTTTAGCCATCGACGTTGTATAGAGTTGGGCTGTGTATGTAAAGACCGCGGTAGGTCGTATCCCGGCAAGCCTGTATATAATTCAAATTTCCTCATTTCCTCGATAGGTAGTGCGTGGCACCACCAGAGACAAAAGTCGTGCCCGTGGTGCACCTCTATCTGCGGCAGCACCCTGCGTAGTTGGAAAACATTCCATCTTGTTGTGGCGACGATAGCAAGTGGTGGAGGCGATGTTGATTGACATGTATGGTGGAGCCGCTCGCCGTAGGCGGCGGCGGCGGGCTCGAGTGCTGTTGCGCTGCCCATTCTGCTGTTTGAACTTGCCAACCTGCGCCAGGCTGCTGGCAGAGAATCACAACCGCTGAAGACGATCAACCTTGCCAAGGCTTTTATGTGCTCACAACGGGTTTCTTTGTTCGGTTACATCCTTCTGGGAACCGTGCTGAGCGAGGCTGGACGGTATTGAATTTTTCCTGGCATGGGCATGTCAACGACGCAACGTCGCCGTAACAGTGTGCACTAACAGTGGGAATTACACAAGTGACCAGTCCTCATATTTCCTTCGACCAAATGTCCGGATGCAGCTCAATGCAGGGTTTCTGCCGATTCGTCCTCGTTGCTGATGGATTCTGCCGCATGAAGCTGCAGTGCGCGTCGTGAACTCTTTGGTTGCCAAAGTTGTGGGGCCACCATGCTCGCTTCAGGGTTTTTGCGCAACAGGATGGATGCAGTAGTGTCCTGCAGGCACAGCCCAAGAAGTAATGGCATCGCTACACGAAAAGTCTACAGTGCCATGCCTTCACATCTAAGAAATGATTGCTGGGAATACAGACGCATCGGTGAGGAGCCTATCGAAAACTCACCAAGGAGATGCAAAGCAGCGTCTTGTGGTGTGTACACCCTCAGTAGGAGCATAGCCCTGTGCTCGAATCGCAACCCTGCAGAATTTGAAACACAATGAGCAGTCGGCCGTCATCTGCGTGAAACCTCAACTGCAGCCCAAGACATTGTCGACGTGTATGCAGACATTGTGACGCCGATCAATTTTGCGACGCCATCGATTCAGGCAATGGCGCAGCGCGCACCTTCGTGCCACAACTGCATCAACGAAAAGGGAAGTTCAGAGTAAAAAATCAAAGCTGAACTTGATAGCACAGCCTGAATATCGCGGGATTTCGTGCTGAGATCGACTTGTGCAGATGTTGAGACCGACGCGAGCATGGCTTGAGCCAGTGACGGTGTCTCTTGCCTCACCAGTCCAGAGACACCTGCGAATTGCAGTAGCTGAATTTTGAATGGTCCAGATGCACAGTCAGGGCATGCCCCTGACGTTTGGCACACGCAGACTGGGGTCTAGCTGCCTGGATTTGGCATGTGCGTCTTACCTCGCAGGCCGGGCCCACTTCCGCATCTGCATAATGTGAGCCATGTCAAGAACTTTTCTCGACCGTTTCCAGCTTATTGATGAATCTGTAAGATGTTGCCCGGCAGGCCCATCGCATGCAAACTGCACCCTGCGCGCTGCAGTAGCTGCCCTACCTGTGATGCAGCAGACACTAGTAGTGCACAGCGAGGGATCGCCGTGGTTGCAGGTGCAGTCGTATCTGCAAGGCAGGCACAGGTGGCACATCTGTTGTCGGGAATCGCACTGAAACCAAGGTACAAAGGTGTGCAGGTGCAGCCAGCGAAGTCCGCCCCATGGCACAATGAAGACGGCAGTCTAGAACTGAAAGAAAGTTTTAGGGTTTAGAGTTTAGGCTTTCAAAGACTCACCCAGTCGTAGGAAGACCGACCAGCCCAAAAGCAGCCGTGCAATCCGAAATGCTCTGGCATGGCTGCTGGTACTGCGCAGACAAAAGGGAGGAAAATTATTTCCGTTTCCAATTATTACCACTGCCTTCTCGCGACAGCAGCCCGCCGTGATAGCAGAGGCAATGCAGCATCAAGAGGGTCAGGCCGTGCCATGTGTTTGCAATCACATGATCGAGGACATCGTGAACATACTGGCGTGCCGCTGGGGGAATACGGCGGCGGTGGCGACGGCTCCGGCGGCGGGAATGCGGAGGCGCCGCTTCCGGACTTGAGCGGCACGCCGCTGCCTGCAGACGACGAGGGAGGAAAGGCGAAGATGGAGTTCAAAGATGGCAGCGGCGGAGAGTAGCCCTCTTCGAATGGGCTGGGGGCGGGCGGGATGTCGAATGGGCTGTTGCTGGGGAAGTTGCTGCTGCCAGCGATGCCGCTGCCGCCGCTGCCGGTACTGAAGCCACTGCCGGTGCCAGACAGGTCCGGGAGCTTGACAGCGCGACTGCCACCGGAGGTCCTGCCCTTCAGGGGCACAGTGCTGCCAGAGACACCGCGAGGCTCGATGCCGGGGGCAGCCAATCCGCCCTGTTCATCGAGAGGCGCGCCGCCCTCCTCGTCCAGGGGTGAGAACATTCCTTCGGCAGGACGAGCGGCCTCTGGTTCCGGAGCAGGGGCAGCTGCAGTGGGGGCGGTAGCTGCTTTAGGAGGCGGCGGGTACTTTGGGACTGCCTTGGGTGGCGGGGCCTGCTTGGGCGGCGGGCTCTCCTTGGGCGGCGGGCTCTTCTGAGCTGCAGGTAACATAATCGAGGGGGCGGACATGCTCTGTGATACAGAACAAAGCTCCGCTGAGCGTGCGGATAATTTGCACAATCTGTCAGAATATAGCGGGCTTCCGGCCCAAAAGGTGGATCCTACCGGCGGCAATCAGAGAAGCGCAAGCTGCGTAGAACAATGGACGGAGAGCTTGACGTTCCCTTGTTGGGAAGCCTTCCAGCGCAGCCTGAGGCTGCGCTGCTCGAGTTGACGCGCTAGCTTGAAAGCACTTTGGCGATTTGCGCACCCTCGAATATCGTGACGCCGACGAGAAGGACGACGAGTAGCAGCAGCAGAGATCTGGTTGTCAAGGCCATCTTGCCGCCTTAAGGCAAGCTTGCCGGGACCCACTGCTCACAGCACTATCGGAGGTCTGCTGAGTACGAATCAGAACTGAACTGTGTTTTTTGACCGGTCAAAGGATCTACTGATCGGATATGCAATTCTCGGTGAAGGACACGTGGCTTGCGATCGACAAGAGCTGTAAGCCTGGCAAGGAGGAGATGTGACACGGCGGGAATTTCGGCGCAAAAGAGTTTCCCAAACGAAGTCTTCAGGCACGCAGAACACTAGCGCCTCGCGTTCTGTACGAACCTTGGATCAGCTGATGGATTGGATCGGCAAGGGTGAGCCTGGGCTGCGACCCAGGGAACAGGCAATGCTTAGCATCCCTGGTCTAACGACGCAAATCGCCTCGAGGCCCCCGAAGGGAGCAACAGTCGTTTGACTGCAGACCCAGTTCTCGATGTAGGACACGCGGCCGTCGAGCAGCAGCTCGGCAGGGAGGAGGTCTTGCTTGCACGGCGGGATATTCGGCGGCGTGTACGTGCTATTCGAAGCCTTTGATCACGCGGAACAACACACACGGGGGCCTTTTCAGCTGATCAAAACAAATCTTAAATTGGCTGATCGGCACAAACCTACCTGCTTTCCCAGGGCGATGCATAGCGTCCCTGGGCCAATGACGCAACCGCCTTGAGGACCACGAAGCGAGCAGACAGCTTTTTGTCACGAAACTTTGCGGCCACAAGTTCTCTGCACGCGAATCTGCGCCGTATCAGCCCGATGGGGTTCCCTGCAGCTCTGATATTGGGCTTGGCCGTCATTTTGGCTGCGGTGGCCAGGGCTCCCGCCGTGTCTGTGCAGGTCCGGTGTCGTTTCTTTACGGTTGTCCAGTCTGATGACGAGCGACAGAAGAAGCGTGTGGTCATTCTGGCTCGTCACTTGGCCTCAAGCCGCTGCACCTCCGATCCTGTGTCTGAGCAATCTGGACCCCAGGTCATGGGACGGACGGCTTCACATTCGTGCAGCAGCAGGGGAGGACGATGCAGGCCTGTAGACTCAGCCTTTTTGAGCCATGACGGGTCGGCAAGAGCCCAGGACTGTGCCTTCTCTTTGCGCGAGAGGAGGCACCAAAGCGCCACTCTGCTTCCCAGCGCCTGCTGCGTCATTGTGTTTTTGGCGAGGGGTGCTTGTGCCGCAACAGCTGACGCTTCCACATTAATTGCAGGTCAGTTGGCTGAGTGCAGATTGCACAACGTGCACGGCTGAGTGCCACTGCTATGGCCGTGCTGCAGGCTGCCGCCGCCAGCAAGGCGGGTTCAGCGGCTGCAATACAGGATGCAGCGGCGGGGCCTCGGCCGTTCTTCGTCGGTTGCCCCGCAAACCTTGCCGGCACGCCATGGGAGGACGACATCGAGCGCAAGCAGTCGCAGTGGTTTTTCAAGGTGCGTGCACCCTTTGGGCTCATGAAACACATCATGTACCCGCACATGCAGTCCTGCTGATGATCACGAGCATTCTTGTTCATCATGCTGAGCCGCCACAGAGTGTGCTCTATCGGAGTGTCAAGCCCTTGAATACGCAGCACGTTGCATTTGGCTGCCAGCATGTCCGCTATGCACACACCAGAGCCGTGCTGCCGTGTCATGTTTCGCAGGCCAAAACCCTGAAAATGCCGCTCCAGTCCGAGGTCACATACAGCCACGGCGGCAGTGACAACAGCACCGCTTGCGATCCCATGCTGGGGCCGGTGGTGGCCAGCAAGTGGGCAGGTCTCAGCCAGGTGAGCTTCTGTATGTGTGCTGTCTAGGATGCTGCACATTCTACTTGCTGCTGCTGAAAATCTGAAGCTCCATCGTCACTGGCGGTGGCACTGATTGCACTCCCCGTCTGTCCCTTGCCATGGAACATCCTTATTGCCAACTGAGCGTCACCTGCTTGGTTGCTGCAAACTGCATGCCACAGGGCTTGTTCGTCAAATCAAACTGATGACCGCAATACACCGTGACCTGTAGGGCATGATAACGCTGGCGCCTGAAGGCCCTGCCGGCAGCAAGCACATCGTCGACCTGTCGCAGCTTGAGAAGGGGTGCGCAAGCCGGATCCGGCCTTTAGCCGCTGCCTTTGGAGCGAACACCAATTCACATATTGCAGCACTATTCCATCGTTTCTGCGGTCAACAGCTGCATCGTGTCGTGCAGCAGAAAGTCAACTCCGGAATGTAAATACACAGAATTTCCAGCCTGACCTGCGGCCATCGTTTCTGAGCCCGTGTCTCCCTCTCCTCCTGCAGAGTCCAGTACTGGATCACCGACACACGCTATGAGGCGTGGCAGCGGTACCGGTCCTACACGCCCATCACGATCGTAAAGTAAGCCGCTGCAGAACGAGCGCCGCAGCCCGCTCCAGCTGCATCACAGCCGGCAAAGCCGGCGCCATGGAACAAGGGGTGTCCGATGGTCAATGCTCTGCAAGATGGCAACACTCATATTACTGCTCGGCAGCAGAGTACCCTGTCTGCTGACAGCTGATCGGACTCACAGTGGTGCGCACGGTTTTTGCTGTATATCGTCAGCATTCATTCCTATTGTTGGATAATGAACAGAAAATAGGGAAATCGACACTTTACACTGCTCTGCACGTTCTTGGAATCATGGGAATAATCTCTGTTTTAAAAAATGTAGACTTTGCTGTAGTTTTTGCGTTTTTGCTCACTGCTCTGGGGTGGATGGGTTACTGTGTATGAAATTATGTGGACAAAGCTTGCTCGATGCAGAGGTCAGAAGAACTTCGTTCCGCCTCGCTGGCGGCACACACACGCATTCTAGAAGATCTGTGGCACGTGGGAAAGCACTGCTAGCGGTGCTGCGTAATGTCTCCATTCGTCACTCACAATCCAACCCGATGGATCATCGTGCATGCCAATACCCACATGCCATGAGCACCGCCACAGACCTCGGCACTGCCTCTGGCAGATGCGTCGTGGGAATGTCGCCGCCGTCAGCACTGACTACTTGCACCTGCGCACCTCCTCGTCCTCCTGCAGCCAGCCCTTGATTCATCGAAGCTTTTCCCCTTGCGCACCATGATCGTGATGTCCTTGCGCAGGTTGACGCTCGCCCGCACCTATGGAACCCACGGAATGATCAGGGGGACTTGCCTGTCAGATAAGCTGCCGCGCATGCAGCACGACTTGCAGTTCAATGCGCAGCACAGCTTGCTATTCAATGCGGGATGAACTGAACTGCACATGCGTGGCCTTATGTGAAAAGGCCTGCATTTGCGTCATAACTCTGGGGCCCAGAAGTGATTCGTTAAACGCCATGACGCTGGCCAGCGCTGCACCGCCCACGCCTGTGCGCTTGTTTTCCCGCGCCAAACAGCCTGAGTCTCCTCACACCGTGCCGTGCGCCAGCTGTGCTGCGCCGTACGATTTGGCGCTATGCGCGCAGCACCACCTCCCTCTTTTCTCTTGATTTCATGCTGCCCGCCTGGTGCCTCCTACTGTTCCTGCGCTGCGATGCGCCTGCCTACTTGCGCTTCCTGTCTTGGTCCCACATTGACTGAATCGATCAGGAGCTGGAGCGCCGCCCGGCTGCACCTGGTCTGACGCACCACCTGGATCATCGAGTCGCGCATTGCGATGCGTGAGGGCAGTCAATTAATCAGAATGTCATCTGTTGTTGCGATTCACACAGGCCCAGAAAGGTGCTGGTGCAGTCATGCGAGATTTTTGACGCAATGAGAGTCTGCACAGTTGCGAGCTTTTGCCAGCAGCACCTGCACCACTGACACGTCGCATCTTCACACAGAAGCAATGCGCAGGCGCCTGTGGAACCATGAGGCGTGTCTCGGTTTTCAATACAACCAGCATTCGTCATGCTCTGCTTATAAAATAGCG
>JAABUL010005185.1_pt1 | contig 16555 bp, 20 predicted proteins | sample 5559151 | NCBI WGS metagenome assembly JAABUL01 (sample SAMN10711876, study PRJNA513368) | rock metagenome | isolation source: Antarctica rocks | place: Antarctica: Victoria Land, Pudding Butte sud | reverse complement strand
TGTGAGTAGCCCCTGCCAAAGCATTGAGAAGCTCTTGACTAGGACCGGGGATGTCCGCGATCACTTTGATATAGCTTGAATCCTCTGCCACTCGATTGGCAACGAAGTCGACACCCTGTGCAGGATATGCCAGCAATGCTTCATGAGGGAGTCCTGGAATTCGACTGTGCCCCGACCCCGGTGTAGTTGCCGGTATTCCGGCCGTCCAAACCTCCGTTAGATTCCGATTGATGGCTTCCTGGCGTATTGATTTCCGAAGATCGGACGGCCATGAACCCATGTCAAGAGCTGTTGTGATCCCCCAGCGACAGAATTGAGCTAGGTTATCGACATTTCGGCAATGAACATGGCAATCAATCAAACCCGGGAGTAAAATGCCCCCTTCGCAGTCGATGGCGGTTGCAACTCTCGCATCTGTCCCAATCTTGTCTCCATCAATGACAAGGCTGCAGGGACCAGAGATTTGACTGCCGTCGAAGATACAGACATTTGTGAGCTCGTATTTGTCCGCCATGATCTGCAGAAGCAGTGAGTTTTTTCTAGTACGTCGAGATGGATAAGCTGAGACTTTGAAGCCCAAGAGAGAGGGCAGAGGGAGACGGAGTCTTGATGATCAGACAGTTGTAGCCAATCTGGCCTGAGGCAGGGCCGGGTTACTCCCCATACGCTCTAATGTCCACATACCTACTGACACGTGCGGCACGTTAAAATAGACTAGTGGCGAGCGCATCACCATCGCTTCTTTTCTATCAAGCTCTCCAGCCGCAGAGCGCAGCTTCTCCGAAGCTAGTCGTGTTTCGGATGAAGAACGGTTGTATCCAAGATACGCGCTTGGGAAGGCAGGTCGATACCTGAAGGTCAGGTCGCTTTGGGCGTAGCATATGGCGATCGTCTTTGCACGTGGCTGTGGCAGAATGGATTGGTGTTGTGAGGCTGCTACGTTGTTACATACTTGAGGTAATCGCATCTTTGCCGAAGGTGTTGCCGGTGGATAGCATGTATGCAGATTTGTTTGTCCGGTTGGCTTCCCGCATCTACTTTCCTAAACGGGCCAGCCGAAAAAAAAGATACTAAGTTATACAGGGACTTAGAAGTATTCAGCAAAACGAAATGGACGCCTATATCAATACTTCCGCGAACCATGAGCGCAAGCCTTGGTACGCCTCAGCAAGCTCTTCTTGTGTGTTGTGGCGTGCATCGTTGAGCACGTTGCCCGCCAACGAGAACGTGCGCTCATCCGCAGCGCTGCTTGCTGGACAAGCGAATATCTCAAAAGCCAAGTGTCGCAGCACTGGAAACTGGTGATGATTGTCGCGCCACCATTGCAATGGTTCTCTCGTCCTAACGCATGGCTCGCGTCGCCAGCGCGTAAGATCGTCCGTCTCAAGGTCCTCCTCGGGCTCCATGAACCGCTCAAATTCATCAAGCTCCTCGTGGGGTCGCCCTCCCAAAGGTAGCCGTGGTGATTGAACATCATTCGGCCATCGCCTCTTGCAATCGTTCCAAGATGTGGAGACCGTCTCGTCGACGGCTCCGATCCAGTCACGCCTCTCACCCCAGTTCCTCTCGAACCAAGCCATCTTGTGACTCGGGTGCAAGAACACCGAGAGGCGGTAAGCTGGAGAGCTGTCGCTGAGCTTGCTCAGCGCTTGCCAGAGAGCGCCATGATGTCCGTCAACAGGTACTGTCTGGCATCTGATAGAAGCATCTTTGAGTGGCTGTAGCAACTCCTTGAGCTCATTGAGCTCATTCCAATCCTCCGAACTTAGGCAGTCTTCATGATCAAGCGGATCTGAATCATCGTTGGCGTAATGGTCTTGGTACAACCGTAAAGCGTCTCTCAGTTTTAGAGCTCGCTCAATCATCTCGAGGTCGGAGTTCCATCGGATACCACCGTTTGCTACGAGTTGGTATATCCGACTGTCGCTGATCTCGCGTTGCTTGGACTCAAAGTAACGACGCCGTCGCGCCGACCCTTTCACATGGTACACAAGATTGTGACATCGACCTAACGCTCCTCCCTTGCGCCACGCAGCAAGACTTGCGGATTCATCACGTGAACGTACTGTTTTGCCAGTGTTTGTCAATGCATCGCCAGATCCACTGCTGTCAAATCTTGGTGCGAACTTGGCCGCATCTGCCACACAGTCGATATCGGTGCCGTATAGTATAGCCTTGGCCACCAGGTTAAGAATATGGGCACCGCAGCGTATGCGCTGTCGCAAAGGGTCGACGTCAATCTCCTTGGCGATCTCACGAAGTACAGTGTCGTTGTTGGAGGCATTGTCTGCTACCAAGTAGCCAACGCGGTCACTGATCTTGAATTCGCGCATGACAGTGAGTAGTTCCTCGGCAATCGCTACGCCGCTGTGGGCTCCGTACATCGGCCTGAGGCCAAGAAGAACGGTCTTCACGCGCAGCTGTTCGTCGAGGTAGTGTGCAGTAACGCCGAGCATGTCGAGCTGGTTGTCAGCTAGCCAGCCGTCGAAGCTGACAGACATCGAGCTCCTGGCTTTCGCCAGTGCTTTCGTCACTTTCACTTTGGACGTCGCGTAGCACTCGACAATATAGCGATGAGCCGTTGCATGGCTGGAGGGAATGAGAGCATCGATCTTCGAATGGTCGAGACTGAGGAGATCTCTCAAGGCCGGCGAGGTCGCACTCCTCAGTGACTGGCTACCCGAGACGATCCACCGCAAATAAGCCCGCCTCCATCCTGCTGCGTCAAATGCCCTTTCTTTCTCATCCCGGAGTCGCTTGACTGCATCGCGAATGTCCTCAGTATCTCGCTTCCGCTTTTGCCCAGACGTCTCGTGCCGACGACCCTTCTCATCATAGTTGTGGCGGCTTTGTAAGTGTCGGATGGCGGGTGTGGTCGAGTCTGTCTCTACGAGGTAGAGTTGTGCGGTGGAGTCGGCATGTGCCCTTCGAGTCGTGGGCCTGACAACAGAAACCCATCGCTGGCACGCTGCTCCTGCTGAGCGAGTGGTACTTCGATCACTTGATCAAATGTTTTGGCGTCTGGACTAGCTGTGATCAAAGTCCGTGGAACCGACTCGTGTTTGGCCATCTCCAATACTGCGCGCGTTATGGTTGTCGCCAGCTTGCGGAGCGCGCAGCCGCACGACCCTTGGTAGAACTACTCCGATAAGCTCCCGATGCCTGTGACAGATGACCATAATTGTGTCATCTTCGATTAGACTCAACTTCCATATGCGATTGCGGAGCTCGCCAGGAAGCTTGAGTAGAAGACTTTCGCCTTGCTTAGGGCCCTCAAGTTCTCCTCTGAGGCCTCGTTGAGGGAAGCATCGGAGTGATGAGATGAAACTTTTGAGGCAAAGGATCGGCCGCGGTATGCTACGAACGGTTGTACCGCCACGCGAGTCTGCAGAGCCGATAATGTGGTCCAGACCTTCGTTCGCCATCTTGTCTGTACTGGCGGGGTCGCTGTTGGCGTTTGGGTGCTGCATAGGCAATGCAGTTTGTGTAACATCCGTGGCTGCAATATCTTCCTGATCTTCATCGTCCGTGTGCTTCGTAGCATCGATACCATTTCTGTCAACACGCTCCATCGTATCGTGAAATACATCTTCGCAGTCGGAATCGATGAATCCACTGCCATCTATGTTGGCACCTACACCCTCCTTTATAGTGATCACACCTTCGCTCTCGTTGAGCCCTCTTACGAGCACTGCGCCGTCGTTGGTGTTTCGGAAGGTAGCCATGCCGTGGTGGAACAGAGCCTTTTGGTACAAGAGGTACGATGAGCAGAGATCGGTTGGAGATTTATCATATACATGCGAATCGTTGAAGCATTCCTTAACGGCGAAGGCAATCTTATACTACTTACATGATTGCTACTCCCCGGCATGACATAGATCACGATATATCGATCGTGATTCACTGCGTGATTGGCGGTCGTACGGGCAGATTCCTAGGCCGTCACGCGCACCGCTCCAGGAGAACAGGCACGAGAACCTGTGAGGAGCTTGATGTGAGATAGTTACGCAATGATGGACCATCGAAGGTCTCGCATAACTCACATCGTTTGTACACCCGTACTTGCAATGTTGCGATGCATCATCAGCGTTTCAAACCATCCACCCATACTCACAACCAAACAAATTACTCGACACATCAAGAAAAGCCACACTTACATGCCTCAATTGCTCATATCCTCTACCTTTACCAAATCTTGGGAAGGCTTCGACCCTACAATGAGTTTCTGCATCGCCGTTTTGCTTTCGTCGGTGTCGCCGCTGATGCTTGTGGCTGCGATGTTGTGAGCGTCCATGCTGTTCTCCTGTTTCACTCCCTGAGCTCCGAGAACTGCATATGCTTCTGTACACTCTTGAAGATCTTCCGTCCGCGGCACCCGTCCTTCGTCGATCTCTGCGTAGGTCAAACATCCGCGCAAGACCCACTCCTCAAACTCGATCCGCAGCTGCGCTTCCGAGACGCCGCAGTGTCTAGCTATCAGTGCGTTTTCCACCAGTGTCTTGAATGCAATGTTTAGGGTTAACACCTTCGTTCCTCCATGGATCATGGCAGCCGAACAGCCGCCTCCACTGACCATCGTTCCCGTACGGAGGTGTGCTGTCATCCGAGACAGGCTGTAGGAACTGCCGCTTTTGGCGCTTGTCATGATCTTCTAAGCGTGGATGGGAGACCTTGATGGTGTTGTTTTTGACGAGTAGATGCTCGTAGATGCGATTCCTCAATCCGCCTGGTAGCCTCTTCCAGACATTTTCACCCTTTAACTGCGCGACATCCCGGTCTTACTTTAAGCGCTTGATCTTGTGCACGCTCCTAGAGTGTTGCTGGATTATTTAAGAGTGACAGGCGGTAGAGTTTCGTCAGGCACTTACCTTGAGGCGATGTAGTCTTTAAGTCTTCCCGTTCGACCAACTGCGCCGTCGCTGATAGCATCGCTTTGCGCATCGTCGTCGTCCAACTTCCTTTTCTTTGTTACGGCCATGGCGCCTGTTGTCAGTTGACTGTCGAAGGGGACGATTGAACGGGAAGACAGAAGTTGTCGACGAAGGAGTGCGAGATAAGGCATCAACATCGTGCGTGAATCTGCTAGTCTTCCACAGAAAAAGTCAACAAGCGAGTGAATGCAAACGCAAATTCCATGACGTTCACCTGTTCACCAAAGAGAAGCCCAAATAGGCCAAGGGAAGGCGAGACGAGAGGAATGACTGAGATCAAGGCCCAGCAACCCGGACACTTACACTCGATGTCTCATGCATTGGCCTATTTATACTACCTCGTCCTCCAATGCATCTTGCCGAAGCGTATGATTTCCTTCTCCCTCCGTGCCCTACGTCTTCAAGCCCATCCCCTCCAGAATCCACCCTCGTCAGCCTTCTTGGACGCCGCGGGCGAGCTTCTCGCTGCTATGTCGTTCGGCTGAAGACACGTGCGGCGCTCAAATGTCTTGCATGCTATTTAGCTTCACGAACGCTTTGTAGCCATCCGATATCTCTTTGTCGAAGCTGGCGTCAGAAAGTTCCTCCGGTGGATATGGACGTAACGCCCACGCCATGAAATTGACCTTGAGTTGGCGTTCTGAGTGACCGAGCCGTCTAGCTTCCAGCGCAAGAGCTAGCATGCTGTTGAATGCCTTCTTCATACGGAAATGCCCTGATACACCGAGGATACTACGCCATTCTCCATACGTCCCGAAAGGGCTCTTCAAGACGAACAAAGCCAAGTTCAACCATGAAGGCATCGTACAGGCCCAGTTGTAGAGTGGCACACGGATTGTGAGATTCGTCGGGAGCGCTCCGCAGGCTTCCGCGATTTGTTCTAGGGATGTGGTGATGTGGAAGCGCCTGACCGGAGGACCCGAGGGTGATGTGGTTGCATCGGAAGTAGAAGTTCATAGCATCCTTCCGGATTTGCTTTGAGGCGAAGAAGAGACTTGAAGGGTGTAGCGGGTTCTGAAGATGCCACTCCTCCCAATATACCACTGACAGCCCGAGCATTGGTGCGCGAACTTTGTCCTCGTAGATAAGGAGGAGCTCGAATATCTGGCTTCGAATCTCGGCCGTCTTCGTTTGGCTTCGCGCGCTTGCCGCCTTTGCTTGAACTTTCATGAGTTAGCGATGTGCCGCGTTTACTTAAAGCCGCGAAGCAACTTACACTGGAGCAATTTCATCTTCGCGTTGAGTTGCATCCATCGATTCGATTCGGCTTTCCTCTTCTTCGAGTGAGCCATACCGCTCGATGTTATAGAGAGAGGTTGAGAGGCTCGAATGGAGGAAGTTCCTAATGCGAAGTACGGACTAAAGAAACATTCTGTTCGAAGGTGAACTCTGTCGATGACGCAAAACTTCAAACAAAGAAATGCTCGTGTGGATGAATGTCGGAATCGCGAAAGTCAGTGAATTCAATCATCCAACACACAGATTCTGCATATCTCCTGCGATCAGCCATCATACTGGCGCGCATGAGACAGCAACGACAGAGAAGCCGATGAGCATGTTGGAAAGCATGAAGATAAGCAGATAAAGGAGAGCAAACAGCAGAAGGGCCAACTTGACCTGGATACCCACGCCTAGTCCTGCTTCCTTGCCATCAAATCGGTATGGCTTGCCTGGCTGCCCAGCTTCCACCATAGTAGATCAATCTCTTGCAGATACTGACCTGACTTTGAAGCTCAACCGATCATTTCTCAAGTCCAATCCGCACTCCCCCGTCCGTAACTCATATTCGGACCGCTCTTGCTGCTTTCATGCAAAAATGGTTCACCAACAGGTAGCTGCATGTATGCCACAGGCTTGCCATTGTTCAAGTCATGCTTAGGGGTCTTGGAGCTCCATGCAGGTTGAAGTATGCCGGTCTCGCGAAGGCTAGATGTTGCGCAGTGCCTGGTGACCTCGTTCGGCTTTGGCTATGCCGAAGGGACGTTCATGGTCCAGCTCAGCAAACTGCTTCTTCGCCCAGGTTGAAATCAAACTTGAGCTTAGCCTCGGAGTCGCCCCGACGTCTGGCTACCAGCGCGAGTAACAGCATGTCGTAGAATTACGGCTCCAGGTGGTAGGAGCCTCTGCACTCGAACAATTCGCGCCAGTCACCATGTGTCCAAGAAGCCGCATTGCGAATGAGTTGGACAATGGGCCACCACGTTGGTAAAGCCCTCCAGCCACGCAAGCTAATCGACACGATGAAGTTTTCGAACGGAATCTTGCGGCACAGGCTAGAGATCCGTTCGAAGTATGCCAGGGCCGAAGGAAGGTCCACTGTGTTCGTTGAGATGACGAAATAGTTGGTCTGGTAATAAACGCTCATGGCCTCCTGGCGCATTTGCTTCGACGCAAGAAAGATACCGGGTCTATGAAACTTGGTGCGGCGCCAGTGCTTTACCGTTCCATAACGCTTGTTGCGATACAAGCGGATTCCTTCGTCGTCGACGAGCACGAATGCATAGATCTTGTTTCTGAGCTCGCCTGGGAGCTTCTGGAGCAAGTCTTCTTGCTCTTTTACTTCTGGGACTGGAATGACCAGCTTCAGACGCTTTTCCTTGTTCCCGAGAGCAAGGCTGTTAGCAGTGCCAAAGGAGTAAGTAAGCTAGAGATAGCCTCACTTGAGCGCCACGGCGTATCCAATGCCTGAATCTCCACCCGGAAGTAGGATACTTTTGTTGTCCTCAACGTAAGTGGTGTCGGCCTTGCGCTTCCTCGGGGGAGCCATGGCCGCTGTCGTTAACTTGAGCTTTGAAGAGAGAGTTGGAAGTTGTAAGGAAGAAGACGAAGGTCGGCTTTGAAAGCAATGATATATGAGACCGTTCCGCCATGTGACAGGTATAGTGAGGCCATGTGACTCATGCCGTCTCTGATAGTGTGAGCGCACGTGGCAGCATTGAAGCGACGGGCTTGTAGTAGCGGCGCCTACTTGCTTGGGTGTGAGCCGACAAGCAAGTTTCGCCTTGAAGGCTCATCAGGGACTGGTTCTGATACTGAGTATTTGTATGCCGGGCCGCAGGCCAGGCAGCAAAACGCGCTAAACAAGGGGTGGGTGGCTAGGCCAATCACCCTCTTTGTGTACGCGCTTTGCGACGTGGCACTCTGAATCGATTCTGCGGCTCGGTCCCAAGTTGTGCCGACTGGCACAACGCACGGCGCCCGTGGGGTTGGGCACTCCACGTATTACCGCCTTCCGTTCTTCGCATCACGTGTCCCGAGAGTGGTCCCCGGAGGGAGCACACAATGGAAACACGCGCCAAGGTGAGGGCGGGAGCGAGGCATTAAGGAAGGACCCAACCTTCCGCCTGTGACACACGCCGGTCGCACACGCCTAGCCAATATAAGGCCTACTCAAGTATTATGCGTTGGAACGCGTCGCACGCTAGACCCGTTCTGGAACTGCTGATGTCGCACGTTGTAGCGTCGCGGGAACGCGTCGCGCGCTACTCTCTTTCGGGAACTTTGCCGCGCGCGTCGCGGAGACAGCGCTGTGCTCTTCCATATGTTTCTCCCAGCTGGTATACAGTAAGATGTCGTCTCTCACTAGACAAGGTCCAGGTTCTCCGTGGAAGTCCCTGCCAGCGGGGGAGGTCGTCTGCCGGCTTGTTGCCTTGGGACTTTATCTCAATGCGCCCGAGCGTGCGGTCATCTGTACGCGCTGTCAGTACGCGCTGCAACCGGCAGGTGAAGCGGTCTCGAAGCATCTCTGGGAGAAGCATGGCGTGCCTGAAGAAGCGCGGCATGGATTAAATGCGTTCGTTCGCTCTCTCGACCTTCCAGATCCTAATACACTCGACCAGCGGGGTGACGGCTGCACGCCCCACCCCCACCTCGCAATCCAAAGCGGCGCCGCTTGCAGACAGTGTAACTTCCGATCGACCAGCCAAGATATTTCGCACCGGCATCTGTCTAAGCAGCATGGTCGGAGGCGCAATAGCAAAGACTGGCTCCAAGATGATCTGGATTCGGTCGCCCTTCAGAGCTGGACTCGCAATGGAACGCGAGGATATTGGGTCGTACGCTTGGAAGACCGTCCTGAAATGCTCGCTAGTGCCCTAAATCCGAATTCGACACCCCGGCGCCGGAAGAGAGTCGCGGCGCTACATCAGGCGGAGCAGCAGCAGCACCGTGCAGAAGGGAACCAGAATCGCTTAGCGACAGATACAGGGATCGATGAGATGGCGCTTACAAGCAACTGGATGCGCCGGACCGACTGGGCGCGTACGTTCGCCGGGGCCGACCGCCAACTGCTCCTAGTGCTTTCCGACGCCCCAGCATCTAACGGCCAGCGTCTCAAACTAGGTACCTACGGCCTAACAGAGCTCTTCAGTGATCCCTCAAGTGAGGGACGGTTGTTGGCAGTCGGTCAGGCGGTCGACCGCTTCTTCGACCGATGCGAAGATACGGCGCGGCACACAGACCACTCAGTCCGCTGCTGGCTCCGCAGCCAAATACCTGGCCGATCGTACAAGACGCCGTTCGAGCTCCCGGGCCGCCAGAGTACCCGAGCGGCGTACCGCCGGTATTGGAAAAGAATGATTTATACCTTCATCCGCCTTTACCTCCTTGATCCTGCGGTACGCGAGAAACTCCTCGGCATGCATTTGTCAGTTCGGCAACGGGAGGCTATCGAGCTTGTATGGTCGGCTGTGCAGGAGAGTCCAATCCGCCATTCGCAGACCGTTCGCCGTCTAGACCCGTCGCCCATCTCTCTGGACAGTCCGCCCCACGGCTCTCTCCCTGACGACGACGGCGAGCACTCCATCGTAGATAGCCGGGTTCGGCGCTGGAGTTCTCGCGGGGGAGGGCAGCCGCGTTGGGGTAGCCTTGGGCACTTCTCAAGCTCCCTCAGTATGTCGCAGCCCTCAGAAGGAGAGGACAGTGCACCGGATGGCTTGGACTCGCCGTATGAGAGCAGCTTGGATGGGGAGTATGGAGCGACGGAAGAGGCCGACGGTGGGCAAAGCGGCGATGAAGGAGACGTAAGTGACGGCTGCGGTCAGTGTATCCAAAGGAGTGTCGACGAGGACAAGGGTATGTCATTGTAGTAGTAAGAGGGTCCCCGTCATACAAAGCTAACAATGAGCCATCTAGCTATACCACCCCGATCTTCATCAGCTGGGGATAGGCTCGTAGACGCCGTCGCCCAACTATCGGCTTTCTTCTGTACCGAGGAATTTTTCGACAGCCGGTCTTCCTCTACCCTCTTGGTCTACTTCAGCGGCATTTTAGGCTTCACACACCGTGGAACTACCTTCGAGCGGCCTCGGAACTACACGTCCAAATTGTCCGCTTTGATTTACTGCGTTCGACTCTGCCTCCTCGAGTTTTCTCTTCCTCGTTCCGCTCATCCGGCCATTGGCTGGGAAGTGAGGCCACGGACGGGCAATCTGAGGCGTCTCAACAAAGTCCGTGAGCGCTTCATGTGCTATGGCTGCCAGGCACCTATGGGTGAGCTCTTAAGCCTGCGTGCCTACGGACGCGCCATTTCCCACTCGGACGGCCCATGCTTCCGCGTTCAATGGAGTGAAGATTCGGAAACGGTAGCCTGGGAACACGGGCGGCTAGAGATGGATCAGCTCCGTCGTCTTGGCTCCACTGCGGTCCAGTCTGCGACCACCTCGATGGCCCGACTAATGTACGGCCTAGCACCCGCAATAAAGCTCGAAAGCGTTCGGGACCAGATCTCTAGCCAGAGGCAAGGCTACTCCTTTGTCCGGGATCCGGCGAACCAGCTAGATACAGCTTACCTGGATCTCTCCTCCCGTGCGTGCCTGAATCCTCTTGATGGACTTATGGCGAGTGAAAGCTGGCAGCTGGATGCCGTCCGTCGCTACCTTAGCGAGGAGACGAATCTACTCGTCCAGCTGATGCTTATGCTATACCTCCGTGGCGGCCAAGCTGCTCGGACGACAGAGTTCTTCAGTATCGAGTGCTATAACGGGCCAAGCACTTCTCGAGGGGTATATGTGCACGATGGGTCCATCGTGTATATCACTCGACACTCAAAAGCTTGGCGGGCTACAAACCACGAGTTTCAGGTGGCTCGCTACCTCCCTCGTCAAGACTCCGAGCTTCTTGCTACGTACCTCGTCTACGTACGCCCATTCACGGACATGTTGTACCGCGTATGTTACGGCCAAAATCGTGAGCGTCGTTTGCTATTCGCTTCATCGGAAAGACCTGAGCGGCCTTGGACAGCGGATGTGCTGACAAAGGCCTTGAAACTGCTTACGCAAGATGTATGTGGTACTCCTTTTGGGGTACAGGTATACCGACAGCTTTCTGTCGCGGTGACTGAAAGGCATATCAAGCACATAAGTCGACCATTCAACCGATACGATGACAAAAGCACAGAAGCCGACCGCGAGGTCGCATTTTCTTGGCAGAGTGGACATAGACCCCTCCAGCGTGGGACTGTATATGGCATCGACGCGGCCTTTCCAGACTCGCTTCAGCCGGCGTTGCTTCGAGTCTACCAATGGGCCTCTATAGAGTGGCATAATTTCCTGGGCGCCGACAACAATCAATTACATACGGCGACCAAATCGAAATCTACAGCGGCCTTCTCGAACGTGCCAGGTGAGACGGGCAACAAAAGGCGCACTGTATTGCCCCGCCAAAGCGTCATGGCCAGTGGCCCAATAATCTACGACTCTATGTTAGATTTCGAGGAGCGAGGTGCAGAAGACGTAGGGCCGGTGTTAAGCCTCCGACAAACAGGTGATTCTTGCTACAGAGGAGCGGGCTTCGAGAGCCTAGCTAATATAAGGCCCCGATTCCCACTGGAAATCGCGCCGAAAACGGCTAGGGCGGCGGGGCACGGGCCCCAAATGAAGTGGGAATCGTGCAGTGGGAATCAGGCTGACCGCTACTTCGAATCTGCTTGAAACAATTACAGTTCGCTTGTACAACACTTGACAACATCGGACACGGAAGAGCAGGGTCGAATTCGCCGTATCAAGGTAGATCGACGTTGTTGTTATCGCTTTTTCACTGCTGAAATGGCAGAACGCCGCGGGGAAGCCGCTTTTGCGACCGAAGAGCAACACCAGATTGCACACCCGCAAGTCAGCGACGACGCTGCAAATCCGCTTCGCAAGAACGTAAAAATCACTGTAGAGAATGCTAAGACTGTACTTCAATACTTGGAGAAACATGGGGCGCTGGTTTGTAGTGTACACAACTACGCAGTGCGCAATCTAGCGTATCATCTCCGAGAGTTTCACAGTATCCCAGCGAAAGAGAGAAGGGCTATTGTCGATTTGTTCCGACAGTACGAACTCTATGAACCGTCTAGGATTCCGCTACCCGCACCGCTTGGAGAGCCGTTCAAGGTGCTTGGAAGACCGAAGAAAGCGTGGCCCTGTGAGGAGCCGGAATGCGAAAAGATCAGTATTAATGACGACACAATCCGACAGCACAGCAATCAGGTGCATGGGTGGAAGTCGTCGTATACTGACGATCGGTATTGGCATCCCGTTTGGGTACAGAGCTTCTTCTCGACTGGAGGATTCCAGCGGTATTTCACAGTTGATTACGAGGAGAGCGAAGAGCAGAACGATGGAGAAAATCGCGGGCAGAGCAACAGAGGAGCAGCGACCGCTTCGACGTCGCTGCAAGTCACGAGCGTACTTCAAGAGTGGGATCAAGCGCTCGAAAAGCAGAAGCTAGCGCAGGAGAAGGCCGATTCTGAGCTGGCAAAAACGGATCGTACTGGCTGGTTCTCACGCACTCGCTGGCCGGAGCATCTGGCGGACTGCAATCTACGGCATCTTAGTCACGCGACTCGACTGCCGGATCGTGACGAAACGGAGCTTCAGCAGATTGTGCAATTAGTAGCACAGCTGTTAGAGCGATCGGTGAGTGGGTTGGCGACTCTCGACGATGAAATTCGACGTTGGCTACGAGGTGCGAAGCTACACGAGCCGGATATACGGCCGTTGTCGAAGAGAGTCAAGCAACGTACGCCCGATACATGCAGCGGTTAGTGTGCTATAGTATGAGGGTATATAAAAATTGGGAGAGTCAAGAGGGTGAGGAAAGAGAGGGTCGGGATAGAAGTCGGAGTGAAGACGAAAGCGGAAGTGGGAGCGAGTCCGACGATGAAAGCGGAGGGAGCAGCGACGACGACGAGGATGTCAACACCGCAAATGATTTTTTTAGCGATGCGAAACGACTTTTCCCATGGCAAGACAACGTCAAAGAGATTTTGAAAAATATTTGGGAATCGATTGAGCGTGAGGATGGTGAGGAACAGCAGTTACAAGCAATTTCAATTTTTTTTCGAGAGTTGATATTTTGGAAAGTTCGCGGGAAAATATTCGACAGCACGCTTATGCATTTTCTTGCGGTGCTCGGCATCAATGAAGACACGAATCGCTCACGAGGAGGCAATGATTTTTCGTATATGTTGGCAGGCGTAGTTTATTGCTCGAGAGTATTAGCTGTCGAAATATTGCTACCGTCGGTAGAGAGGGACGAGCAGACCGTGGACGACGACCGGCGATTTCTTCAACAGCGGCAGGAATATCTTGCGGATGACTCGTTCAGTCCGATGAGCAAGATGCTTAGTCTATTAGCTTACGGGAAGCACATCGCTTTAAATCACGGCAACGCTGGTGCAGTGTTATGGTCGAGAGACGGCAAGGAAATGGCGATTCGAGGGATGCCGATCCGACTCACGCAGTTTCAAAAAATGGTTCACGATGTGGTCCGCGAGGCAGAGGACATGCTATGGAGGAAGCTAATGTGGACGAAATATCGAGAGCGGGTAGAGATCCCGCTCGACAAGTTGACGGACGATGTAACGTTCACGAAGCGCGGCATCTCGTTCGTCAACAATGGGAAAGAACGGTCTCGAGGACAAGCGGGAGTGGATGTTGACCCGGGCGTTCGATACAGCGGCCGGAAAAAGGATGCACCGCCGCGGCGAGTGGGTGATGCGACAGGTGCGTGCATATCTACGCGAGGTCGATCGATTCCGCGAGATTCTATTGCTTTGTGTGCACTTGACCGGTGGACAACCCGCACGAGGGACAGAGATCAGCACGGTGCGGTTCCGGAACGGGTACGCGCAGGACCGCAATGTCTTCGTGATACACGGGCAGATAGTGGTCGTCACCCGATATCACAAGTCACAGTCGCAGCTGGACAATGCCGAAGGTGATCCCGCGCTTTCTGCCGTGGCGGGTAGGACAGTTGCTAGCCGTGTATCTCGTGTACGTGCAGTCGTTTCAGGAGTATCTGTCGGTGCAGGTAAAGGGCTGCGGATGGAGCGACTACGTGTGGGCGAACGAAAAGGGCCCGTGGGAGACGGATCGCTTAACGAAAGTCATCACGCGCGAGGCGGAGAGCCGGCTAGGCGTGAGATTAACAACGCACGATTATCGACATACAGCGATCAGCATTGGTCGAAGAGTTGTCGGGGATGGATTCGCTCACGGGTACGCAGAGGAGATGGCCGACATCGAAGAGCCGGAGATCGAGGGTGATGATGCACTGGAGATGTCGGCCGGAAGAGGTGGTGAGGTCGGAATGAATCGATACGGTGTATCGGTGGATGTGATTAAGCATCTCAGCAGTCGTACCGTGGACACATTCCGGCCGCTGAGTGAGAAGTGGCACGAGTTTCTAGGGTTGAGCAGTCACGGCGGTACAGGGCGAAAGCGAGGGCGGGAGGAGAGGAGCAACAGCGCGATTGTGGAGCAGGAAGTGACGCAGGAAGAGCGCAGGATGGTGCTGGCGCTACGCAAGAACGGGATTAGCGGATGGCAGGAGGCGATGGCGAGGTATAGCACGCCGAATGCGACGTCGGCGGTGGCAGATATCGAGAGAGAGGGTGAAGATAGGGGGCAGCAGGCGGAAGAACGAATGCAGGTGGCAGTGCGGAAGGTGTTGCAGTGCGAAGACTTTTCGTTCCGGTCGAAAGAGCAGGGAGAAGCATTGCGCCGGATAGTACGAGAGCAGGATCGTGGGGTGTTAGTGGTGGTGCTGCCGACTGGAGGGAGGGGGCAAGAGTCTGCTGTTCATGGCGCCGGCTTGCATGGACGATCCGGGCGTGACGATCGTAGCGGTGCCGTTTCGGTCGTTGATCAACGATCTGGTGGCGAAGGCAAAGAAGCTAGGCATCGATTGCATCGAGTGGCGGCCCGGGGAAGTCAACCCGGCAGCGCTGGTGTACGTTAGTGCCGATTTCGTGCCGTTCACGGGGTTTTTGAGCTATGCGCGGCTGCTGCAGGAGAAAGGCATATTGCGGCGAATATTCGTGGATGAGTGTCATTTGACGTTCACCGCGAGCGACTTTGTCGACGGCACCGGCGTGATAATGAGCACTTTCCAACTCGGCGGCGAAGCTCTCGCATTGAGTACGACTCCGGCTGTACACTACGCCTTTACGGAAGCCCAAATGCTTCTGCATCCGCCGGCACAACCGGAGCGCCTCTTCTTGCACCTTTCCGGGCTTGCATTGCTGCACCGTGTACCTCGTTCGCACGCGTGTTGTCACGGCGCGAATGTATCTCGCCATCGCGGCTGCCATGCTTGCTTCCAGCTCGAACTCGCACACCACGGGCAACGTCGCCGTTAGCAAGATCGTCGGACATCGCAGCCCTCTTACACTGCGCAGCCACGCGAGCTTCGGTCTCTCGAAGAACGGTTGGCGGGGTGGCTCGAGAAGGGAGGTTTCATCGTGGCAACATCAGCACTAGGGACCGGGGTGGATTTCCCGGACGTGGTGTTCGTGTTGCATATCGATTTGCCGTATGGAATGATCGATTTCGCACAAGAGTCCGGACGAGCTGGACGTGGCGGTGAGGACGTGGATTCCGTTATCATCGTCGCCGACAATCGCACGCAGATGATGCAGAGAGACTTGCGCGGGGTGGACGACGACACAATGGCGGAGTTCGTGAAGACAAGGAGTTGTCGGCGGCGGGTGATGAGCTCGTATTTGGACGGGCAGGACATCTGCTGCGACGACGGCGACGGAGCAATGGCGAGGTGCGACAACTGCGGCGAGGGCATCACGGCGCTGGAAAGAGAGCATCGCAAGGCAGCACAAGAGCGTCGAACAGTAGAGCGGACGCTGGATGAGTTGGCAGATGGATGTGGGGCGTGCTGGGTAATGTCGAAAGCGTGGAGGCACGCGGCATTGGAGTGCACAGTACGGAAGAGGCAGGAGATCGGGCTGGACGAGGCCGAGTGCGATCGATTCCGAGGGACAATGCAAAGCGAATCGAAGAGTCACAGCTGTCATCGGTGTGGTATCAGTCAGAGGCTTTGTGCGACGAGACAAGACAACAAGGTGAAGTGTCAATGGCGCTGACGGATATCATAGGGTCGGCAGCGATACATTGAAGATTTGCTGGAATTGCCCAAATCGCGTATGTAAACGTTAACAAATGGTACAACATCCAGGTCATGAAGCAAGGTGGGGTTGGTGGCCAGGCAAAGACGCTGCGGGGTCATGCTTTAAATGCGACGCTCCGCTCAAGTCTTGCCGACCCAGCGCACGGAGAGACCCTCCAAGCCGGTCTAAAGTGTCGTTTCGTCACGATGTGAGCGACACGGCTTGGATGCTACAC
>JAABUL010005184.1_pt1 | contig 16564 bp, 2 predicted proteins | sample 5559151 | NCBI WGS metagenome assembly JAABUL01 (sample SAMN10711876, study PRJNA513368) | rock metagenome | isolation source: Antarctica rocks | place: Antarctica: Victoria Land, Pudding Butte sud | reverse complement strand
AATTAATATTTTTAACTTTTTAAAAATTATATTATCTCTAATTTTAATATATATTTAAATATAATAAAAATAAATAATTAAGTCTCGATAACTTAGTAATAGTATATTTAGTTTCTTATAATAATAATGCACAATCTATAATATTGTTTAAAGTAGTATTATAATGCTATCGAAGATTATATTGTAAATTGTATATTATTAGCACAAAAAATTAAAAAAACAAAAGTTCAAATTTCTTTTAAGATATAATAATTTTCTTTTTATATAATCTTTTATAAAATTATATAGAACAAAATTGTTAAACTCTTTAATTAGAGAAGTTAAATTAATAATTTAACTCTAATTATCTAGATAATTTAAATATATAATTATAATACACTTTTTGATTATTATATTTAATAGAAAAGAATACAAAAAAAATATATATAGCAAGACAATGCGTTTAATAGATAATACAATAAAATAATACAAATAATAAAATACAATAAGTAAAATAGTTTAAATTCTTAATTTCTTGCTAACTATTTCGATTTTCGATATAACGAAAATATTTGAATGTTAATTTTATTACTACTTACTATAGTAAAGTTTTAAATTCTATATTAACTATTTTAACAATTACAAATTCTTAGACTTAATAATCTTGCAATTAACATAAATAGCAAAAAGATTACTATCTAAATATATAAAGCAAAATATCAATATATACTATATAGAAACAATAATAATGCAAATAAATAATATACTTACTAGAGAAAAAGTTAATTATAAAACTCTCAATAATTTTCTAAAAAACTAACAAGATTAATATTTAAATTCGATATTCTTTATTGTTTTTTTTGCTAACAACTTTATTTTACAAGATTTCTCAAATTAATTTTGCGAAAAATATTTTCGAAATTAATAAATTATTAATCTTCTAATATTTGCAAATTTTATATAGAGCTATTGTTTCGAATTTGTATTTGCGCTTCTTCTATATTACAAATACTTAGCTAATAATAGCTTAATATATTATTTTTTTGTATTATTTTTTATATATTAGAAGCTATCTTAATCGATTTATTTTTTTTGTTATAATTAATTTGTGCTATTATATTTTCTTGCAATTTTTTGTCTTCTATCTTATAAGCTAAATTAAGTATGTTAGTAATATATAATATATTAAATGTATTACTCGAATATATTATTAATTTGTTTAATTCGAACTATTAGAGTTTTAAAACAAAATATATTGTTAAGTTAAGAATTTTTAATACTAAATAAAAGAATTAACAATATAGAATGCAAGAATTAACAAATCTTGCAATTAAGTATTTAATAAATAATACAATAGAATAATATGCAATAGATATATATACTTGTATTCGATTTTAATAGTTAAAAAATATATATTATGCAATAATTGACGTAATAGAGATAATAATTTTTAGTTGTAATAATATTGGATAAAAGTAATATTTGAATTCTAATCCTAATATTAAGCGCGTAAATTTATCTTATAATTGCGACAACTTTTTTGTTTAAATATTATATATTAATTAATATATTTAATATTATTTATTATCTTAATTTATATAGTTAATATACAAGTTTATTTTGTATTATTTGTATATATTATTATTAAAACTAATTAAAAGAATAGACTTTTTAAAATCGAATTTCTTCTTATTTAGAAATTCGAATATTGCTAAATAGCTAATGCGATATTATTAAGTAAGAGATTTGCTCTATATTATTTATATATATTATCTTTAAGACTAATTCAAAGCGTAGAATATTTATTTTATTAACTTTTTTGTAGACTATTGTTAATAGAAATTGTGCTACAATATAAATTAAAGATAAAAAGCTACTTTACAAAAAGCAAAATATTAATTGTATAATATTTTACAAGCGTCTAATTAAGTTGCAAGCAACAATTGTTTTTAAAAAAGTTTTTAAACAAATTCAAATTAATATAGAAAAAAACATCAAAAATATAATAGCTAATAAAAGAGTAGAAAAAGAATTGTATAATAATGCATTTAAGTAATATATATATATTTAAAGAGCTAATTATATTGTAGTACAATACTTTAAGATCGAACTAATAAAGAAAATTAAAGACAAAAATATTGCAAAATAAACTAAAGTTAATACAATTACTATACAAATAATCTTAAAAAATAAAGATATAAATACAATATAATCTTTTAATATTTAAATATATATAGAGTCTAATATAAATAAAATAACTAATTTATATATTAGTCTAATTCTAAATAGTTCGAATTAAGCAAAAATATAATTAAATATATAATATTAATTATCAAAATAATTTAACAACGTATTCTATATTATAGAGAATTTAATAAGTTAAAAAAAGTGCACAATTTAGATACAATTAACAAATTTGAAAGATTTAAAGATACTTTTGTAAGCAATAAAACTATTGTAGATTGCAAAATATCTAATTCTTTAAAATCGATAGATAACAATATTAAAAATTTGATTAAGATTAATAATAATAAAGTAAAGATAAAATAAAAGAAGACAAAAGATAATACAAAAATAATAGATAACAAGTATAAAAATATAGAATACAAAGACAATAATAATAATAACAAGAGTAAAAACAATAATAATAATGCTAAGAATAAAGTTAATTATAAGATTGTAAAGATCTTAAACTAGTTAATAGCATCAATAAGTTTAAGTATATTATCTAAATATATTACTATACACTTTTTGATAAAATATAAGATCGAAGTTTATCGAAAAACTATAATAGTTGTAATTGATTTATTATATAAATATTAAATAGTTTATATATATTACTTTATTGCATTACTATAGAATATTTAGATAAAAAAATAATAAAATTTAGAATCTAATTTTTGTTTATTAAATTTGCTACTAAATAACTTTATTTTTTAACAATTTGAGTCAATTTTTTTGAATCGATTTTCGATTTTAACTCTAGAAATCGATTTAACTTAACTCGATTTTTAATTTCAACTTTAGAAATCGACTTGTCAAGACTTTTAAGTCGAGTTGATTCGAATTGCTAAGATTCAAATCGATTAATCGATTCAAACTCGATTAATTGATTCGACGCAATTAGTCTATTAATTATTGCAAAAGATTCGAAATAAAAGACACAATTACTAAACAAATAAAATATATACAAAAAAATATAGTTTGCGCAATAAAAAATTAACAATACAATAAAAAGTTTATTTTATTAATAACAAATTAAGCTCAATTTTGTATTTAACAATTTAAACAAAATTTAATTTTCGCTCAAAAGTATTAAATCGAACTCGAACAAAAATTTGCAAAAACAAAAATAATTTAAAATAAAATTTTTGCTAAAATACAATAATTGATCGATTTATTTTTTAAAAAAGTATTAAAGATAAAATTTTTACTTACTTTTTAATATTTTATTAATATATATTTAAAATTTAAAATAAAATCAAAATAAAATCAAAATTAAATTGTTAATAAAGACAAAAAAAAATAAAATTGAAACAAATTATCTCTAGATTTGTTATCGATTTAAATTAAACAAATTTAAAAGATTTTTTTGTAAAATTTTACAATTTTAAGATTAAGTCTTTTTGTAACTTTAAATTGTTAACGAAATTATTAAATAAAAATATAATAAGTTTTTATTTTTATTTTGTTTTTATTTTGTTTGTTTATATATTTTTAAAAGATAAAGAAAATAAAAATATATATAAGCAACAAAAACAAATTTATAACAAAGATAAAAAATATTGTGCAAAATAAATCTTTTATAGTTTTTTTTTTTAAAAGAATGTAAATATTTCGAACAATTTTAAAGATTTGTCTATAATTAATTTTAAAAAATTTAATAATTTATTTTTAAATAAGTTTAAAAGCTTTCTTTAATTGTTTTAAAACAAATTTAATAAAATATTAAGAGTTTGTTAAGTTGTTGCAATACGTTGTCGACTAATTAACAATAATAAAATAGCTTTGTTTTTAAGCTATATTTTAAGTATTTATATTAAAAGAGACAATCTTATTATTTTTAACATTTTGTATAACAAAATAAAGAAATCTTTTTATATAACTTAATTATACAATAACAATGCAATAACAATTGCGAAATATTTTATTAAACAAATTATTGTTAATATAATTGTTGTTGTCGCAATATACGTTATATTATCTTTTTTGTTTTTATTTGCTATATATTTGTTTTTTAAAGTTCTTTTGTAATTTATTAATATTATTTAGAAACTTTTTTCTTAATTATTGATTATACTTTTTATCTTAATTTATTTATTTAATTTTATATTATATTTGCTTCTTTAACTTAGTTTTATCTAGAATTTTTTTAATTTTTTATTAAATTTTGTTGTTAATAAGTTTTAAAGTTTGCAATATTTATTTTGTTTATTTATTATTAACGCAATACAAATATAACTTTAAAAGTAAAATATAAAAAGTATTATAAATTTAATAAATATTAAATAGAATAAAACAATAAATTTGTATTTGTATTTTAATTTTGTTTTTAATTTTAAACAATTTAATATACTTGTGCAATATTTTTTTGCTAAATTTTTTTTGCTTTAAATTTCTAGTTAAAAGTATAATTAATTTTTCTATAACAAAGCTCTTTAATTTATATTTTTTATTATAGTATTTCGCTTATTGCGCAATAGCGTTTTTAAAACGTTTCGCTAAAAATTTTCTTAAATTATAAAATTATTTTACGCGTTTTTGTGTTAACAATTTCTTCTCTTTAATAAAGTTATTCTTAACTTTATAGTAAATCTTTAAGTAATAATTGTATATTAAATAGAACAACAAAGCTTTAACTAAAATATAATAACTATTATTATAGATAAATTTGATTATTAATAATAGATTTGTTTATTTTGTCTATTTAGTATTAATATAAATGCGAAAATAATATTTAAGAGCTTAATTTTGTTATTTGATTAAATTATTTATTTAAGAATAAAAAACAATATTTAATTATCTTTTAATTTATATATAAAAACATATAATAAATTAAAAAACACTAGTAAAAATAAATCTTTTATTGTTTATTATGCTAGCTAACGTTTCGAAATATAAGACAATTTTATTAAAAAATATTTTTGTTAATTTTGCAATATTAATTCTAGTAATTACAAATATATATTTAATTATTTTTGTACAACAATCGACTATTACAAAAATTAAGTTATATATAACTTTATAACGTTTGTTTGACAACAAACTTATTATAAAATTTATAATTTTTTTTTATAACTCTTTTGCAATAAATAAGAATCGAAACTTATTATATAATTTATAACAAAAAACTTTAATATATTAACAAATATTATATATTTTAATATATATTTTTACTTGTTTATTGCAAGCAAATTAGAAATACTTTTGCTAAAATAAATTTAAAATTTTCTTAATTTCAAAATATTTTATTAAAGAGTTATTATAATTTTTGCGAATTAATTTCTTTTTAATAATTATATCTTTTAAAATATAAAGTAATTTGTTGTATTTAACAAAACTCTTTTAATTTAAAGTTTATATTTTTTGTTTATAACAAAACAACTTTTTGATTTCGATTTAAATTTTTTTAACTTAAGTGTCTTTAGTTTGAAGATTCTTTATTAAGAATTTTATTAATTTTTAAGATTTTTTATACAATAACAACTTATATACTAATTAATAAAAATAAAAATACTAGTTTCTTAAAAACTTTCTTTTTACTTTATAATTGCAAAATCTTCGCGTTACTAGTAAGTACTTTTGCTAATTATAATATAAAAATTAAATTAACTAATATTTCTTGTTTGCTTTATAGTAACAAATTTTTGTTAAACAATAATATTAGCTTATTTTAAAATATAAGAATTAAATTATTCAATATTTTTTGTTTGCTTTGCGCTAACAAATCTTTGTTAAATAATAATATTAATTTGTTTTGCAATATTAATAATAATCTTATATTTAACAATAAGATTTTTTTATAATTAGAATATCTTAATAATTTATTTGTTAAGTTTTTCTTACTTAAACAATAAAAGATTTCAAAATTATAAATAAGTAATTTAAGCGTTTAGCAAGCTTGTCTTAAGTTTAGCTTTTTTTAACTTATAAATTTCTTAAAATTATTATAATTCGATTATATTTTAATAAAATAAGTATTGTCTTTTAAGTAGTGTTTTTATTGCTTAAAAGCAATTACAATAATTAGCAATTCTTAATTATATATCTTATAATTTTGTTTTGTCGAAATTATCTTTTGTAATTAGAATATTATTAAGCGTTAATTTTTGCTATTATTTTGTTAACTTAGAATGCTCGCGATTGCAAAGTTAAACACATTAATTTTTACTTTTATTTTTTTGCTTAAGTTGTAGTAATAAAGTAGTGAAATCAATATAAAGATATTGCAAAGTTAACAAAACACTTGCTTTGCTTTATTTAATTAAACAAAAAAATCAAATTTCTTATTATTCTTACTTTTTTTCAATAGATTAGTAAAAAAAAAAGTTTTTTTCGAATAATAATATATAAAGTGTCTATAAAAGTTTACGAAGTCTAAAAATATTTAAAGTATGCAATAAGTTTTCGATTTAAATTACTTCTTAATTGTTTTAATTTAAATTTATTTATATATCTTTTAAGAATACAATAAAGTTTAGAAATTTAATCTTAATAATATTAAATTTATATTTTTTTAAATTAATATATAACAAATATTTGCAAAAATGTTTTAATACTTGTTTAATATAATATTAATATTTCGCTAAATTATTACTATATATAAGTATATTATTTATATAAATTATACAAGTTATATTAATTAGCTTTTGCAACATTTTATTAATATAAATTTAAAAAGTTGCAAATATATTTGCTAGTTTAAATAATATAATTTAATACTTAAAATACTTATAATATATACAAAATATTATCTTTTATTTATTATTGTATTTAATGCAAATACAATAATAGATATTTTTTAGATTTAAGACAATAAAATACTTTGCTTTGTATAGACAATTTAGCGTTTTTATAATTAGAGACAATAAATAACAATTTTTAATAATAATTGTATTTAAATTTTTGTAATTAATATATAAACGTAATTTATTATTCGATTTTAATATAAATAAAATAGAGATATTTGCAAACAAAATTAAATATTTAATTTAATCTTTAACTAACATATTATCAAAATATTGTTAAAATATTGCTAGCTTGTTTTGTGAAAAATTATAAAGAGATATAAACAATAACTTTTTATTGTCTTAAAACTTAATAATATAATTTTTTTTTTAATTCTAGTAGAATTTTAGTTAATTTATTATTATAGATATCTTTTAGATTTTTTAATTTTTTAGAAATCTTAAATTTTGTTAGTTTTTTGCTTAATGTTTTTGTAACATTAGCGCAAACAATTGTATAAACTATATTACGTTTAACGAAATCTAAAATAAATTGCTTAAAATTAATTATTTTTAATTTTTTATCTAAGATCTTAAATTGTTAGCTTTGCGTTTTTGAATTAATTAATATATTTTACTTAAATAATATTAATATAATTAATATAAAATTAAAACTTATATATTTTATTAAATAAAACAAAGTAATATATTCTTGATACTAATTTTATAAATTAATTAAATAATAAATTAATTTATAGATATTATAATAGAAACAATTATTATTATTAAAAAAACTTAATATCGATAAAATAGTAAATATAAATTGCAATTTTTATTGTATTATATAGATATAATTAATAAGATTTATTTTAGCTTTCGAATTAACTAAGTTTGTAATTTAATATTTGTTCTTAAGAAGTTAAGTTTAATCTTTTACTAAAATCGAATTTATTGTTTTTCTTTGTCTTTTTTGTTTTGTTTGCGAAATATTAACGATTTTTTTTTGTATTTATTGTAAGAATAATAGCAACAATAAATTTGTTTTATTTGTACTTATTAAAATATTTTGTTTTATAATATCTTTTTTTATAATATTTAAAGCATTTAATATTTCTTAAATAGTTTGCGTTATTAATTTCGTAAATTTGCTTATACAATATTGACAAATTTTTAAAAATATAGAATTTCTTGTTTTTAATAAACTTGTTAGCATTATTTAAGTAACAATTTTAGTAAAATTTGTCTAAAGAGATATTAGAGTTTTTCGTAAATTGCTAATTTTTAAAGTTATTTATATTTGCTTTGCAAATGCAATTTAATATTTGTTTTTATATAATAATTATAATTAAAAGCTTATTGCGAATATTTAATATTATATTAATATTTAAAATCTTTATTTTTAGATTTAACTTTAATTTAACTAAAAATATATAAATTCTATACTTTTTTAAAAGCAATACTAAATAAGTCTTTAACTTATTTAGATATTTCTTAAAGATAATTATCTTTTAATCTAATTTTAGTTTAGCAATTTCTTATTTTTCGTAAATAAGAGAACAACAATTAGCAAAATTAATTATCAAATTTAATAAAAACTTTTTAAATTCTTTAAAGATCTTGCTTTTTAGCTTAGTATTATTGTTTGTTCTTAAATATTATTGCGTAGTAATATTGTTTTTCAAAAATAAGATTTAATAAAGAATTTTGTTTTTATATATAATAAAGTATATTAAAAATTGTATTATATTAATATTTATTTTTTGAAATTAAATAATATATTTATTTACACTTTAATTTTTGTACAATTTTAGCTTCTTAAGTTTTAGAGACTTAAATATTATTAATAATAATATAATAACAAATTAAGAAACTTAAGAATTTGTTTGTTTAAATATTATAACTTGAATTTATTAAGTATTTTATAAATTTTAAATCTTTATTATTAAGATTTTTATTTACTAATATAAAGTCGAAGTTTTAATTATAGTTGAATTTTTTTTATTATTGTTATATTAGCAAAAATTATTTTTGTTAATATTTTGTAAGCAATTGTTGTCTCGAAAGATATTAAAGTCTTCAAACTTTAATTTAGTAATTAAATAATTATTGTAACTTAAGCTATTATAATTTAATATAATACTATTATATTTTAAGTTTTTCTTTTCGAAAAATAGAACAAATAGAATTGTAAAGTACAAATATGTTTGTTTTTTATTAATACACTAAAATGTAAAAAACGTAAGATATAATAAACTTATATTATTATGTCTCAATTATATAAGATAAATAATAGTAGAACTAATTGTTAAAAAATAACAAGAGATAAGCTTTCTCTCTATTTAATATTTGCTATAATATGCGAATCTATTTTTTGCTATTTAATTAGAAAGAGATGTTGTACTATTTGAGACTTTTATAAGTATTCGAGATTACGTGTCCTATTATATTCTAAGACGCTAGCGCGTCGTAAACGCTATAATATTTCAATTAATTTTAATAATAAACAATTTTTAAATAATATAACTTAAAATTAGATATAGTTAAAGCTATTATATTAATTTTGCTATTATTAAGTATTATCTATAATTTAGTAACAAAATTAGTTTATTTATTTTAAAACTCTATTAAGTTTAAATTAATTGCTAACAAAAGAATTGCAAAAGTATACAAAAAATTAACTTAAATTTTGCTAACAACTAACAAAGATATAAAATTATTTATATTTCTATTATTTGTAATATTTATATTACTTTAACAAAACAAACTTTATTTTACTAAATCTCTTTTTTTAGTCTTTTTATCTACTATTGTTGTATTTACAATTTCTTAGTTTATAGTTTTTTTGTTTTAGCTATTAATTTTGTTTTCTCTTTAGATATATTTGTTTTGTCTATAATTTAGCTATTTTTATTTGCAATTCTTTTTATAATTTAGTTTTTACTTGCTATTGCAATTAATTTAACAAAAAAGAAAAAACCTAAAATAGAACTTAATTTTAAAATTCTTATTTAACAAATATTAAAAATATATCTATATAACAAAAAAATAGAACAAATTAAAAAAATTAAAAAAATTAATAAACAAAAAATTTCAATTATTTTTGCAAAACAATTATGTTAAAACTCGAAAACTATACAATAATTAAATATTTAACAATTAATATTAAGTATCTATTTATTTAAGACAAAATATAGATATTTTAAAATACAAATAATGTTTTTTAAGTTAAAGCAATTAAATTTTAGTATAAATTGTTAAATATTAAATATTTAGATTAAACAATTATTCTCGAGAAAATACAATATTACTATTATTAATCTATATTGTATTTAAATACTAAAAAATATATTAAAAGCTATTTAATTTGCAAATATATTAAATTATATTGCAAATATAAGTATAATCTACTAAAATTTCTATCTATTTTAGATTGTTATTAACAAAATATATTTTGCAACTTTATTATCTCTCTATTATTATATTATTATAAAGAAAAGATTTTTTAATATATTTTAATTGTAATTGATAGACTATTTAAAAATAAAAAATTTATATTTATAAATTTTTTAAAAGTTAAAACTATTATTTAAATTTTTATTAATTTTGTCTAATATATTAAGAATTTTTTAGCTATTATTGTTTCTAATAGAAATACTTAATTTATTGTTTACTTCTAACAATATCTTTGCAAAAAATTAAAAAGTAAATTTAAATTATTAATTGTATTTTATTTAGAAATCAATAATTAAATTAAAAATATTAATATTGTTTTTAAATAATATCTTCGAATATATATATAGTACAATTAGAAATTTAGAATAACTAAATTAATTATTTTGCTATTATTGAATTTGTTGCAAACAATTATATTAGCAAATCTATTAACTTAATTTTTTTTACTATTATTAAAAACTATCTATTATAATTAGATCTAAAACTATTCGAATTTTTTTTTAACAATAATATATTTAAAGCTTGTTGCAATATAAAGAATATTAACAAAACTATTAAAAAAATTAAGATTTTGCGCAATTTTCTTTGTTAATAGCTTATCTAAATTTAAGTTAAAAAAAAAAAAATGCTAATTGCAAATGCGTTGCAATCTCGAAGTTTAAAATTAATAATTAAATTATATTTAATATTTAAAATATTAAAATAACTTAATTATATAAGTTTCTAAAATATAAAAATAAGAATCTTTATAAAATTATTTAAACAATTAACAATTATATTTACAAACTAGAATTGCTTAAATTAATAAAAATTTATTTAGTATTTTATTTATAGTTTTTGTATTTTAACAAAAGTAAATTTCTATTAAATTAATAAAGTAAGTTTTTGTTGTTTGTTAATACTTTTAACAATATTGTCGACAATAATTTCAAATATTATATTAAAATTATCGAAGTATTACAATATAATATATACAAAAATAATAATAATATAAATTTAAATCTAATTATTATAGATTACAAACGCAAAATACTATAGTATTAAATTCTTTTTACAAATTATACAAACTACAATAATAGATTTAAATAACTAAACTATTTTATAACTAATAGCTACTCTAATTTTGTTGTTAACTTCTACTATAAATATTTAGATACAACAAAATCTTACTAAATATTTAGAATATCTTCTAATTAAAAATCTAATAAATAGAATAGTTTGTATTATTATATTTTCTATATATTGTTAAAATATTGCTTAATATATATCTATAACTTTTGTTGTTGTATCTAGAATCGATTTCGAAAATATATTGTCAATATATTATTATTGTTGGAAATTATATGTTATATATTTGCAATTAAAATTAAATTCGATATACTATCTTATTTTCTATTGCAATTAACAAGAATTCTAAAAATATATTATTAGTATATTATTATTGTCAAATATTAATCGATATATATTTGCAATTTTTGTTGTTGTCTCTATAGTATTTTTGCTAGATATTTTATTGATATTTTTTCTAAAAATTCTCTGAATCAAATTTGGCTTAATATTTCTAAATATATACACAATTGTATATAAATTATTATTAAGATATTTTTATATTATTTTCTTTCTCTATATTGTAGATTTAAACAAAAATGTTCAAATATAGTTAAAATTTAACAAATTTTGACTTTTCGATATTAATATTTTTTTTGTTGTTGTTAATCTTTTCTTAGATTATATAACTAATCGATTTTCTAAACTTTCTTGTATATAATCGATTCTTCGAATTTCTTTAAACGCAATTGATTTTTATCTTGCTATTAACTTTTCGATTTTTATGTTATATAACTTAGACTTTCTCTTTAGAGTTAGAATTAGTAATCTTTTATATTCTTTTTAATTTTTCTATATTTAATGTTTTTTTAAAATTTATTTACTTTTCTTTTCTCTCTTAATCTTGTTGTTGTTTGACAAATTATTCGAAACTCGATTTTTGTTGTTCGACAATTGTTTAATATTTAATTTCGAGCATTAAATTATATTTAATAGATATACTCGATATTAATCGAAAGTAGTCGAAAGTTAACTAGAATATTATTTGCAATATATATACTTATATTATTGTTTTTTGTATATTTTGTTTTAAAAAATTTCGATTATTTTTTTCTATTCGACAAATTTATTCTTTTGTTTAATATATATCGAAAACTTCAATTCTAATTGTTAAACAATATTTGATATATATTCGATATTAATTAAAGTTTATATTTAACAAGTATTTAAAATTAACTAAAGTTAACTAAAAAATACTAATTAAAAAATTCGATATTATTTTGTTAAAGCTTGCAAATAGAAAAAAAAAATATTACAATTTCAAACTAAATAGACTTTGCTTTTTAATTATTTTTCGAATTTTTACTTTTTAGTCTCGAATATATTATAAGTAATGTCTAGCGTTTTGACATCTATAATACTTATATCTATTTTCTATATATAGTTAGTTCTATATAGCTAGTATTCTTGTCAATTAACTATATACTAGCTATTAAAGCTCTAATCCTAATAGTTAATAAGCAAAACTAAGTTTTACTTGCTTTTGTTAAACTTAACTTATTAAATCTTTAAATTTTAAGAATATTTTTCTATTTAAAGATTAATATAATCGTGTAATTAATATACTTAACAAAGTATAAAATAGATAGAGTTTTAATAAATATAAATATTTTATATTAGTTTTTGTAACTTTTTATTAATTTTCTTTTAAAAGACTTTAAATTAAAGCAAATATTAAGTTAAGCTATTAATAGCAATTATAAAAGCGCAAACTTAATAAAAATAATTTTTTTTTTTTTTTTGTATTATTACAAATTTAAATATTTTTTTAACTATACTAAACAAGTTTGTATTTCTTGCAATATCTTAAAGTTTTTTATTTTTTAATTGTATAACAATATTATTATTTGTTGCTTTTAATTTAATAATCGAAATAAAAATCTAAGTTACAAAATTAATTATATAAGTTAAACAAAATACAAAATTTTATTATTTGTTCTATTAAAACTTTTATTAATTTAAGATATTTTAAGTTTGTTTTTAAGTATATTGTTATTACCTGTATTATTAGTAACAATTTTAAGAAGTTTATTTTTAATCTCGAAAGATTTCAAAATTTTTACAAGCTTTAATATTAATTAACAATCTATATACTCGATATTAAGAGAAGTAAATTTAATAAAATATTTGCGAAATTGAAATGTAATATTTATTCAATATATTAATACTTCTAGATAGACAACTCTTTAAGAACTAGATTATATATTTAAAACAATAAAGATATATTAAATATTTCTAAAATCTATCTTGATTTTCTTACAAATTTAATTCTATTTTGAGAGAACTATTTTAAATAATTTAATACAATTTAAAAGTATCAAATTTGAACAAAGTATTTCTAACAATTTTCGAAAATTAAAATTGTTAATAGTTCGAAAAAACAAATTCAAATTTACAAAAGTCTTATATAGTTAATCTTTTCAATTATCTTAAATAAAAAATAACAACAAATTGATATTATTTTTCTTCGAATAAATTGTTAGTTATATATTATTTATATATATTATTAATTGTAATTTACGCGACTAAAGACTAGATTAATTGTAATTTGTAATTAAAATTGTTTTTGTTTTAAACAAAAGAAGAATAGAAGATATTTTTTTATATTCGATATGCTTAAATAGTTGTAAACAATAGAATAATTCAAAATTTTGTAACAACTTTTGCATACAATTTTTGAAATACTATCTACAATCGAAGCTATTTAAACATATTTGTTTCAAAGTTCGAATTGTGCTTCTATATTAGTTTTTTTTGCTTAACGTAAATTGACAAGTTTCAATTAAGTTTTGTTTAAAATATTGTTGTTAACAATTGTTTGTAATTATTATACTTAAAATTAAGTATTAATATTTGCATTCTATTTAATATATTTGTTTTTCTTTGTTAAAATAAGCAATAAATAATTAATAGATATTTTGTCAAATATTTTGCAAAGATTTCTTTTTCTAGTATTAATAGCAAAACTAAGAAAATTTTAATCAAATTAATTTGCAAATTAATTAGAATATAAGTTACTAGATAGCAAATTGCAAAAGATAGATTTGCTAGAATTCTCTTTGTTTAAAGACAACAATTGACTTAAAGCTTTTAAAGAATTCGATATTTTATAAACAAGAATACAAATATAATATAATAATATTTTTTAACAATTTAAGAAAACAACTTAAGAATAAAAAGATAATACAAAAGAATATTATAAGTAACAATTAATATAAGTAAGTTGTTTTAAGATAATATAAGCAAGAGTAGCTTTTAAGTCGAAACATATTACTTAATATTGCAACAAAAAATTTAAAATTATAAAATTATATATTCAAAAATAGAAAATTTTGATATAATAATATTATATTTAATTTCTTAACAATTCGATTTAATTTCAAATATTAAAATCGAGAATTAAGTCGAATCAAATTAATTCGATTTTAAAATAATAGAAATTAAATCCAATTTTAAATCGAATTCTAATATTAGAATTGTCGAGTTAAGTCGATTTTAAAAGTTGGAATCGAAATTCGATTTAACAATTAGTTTATTTATAATATTAATAATCTTTTTCTTAACTATTTTTTTATTTTTTATTTTGTTATTATTTATATTATTATTTATTCTAAAATATTGCAGAAATTAAAGAATTTTTTTTAATAATAATTATTATTTGCAATTAATATAATAGATTAAGAAAACTATAAATTTAAATTAACAAAATAATATAACTAGAAGAAATATTAAATAAAATAATAAAAATATATAGAAAGTAATTATATCTATATATTAATTTCAATTTTTAAAAAAATTCTAATTTTTATTTTTAGAACAATATTATAGTTAATAGTTAAATTAATTAATTTTTAAAATAATATTATTAAATAAAATTAGATTAACTATCGGATCGAGTTTCGGGTTCAACTATTGAAATCAATCTAATTCGACAATTTTAATATTAGAAATCGACTTAAAACTCAATTAAATTAACGCTATTTTAGAATTGATTTAATTCGATTCGATTTAATTTTCGATTTCAATATTAGAAATCGAATCGAATTGTTAAGAAATCAAAAATAACGTTATTGTGTCAAGAATTACTAAAAATAATATAAAAAAGTTTAAATTTAGATTTATTATTATTATAGATAATGCATTATAGTAATATATTATAGTAATACTATTATAGATAGATATTTCTAATATAATTATTAATTAAATTTAATAAATTAACTATTTCTATCAAATTATTACTAAAAATAATAGAATTTATTAAAAATAATAATTCGAGTCGATTTTTTGAGTTGGATTTCGATTTTATTTCTAAATCTTAATTCGATTTAAGTCGATTTTCAATTCTAACTTTAGGAATTGATCCGACTTTTCGATTCTAACTTTTGGAATTGATTCGACTCGATTCAATTCGATTAATCGACTCGAACTCGATTAATCGACTTGACGCGATTAGTCTAAATAAAATATAAATAGTAATATTGTAATTAATCTATTAATAAATATATAATTAAAATAGCAATACTAAATATACAATTTTCAAATATATAATAAGAATTTTTTCAATATACTATTATTAAAATAATTTTAGAATATCGAGAAATAAGAGTTTTGCTCTCAAATCTAATATAAAAAAAAAGAAAATAATACTATAACAAATATTATACTCGATACAAATATATTTAAATATATTAAATGCTAGTGTATTTACTACGTCGAAACTAATCTCTAGTGTTAGCTCTAGCGCGATCCTAACATAAGCGAACTCGCTAGGGTTCGATTGAGGGTTTTTTTTTTTTTTTTTGCATAGGTCTGACTACTGACGCAAGCATTGAGGCTGTGGTTTCAACAGCTCTCACCCCTGTCTAGCGGCTTGGCGTGGCGCGTGACGGCTGTTTGACTTTCAATTGCTGATTTCGGTCTGCATCAGCTTCAACATTTGAACACTTTTTAATCGACCCCTCGTATTGCGTAGCATGTGGGCTAACTTGCTGATCAGGTTGTATCTTCGAGCCATACCGCCAGGTGTTTACTTGCTATGACGTCCTGCTGTATGATTGGGTGAGGATAGAATCATACGC
>JAABUL010005182.1_pt1 | contig 16567 bp, 15 predicted proteins | sample 5559151 | NCBI WGS metagenome assembly JAABUL01 (sample SAMN10711876, study PRJNA513368) | rock metagenome | isolation source: Antarctica rocks | place: Antarctica: Victoria Land, Pudding Butte sud | reverse complement strand
CCCCGGTTGCGACCCCACACACCAACGACAAGCTACACAGCTCCGCCAGCCGGCGGGAGAAAGGAGAGGTCTCCACCTTAAAGTCCCCCTCCCCAGTGTCTTGACAAAAGGGTCCACCATACGTGCTGGTCAAGGCGGTTAGAACCCCATTTTACGCTCACGGGATGCCCACTCCTTGGAAAAAAGACGGTGCGCGGGTGATACACCTTAACCCGGCAAAGCGTAACAGTTCAAAGCTGGCACTTACACCCGCCGTGTCGACCTGTCGTGTGGGTTGCGTGGAGCCCGCCTGCGGCCACCACGACACCCCAGACGACGCCAGGGAAGCCCCCTATCAACGGGACTAATCTCGTAGTCCGTCATTAACCTCGACTAGCTCTTCAGCTAGCAGTTTGTCGGAGAGAAGTGGGTTCCGCGTCCCGTGCGTGGTGGTAGAGTAGGAAGCATGAGTAGAACATTCAAGACCGTGGACTACGACGCGGCCCTCGACCTGACGGTGCGCTTGGGCGACTGCCTGCCGCCCAACCGTCTGGCCCGCTTCGTGGTGGACAGCGTGGCCCTGCTTGACCTCTCGGCCCTGTATGCGCGTTACGGATCGCGTGGCGGCGAGCCGTACGCGCCCGAAGTGCTGCTGGCCCTGATCCTCTATGGGTATGCGACGGGCGTGTTCAGTTCGCGCAAGATCGAGCGGGCGACCTATGAATCGGTGCCGTTCCGCTACATCGCGGGCAACCGGCACCCCGATCACGACACCATCGCCACCTTCCGCGCCACCTTTTTGCCGGACCTCAAGGGGTTGTTCGTGCAGGTGCTGCTGCTGGCCCAAGAGGCGGGGGTGCTCACACTGGGCACGATCAGCCTGGATGGGACGAAGATCCACGCCGACGCCTCCAAGAGCAAGGCCGTCAGTTACAAACGGTTGGGAGAACTCGAGGCGCAGTTGCGCGCCGAGGTGGAGGAGTTGTTCGCGCTGGCGGAGCGGATGGACGAGCGCGACCGGCCGGCCGGGCTGGTCGTGAGCGACGAAATCGCGCGGCGGGAAGACCATCTGGCGCGGCTGGCGGCGGCGAAGGTGGTCATCGAGGAGCGCGCGCGGGAACGGGACGCCCTGGAGCGGGCGACGTACGAGGAGCGCGCGCGGGAACGGGACGCCCTGGAGCGGGCGACGTACGAGGAGAAGCTGACGCCGCGGGTGGAGCAGGAGCGCACGACGGGTCGCCGCCCGCGCGGACGGGCACCCACGCCGCCCATGCCCGGTCCCCGTGCCAAAGATCAGTACAACTTCACGGACCCGGACTCGCGCATCATGAAGAATCCGACCGACCAGGGCTTCGCCCAAGACTACAATGCGCAGATCGCGGTCGATCAGGACAGCCTGCTCATCGTCGGCAGCGCGCTCTCCAACCACCCCAACGACAGCCACGAGGCCGCGCCCACCCTGGACAGCATCCCCTCCGAGATCGGCACGCCCGACGCGGCCGCGCTGGATCACGGCTACTGGGGCCCGGCCACGCTGGAGGCGTGTGCCGACCGGGGCATCGAGCCCTATATCGCGACCGGGCGTGAGCCTCATCATCAGAGTTGGCAGGAGCGCTTCGCGCCGGAGCCGGAGCCGCCGCCGGAGGACGCCAGCCCCCAGGTCCGGATGGCCTACAAGCTCAAAACAGCGGTCGGCAAAGCCATCTACGGCGCGCGCAAATATACGGTCGAGCCCGTCCTGGGCATCATCACAGAGGTACTCGGCTTCCGTCAATTCTCGCTGCGAGGCGAGGCCGCCGTCGCCGGCGAGTGGCTCCTGGTCTGCTTGGCCTTCAATCTCAAGCGCTTCCATACCCTGTCCCCGGTCTATTAAGGAGGAGTCAGCCTGTGTCCACCCCGCGTGGCGATTATCTGCGGCCGTGTCCTGCCCGCAGCCACGCGTCGATCACGCGTGCCCAGAGGCGGAACGCGTGCCCAGAGGCGGAACGCGTGCCCAGAGGCGGAACGCGTGCCCAGAGGCGGAACGCGTGCCCAGAGGCGGAACGCGTGCCCAGAGGCGGAACGCGTGCCCAGAGGCGGAACGCGTGCCCAGAGGCGGAACGCCCCACCTCGACAGCGGCCCCTGGTCATGCACACCATCGCTTCGTTCTCTCCGACAGACTGCTAGGCCGTGTGCGCGGACACCTGCTGCTGGCAGAAGGCGTACAGCGCGTCGTACATGGGGGTCTCCAGTGCGATCTTCTTGTGGTCGTCCGTGCCGTGGAGCTGGGCGAACCCGTAGGCGATAGCCTTGAGCCCGCGGCCGTAGGGCGAGGTGTCGATGTCGTCGCGCACGTCGGCCGCATGCACGATCTTGGACAGCTCGACCAGGCCCGTGTCCTCCATCAGACCGTACGTGCGCATGATGGACTCGAAGGAGCAGCGCCCGTCCACATGGCCCAGCTCGACGTGGGGCACGTCGTAGGGGGTCGCGCCCTCGCGCGCGGCCGCGGCCATGACCTGATCGGCGGGGACGTAGAGGAACTCGGCGTCCTGATCGACGAAACGTTTGATCAGCCACGGGCAGGCGATGCGGTCGACGTTGGCGTTCTCACGGGTGATCCACTTCATGACGGTTCTCCTGAGTGCTGTGCGGTCAATCAACGTGGCGCGTCGGGGGCAACGGGCGTGTCATGCGGATGCTGGCTGATGCAACGCCCCTTTCTCACTTCAAGGCGTCCCCGACGCGCTGGCGAGTTGGGTATAGAGGGCGTCGTAGAGCAGGGCGCCGCGCTCCAGGGCCACCCGGTCATCCGGGCTAATGGCACGCAGGCCCCGGCACAACAGATCCAAACCCGGCGCGACCGGCTCGACAGCGACCTCCTGCACCACGTCGGCCTCGTCCACGATGCGCGCGATGCGCCGCAAGACGGGATCGGTCAGCCCATACTCCCGCACCAGGGTGTGAAAGGTACAATGCCCCCGTCGGTGTGAGAGGCGGACGCCGGGGATGTCGAAAGGCTCGGCGTCTTCGGGTAAGGGCTTGTGGCCGGGGGGCACGAACAGGAACTCCGCCTCGGCGTCGATAGAGCGGCGGATCAGCCAGGCGCAAGCCATCCGATCCACCGCGACGCGCTCCCAGGTCACCCATTTCATGCGTCCTGATCTCCTCTCGCCGTGAGCAGGGCCACCCGCACCCGCTGGCCTAGCGCGGACTGGAAATAATCCTGCCCCTGCGTCTGCTGGTAGCGCCGGGACAGCGTCGTGAGGTCGGGGTCCGCGCCCTCCAGGTCGGCCAACAGCGCGTGGTACGCCGTCTCGACCTGGGCCAGGAATCGCCGCACCAGGACCTCGTCCTGTCCGGCCAGGGTGAGGCGGGCCTCCCATACGGACGCCTCGCCCCCCTGCTCGCCGATCTCCACGGCCAGCCACTGAAACTCTTCCTGGGCGCGCGGCGTCGCCGGCAGCACCCACACCGCGTCCTGCAGCAGCAGCGCCCCCAGGCGCTTGAGCTTGCGCCAGACGTAGACGCGGGGGGCGCTCGGCTCACGCGGGATCTTGTAGTGCAACAGGACCCACGTCTGCACGCGCCGTCTCCTCTACGTTTGCCCCATGGGCATCATAACCATGGTTACATTATGCGTTATGCTGGGCACGGAGGCAAGGTTGCCTCGCCAGGCGGGAGAGAGGAGAGAGACGTGCCGCTCCAGTGTCGCCACGCCATCGACCTGCCGCCGCACGAGACGGGCGGCTTCGACCACGCGGACATCCACCGGCCGAGCGGTCGGGTGTTCCTCGCCCACACGGCCCTTGGGCAGGTGGATATCATCGACGGCGTGCAGGGGACGTACGCGGTGTCGGTGTCGGGGTGCCCCGAGGCCAGTGGCGTCCTGTGTCCGCCCGACACAGACCTTGTCTTCGTGGCCGCGCGCGGAGCGGGCCGGGTGCGCGTGCTAGAGGCCCCCTTGGGGACGCCCGTGCGAACGCTGGACGCCGGTGCGCGGCCCAACGGTCTGGCGTGGGACCCCACGCGCCGCCATCTCCTTGTGGCCGACGTACAGGACCACCGGGCGCGTCTGCTTGCCCTAGAGACGGGGCGCATTTTGATAGAGAGGGCGTTGCCGGGACGGCCGCGGTGGTGCCTGTATGACCGCCGGGGCGACCGCTTCCTCGTCAATAGCGCCGATCCGGCACAGGTCGCCGTCCTAGCCGCGGACACGCTGACGCCCGCCCCGTCCCTGTCGGTGGCGCATCGAGGGCCGTACGGCCTGGTGCTCGACGACGCGACGGGACATCTGTTCGTCGCCTGCGACAGCGGGGATCTGGCCGTGCTGGATCTCGGCTCCGGCGCCGTGCTGCACACCCTTCCGATCGCGGGTCCGCCCGACGTGCTGTGGCTGAACGCGCCGCGCCAGCGCCTCTATATCGCGATGGGTGCGCCCGGCGTCGTGCAGGTGCTGGACACCCAGACGATGACCCTGGTCGAGGAGATCGCGACCGAAGACGGGGCGCATACGCTGACCTTTGACGAAGACCGGCAGCGGCTCTACGTCTTCCTCCCGCGGAGTTGTCGTGCCGCCGTGTACGAGGAGACCCAGCCATTTGCCGGCTTCACGCCTGACAGGGAGGGGTCATGACGCGCAGACACAGCATCCGCCTCCTGTGTTCCAGCGCCCTGGCGGTTGCCCTCGGGCTCGTGCTCGAAGGGTTGGTCGTTCCGCGCGCCCTATCGCCATCCTCGACCACCGCGGCTCCGGTCCCGCCTACCCTCGGCACGATCACCCATATCGTGTTCATCATCAAGGAGAATCGCTCCTTCGATCACTATTTTGGCCGCTTCCCCGGCGTCGACGGGGCCACCACGGGCCGCACCTCCAGCGGCGAGATCGTGCCCCTGCAGGAGGCCCCTGACCAGATCTTCCCCGATCCCGCCCACTCCACCGCAGCCAGCTATCTGGCCGACGATAGGGGCCGCATGGATGCCTTCGACCGTATCCCCGGCGCGATCGACCTGGGCGTCGATCACGCCTACACTCAGATGTATCCCGGCGACATCCCCAACTACTGGGCGTATGCGCGCCACTTCACGCTCGATGATCACTTCTTCTCCACGGTCATGGGGCCGAGTTTCCCCAACCACCTCGTCACTATCGCCGCCCAGAACGGCGGCGTCACCTCCAATCCACAACTGTCTCATAACCGCTGGGGCTGCGACGCGCCGCGGGGCGCCTTCGTCACCACCCTGAGCGCCAGCGGCCAGCCCGGCGGAGCCTTCCCCTGCTTCGACCTGACGACCCTGGCCGACCGCCTCAACGCCCATCACATCCCCTGGCGCTACTATGCGCCACGGCGGGGCCAGTCCGGCTATATCTGGTCCACGTTCGACGCCATCCGCCACATCCGCTATAGTCGGCAGTGGGCCACCAACGTGGCGCCCTGGACGCACTTCCAGCGCGATGTCTTGAGCGGACACCTGGCTGCGGTGACGTGGCTCATCACCGACACGCCGCAGAGCGAGCACCCGCCGGCGAGCGCCTGTCTGGGCGAGAACACCAGCGTCTCTGAGATCAACGCGGTGATGCGCAGCCGGTTCTGGAGGAGTACGGCAATCTTCCTCACCTGGGACGACTTCGGCGGCTTCTACGATCATGTGCCGCCGCCGCGGACGGACCGCTGGGGCCTGGGGCCGCGCGTCCCGACCCTCGTCATCTCGCCTTATGCGCGGCGCGGCGCCGTCGATCACACCGCGTACGACTTCTCATCGCTGCTGCGCTTTGTCGAGGATCGCTTCGGCCTGGCTCCCCTGACCACGCACGACGCACGGGCGCTCCCGCTGACCAACAGCTTCGCTTTCGGCGCTCCGGCCAGCAGCCCTGTCCTGCTCACGCCCCATACCTGTCCCCTGGTCGCGGACGTACGCATCACGGGGAATGAGCTAGGCCGGCGCGCGGCGAATGCCCTCCTCCTCGACCGCGCCCCCGTTATCACCGGCATCGCCCGCCGCGGCCGTGCTCTCATCCTGACGTTACGTTCGGCTCAGAGACGGACGGTGTACCACCTCACGCTCGTGACCCGCGTGCTGGGTCGTGGCGGGCGGCCGCTCGACCCGCGCGCGTTGCAGGTCGGGGACACCGTGCTGGACGACGCTACCACGGTGCAAGACGAATCGGCCGGGGTCGTGAGCGTGGATGGCCGCGTGCTGCGGGTCACGGCCGCGAAGGAGACCGTGATCCTGGGGGTGCGCACGACCGAGATGCCGGGGACGGCACGACCGCATGGTCATGGACGCGCGGAAGTGGCCGTGCTGCTGACGCCGCGGACGGTGATCGTCACCGGCCACGGGCCGACGGTGGAGGAGATCCGCGTGGGCCAGCTTGTTTATGCGACCGGTGTGCTGAACTGGCGGACGCGAACAATGACACTGACGCGCCGCATCGTCGTCCACTATCCGCATCTGGATGGGTTGATGACGCGTCCGCGCCGGTCACATCTGACGGAGGGACGAGCATGGGCATAGTCGTGGGACATGCGAAGGGAGCCAGTATCGATGGATCAGCGTGATATATTCAAAGAGGCCGTGCGGCACGTCGCGACGCTGTGCGCGGTCGCGGCGATGACCGCCCCCAAAAGCGGTGGACAGCTCCTTGCTAAAGGGGCCAAACCCTTCATCGAGACGGAGATCGTCGAGGACGCGGACACCCTGGCCCGTCTCGCCGCCTGGCTACGGGAGCGCGGGACCAGGCTCAAAGACCCGATCTGGTTCCGCGACGCTGACGTGGCCGAGAAGCTGGACCTAGTCCTGTTCATCGGCCTGGCCCACTGGTACCCACCCGTCTACGACTGTGGCGCCTGCGGGTACGCCACCTGCGCGCAGTTCCTCAAGGCCCTCTCGGTGCAGCGTGAGCGGGAAGAGAGAGACGACTGGGAGTTTCCCGGCCCGATCTGCCAGATCCGCTGCATCGACCTGGGGATTGCGGTCGGCTCGGCGGCCAAGATCGCCAGCCTGAACAACGTGGACACGCGCTGTCAGACGCGCATCGCGGCGGCGGCCCGGCATCTCGGCGTCATCGCGTCCGACATCGCGGTTGGTCTCTCGATGAGCGTGAGCCACAAGAACATCTTCTTCGACCGCACGATGCCGCAGGTCTCATTCGCGGACGAACCGATAACAGACCCCATCTCGGCGGCGGAATGATGGTGAACGGAGGGAAACCATGATGACCAGGGATCGCACGCGCACGGTGTGGGGACGCCAACGCGGCATCTTACCGCTCGGGCTTGCCGGCATCCTGGTGGCGCTGCTCCTGGCCGGGGCTGTGCCCCGCGCCTCCACCCCGCCGCTCCGGTTACGGACCATCGCCGATGTACCGCTCGCCGGTGGCTCCTCGCGCCTCGACTACGAGAGCCTGGACGAGCGCACCGGGTTGCTCTTTATCGCCCATCTCGGGGCCGGGATCGTCAGCGTCTTCGACACCAAGACGCAGCGGATTATCGCGAACATCCCGCACGTCGCCGGCGTCCACGGCGTGCTGGCCGTCCCCGTGCTCGGCCGCGTCTACGCCTCGGCGACGGACGACAACCAGGTGGCGGTGATCGACGAGCGGACGCTGCGCGTCATCGCGCGGATACCGGGCGGCGCCTATCCCGATGGCCTGGCCTACGATCCGGTCACACGCACCGTCTTCGTTTCCGACGAGACCGGCGGGACCGACACCGTGATCGACACGCGCACCAACCGGCGCGTCGCGACGATCCCGCTCGGTGGCGAGGCCGGCAACACGCAGGACGATCCCGTCTCGGACCGCATGGTCGTTGATGTGCAGACGCGTAACGAGTTCGCCGTGATCGACCCGACGGCGACGCGGGTCGTCACGCGCTATGCGCTCCCCGCGCGCTGCCAGCACGACCACGGCCTGCTCATCGACGCGCCGCGCCGCCTGGCGTTCATCGCCTGCGACGGCAACGCCACGCTCCTGGTGTTTGACTTGCGCTCCGCGCGCGTGACGGCCGTCCAGTCGGTCGGGGCCGAGCCGGACGTGCTCGCGTTCGACACCGCCGCGCGCCGCCTGTACGTGGCGGCCGAGAGCGGGATCGTGGCGGTCTTCGACGAGCGCGGACGGACGCTGCGTAAGGTGGCCGAAGGTTTCGTGGCCGTGGAGGCGCACGCGATCGCTGTCGATCCCCGCACGCACCGCCTTTATCTGCCCCTACAGGATGTTGGCGGCCGGCCGGTGTTGCGCGTGGCGGTGTTTGCGCCGTAAGATGTGGTTCGGCGTAGGCGCATGCTACCGTGACAGTCTGACCAGTTGACATAAAATGGCAGCGGCTGTTTCACGCCTACGCCGGGCCATGTCGTACCCTCTGCCGATGTCACACGGTCACGTCTGATTTAACCGACAGCGCGCCAGATCAGGCGGCGGCGTCCTGCCCGACACGCTCGATCCTGAAAGAGAACCGACCGAGGAGAGACGTGACGCGCGACCATCTTTGTCGTGCGGATCTGGCTGGTCGCCACGGCCTATCCTCTCGGCGTGGTGTGTCTGACGCAGGGCGGTCAGCGTGACGCGTCGGTATAAGGGATCAGCGTCGTGCGGCTGGGGTGCGTGGGCACGCCCCAGACGTACAGGTGGCCGCCCGTGCCGACGCGCACGCGGAGACGGGGCAACGGACTCCGGGCGATGCCGCTGAGGACGCGGCCCTCGGCTGTATACTGCGCGCCGTGGCAGGGACAGAGGAAGGTGCGCGCGTGGTCGAGCCAGGAGATCAGGCAGCCCATATGCGTGCAGGCGGCGGAGAGGGCGTAGATTGGTTGATCTCCACCTGGGTTCACCAGGAAGCCGGTGATGGCCCCAGCGGTGAAGCGGACCGCGCGACCGGGCGCGACACTGGCCGTCGTGTGCCGCGTGTTGAACCATCGCCCGCGATCGGCCGGCGCCATCGGCGTGTCGTAGGGGGCGCTGACACCCTGACGGTAGCCGTCGCGCGTCCCCTGATCATACGCGGCGACTCCGCTCACCCCCGCGCCCACCGCCAGCCCCGCCGCCGCGGTACCCGCCCGGCCGAGCAGGCGGCGCCGCGAGAGTCCGCCCTCACGCGCCAGTCGCCGCGGTGGGGGGGCGGCGTCGGAGGCGCGCGCCGCGGCCAGGCGCGCGCCGAGGCGGGCCACGAAGTCCTCGTCCGGTAGACTCCGCTCGCGGCGCGCGGCTTTGAGGAAAGCCGCCATCTCCGCCAGGTCCGCCTCATGTGGTGAGAGGGCGGCGCGATCGGCGGGGTCGCGCTCCGCGGCCAAATCATCGAGCACCCGGTTCAAGCGTGCTGGATCATCGTTCATCGGCCGTGCTATCCTCCCTTCGTCCACCGGTGTCCTTCTCCCCCCGCGCGGCCGCGTGTTTGAGGGCGCGATGCAGCAAGACCTTGACGTTGCCCTCGGTGGCGCCCATGCGTGTGGCCGTCTCCGCCACGCTCAATCCGTCCAGGACCCGATAGGTCAACACGGTGCGATAGTTCTCCGGCAAACGCGCGAGCAGGGCGCGGGCCCGCGCCGCCGTGTGCTCTTGCCGGTCTACGTCTGATGCCGCGCGGGGAGGGAGCGGGGTGTGCGCGTCCTCGAACGCCAACACACGCTCCGCGTGCCCCGCGCGCCAATAGTCGGCAACGGCGTGGCGCGCCACCTGGTACAGCCACGCCACGCCGCTGTGCTCCTCGCGCGCGAGATCGAGGCGCGCCAGCGCCTTCTCGAAGACGGCGCTGGTGAGGTCCTCGGCCGCCTCGCGGTTGCCCACTTTAGACATGGTTCAAACGGACTTGACAGTGTTGTGCCTGCTGGAGGCTTAGACTGTCAAGCTTGCATGAGCGTCGCGTGAACCATGTCTTAGTATAGATGAACGCGTACAAGGCGCGCCCATGGGCGTGGTAGAGGGCTTCTATCTCCATAGCATAGGGCTCTCGCTCCGTCAGCGTCCCCAGGACTCCTCCCCCCCCCGGCTCTGAGCGGGGCCCGCGGACGCGGGCGCGCCGCTTCCTGTGGCGGACGCCCCACCACTGTCAACGCCAGTGAGATTTGACCCAGCAATCGCCAATCTAGCTTGACCCCCATTAGACCAGATGGCAAAGGCCTCGATCCGCATCTACCAGAGATGAGGGCGCACGCCAGGAACGAGCTACTTGAAAAAGATGGGTCAAGCCAAATTGGCGCAAATGGGTCAATTCTACGTCGCCGTGTACACCACTATGGTACGCCACGGGATGCCCCGCTGTCACCGCGGCCCCGCGCGCCAGGGTGTCGTGCCGGTGCGCGCTGATGTCCCGCCCGCCAGGAGTCGTCCGTGCCGCGACGGTGGGAAGGACATCCCTCCGGGTGACAGCGCCTCGTCGGGCGCCCCGGTCCCAGCGGACGACCCGCACGACCGGCGCCTGGGGACCGCCGGCAGGGGTCAGGGCCATCACAGCACCGCGGTCAAGGACTGCCCCGCCATGATCGTCGGTTCCTTGAGGGACGATGCGACCACGCCCCCTCCTATCCACCCTGTGAGCGTGACGATGGACGAGGGTTTCCAGTGGTGGGGGCCATCGCGCGGACGATGTGCGGGCCGATGTAGCCCGCCGGCGGCAGCGCGAACGCGACCAGCGCGTCCCCGGCGGGGGAATACTGGAACCCGTTGTCCAGGGAGTTCCCGCCGAAGGCGTTCACGACGAACTCCTGGCCGTGCGCGACGTAGGCGATGGGGGCGGCGTCGCTCCCTCCGCCGGCGGGGAGGCTGGTCCCCTGGAAGGTCCAGAGGATGGCGCCGGTCCGGGCGTCCACGGCGTGGAAGCGGCCGTCGTTTTCGCCGAAGAACACCAGGTCACCGGCCATCAACAAGCCCGACTTGGCTAACAGCGGCACGTCGATCTTCCAGGCGATCTTCCCGGTCGTCGTGTCGGTGGCGCCATAGATGCCCGCGTAATGCACACCGGGGACCGGTTCGGTGGCGGACGAGCCGAGGGTCTCGCCTGACGCGTCTTTCGTCGTGTTGGAGGGGGACGCCGTCAGGAGCCCCGGCAAATAGCGCGTGCCATAGTAGACGAACGACGTGCGCGGGCTGTAGGCTTCCGGGGGGTACTCGCAGCCCCCATCCGGCCCCGGCTGGACCAGCTCCGCCTGTTTATGCGGTGGCGTGAACTCGGGGACCGCGGTCAGGCCCTTGGGCGTGAACGTGACCGCGTGGGGGGTCAGCGAGTCGACCGCGGACTCCGGCTGCGTGGGCCAGGCGTGCTGCCAGGTGGGACCGCTGGGGACGGGCGCCTCTGTCACCGGGTACAACGGCTGGCCGGTGCGGCGGTCGAGGATGAAGTAATAGCCGGCTTTGTTGCAGTGGCCGAGCGCCGGGATCTGCTGCCCACCGCGGCGCAGCGTAAACAGTACCGCCGGCTGCGGGCCGTCGTAGTCCCACAGGTCGTGATGCACCTCCTGGAAGGCCCAGCGCACCCGGCCCGTGTGGAGGTCGAGGGCGACGATGGAGGAGGTGTAGAGGTTTGTCGCCGCGCGGGAGACGCCGTTCAGGTTGGGCGCGGCATTGCCGGTGGTGACGTAGACCAGGCCGCGCTGGGGGTCGACGGATGGGTTGCCCCAGACGGGCGCGCCGCCTGTCCGCCATGACGCGCCGGCCCAGGTAGGGCCAGGCGTGGTCGTGTTGAACGTCCAGACCGGCCGGCCCGTCCGGGCGTCGAAGGCCACGACCTTGCCCGGGGACACGTACTCGCCGCCGGAAACGCCGACGATGACAAGACCGGCGACCGCCTGCGGCGCGATCGTCATGGAAAAGCCCTGGTGATAGTCGGCCACCCGCGTCTGCCAGACGGGCTGGCCGGTCCGGGCATCCAGCGCGACCAGCACCGCGTCGAGCCGGGCCAGGTAGATCTTCCCGTCGGCGAAGGCCACGCCGCGACTATCCCGGCCGCAGCACAGCGGGACCTGGCTCAGCGGGGGCATCGCGGCTTCGGGATGGTAGGCCCACCGCTCGGCGCCGGTGGCCGCGTTGAGGGCGAAGACGTCGTCGTGCCCCGTGGACACGTACATGGTTCCATCGACCACGATCGGCGACGCCTCAAAGGACGCCTTCGGATCGAACACGCCGGTATGGAAGACCCAGGCGGGCTGGAGTCGCGCCACATTGGCGGGGGTGACCTGATCGACGTTCTGGTAACGCGTGTTCGCCAGGTCGTTGCCGTAGGAGGGCCAGTCGAGCGCCCTCAGCGGGGCGCCCCCACGGCTGTGTGTGGCCGCCGCGGGACTCTGCGCGACGCCAAGGGTCAGTAGGGCAGCCAGCGCGATACTCAGGGCGCCCGTCAGCGCCGTCCGGCGTCCTCCCGTCTGTGAGACCATGATGTATGCTCCTGTGTTCCGTTGTCCTCACCATCCCCCCAAGGGCGTGCGTGCAGGTGTCGAGATGGGAGATGTTCTCTGGGGGAGCCAGACGGGGACCGTGTGCGCTGTCCCCGTCTGGCTCCGCGCGCGCGGGGTTAGGAGCCGGAGCTCCCCATGCGACGACCAAGGACGCGGATGATGGGGCAATTGAGCACCGTCCCCGTCTTTGTGAGGGTGAGCTTGCCCTTCGTCGCGAGGTCCTTGATCTGGTTGTCGGAGCCCAAGGCCACCGCCTTGCTCGCATCCTTCCAGGTGACCTGGACCTCCTGCCACAAGGGCGTGTAGTCCTTCTCGCCCGGCTGCGAGCCAAACACGGGACCGCGATTGGCGTCCATACCGTTCGTGACGATGTAGAGGTCGTCGGCACTGGGCAGCGATTTCGCCAGGGTCGCCGCGGCGTTGATGTGATCGCGCGTGGCTTCGTCCGTACTCGCTGTATCCGTCGCGAGGTACTGGACCTCGTGCATGTCGTAATAGCCGGTAAAGATGGAGAGCATCCGTGTGGGCGGCAGCGCGCCCATGCTGCTCATCCCCGACCCCATCATCGCGCCGCTGCCGGATAGCGGGGCGATGATGGGACAGTTGAGCACGATGCCGGTCTTTGTGAGCGTGAGCATCCCCTTCTTGGCCAGGTCCGTGATCTGGGTATCTTGCCCCAAGGCGACGGCCTTACTGGGGTCTTTCCAAGTCACCCGTACCTCCTGCCATAGCGGGGTGTAGTCGCTCTCGCCGGGTTCGGAGCTAAACACGGGGCCGCGGCCAGCGTCTTTGCCATTGGTGACCAGGTAGATCTGGTCGGCGCTGGAGAGCGCCATGGACAGGCTGGCGGAGTAATTGATGTGATGGCTCATGGCGTCGTTTTTGTCCGAGCTGTCCGTGGCGAGGAACAGCACCGCGTGATTGTCGTAATAGCCGGTGAGCAGCGCGAGGGTCGTCATCGGCCCCATGGAGCCCATGGAGCCCATTCCCGATCCGTTCATGGAGCCGCCGCCGGTCGTGCTGCCGTTCCCACTGCGGGAGACGACGACGGTCGCTTTCATGTAGGGATGGATGGCGCAGTGGTACGTGTAGGTCCCGGCCTTCGTGAAGGTGTGGGCGTAGCTTTTCCCGTGACTGAGATCGCCCGAGGCGAGCGTGGAGCCGGAGTCGCTGGTGACGGTGTGCGCGGCACTGTCCTTGTTGGTCCACATGACGGTGGTACCGGGCGCCACGGTGAGGGTCTTGGGGCTGAACGCGAAATTCTGGATGGTCACCGGGACCATAGCGTGCGCGGGGGACGCCGACGTGGCGGCGTGGGTCCGCACAGCCGGCGCCAGCACGAGGACGGGGATGGCCGCGGCTGCAAGCAGCAAGGCCCAGCGAGGATGATGCGTCATACGAGAAACTCCTTCTGTCTAATCACAGAGGGCGGCGTCCGCCCCGTCTGTATCGCCACTCATAAGAGATCCGAGGGCGGGGTCGTGCGCTGGTGCACGACCCGCACGTTGGCGGCGACGAGCGCTAGGGCGATCAGCGGCAGCAGCGCGTCGATGTCCACGCCTGGGTTATAGGCGCTGCCGGGATTGCACACCTCCGCGTGGTTCGTGGACTGGCCCGGCGTCCGCGCGACGGGAGACGCGGCTCAGGATGCTGGTACGGGCGCGCGCACCGCACGTCCAGGCCGTCCCGACGCGCCCCTGGTCCCCGCCAGGGGCGCGTCGGGACGGCCTTTCTGAGCGCATGGTGACCGTTAGGGGCGCCACACGCCCGTAGGCAGGGGCTATTGATTGTCATCTTGCTCGGTTTCTGGTTCTTGGGCACTCTCGATGAGGCCTGTTTCGCTGTCGTCACCAGAGATGGGCGAGACCACAATTGGCGTCGTTCCGACGAGCAGGTCGGCGACGTTCGCTCTCCCCCTTGCGGGCCTGGCATTACAGCCGTGCAAGCCGCGCGACGGGCATCATCGAGAGTGCCTATGACCCGGTTTCTGGCCCTATTTCTTGCTCGATCAGTAGCCCCATATGGCTGCCGTTTCACCGCACAGAATAGCCCTTCTGGGAAGTGAATCCCGCGTCTGCTTGTCCGCTCACGCGTGCGGAAGCCGGCTCAACGCCCTGGTATCGCGCCCCATTCACTTCACGAAAGGGTGGCAGTGGCCCCAGTCGCCGACGCGGAGACGACAACAGCTATAGGGTCACAGAGTTCCCAGAGAACGGGGCCATAAAGCGCGCAAAGTGACACTATTGATTAGTGGGAGGCCGCCTGGAAGCAGGCCACGTCGTACTGCGAAACGCTCTTGGGGTTCGTCGAGTTCTGCGGTTGGGCGCCCGCGTACACGGTCGTCGCGTGGGTGAAGCCCGCGGTGTTGAACCCCGCTGGCGTCAACGCCCCGCTGAAGAAGGACTGGCAGCTCTGGCTGGGCTGCCCCGGTGTCCCCGTACTATCCGCGTGCGCGACGCCCGCGACGGGCACGAGCAGGGCGCCCACGATCAGGCCTATGGTCACCAAACGCTTCATGATGCTGGTCCTTTCACTCCTGACACACCGCCAGCCGCCGATCCGCAAGGTGCCTCGGCACAGCAGCGATGTCTCTCTATGTACTACGGAGAAGGTTACACACGGCCGCCAAGACTGCCCGCGCCACAGAGAGGCGTGCCGTGCTAGAGAACACGGCGGGCGTCATCGCCTGCTTGCCAGGACACGGCGGGGCGCCGCCCCACCTCCCCGTCGCCGGAGCGCTCGTCCAAGAGTCAGACGCCACGATACCAGGACGTTATCAACGTGACGTGACGGGGAGGTAAAGGCGAGTGAGCAGTCGAGTTCGGATGGCGCCTGGCGGGTGAACGGCTCAGTGGACCAGCGCGGGCGAAACGAGCGATCACATCTATGGCCGTCGCGCGTGAGAGATGGCGCGCCAACGTGGTGTATCAGCAACGTCTGACGCGTCCGACCCTTGCCCTTGCCGCGCGCGATGGCTGTGACGGCTGTGACGCTGTGCGTGGTGGATCGCCGACGAGCGATTATGGAACACGGTGAAGGACTGGCGTGCATGGATGCGGCGGCTTACAGCCTATCCGGAAAGTAGGTGGGCATGGCGGAGTTTGCGATAGATGATGAGGACGGCGGCGAGGTGCACCAAGCCGAGGTAGTTGTCCGCCTTCTTCTCCCAACGGATGAGCAGGCGGCGGAAGCGGTTGAACCAGGCATGGGCGACTTCAACGACCCAGCGCCGGGGCGGATGACGGGCGGGGTCACCGGGCGGGGGCAGCGGCTGTGCCTTGCTGGCCTTGGGCGGGATGTGCGGGACATAGCCATGCGCGCGGGCCGTGTCCCGACAGGCGTCATAGTCGTAGCCCCGGTCCAGACACAACGGGGGGCGCTCCTCGTCGGGGGTCTCGTCCGGCACCGGGGGCCTCTCGATCATGAGGGCATCAAGCAGATCACCCAGCTTCTTCATGTCGGTGCGATTGGCCCCGGACACAATGCAGGCCACGGGCACGCCCGTGCCCTCGGTCAACAGATGGCGCTTCGTACCGCATTTGCCCCGGTCGGTGGGGTTGCTGCCCGTGCCTTCAGCTTCTCCGGGTCCCCTTTTTTGCCGAGCGGCGCTTTGACCACGCAGCCGTCGGCGGATTGCCAGTGGAGATCGAGCCCGATGAACTCATCGTATTCTTCCAAGAGGAGGGTCCAGGCGCGGGCGAACGCCCCCGTCCGCACCCATTCTTGGAAGCGATCATGCACGGTGGACTTCGGTCCGAACTCCCGCGGCACGGCCCCCCACTGGGCACCGGTGCGCAGCACCCAGATCACACCATCGAAGAGGGGGCGGTCGTTCGTGCGGGGTCGGCCCGGCTTCTTGCGGGGCTTGACCACCACCACCAAGGGTGCAAGGCGCGCCCACAGCGTGTCATCCGCACGCCAGATCGTCGGATCATCTTTGGGAGCAGTAGGGGTCACAGGGTCAGCAGAGGTCACAGGGAGAGATGCCATGGGTAGGAGTCTTTCAGTCGCAGTAGGAGGTAGGTACCGGGAGAGCCACGACGCTCCTTCTAGTTTACCATAACTACCACTTTTCGGATAGGCTGTTAGCCCTGAGTGCAGGGCTCGTGAATTATCCAAAATGACGGGGAGGAACTCCGTGCGATGGTAGGATGAGATACCACTCATACATCATGCCAGCGAAGGAGATCCTCCCTATGCAGTCTACCGCCGTGCTCACCTTGC
>JAABUL010005181.1_pt1 | contig 16571 bp, 33 predicted proteins | sample 5559151 | NCBI WGS metagenome assembly JAABUL01 (sample SAMN10711876, study PRJNA513368) | rock metagenome | isolation source: Antarctica rocks | place: Antarctica: Victoria Land, Pudding Butte sud | reverse complement strand
CACAACATGAGTGCCAAGTCGTGATGCCTCCAAAGAACAGCTTAGTTCCGGACCCTCAGCCAGGTCTTGACTCGGACGGCAGGCCTGCTGCACTGGGAGTACACGATTAAGCTCACTTGCGGCCACACAACTTGCAACGCCGACAGCGCATACAAGCGCAGAGCGGCTGCCAGCCAGGTCCCGGAAGCGCAGGTCGCCGTGATGGTGCGTCATGGCGTGTACCACCCCCGGAAAGTGTCCCTTGCCGATGACGCCCACTACGGTGTGGCTCCCATTGACCGCCTTGCTGCGGGTGAGACTCCATGCCTGCAGGCAGTACAGACGGCGTGAGCATGAATGACCATGAGCAGGATGGTCTCGGTCACATGCAACGGCGGTCAAGGGCGCAAGGCTCGAGTCTTACCAGGTACACGTCCCGCTCGTGGATGAGCGCCGGCATCACCTCTGGAAAACTGCCGGCAAACTCCGCCAGCATTGCGGAGATTGCTGCGTGCAAGCGGAACAGCAGGTGAGGATAGTGAAAGAGTATTTGGGTGCCTGAGATGCACAATAACCGCCATGTCTGTAAAGGCGCAAGTGCGTTCACAGACCGACCTGTGTCTGACTTCATCTGCTCGACGATAGCCGCGTCAAACTGAGCTGACGGCTGCATCAGGGTGGCCTGCAGCGCACCACAACGAGGCTTGAATGTGCATGATCTTCCCTTTTGACTTGCAGTCATGCACACTGCGTGTAACGACCGAATAAAAGGCCGCAACTGCCATTGGCACCTGTGCCAGCCCGCCAAGCAGCTGCAGTCGGCGGCGGAAACCCAGGGCCGCCAATGCCCTTTGCAGCGACACTTCGATCGGCCTGTCGCCCAGCACCACCTGCGCCCCCGTGGCGTCTGCCGCTTCCCGAGCTGCACGGAATTCGCGCCCGGTCTCTAGCCCCATCTGCAGTGCACATGAACACAGCAAATTCATCACAGTGTCTGAGCGGCGAATTCGACAAGCTGTTCAGTGCACAGCGGCTGTTCAGTGCACAGCGGCTGCGTCCATATACCAACAGCACAGCAGGCACGCTCCGTGTCAGCCTGCGCGCCTGCGCAGCGGAGCTGGAATAATCAGCGTATCTTTAGCTTGAAGATCTGTTGCCTGTCACCTTGCTGCCGAGGCCCTTGGTCGCGCGCGCAAGCAGCAGCCGCAGCACCAGCGCTGAGCCCCCGCCAAGCTGCAGCATGCGCGACGTCACCTCCAGAAAGCTGCCACCCCTGCAAGGTGGAAGTTACGAGGCATCACACACACATGACCATGTAATGGCAAAGTGAGCCGCTGCTCCACATGTTGCCGCAGGCAAGAATCACTCAAAACGCAAGTGAGGCCGATGTATACGATCCTTTTCTCAAGCTCGTACCCTGCCTGGAACTCTCCGCGTTGCGTTGATCCGCTGGTTGCTTCTGTTTCATACATGATGCCGGCGCGGCTGCGGCAGAGCTCGACAACCACATTTGCCGGCTGGACGGTCTCAATGAGCCGCCGCGCATCCTGCGCCGACTGCTCGCTGAGGTGTGCTGTGCCCAGAATCAACACAACCTCTGGCTCCCGGTACCCATCAGATCGGCGCTCCACATAAAAGGCCGGCCGCTGTATCGCCACCAGGGAGCCTGTGAAGACAGTCACAGCACTTGATCACATGAGAGGTATTCCCTTGCACCCTGTGAGAGAATCCACGCACATGCAACAGGATCCATCCGGATGTGTCTGCATGCAATGCACTAGCGTGCATGCGCAAGAACAGCTGCTCTGCTGACCTTCCTCCACCAGGTCCACCAGCGAGGGGTGGTTCGCCTTCACGTAGTCCAGGGATCCTCTGCAGTCCGCTCTGAAATCGTAGTCAGCTGGCGGAGGGTTCACGCCGGCCGCAGCTCGGACAGCGGCGCGGACGCTGCGGCTGGACTTTGGGTGGGAGCAGTGTCGAAAGGGCTGAAACGCGAAGGAGTTACGAGAAACAGTCAGGCGCATTTGATTGGCTGCGAAGATGCTGCGCAATAGAGAAGTGAGAACACAGACAGCCCATTGCACCTCCTCACGTGCAATCTGCCCTGCTGGCAATCGCTTCAACAGGAATTCACCCTGGCTCATCGGCTTACACACGTCGCTTGCACAAAATGGATCTGTGATATTATGTTGCTTACTTGCTCCACAACGTTTGGCCACGACATTTTAAGGCATCAGGTGTGGCTGCGCGAAAGCAAGCATCCACATGCAAACTGCACCATGAGTGCAACCTGTTTTGGTCTGCCTGACGCTTCTCGTCGATGCAGGTGAAGAATCTTGGAAGCTCACTGAACCGCAACAAAGGCCACCAGGCGCGGATTGAGTGTGCACATCCCGCTGCGGCACGCTCTCCTGCAGCGAGGGCAGTGCCAGTCAACAGAAAGCCCAGCAGTACAGCTGCACCGCAACAGCGTCGGGATCCGATATGTAACAGCCTGCACAGCGCTGCTCGCGACTCAGAGAACGGTGAGAATGGATACATGGTCTCGTGGGTCAATTTGACGCCAGCAGACTGGCATTTGCCAAGCGCAGACGCCGAGCCCGTTGCATGGTGCCTGCAGGCGCCTCTGGCGAGCCAGGCGAAGATGACGAGCCGGAGGCGGTAGTGCTGCTGATAGCATGCGGCATCGGGCTGGCCACCGGCGGCGGCGTGGTGCTGTTCAATTGGGCAATTCACGGCATCCAGGAGGCGGCATGGGGGCCGGTCCTCCTGTCGCAGGGCGGCGAGTGGGCGCGCAGCATGCCCAAGACCGACCTGTGGCCGCTCATTGTTGCGCCACCCGCCATAGGTCAGCTTTCATTGAAATGTTCTAGGGTTTTTTGTTGAAGATCTTGCCGCGCCGGCATGTCAAGCAGTACTGGTGCCATGCAGCAAGTGGCAGCTTTCGACAATCGAAGGAATTGATGGCCCTATGTGTGTTGCCAGGTAGGATCCGCGCCGGCACAGGTTCTGGGCATCAGTGTAGCAGCACTAAACACATGCAGATTACGCACTACACATTGGATTTATACAGGTGGCGTCATCGTCAGCCTGCTGCAGCTCATATTCGGCGAGTTTGATCCGGCGCCGCAGCCGAAGCCGCGCGGCCCGGTACGCTGGCTCAGCCCGTCGGACGATGCGCTCGGCAGTGCGGCAGCAGCGGCAACGCAGGCGTTCGACCCCGGCAGCCCTACAGACCAGTCTAAACAAGGTTCGTGAAGCTGACCGCTGTGGTGTCAGCACCAACATGGACACTCTGCATGCACCTGGCTCGATCCGGTGCCGTACACGGACGATTCTGATTCTGTTGTCCTCAAGTTCGAACACAATGCATTCGGAACGTAAATCCCTGCGTACACCATTTGGTGCTATCAATGCTGCAGGCAGCAGCCTGATGGTGTCGGAGTGGACGGCGCAGCTGCAGCGCACCAAGGGCGCGCTGCAGCAGCTGCTGCGGCCACTGGTCAAGACCGCCGCCGCGGCGGTCAGCCTGGGCACGGGCGCCAGCCTGGGACCTGAAGGGCCCTCCGTAGAGATCGGCAAGGCCTTCGCTTCGGGCTTTGGCAGCCTGCTGCGCAGCAAGCACCGGCATGTGCTGTCCCTCATGGCGGCGGGCTCCGGCGCGGGTGAGCTTTGCTTTTCACCGCATTGCCGATGGGATTAGGGGAGGCTCATCAATGCATGCAGTTTGACGGTCGGATGATTGTGCAGTCGTCAGATGGTCGACAACGCTGTTGCGGAGCACCGGGCTGTGTTCAGGCGATCGAAGGAGGGGCGCCAAAGGCGGTGCCGGAAGCAAAAGCTGCTGATGGGAACCGCCGGCGGTTGTCGTCGCTGCAGGGGCTCCTTGTGAGTGGAACGGCAACATTCGAGTGTTGTTGCGCGGTGCCGCAGGCGTGGCGGCCGGGTTCAACGCACCAATCAGCGGCGTCTTTTTCGCCGTGGAGACGGTGCTGCGGCGGCAGCCCGAGCCGGACGACGATGGTCCCGACTCCTCTGGCCTGACAATCGCCATGGTACGTTCGGTTTGAATCCACTTGCATGCAACGGCAGCATTTTCATGTATACGAGTGCACTCTGAGCACACGTTGGGGCCCAGATGGTTGCCATGGAACATGAGCTGGCGATGGTGTTCCTGAGAGGCAGGCTGCAAAGCATACGAGACGCTGCAGCAGAGTGCACCACTGTGAACTGGCTTGCAAGTTTGGCGATGCCAAACCTGCAAGATGCTGTCAGCATCCGTTCATCTGCCGAATCATCTGCCAGCTAACCTTCTGCTCTGCTGCAGGCGCTGCTCTGTGCTGGCGGCGGCGGTGTCGCAAGAGGGGCTGTGCTGGGTTCGGCATCTTCATTTCCAGCAACAACGAAACGCCGAAGCATTCCCCCACCGCACATTGTTGCAGGTGCTGCTGGCGTCTGTGCTGGCGGCGGTGGTGTCACAGGCGGGGCTGGGCTCTGCGCCGGCTTTCCGCGTGCCCACCTACACTCTGGCGACGCCCTTCGAGCTGCCACTCTTTCTGGTCTTCGGCATCCTCTGCGGCGCCGTCTCCTCAGTGTCTACCTATAGCACGAAGGTGAATATTTTCATTCGCAGTCACATTGCGTGCACCTATCTACCATTCTGTTTGGGTTTGGGCATCCTCTGCGGCGCTGTGTCAGTGTCGGCATACAGCACGAAAGCAAGTGTGCTGATTTGGTGTGGCGTGCATGTGCAGCAGCGCTTGCCATGAGCGTCAACAGAAGCAGCAAATGCCATGGCGCGTGCTGCACTCGTTGATGGCAATTTTGGCCCAGCAGGTCGCTTTCGCCCTTTTACAATAAGGATTTTCCTTACAGGTATCCACGGCAGCGTTCACTGAAGTCAAACGCTTTGGCATCCCGCCGGTGCTGTTGCCGGTGCTTGGCGGCCTGGCGACCGGCTGGCTTGCGGTCCTGTATCCGGAAATTTTGTATCAGGTCAGTGCACGTGATTGCTGTCCTGTGTGCGACTCCTGGCTGCTGCTTTTGAGCTCACGTAGTCCACGACATGGTACAGGCGCCCGTTGCTCATGCTCAGGCTCACGCTCCGGCACCTGTGCTCCTTGATGCAGGGGTTCAACAATGTTAATGCCATCCTGCGTGGCGGCTCCAGCTACGCCACAGCGCTGCTGATCCAGATCTTGCTGGCTAAGATCGTCATCACGGCTATCTGCCGCGGTTCAGGTGAAGTGTAAAATCACACCATCATGCCAGCACCATTGATGGCTGTCCACCAGTGCTGCAGCGCATCACCAATGCAGAGCGTTGGTTGCAAGCTGATGCGCATTGAACTAGATCATTTAAACAATGTTTTGCGTCGCTTTGCAGGGCTGGTTGGCGGGATCTATGCGCCAAGCGTGTTCATGGGTTCGCCTCTAGTCCTGCACATCGAAGGCCCTGTAAATAAGGGTCCCTGTACCCATGTCTTCCTTGATAGTCAGTGTGTCGTGGCCGTTCGTGACTCAAGCCATACTGTGCGACTCTCAGGTGCCACGCTTGGCTCAGCTTTTGGCTGCATCGTGGCCGACATCGCACAGCCTCTGGGTGCCACAGTCGCTGAGCCGCAGGTGCCACAGCAGCCAAGCCCTTGTCGTGCCACACTGCTATCAGAGAGTCGCATGCCCTCACATTTAGAACATGGCAGCGCTGAGAGACGAGACAGTATTGTCCTCTGGCGCAGGTGTATGCCCTGGTTGGAGTGGCGGCAATGCTGGCAGCCAACTGCCGGGTGCCGCTAACCTCGGTGCTGCTGCTGTTTGAGCTGACTCGAGGTGCGCGCTCTTTGACAAGCTGCTGAGGCCCAGGAGCTGGTCGAGAAGAGCATGGCAAACGTGTGGTCTGCCGCAAAAGTTGGATACTCCGGCAAATCTTACTGTTCCTCTGCAGATTACTACATCATCATCCCGTCGCTCATGGCGGTCGGCCTCAGCTACTGGGCGGTGCAGTACTGCCTGCGGGCGATCGCCATTGCCGCATCTTACACCGGCGATGCGTTTGTAGGTGCGCTTGTCATGTAGCGGTCTTTTGTTTGTGTATTTCCTTCTTTCGCCAGCACCCTGCTGCACCTGCCGCACGGCTTGCAGACACTAGCTTCACGAATTGTGCTTCAGGGTGATGATCCCAGGTGATGAGTTCGGAGATGATGGCATCTCAGCTGTGCGTGTGCCTGCCGCAGACGCGCGGGCGGATGAGGGACCCCCCTTTGTGGTGCGCTCGGACATGCCCTTCAGCATCGCCAGCGTCCTGTCCTCGACAGACGACGCAGCGGCAGAGCGGGACGCGGCAGCGGCGGCGACAGAGGGTGCAGAGGGCCGCAGCCCGCCCCGCCCCATCTCGGCGACCTGTGACAGGCAGACACTGCAGGTGCCGCTGGATGTGCCGATAGGTTCTGGGTGCATCTTGGCCGCACAAACCCCGCTTCTGCAGCACGCGCCAGCACAGTGTTGCCCCATGCCCGCATGCAATGGTCGAGCGCATGCAGGCGCGCATGCTGGCAGCAGGACGCACGCGCGAGTGCCCGGGCCCTTGGTTGCAGGGTTCCATGAAGATCGCAGTTGTCAACCGGGAGGCTTGTTGCGAATTTCTACGTTACCTGTCTCATGGGTGCCTCTGCTGCAGGTATCGATATCATCTCTGGAACCTCAGTTCCGAGCCGACTATCCAACGAATTCCAATGGAACCATGCGCACAGGTCATGGACGCGGGGGACCAGGCGGTGCGGTCGATGAGCGTGCAGTGCGCGCTGGAGGACAGCTGCCTGGTCTTCTTCGACGACACGACCATGGCGGAGGCGCTCGCGGCGTTCGACGACACCGGCAAGACCGTCGGCATGGTGCAGGGCGATGCCGGGGAGGTGCAACAGCAAAACTCCTCAATTCCAGAAAAACCGCACATGACGTCGTCGCGTGTCAGATCGCATGTCAAAGATTATTCAAATGTCCATTCGATTGTGCCGACCTTGAGATGGACTCGTTGTGACGCTTCCAATATTTCTGTCCGATTGCTGTTTCATGAATTGACGCTGGCATCGTTACACCCGCAGGTGCTGGGTGTCCTGACGCGCGCATCTGTTGTCCGAGCCCTGGAGGCCTTGGAGAATGGGGATTAATCGTCCTGAGGGACTGTCCCAGCTGCGAATGTGCTGCGAATATACACATGCAAATCCTCACACGCAGCAGGTGTGAGGAGCAATTTTGGGGAGAGTCGCGCTGTATCAGCTGCCGCATTGGTTGGTTGGCCTCGGGAGCAATTTTTGTACCATTGATTCAGACCATGATTAAATTTGCCTCTTGTGGCATCAGCATCAGATACACCCTGCTATTCGCTGACTTTGCTGCAGGACTGTGTGTGCTGCATTCCGGAGTAAACTGTCGCGACAGCAAAATCCCTTGCTCACATCATTATCTTGCTGACACTCCGTTTGATACACTAGTAGAATGGACTGCGCGTCCTCGCAGCCCTGCGCAATGAAAGCCACACTATCACACGTGTGATTGCAGCCTGCGTGATGTGCATGGTGATGGCGGCACGTGAAGTACGGGTTGCTTCCATGCAGTGCCAAGTACCCGCTCTGTTTCGTCACACTCCGCCAGGATCTCGACTCCTCGTTGATCGTGTCACTTCTGCAGATTGATGCCGAGCCGATCTAGGCAGTCGCGCATCTGCTTCACCTGCACCAGCCCATCATGCAGCAGCGACTCACGCATAGTGAGAAATCGCACAGCTGTGGGGAGTGTGCCACTTGCTCTTTGGAATCCTTCAAGCTGGAGTCTCCAGCGCAGCTACTGCAGTGCAGCTGAATTTGTCAATGAGAAGATCCCCGCAGCAGTGACATCATCGACTGCTCGCGATGTGCTGCTGCTCCCCACCTGCTGGATGCAGCTGTCCAGCACGATGTCGCCGCGCGCGAGCGACTTCGAGTAGCAGTCCTGGTACGCCGCGGCCGCCTCGGGGCACGCCAGCTCGGAGTAGCGCTCCAGCAGCCGCACCTGAAACGTCAATTTGAAACCCCATGGCACATTTGCATGCTCAAGGGACAGTCCCATGCATTGTCCACCCAGAGAGGCTCTATCAGTTGAGCTTTCCCAGGGTGTCTCGCAAACGTTTCGCCCGCCCTGCGCTGACAGTCATTGAGCGTGGCCGATTCAGCGCAACATGATGCGCGGAGGGCACACACGGTGCAACGCAGGCAGCCACAAACGCAGCCTGAAGAGGTCCTGAGGTGTCATCGAAGGCGCAAAGGAGGAGAGGCGCAAGACCACCTCAAGCTGCTGGCAGTTGGTGGCGTCCCCGCCATTTGCCTTCACGCATGACTGGTACGCTTTCCGCTCGGAGCGCAGCTTCTTGCGCAGCCGCTCAAGCTGCTCGGGAGGCAGGTGTTTGATGCCGCTGCTGAACGGCCACATTGCACTTCTCTACCCTCCTGTGCAGCGGCCGAGCCGGATGTGGCTCGGCACGGTTGATGTGTTCGGTTCTGCGGACGTCAATGAGAGTGCAAGTGCAGGCCAGTAGGAGATTTTGCTGGATCATGCAACACGGTGTACAGCACAAGTGGATAATGCAGACCGCGCTTTTGGGCGTGCACTCCGGAAGGGGTCCGCAGGACTCTCATCACCTGCTGTGCGTGCTGGCCATGCTGCTGTCCTTGCCTCAAGTCTCGCAATCACTTGTGTTCCGCACTCTTTTCAGAGCTCACCTGACGTGCCAGTCACAACCAAGACACCCTGCCATGGTGGGCATGCATGCAGCGCTCCACAGCAGATGTTGTGGATGCTTTTTAAATTATGCAGTGCCGCCTGTCACTGGGCTTTCTCAGTGAACATGATCTACGGAAGCATTTGCACTATATACAAGTATCGTCTCTGCGGCTGTGCATGGTCTGATATTATGTGCAAGTACTGTGCAGCCACCAAAGCGCGGGCTGTCGCTCGAGGAGAAGCGGACAAAGCTGTTAGAGGTGTTCCACGAGAGCAAGGACGTCTTCGCGCTGAAGGTGATCATCCGTCGAACCTCAACGAACATTCCACTTACGTCGAGCCTGGCGATGGCGAAACTCCTTGTGAGTTTCGCTATGTGAGCCATGCCGAGCGCCGTTCGCGGCTGTACATGCACCGGCATGCTCACTGATGTGGCAGTTGCCTGCAGGACATTGAGAAGCTCGGTTCCAAGAAGGGCATCGTGTCCCAGAGCATCAAGGAGGTGCTGCAGGTGAGTGGCTCGGCTTGTGCACGCATGGAACGCAACCAGCCTGGCGGCACAGCCCTGGCCTGACTTAACCATACTGATCCCCCGCAGAGCCTTGTGGACGACGACATAGTGCACCAGGAGAAGATCGGCATTTCGAACTACTACTGGTGAGCTTGTCGTCGCACCTTTATGTGACTGATAGAAGTCCCACACCACGGCTGGCGAAAGCTGCAGTTGTTGATTCTAGATGACTGACACTACACACCCCACACGCACATGTTCATGGTGTGCAGGTCCTTCCCGGGCGAGGCGGTCGCACAGGCAAGCCCCTGCTGTGCATGTGTGACTATCATTACTCCTGGCTTCACGATTGGCATGTTAGCTGCCAAGCCCTGCCCGGTCACATGCACAGTCCCTGTGCTTGCAGATCGAGCAGAGCATCAAGCGCCTCCAGGATCAAACGGCGCAGCTCGAGCACCAACAAGCTACGCTCGGCCAGCAGATCGAGGAGGAAACCAAAAGGAAACCTGATGCGGTGAGCGTCATTAGGTTGCCATTGGCGTGGTCGTTTGCAGCAGCAAGCTTTGCAGCGGCGGGCGGACCTCAATCAGGAGCGCGTTGTGCCGATGGGCTGGCACCAACAGTAGAGAGCTTGATCGCCAGCTGCTTCACTGCAGCAAATTTCGCATGACCGTGCCCCTTGCCGACAGCATATCCTCCTGTGGTTGCAGGAAGCAATCGCACCAAAGCTGGCGCAAATGAAGGCGCTGGAGCAGAAGCGCTCCCTCGTCAAGAACGGCCTGGCGCAGTATGCAGACAGCGACCCCGAGCGGATCAAGACCCTGCGTGCGTTCTCTTCCTTGACATTTTCCTTGATGTTTCCATATCTGCGCATTCACACCATCTCCTCTTGTCCCAGAAGCAAATGAGGGCATGCACGCCACTCGCCGAAGCTGCGTTGATGGTTGCTCTGTCGGGGCGCTCTTCTGAACAGCGGGAGTGAGCTGTCGCTTTCCTGAAGCGTGGCTGCGTCAGCGCCGGTGGCCGAGAGCCCACTGCGGCTGCTACCATTGGACGCTCTTGGTCGCCACATACTCTCCGTGTCTTATGCAGGGGCGGGCACAGAGACGGCAAAGGACTGGGCAAACACATGGCTGGGTGCGGCGCCCTTACCTTAGTGAAATGTCATTAGCTGACAGGCCTTTTCACATAGCAATTTCAAGCCACCACATACATGTCGAGTGTTTGTCAAGTCCTGCTGACGCATGCTGCTGTGTACCCGCGCAGACAACATCGAGTGCCTGCGGACATTTGTGAAGAAGATGAACGAGGGTCGGGAGGGCGATATTGACAGCTTCTTCGCGGCGGTGCGCATGTGTGTGCACGATTGCGTGTGCATGGGAAGCTGCATCGCGGTGCAGCGGTCTGGACAGTGCATGGACGAGCAGGACCAACAACTGTTCCGCACATGCAGGAGGGCGCGACAGATGCGCTTGATACCCTGGACTGAGATAGGCCCGCTGGCCATAGATGCAAATCGTGTTCACACCAACGTGGGCGTAAGTTAACAGGCGACACAGCAGGGATCAGCTTTTGATTTGATGGTCCGGAGAGTGACACGAGCACACGAGGGTGGATACAGCAGCAGTTCCGGTAGAAGCAGTGTTTTAGAAAGACAGGGGTTTACAGAATTTTCAATAGCACGAGGACATGCTGCAGCTCCAAGTCACCCTGGAATGACTAGGAACGAGCTGCAAGAATGGTGCACAATCATGCGAAATCATGCGCGGCGCAGGCACATGGAAAGCCTAAATAGTCGAGTTCACGATGAGACCAGTGCTGGCAACTTGCTGGCGGGACGCTCAAAAGCAATGGTCACGGCGCCTCTAGGGGAGGCCGCCCGGGAAGCCCTGCGGCAGCGCAACAGCCACAGGGTGAGCATGCTTGTTCCACAGGTTCTTGTAGTCCAAAGTTGTTTTCCAAGAGCTCCTCCGAACAGCAGACGCAGGAACCCAAATGCACAACACCCAGAGCAAGGGCAGCGCAAGATGTACCTTCTCCCAGACGTCGGCATCCGTCTTGTAGGGCCCCGTCTCCGGCTTGAGCCACATATCTGCGGGCACGGAGCGCTTCTGGTGGTCCAGCGACGCCAGGGTCTTGTAGTCCTCATCCGACAGCTCCAGCGACGCCGCCGCCAGGTTGGACTGCGGCACATAAGTGTGAGTGAGTTCAAGGTGTTCGGCTCGAGACAACTCCTGGATGACGAGTCACGTATGGGGAGCACAGGATGCTACAGAAGGCACCAGACAGCAAGTCCTTTCATGCTGAAGTGAGCCAACAGTCAGGCAGCCCCTGCTAGCCCACAATTGCCCACACGTGATTCAGTCGCAAGAGCCAAGCCAGGTATGCCACGCCATGTGCACTGCCTGCAACCAGAGGTGTGGGCGGCAGGAACAGCACATTGCTGCGGGAGCAGGGTTTTTGAGTGGGGGACGGCATGCGCTGCCGGTACAAAAGCAGTACCTTGATGTGGTCCTCGCCAGTGGCCTTAGGGATTAGGGAGGTGCCGTGCTTGACGCCCCATGCGATCATGACGTCCACCGGGTGCTTGCCCAGCTTGTCTGCGATCTGCAGCGCATGTCGGTGAGGCTTTGGTGCTCAATGACTTGATATCATTCTTGATGATTGCTGCTTGCTTGCACACACGACTCCGGCCGGGCGATGGCCCCAATCATCCGCAGGCTACAACGCGCTCGGTCAATTCTGCTATTTACTTCGTCAAGTTCGACGCGTGCCAGTTGGGTATCTTGGGCGTACCTTCTTGATGGTTTCGTCGTGCATCGGCGAGGGCTGTCCCTTGGGCACCTCGCTGCCGAGCGGGCTGTAGGCTGTCACGTGGATGCCCTGCGGCATTTGGGATCACCCAGGAGTTGGAACGCATATTAACGGAATATTTCACCAGGGTCGGGCAACATGCATGAGCTGACACAGCAGGCGGGAGTTGCACTGCATCGGATTGATACGCAAAAACCGTGATTTTTTCCGTGATAATTATCACCAAAAAACGCACCAGCGAGTGCATGTTGTCAATCAGCTCCTGGTTCCTCCTGTTGCGAGTCAAGACAGCAAGTGTGAGTACCAACACTGACTTGTGCTTACGAGGACGGAGCCACTTGCGGGCATCGAGCAACCTGCCGTGCGGCGCCACGCGCTGCTGCATCTTGCCTGCAAAGCGACAAGCTGTGCTATATGCTGACAACGGGAACCAGCAACAAAACACAGACCAAATTAGCGAATCGCCAAGCACCATAGGGGCGGACCTCGAGTCGCGAGACAATCCAACCTTATATAAAATTAGATTTGCACTGCCAAACGCGCACCAGTAGGGGTGGACCTCGACTTGGTTGACCGCAGGCTTGATGCGGGTGTGCTCCAGCAGCTCCTTCACCTTCTGGATGCTGTGGTTCGAGATGCCGATGTGCTTCGTGCGGCCGGCGTCCACCTGCGCAAGCCGAGATCATAATTGAACTAGGTTTGGTTTCAGGTTTTGGTGCGTTCCAGCGAGGTCCAGTATGCGGCAGAGTAAATTCATGCCCTGCGGCATGACCTGCAGGGCACCTATTCGAACCATCGTTCTCCAGAACTGCCTAGGTGCGCTGTTGTGCACAAGCGACAGCGGCAAAGGCGCACCTGCGCCTCCAGCTGCTTCCAGGTGTCCACTGGGGACGGGTCCACCTTTGGGCCCTCGTTCATGGACACGGGCCTGCAAGCACAAGTATCGCGTGATCCTCTTCAAACAGCAAGTGCTCATCTGGCCAGCGCCAGTCAGTTGATTGATTGCATAGGTGAGCAAGATCGATGCATTGAACCACGTGGTCCAGGAAACCCAGCAGGAAAAAGGAGCAGCGCCAGGTAACGGTCGAGGTACTCCAGCTGCTTCTACTGCAACTGAACCATGCTGCTGAACCATTGAAAATCAAAGTCTGAGTGATGTTCCATAGAAGATCAAGGCGCACCAGTGCACCAGGTATAGGTCGAGGTACTCCAGCTGCAGGTCCTTCAGCACCCGCTTCAGGGCCTCCTCTACCTCGCCGTGCTCCTTGTTCCAGAGCTTCGACCTGCACAACACGACAGGCGTGTGGTCAGCATAGACTGCACTATATTTGATACCCGTGATTGACTAAAGCAGCAGCTGTTCTGTCCTGCATGCTGCATCACCACCCACACAGTGAAACCGCAAGCAATGGTTGATGCAATATTTGGAGCCGACGCACGTGATCCAGAGGTCCTCGCGCTTCACCAGGCCGTCCTTGAAGGCCTTGGCAAAGCCCTTGCCGACGTCCGCCTGGTTGTCGTATGCGGTCGCGCAATCTGCATGACGAAACAGTCAGCTGTTTTCGATGTGGACATCAGGTTGACGTCCAACAGGATGGATTACAGACGACCGCAATGACCAGCGGAAGTGGCAAGTGCAGCAGCGGGCGTCCGACCTTATTTGCATCCTCTTGAGATAACAAACGACGTGGCGCGAGCCACTCTGGCGTTGCATGCCAATGATTACACGACAATGGCTGCAATCTCAGTAGTAGCGCATCAAGTGGCTAGAAGTCGTTGCAGTAGGTGGTGCGTACCGATGTGCCGGTAGCCCATCTTGATGGCATTGTACACATTGTCTGCGGTGTCCTTCTTAAGCCTCCATGTGCCGAACTGCAGGTGCACAAACCAGCATTAACGTCAAATTCCCCGACTTCTGGCAATGGAATGCAAGGCGTCTTGCACTCGCGCAGCTTGCGTCTGAATTCAAAGCAACCAGAAGTCATCTCCGTTTGCTGAGATGTCTGTGGGATCGGGCGACCGAACTCTGTAAGAACAAAGTGATTCGCGCACCCCGATGACGGGGACCTGCGCCCCGGTGTGCAGGGAAGCGCGTGGAACGTTCGCCATTCTGTTGGGTAGATTTCTGCGCAGAGTCGATATCACGCCTCGGAGGGCCGCCAGCTCGTTGGTGAGAGCTTGCAGAAATCCTGGTCGAAGATCGGAATGTTGGTCTGCAATCAGTCGTGCTGAAACTTGCAACTGCACCTGATGCCAAGTTTCGTCATGATTGCCTGCAAGGCGATGAAGCTCGGGTGAAGCTGAGATCAAACCCTGTTATGACTCATTTTGCTGGCAGCAGGGGCGATGATGGATACATGCTGCACTGCGGAACTCCAAGCCTCGGGGCGGAACATCGCGGTTGACGTCCCAGTAGCTAGTGCTTTTCGAGAGCATCTGCACAAAAGCATCCTGCTTGCCTGCCTGCCGGTCGTCGCCGTTTGAGAACCGGCTTCTCGGGTCAAACGATGGCTCATCACAGCGATGCGCAAAAAAACGCCATCCGCAGCTGGCTGTGCGACCCAGACTTGGAGCTATATGCCCCGGCAATTTTGCTGGAGTTTTACGAGGTGGAGCAGCTGGCGGTCGTGTCAGCCGACACTTTGCAGCGCTGTTTCAAGATGCCGCACACCACAGCCCTGCGGATGCTGCACTTCGCCACGCAGGACACACATGCGTCAAATCGTACCGTTCACATCGAACCTGTGGGCGAGACGCCTCAGATGTACCAATGGTGCATGGCATACGCATTCCGCAGCTTCCTGAGTGCACACAGTGCACAGAGTGCATCAGCCCAGCGAAATGCCGCCAGAATTGCAGTTGGCGCACCCTGCGACCCATCGCGGCAGCATCCGGCACACGCCTGCGAGAAGTGCAGGCACTCAGTGATCCCGTGCAGGCATCACCGAAGACGGCCGCATCGTCGCATGTCCCAGGTGGGGCGGCGATATCGCCGGGCCGCCTGCATCGATGCAGGCGGCCCGGCGGATGACAACAGCCAGGCCGGCGCGCGGATGCTGAGCAACGAGAGCGTACTGCTGCGGCAGACGTTCACCAGCGTCTTTTCAGCCTACTCTGACGACCTGCAATATAGCTTGCGCAGCTTCCAGCCGGAGCACGCGAAGCTGCCCCCCGTGCTCGAGCCCGATACCCTGCGGGAGGTTGCGCGCCAGGTGTTTGCCAGAGTAGCCTGCTTCGGCGGCGGCCTCCGCGACACGAGCGATGCCGCGTTGGCAGCCATCGTGCTCCTTCACACGTAGTCAGGCCTTCAGTTGATGCAACTCCAGTTGAACACCACTGCACTAGTGCACGTTTGTGTCAAGCAAGCCCGGCGCGTTGTTTTGCTGGCAGACTTGCCGGCAGCCCTGGAAGCACAATCCTCCAGCAGATGCAAGCAGGATCACCTCTGAACATCAATCAGCAGCTCACCGGCGAGTGCGTCTTGCGGGACAGCGCCGCATGCTGCACTGCGGGCAGCCGCGACGGCAGACCTACGTGGTCGCACCAGTCCTCGAAGCCCTCCAGGATGTTGGCGTGCAGCACTCCCACGCACCGCGCAAAGCGCTCCACCTCCTTGCATGTGGGGTCAACGACTCACATCTGGGACCGCTTGTTGAGCGCTCCATGCGCCCCGAAGCCAATTCAAAGACTGACGCAACTCTCGAAGGGCATGCTCAGAGGATATCAGGGTGGCCTGGAGCCTTGCGAGGTACTGCCGGACAGCGGCAGGGGCGGAGCTGCAGCAGCGCACCAGGGATCTGGTCGCGGCGGAACATGTTGCGGACCAGCAGGTGGTGCAGGTGCTCCGTCACCAGGAAGATGGTTGCCGGCGTCCACACCTCCTCCTCCGTTCCCTGTCGTGTCCGGACAGAGGGCGGTTCAGGATGGGAACTCAAGTTTGGTGAAGGCTGCAATGAGCGAGGGCATCTCCATTGGTTCATACGGGGCTGGTTGGCGCCCAGACAGCGCCGGTGTCCATCCCTCTTCCTTCTGTGCCTGTCGAAGATGACAAAGATTAGAGCAGACACCATTGCACGACATGTACTTTCGCAGTGCTCTCTCTGCGAGTTCCATCCCGCTCAAACACGACGGCGGTCAAGCAGGCGTTTGCGGCTGCAGACCCACAGCTGCAGCTTGCGCAGCCAAGCAGCGGATGATGCAGCAACGCATGCATGCGTATTGCAGTGATGTTTGTTGCACTCAACATGCTTCGAGCAGTGGAATGAGCCCTTGCCTCTGTTGATGGCATGCCACTAGAGGCCTAGCAGCCGGGTTTCTATTCCGGTCTGCCACTATAAAATCTAAGCGCGCCTTCAATGCTTGCAGGCTTCAATCGCCGCTTTGTTGTTTTCATGTGAACAATGCGGCCCTCACCTCTGATGTTGGCAGGACATTGAAGGCCTGGAAGCCGAGGTGCCTGCCCAGACGGTGCACGGCGGTGTGTATGGCCGCCTCAAAGCCGGCGGTGTTGGCGG
>JAABUL010005180.1_pt1 | contig 16574 bp, 18 predicted proteins | sample 5559151 | NCBI WGS metagenome assembly JAABUL01 (sample SAMN10711876, study PRJNA513368) | rock metagenome | isolation source: Antarctica rocks | place: Antarctica: Victoria Land, Pudding Butte sud | reverse complement strand
GCCTAAAATCAGCCGGTTGACTGCTCAACCAGCACGCAAAGCCCGGTGTGACGCAAATAGCTCACCAACCAAGCACAACCGCTCGAACCTCAGCTAAAACGCATACCTGTACAGAGGTTCCCTAAAGTGAAATTATCCGTGGTTTGCGCCCACAGTGTGCAGAGTAGTTCGTAGGTGTGAGGTCCTTGAGGATTTGAGTCTCCAACGCGGAGCGAAGCTCGTAAGTCAGATTGTAGGCCGCCGGATTCATTGACAACTCAAAACAATGGTACTACCTTTATCCATCGCGTACGCGGGGGTAGCGGAGGTGAGCTTTGGCAAGCGCAAGTTCGTTTGGCAGCAGCTGCAGTTGTCTTCTAGCGAGAAGAACATCACGATGTGCGTGGGTTCACGCGAGAGTTGTCGACGGGGTCCTGCTCCGTTTGATATTGCTTGGGGTCCTTAGCCTGATTGGGGCGGCGCCTCTGCTGGCACAGTACAACAGTGGTATACGCGGGGTTGTCAGTGACAGCGGGGGAGCTGTCGTTCCTGAAGCCACAGTAACATTGAAGAATGTGGCGACAGGCCTTGCTTCACAGGTCAAAACCAGCCAGTCAGGCAGTTTTGACTTTCAGAGGCTCGCTCCTGGGGACTACACGATCGGCGTGCGGGCGACCGGCTTCGCTTCTTACTCCTCGAGGCCTACGCTTCTTACAGAGCAGACGCTGAACCTCCCAGTCACTTTGGCCGTTGGCAGTGACACGCAAACTGTGTCTGTGGATACCGTCGCACCGCTATTGGACAGCGCTGACAGCCGACTGCAAACGACGCTTCCTCAGAATCAGATCGACGCCCTCCCGGTGCAAGGACGATCGGTCATAGGCCTGGCCAACCTTGCCCCCGGAGTGACGGGTACGGGTCTGGCAACGACCAGTGGAATACCGGACAACTTCAACGTCGAGACCACCAACCAGGCCAATGCAAACGGCCGCGGGTTCGATGGGAACCTTTACATCATCGATGGTCTGGACATCACCAGCTCCGTGCGACCGGGTGTTGTAAACACCGCACCGAACTCGGACTCCGTGCAGGAGGTCGCGCTGCAAACGAACACCTATTCGGTGGAGTACGGCCGTGCCACATCGATCCAGACTGCAATCACAACCAAGTCGGGCGGCAACCGGGTGCATGGACTGGCCAGCTACTACTACACCGGCAATCGACTCTGGGCTCGCAATGAGTTCACACCGGCCCGCGGGTACTCGCCGTTCCACTACAACAACTTTTCCGGAGCGATCGGCGGTCCAATTTATCGGAATCACACCTTCTTCTTTGCCTCGACGCAGTTTCTGCGTTCGCTGAGCACGACCAGCGGCTCCACCACGTTCGAGTCGCCCGAAATGGTCAATTTCCTGAAGCAACAGTTTCCCAACAGTATTGGAACCTCCCTGCTGAGCACCTATCCCGTTCTTCGCGCAACCGTGACTGGTGTTTCCCGCACCGCGCAGCAGGTCTTTGGTGCAAACTGCGGGACAGCGGCAACGTTCAATATCCCCTGTACTCTTCCGGTGATCGATGCGGGAACATATTCGCTTTCGCCATTCCGCAACGGCACCCAGTGGTCCATTCGGGTGGACCAGAACTTCAAGAATGAGCGGATCTACGCAAGCTACTACAACTCGGTGCTGAACACCCTGAACGCTGCGGTGCGATCTGGATTCGATCTTCCCAATCGCCAGACGAGCCGCTCCTTCCAGGTGAGCGAAACGCACACCTTCAGCCCCAGGCTTTTGAATGAGGCGAAGTTCGGTTATCTGCCGATTGAGGGCCTTTCGGGCGAGACCGGGCCCTTCAACATCCCGATCATCAACATCGCGGGGCAAGGCACCAACATCGGCGCTTCCCCAGCGCACCAGGACTTTATTCAGCACAACTACCACTGGCGCGACACGGTGAGCTATGTGCGGGGAAGGCATAGCGTGCGCATGGGCTTTGAAGGCTTCCACGGAGACGAGTTAACCCTGTTCGGACAGCAACAATCGCAACCCGTCTTCGTGTTCAACAACCTGCTGGACCTTGGCCGTGATGCGCCGTTCTCCGAGAGCAACATCTATTACGACCCCGTCACGGGCGAGAAGGCGTTCTTCAGCCTTGGCGTTTCGAGCACCACGTATGGCATCTTTGTGCAGGATCAGTGGCAGCCCACGCCCCGACTCACGCTGGACCTGGGTGTGCGTTTCGACTACTTCGGAAATCCGTACCCGTCGTCAGCGTTGAAATCCGTTATCAGCAACTTCCGGCTGGGCTCAGGCGCAACACTCACAGAGCAGGTCGCGAGTGGCGGCCTCAAGCTGACCAGTCAGGTGTACGACTCAACACCGAAGACCTTCAGCCCCCGCGTGGGCGTGTCGTGGGATCCCACGGGAAGTCACAAGTATGTGGTGCGCGGTGGCGTTGGGGTTTACCACGAGTGGTTCACCAATGGAGAGTTGACCGTGCCGCTGCGGGCCAACCCGCCGGCCTACGCCAACCCGACCTTCTTCTCCACACAGGGCATCGCCCCGGTTTTTGCGATTGGCACGAGCGCCGTCTATCCCTTCAACTACCCAATTCCTGCGGTGCCTGCGGGTGTGCCGGACGCCCACGGAGCCTACTCGGGGTTTCCTACCGCGAACATCGGCGGCACTGACCCAAACCTGAAGACGCCGCTGATCGTGAACTTCACAGCTGGCATCGAGCGGCAGGTCGGACAGCACATCACGGTGGGCGCAAATTACGGCGGCTCCATTGCCGACAATCTTCCCGAAGGAGACGTGAACACCATCAATGCGAACAACGACATCAATCGCGTGACTGGAAGTTATATCGCGAACAAAGGCAAGCTGGTGCGCCCGCTCACGAGCTTCGGCGTAATCAACTACACGCGGAATGGCAACCGATCGCATTACAATTCCTTCATCGCCACAATCAACGGGAGGTTTGGCGCGCGCGATACCTTTCAGGCGTCTTACACGCGCTCCTCCGCCGTCGACTACGGAACGCAGTACCCCGACGTGCTTGCGCCACGTTCCCTTTACCAGGGTCCGTCCAACTTCGACATCCCCAGTCATTTTGCGCTTTCCGAAAGCCTGCGGGTCCCCGGGATAAGCGGCAGCAATCGCTACCTGCGTGCGGTGACGAATGGCTGGGTGTTTTCCGGCTCGGTGGTCCTGCAAAGTGGCACACCCTTCACGGTCCTGACGACCGCAACCTTTCAGCCCACGCTGGACGGGAGAGGAAACGTCACGGGCCTGCGTACTGGCAGTGGCGACTATAACGGCGACGGCAAGAACTACGATTTCCCCAACGCCCCCGCGTCGGGCTACAAACAGCCGACGGACCGTCGGTCGTACCTTTCGGGACTGTTCCCAGCCAGCAGTTTTGGGATTCCTGCAGCCGGCAGCGAAGGCGACGAACTGCGTAACCGCTTTCGGGCGTCGGGCTACGCCAATACAGATCTGAGCGTTCTTAAAAGCTTCGCCATCTTCGATCTCCTACACTTCGAGCTACGAGGCGACGCGTTCAATCTGTTCAATCGACCCAATCTCACAGGCTTCCAGAGCGATTTATCAAATGCCAACTTTGGCAAAGCGACCTCAGCCTTCAACGCGCGATACTTTCAACTTGCGGCGCGCCTCACCTTCTGAACCGTCAACAAAGGACAACCGTATGGACGTGACCCGACGCAGTGTGCTTGGCGGCTTGGCCGCCGGTTCTGCGGAACTGCTATTTACGCAGCGCCTGTGGGCGTCAACTCCGGTGCAGACGGCATCCGGGACGGCAGTGGCCCCGCCTTTGGCTCTGGACCTGATGCTTACGGCGTTTTCTGCCGGCACGCTGCGCATTAGCATCTCGCCCGCGGGCGATGCGCCGCGCCCTCGGGAGCTTGGCTTGATGGACCGCGTCGACCCTCCTGCACTTGCGGGTCCGGGGCGTTCGCGCGCGCAAACAATTCCCTGGGGAAAGTACAGCATCCGGGTGAGCGACAGGCCCCTGCACGTCTCCGTCTACGAAGGCAATAACCTGCGCCAGGAGCTCGGCTTCATGACGGATGGCGCCGATGTTCGCTTCAAGGTCGATGGCCCGGTATTCGGCATGGGAGAAGGCGTGCATCCCTTTGACCGGCGCGGCACCCGCGACGAGATGATCAATGGGCAGCATCAGCCGGACCTGCAGACCTTTGGCTCGCGTGTACCGATCCCCTGGATCGTCAGCCCGGCGGGTTGGGGCATCTTCATCGGTCAGCCGCAGGGCTCCATGATTTTCACGCAGACTGAGGGATTGTTCCGGGCTGTGGAAGCCACGTCGACGCGTAATGTGTACCTTCTGCTGGGCGACACTCCGGCTGAGGTGATGCAGGAGTATGCCGACTTATCGGGACACCCACATCTGCCGCCACTGTGGTCGTTTGGGTATCAGCAGTCCCACCGGACACTGGAGGACAAGGATGAGATCCTCGCGATCGCGAAGACTTTCCGCGAAAAGAAGCTGCCATGCGACGCCGTGATCTATCTTGGCACCGGCTTTTGCCCCTCCGGCTGGAACACCGGGCATGGTTCCTTCACGTTCAACGCGAAGGTTTTTCCCGATCCGCCGGCCGTTCTTCGGCAGCTCCACAACGACGACCTTAAAGTGATCGTGCACATCGTCCCCCCCGGGGACTTTCACGGCACAGTCGACGATCAGGCAACGGAAGCTAAAACGCCTGGCGATGCGGTTCCGTACTGGGCCGAGCATGTGCCACTCATGAAGGCCGGCGTGGATGGCTGGTGGCCCGATGAAGGCGACCGGCTCTCGGTCTACGCGCGGCTGGATCGTAACCGCATGTACTGGGAAGGTTCACGCAAGACGGACCCCGCACGGCGGCCGTTCGCACTGCACCGCAACGGCTACGCCGGCCTGCAGCGCTACGGCTGGTTGTGGTCCGGGGACACGTTCTCCACCTGGAATGCGCTCAAGGCACAGATCATGGTGGGCATCAACGTCGGCCTGTCGGGGATTCCCTATTGGGGCACTGACACCGGCGGTTTCACACCCACTGTCGAGTACACACCCGAGCTCTTTGTGCGCTGGTTCCAGTTCAGCGCGTTCTGCCCGTCGTTCCGCTCACACGGCCGAGCTTGGAAACTTCACCTGCCCTGGGGCTGGAACCGTGGTGAGCCTGGCCCGAAAGAGGTCGAGGGTACATGGGTAGCAACTTGGCCCGTGGATGCAGACCTGCACCGCGCCGATATTGAAGATATCTGCCGTAAGTTCCTCAACCTCCGTTACCAGCTCTTGCCCTACACCTACGCGATGGCCGCCGCGACACACGATGCGGGGCTGCCGATGATTCGTGCCTTGTGGCTAGCGTACTCGGAGGACCAGCGCACCTATCTGATCGACGACAGCTATCTCTGGGGTGACAGTATTCTGGTCGCACCGATCTTCACCAAGGGCTCCACCGAACGCAGCGTGTACCTGCCGCAGGGTACGTGGTGGGATTATTGGACGGGAGAACGGCTCGAAGGCGGACGTGATGTTACTGCCAAGGCGGCGCTCGATTCCATGCCGCTCTATGTCAAGGCTGGCGCGATCGTGCCTATGGGACAGGTGAAGCAGTTCACCACGGAAAAGGCCACCGAACCCACGACCCTGAGGATCTATCCGGGCGCAGACGGCCACTTCCGCTGGTACGACGACGACGGCACGAGTTTCGAGTACGAGCGGGGCAGGTACATGCTCGTGAACTGCGAGTGGAATGACAGCAGCCGCACGCTCCAACTCACGCGTGACGCGCGTGGCTCGCTCGGCAACGGGCGCCCCGTGCGCGTCGTATTGGGGAGCGACTCGAAAGCTAAGACCGTCGAGCTAAATGGGGCCGTCACGCGTGTTCAGTTGTAGGAACTTCTTCAGTGCGGCAAACGCGCAGGCACCAGGACCAGACGGCACACAAATCCCCAATGAAAAGGGCTTCAGCATACCGCCCGGCACCACCACTCCGTTCTACCTGAACGGCATTCAAATCGCGGGCCAGAATGGGTTTCCGCGAGGCGGCGTGCAGAACGACTGGAAGTCCGCTCAGCCGATCTGGCGCACACCGTTTCAGCGCAGACGCTGTCTCGTGCCCACGGACGGCTTCTATGAATGGGTGCGACCTGAAGTCGTCCCGATGATTGTCCGGCGTGGTCACACGACCGGACCTGCCGTCCCATCGGCAGTACCCTAGGAGGTCATACGGGCTGGCAACGGCCCGTTGAGAAGCCCTCCGACAATGTACCCGCAGCCGCAAGGCTGCTGAGCGAGCCGCGAGGCGAGTTCAGGTCTGCCAGCATCGAGGCGGACAGGGCCTAGGGTTTGTGGAATGGCCAGCATATGCGAACTTTCGTATGCATCGACAAGAAAGGTGAAGCCAAAGGTGCTGTCAGGCTTCTGACGCAGCGGGTACGGAAGCTCCATTCTCTTCCGTCATGGGCAATCAAACGCTGCCGGTGCTGTAAAAAGGGCCTAAACCACAGTGTCATCGGAACGGAACAGGGTAAGCCCGTATCGTCCCCGCGAGGGTAGGAAGGCCGCAAGGCCCGACGATGGCGGTGCGGGTAAGGAGGAGAGAGGAAGCGAATGCCGCCTTGTAATGAGGCGGATACGGACCTTGTGTCCGGCGCGAAAGCGAGCCCACTTTCTTCTGGTCTTCCATCACGAGAGAGCATGATCAACCGGCACAAGGACGCAAAGCAGATGACGACGGAGCAATCCGTTGGTGCAGCGTCTGATGCCTCCACTCACTGGCGCGAGATCGACTGGCGTTCGGTGAATGGAAGTGTTCGCCGGCTCCAGGTGCGTATCGTGAAGGCGGTGAAAGCGGGCAGATGGGGCAAGGTGAAGGCCTTGCAGCGTCTGCTCACAAGCTCGCGGAATGGCAAGCTGTTGGCTGTTCGGCGAGTGACGGAGAATGCAGGTAGAAAGACCTCTGGTGTGGACGGCGTTAGCTGGGACACGCCAGAAAAGAAGATGGCAGCGGCAGATGAACTGAAGCGGAGAGGCTATCGGCCTCTTCCGTTGCGGCGTATCAACATCCCGAAGGCGAACGGCAAACTACGTCCGCTCGGCATCCCCACCATGAAGGACCGGGCCATGCAGGCGTTGTATTTGCTTGCGCTCGATCCTGTGGCGGAGACCACGGCAGATGGAGCTTCCTACGGATTCCGTCAACGGCGTTCCTGTGCAGATGCGATCGAAAGCTGCTTCAAGTCTCTTGTACGCAGTTCCGGCTGGGTACTCGAAGGCGACATCCGAGGCTGCTTCGACCATATTAGCCACGAGTGGCTGATGGCTCACGTCCCCATGGACCGGGCCATCCTGCACAAGTGGCTCAAGTCGGGGTACATGGAGAAGGGCTCCTTCTTCAAAACAGAAGAAGGAACGCCGCAGGGCGGCATCATCTCGCCCGTGCTGGCGAACCTCGCGCTGGACGGTCTGGAGCGGCGCTTGCGGGAGAAATACCCGTTGCGCGGCCCAGGGTCGTGGCAGGGTATCCTTGCCCGGGTTAATCTGGTCCGCTATGCGGACGACTTCATCATCACCGGCAGGTCGAAAGAATTGCTGGAAGATGAGGTTAAGCCTCTGGTGGAGAGCTTCCTGCGCGAACGTGGGCTGGAATTCTCTGCGGAGAAGACCGTCGTCACGCATGTGGATCATGGCTTCGACTTCCTCGGTCAGAACGTCCGCCGCTACAACGGCAAGTTGCTGATCAAGCCTTCGAAGAAGAACATCCACACATTCCTCGAGAAGGTCCGGGCGGTCGTGAAGAAGGCGCAGGCTTATCCGACATGGCAGCTGATCGCAAACCTCAATCGCATGTTGCGCGGCTGGGCGATGTATCACCGTCATGTAGTCAGCAAGCGCATCTTTAGCCAGGTCGACTTCGCCATCTTCAAATCGCTGTGGCAATGGGCTCTGAGGCGGCATCCTCGCAAAGGCAAGCGCTGGGTCATGCGGAAGTACTTCGCACGACGCGGCAGCCGGGCGTGGTGCTTCTTCGGAGAGAAAAAGCATGACAACGGAGCTCGGGAGATCGTGTGGCTGTATCACGCAACCTCTCTCCCGATTCGCCGTCACGTCAAGATCAAGCGAGACGCGAATCCATATCATCCCGCTTGGGAGATGTACTTCGAGGCTCGTGAGAGCAGGCACATGACCCAGACACTTGCAGGTCGTGGAACACTGCTCTATCTTTGGCGAACGCAGGGTGGCGAGTGCATCCGTTGCGGCGAACCCATCACACGGGAGACTGGCTGGCACAGCCACCACGTTATCCCGAAGGTGCTGGGCAGCCCTGACGGTGCGACGAACCGCCAGCTTCTTCACCCGGAGTGCCATCGCCAACTGCATAGCCAACTCTGCCGCTACCGTCCCCGCGTCTCTGACGAGGCGTTCGGGAGGCTTGAGCCGTGTGAGTTGGAAACTCTCACGCACCGTTCTTAGAGGGGCGGTCGGCGGCAACGCCGACTGCCTACTCGACAAGCGGCTCGATCCGAAGACGAAGCAGCCTTACTCGTTCACGATGCCAGACGAGATGCCCTTCGCGTTTGCCGGCTTCTGGGACGCCTGGAAGGAGCCGGACGGTGGCTGGCTTCAGTCCTTCAGCATCGTGACGACGGAAGCGAATGAGCTGATGTCGTCGGTTCACACCCGCAAATGCCCGTCATCCTGAACCCCAAGGACTACGCACGCTGGCTGAGCAGGGAGGTCACGGAGAAACCGCCCATCGACCTGCTGCGGCCTTTCGAGTCAGATGACATGAAGGCCTCCGCCTGCAATCCGCTGGTCGGCAACGTCCGGAACAATGGCCCGGAGATGCTCAATAGCGCCTAGGTGCGCATGCCCCGATCGGAATAGACACTCATGCGGAACTGCTTCGAGGTCAGGCACTCGCAAGTTAGCGTTGGTCCAGGGTGAGCGACGACAAACGCGAGGCGGCGATTCCTTCTTATGAGCTGGGCTACCATGCGCCGGATGTCGTTTGGGAGGGTGCGCATAGATTCTGAGCAGGCGCTAGTAGGAAGGTGACGTGAATCTGATCGCAGATAGTATGGGCAACTCCGGCTGTCAGCGGATGTGGCGAAACACCGCAAGAAGGTCAGCGCCGTTTTAGGTCGCGTATTCTGTTGGGGATGAACACTACTGACATTCTTTCAACAATCGATGGAGAGATCGCCCGTCTCAGGCAAGTCCGGAGTCTGCTGGGCGGGCTGAACAGGACTGGCTCTTCTACCGAGCGCGCTGAGCCGAGCACCTCGCCCGGACGTGGCCGACCACAGGGTTCCAAGAACAAGGTCACCAGCTTCAACGCCAGCGAGTTTAGTTTGCCGAAACGACGGGCCATGAGTCCAGAAGGGAAGGCCAGGATCGCAGCGGCGCAGCGGGCACGTTGGGCGCGGCAGCACGGAACCGATGCAGCGACCCCGGCTTCAAGGGGTTCATCCATCAGGAATGCCGCGAGGGTGACATCCCCAGCAAAGACTTCGGCCAAAGCTTCGCCCGTGGCAAAGCGGCCAACCGGGTCGAAGCAGGCCGGAACGAAAGCCTCAGCCGCCACAAACTCGAACCCGCTCAAGAAAGCCCTGGCAAAGCCCGTGGCTTCGAGCAGGACTGCGGCTGCGGTGAAGAAGACCCCTTCAAAAGTCGCAGTGCGACAGAATGCCACCACCAAGAAGGCAGCTGCGAAGAAGTCGGCCAGAAAGCCGGAGACATCTCGGCCCGGGCGCCCAAAGAAGGCGCTACCCAGCGAGGCAGCCCCACAAACAGGGACACCGACCGTCCCGTCCACGGGTTCGGCTCCCTCCGCTGAGTAGCAGGCAGCGCTGCGAGTCTCCAGCAGAAGCTTCGGCGATCGGCTCGTCTCTACCCACGCCAATGCCTATATCGACCTCCACCTTCCTCCATGCACATCGAACTCGTTTGAGCGGCTTCGACCCGACCGGTGTAGGGAAGTAGCCATTTGAGGCTCGCCCAACGAAACGATCTCGCAATTGCGGCCGTGGTGGAAGAGGGCCCGGTGTCGAGGGCGCGCAATCGCCAGATCTGGCAGTTATTTCGAAAGCGTCAACCAGGCCGTCATGTGAGGGCGCACCTGGCCGTAGTTCTTTCCACGCTAGTTCCATAACCCCGTGCATTCATTTCACTGCAGGACAGATCAGTGGACATTTGAATGGAGGCTATTTCATGTTTTTGAAACCAACGGGCGCCTACAGTCTCCTGCGTCTCCTGCATAAGAGCGCCACCCACAACTTGGCATTGCACAAAAGCTTTGTAAACGTACTAAGGCTGAGGAGGATGAGGATGCTTTCGTTTGTCGAATAAGGCAAGGAGGCGCACCGGCTTAACGAGCAATCCTGTCTCTTCGTGCGTTTCCTTTGCCGCGACTTCGAATGGTGTGAAGCCGACATCAGCCCAGCCGCCTGGCAATGTCCATTTGTCGCTGTCTAGCTTTTCTTGAACAAGGAGCACCTCGGGACCGTCTCGAAGCACGACGGCGCGAATATCGACTTTTGGTGTTTGGTAGCCGTCTTCAGAGGCGAACACTCGCACTATCTTTTCGAGGGGTTCGTCGGTGAGTTCCTGAAGCAGCCTTACGCTGATCGCCCTTATCTCTTCATACCTCTCGCGATCGTATGAACCGGTCGTATACGCAAGGCCCGCTTGCGCCAGAGCCTGCAATCTCTGGGCATGAAGTAACAACTGACTGGGTTCCATTTAACAAGAATGCACTAAAATTCCACTTCGGGCGGCTCAGAAAGAAAGCGCAACTCCCCCCGAACCACGGCCGCTCACCGGCTACGACGAGGAAACAGAGTCTTCCACTCACGTGCTCTTGCAAAACCAGCGTTTGTGAGAGCCACGGTTGCCGCTTTGAGAGAGGTATGAAAACATCGCATTTGGCAAGCAAATCTGCGCATGCAACGTGGCGATAGACCATACCCAAACGCGACTATAAGGCGATCCGCATCTGGAGTCTTTGCGCGACGGGTTCAACGATCTGCACAACGCCGTGTCCAGGATTAACCTGCTCGCGCAGTCGCAGCAGTCCGAACCCTTTTAGCTTGTTCACGTCTCTGGTTACTGAACCTCTGTTGCGGCCCAGCTCCTCCGCCAGCCCTGAAATGCTCAGCCGCTTCGTCCTAACGACTTGGCAAATCCGGACGCGTTGCGCTGTCAGACAATTCATCATATCGAGCGGGTCAGCGAAGGTGATGATCTTCTCTGCTTCCAGCCGCTCACCCTTGTCTCGTTTGGTGGCGCGATCTAGGGAACGCCGCACATGACCTTCAAATCCGTCGTGGAACACCTTAGCCTTCATAGCCTCTCCTGATAGCCTCCGCTTCCCGATAGAAGCGCTTTGCTGTCGCCAGATATCCTCTGAACTGGACGGGGGGCACATCGCCCCTAACGTGACGCTCATGGGTACCGTGTGCGTTATCGAAGCCGAGTACGCGGCCTTTGTCTACTCTGGACACATGAGGCAAGAGAAAGGCGAGATTGTATCGAACAACTTCACCCTTCTCATTGACCCAGACCTCCTCCCGGAGGATGCCGATCCCACCGGCACACGGAAAACGCGTTTCATAATCGGTGTCTTTGCGCAGGTCAGCCTGTCTGCCCATATTGATAGTGTAAAGCAGCTGATGCAACCATTGCAACACCTGCGCTATCTAGCTTGGAAACAGAAGAAACCAAAGACCCTGCTGGTCCCTGTCCTTTAAGGATACCGAGGCAACAGCTTAGGGCACCGACGACGGGTGACACAAGCGGGTGTCGTTCCTCAGTCGCTCCACGAAGACTGCCGCTGAATCTGCAGAACTCATCGGGATTAGCATCTGTCTGACATCTGCATGCACATCCTCGAATCCGTTCGTCTCCCTGGTCTCGCTAATCTCGGGAGATGCGCTTTGTAGCTGTAACCACGAGATGGTGCAGGCGTGTTCCTCGGAACACCTGAGACGTGCGTCATCCTTCAACTGGAATGGTCGCGCGACTACCGTTCCGACAGCGCTTGGCATGGTCTTTCGGAGATCCATGGTGTACGTGTAGTGATAGGTGTCCACCTTTTCCTTTGTTTCTCGATGGGCAATCATCCCGCTGAAACGCTGCCGTCGATCCTCGGCTGCTGAATACCTGTCCTGAACGGTGACCGTTGCGGTGAGGGCACAGTCATGCAGAATGACGGCATCAAGATGGAGGAAGAGGACACCGTGGTACTGCACGGCTTCGCCATGCTCATAGACAGACACTTGCGTGTAATTCAGCACTGAGGAGTTGGCGCGCTCTGACTTGACGATCGCTTCCAAAGGAGTTTGTGTCTGAGCATAGAAGGGAGCGGAGGAAAGCATGGCGAGTAGGCCAATCACCGCCGGTGTGCACGAAATGTTTGCTAGGTTTGAGGTCTCCGGCACGTTCGCTACCATCCTCCCAACTTGGTGGAAGAATACTCTCGGCGAGAGTTCAGCCACAGCGTTTCCTCCCCTGTCTCGTTAGCGTATACCCCTGCGATACGCTCCATGTGTGACAGTTCTGCGTATCACATGGCTTGGTTTTCTGCTATTGTGACACAAGATGGGGAGAGTCTTAGAAGCAAAAGTGACAAAAGGGAGGCGTAGGGCTGGCCAGATCATCGGCTACCTGCGTGTAAGCTCGCTCGACCAGAAGGAGTTGCGCCAGCTTGAGGGCATCACACTCGACAAGCGCTTCGTAGACAAAGCCTCCGGCAAAGACCTCCATCGCCCTCAGCTCGAACAGCTCACCGGATACATTCGCGAGGGTGACACGGTGATCTGCCACTCTATGGATCGGCTAGCCCGCAACTTGGACGATCTTCGCAAGGTCGTTCTCGGGTTCACGGAGCGGGGTGTCCATGTCCGATTCGAGAAGGAGAACCTAACCTTTACCGGGGAAGACTCACCGATGTCCCATTTGCTTCTCAGTGTCATGGGCGCTTTCGCACAATTCGAGCGTGACTTGATCGGTGAGCGGCAGCGAGAGGGAATCGCGCTAGCGAAGCTCCGTGAGGGCGCTTATACCGGACGGAAGCACTCTTTGACACCTGCACAAGCGAAGGATCTGCGCCACCGGGTTGCTACCGGCGAATCGAAGACCGCGCTTGCTAGCGAACTCGGCATCAGCCGGATGACCCTTTATCGGTACGCAGCGGGAGCAGGGAAGTGAAGGGCAGCCGCCAAAGGGTCATGCATTGCCGGTGCGGACGCGAGAGGATTCTGGCCCGCGGGCTTTGTGCAACCTGCTATACCCTTCACCGTGAAGATGAGGAGTACTTCGGCGGATTGCGCGAGACAGTCCTCGAGCGCGATGGCTATCGATGCCGCGTATGCGACGCGTCGGGCCGGGATAAACGCTCGATCGTCGTCCATCACCGGGTGCCGGGGAAGTCGGTGCTGAACCTAATGCTTTCTCTATGTCCGGGCTGTCACTCGAAAGTGCATCGGATCAAGACAGTGCTGTCGCAGATGCCGCCCCTCCTGCTTGAACTATGGCGGGAGCAGCACCCCAAAAGGTCATGTGCAGACGGCTCTGAACTTCAAATCGCAAGAGCCAATCGTAAAAGCAGCGCAGCTTTTTGAGCACGACGAACAGGGAAATTGTGGTCAGCGTGAGTCCTTGCGCTTTAGAGATCACACGTGAGCTGACGGGTACGTGCATACTTATCATGATGAAATCATCTATAGAACCGTCCCGCCTCCCCACAGGTGTATCTGGTCTCGACGACATCCTCTTAGGCGGTTTGCCGAAAGCTCATACGTACTTAGTGGAAGGCTCCCCCGGCACCGGGAAGACAACTTTGGGCCTGCAATTCCTTGTGGAGGGTGCGCGTGCAGGCGAACGCTGCCTGTATGTCACATTGTCCGAATCAAAGGCGGAGATTGAAGAAGCGGCACATTCCCATAGCTGGTCTCTGGAAGACATATCCATTGCGGAATTTGTGCCCGATGAGGCCAGCTTAGCTGAGGAGGAGCGCTATACCGTATTCCATCCTGGAGAGGTGGAGCTCGCCACCACGATCAAGCGGCTTTTGGAAGAAATCGAGCGTGTCGAGCCCACGCGGTTGGTCATCGATTCGCTTGCCGAGTTCCGGCTATTGGCGCACGATCCCCTCCATTACCGAAGGCAACTACTCGCCCTGAAACAATTCTTTACGGGCCGCAATACCACCGTGCTGCTGCTCGACGACCTAAGCTCGGATACCGGTGATCACCAGATCTTGAGCATCGTGCACGGGGCCATTCGTTTCACCAGGGTAGAGCGCTCGTATGGCGATACGCGGCGTCTTCTCCAGGTAATTAAGGTACGAGCCTCAGGCTATCGTCAGGGCTTCCACGATTACACGTTGGATGCCGGGGGCATCGTGGTGTATCCGCGCCTCGTTGCCGCCGAGTACGAGGGGAAGGTTCCAGAGGGATTTCTCTCCAGCAACCTGCCGGCGCTCGATGCGATGTTTGCAGGAGGAATCGAACGCGGTACCAGTACGCTCGTTCTTGGTCCGGCTGGCGCAGGGAAGTCCACGATTTCGATGCAATATGCCTACGCTGCTGCTGCGCGGGGAGAGCGAGCCATTGTGTACTTCTTCGATGAGGCCTTGCGCATGGCCACAATGAGAGCACGTTCGCTCGGGATGGCGATCGATCCTGAAATCGAGCAGGGGCGTTTGTTCCTCGAACAGCTCGACGCTGCTGAACTTTCACCTGGGGAGTTTATCGGTCAAATCAGACGCGAGGTGGAAGAAAATCAGGTACGCGTTATCGTCATCGACAGCCTCAACGGCTTGCTCCACGCCATGCCCGGGGAAAGTGATCTCGCTCTGCGTCTGCACGAACTGCTCGCATACTTGAACAAAAAGGGGGTAAACACGTTTCTCATCATCACTCAACGTGCCCTCCTTGGAGAAGGGCACAGCGATATCGACATTAGCTATTTGGCTGATAACTTACTGCTTCTGCGGTATTTTGAAGCGAAAGCCTCCGTGCGTCGAGCAATTTCTGTAATGAAAAAGCGGAGTGGTGCGCATGAAAACACCATCCGTGAACTCCACTTTGGACTGCAAGGTATTCAACTCGGGGAACCCCTTGACGAGTTTCAAGGGGTGCTCTCTGGGACTCCCGATTCCATTAAAGTGCCGGAACCGCAGGCGAAGGAGTCTTAGGATGGTGGTGACCGCTGGCTTGCAGGTTCTGCTCGTGACTCCTACAGGACGTGACGCCAAGCTCATCGGTGAGGCACTCGCTGTAGCGGACGTGCAAAGTGAAGGGATGAAGGATGTCTCCAGCGCAATCGAGGTATTCCAAACCAGAGACGTGGGGGCCCTTCTGATTGCAGAAGAAGCCTTGGAACGGGAGTCTATCGCCCTTCTCGTCTCGGCCCTTGCAAGACAACCTGCATGGTCTGCTCTCCCTGTCCTTGTTCTAACAATGGGCGGAACAGCGACGGTCCAGAGTAGACGTCAAGAGTGGCAAATGCTCTCGCTGGGCGCTACCACTCTGCTTGAAAGGCCCATTCGTGCTGCCACGCTGGTAAGCAGCGTCAAAGCCGCGCTGCATGCCCGCAGGCATCAGTATGAAAGCAGGCTCTCTGAAACAGCTCTGCGCCACAGCGAAAGACTTGCAATCGTAGGGCGCTTGGCATCGAGCATCGCCCATGAAATCAATAATCCGTTAGAAGCTATTACCAACCTTTTGTACCTCCTAAATGGGACCCCGCTGAACGCAGAACAGCAGGACTACCTGGACATAGCTCAGCGGGAGCTGGCACGGGTCTCTGAAATCGCTGTAAACACGCTCACCTTCAACCGTCGGCGTGACGTCAAAGGACAGGCGTCAATCGCAGCGCTGCTGGATTCGGTTCTCCTGCTGTATCATGGACGGCTCGCCGGTTCGGACACCATGGTAGAGCACCGGTATCGGAATGCCGCACCCTTGACCTGCTACCCTGGGGAGCTTCGACAAGTCTTTGCCAACCTGATCGGTAACGCCTTCGATGCGATGCGCGGAGGAGGCCGCCTCCTGGTACGCGAGCGCCCTGCGACGCATCCGAGGACAGGTGAAGATGGGGTGCGAATCACCGTGGCTGATACCGGCGAAGGCATGAGCGAGGACGTGAAAGCTCACTTGTTTGAAGCCTTCCAATCAACAAAGGGTTCAAATGGAAGCGGATTGGGATTGTGGATCAGCAAAGGAATTGTAGACAAGCATTCCGGCTCGATCCAGGTTCGTACTTCCCAGAGACCAGGAAGCAGCGGCACCGTGTTCTCGATGTTTATTCCTCTGCCCAGTGATACAAGTAGCGGCATAGCCACATAGTAGGGAAGCCAACATCGCTAGGAGCACTCTGAGGAGTTCCGTCCGCCTCAGCGGGAGAGACGAAAGCTAATGAGTTACTATACGGTGTGTTGGTGCAAAGCGAAAACGTCGCGGCTTCTGCAAAGCGGTTTTGTCATCATAAAGCGTCGTAGCAGTCGTGCGGTGCGTAATGTGGGAACCGCCGTTCTCTGGCGGTTTCCATGGGCTGTGGGA